>Ga0180215_1000864_pt1 | contig 35533 bp, 25 predicted proteins | sample eDN3rd37CBELigBY_FD_128871 | JGI IMG/M metagenome (GOLD analysis project Ga0180215, IMG submission 128871) | Enriched backyard soil microbial communities from Emeryville, California, USA - eDNA 3rd pass 37_C BE-Lig BY (version 2) (version 2) | ecosystem: Environmental > Terrestrial > Soil >...
CCACAAGTTCCACTACCTGAAGGTGGGGCTGGCGGTGGTGCTGGTGTTCGTGGGGGCGAAGATGCTGCTGGTGGACGTGTACAAGGTGCCGACGGCGGTCTCGCTGGGGGTGATCGCGCTGGTACTGGCCGGTGCCGTCGTGGCCTCGCTATTGTTCCCGGCGAAGGTCGAGGAGAACACGCCCGTGGTCCACGATCCCCTCGGGGACCCGGACGCTCCCGCGACGACGCCACCTCCGGAACGGGAGCACCCGTGAACGACGGCGAACGAAGACCCCGCTCACGCGGGAGGAGCAGGACGTGGGAGGGTTAGGAACGGAGGCGGTTCTCATCCTCCTTCTCCTGCTGGTGAACGGGGTCTTCGCCATGTCGGAAATCGCCGTGGTCTCGTCCCGCAAGGCCCGGCTCCAGCAGCGGGCCGAGACCGGCGACACGGGAGCGCGGCGCGCGCTGGAACTCGTGGACAACCCCAACCGGTTCCTGTCCACGGTCCAGGTGGGGATCACCCTGGTCGGGATCCTGGCCGGCGCGTTCGGCGGGGCCACCATCGCCTCCCAGGTCGCGGTGTACGTACGGCGCGTCCCCTCGCTCGCGCCGTACGCCGACGGGGTCTCGCTGGGGCTGGTGGTCCTCGTCATCACCTACCTCTCCCTCGTCATCGGGGAACTCGTCCCCAAGCGAATCGCGCTGAACCACCCGGAGCGGATCGCTTCCGCGGTCGCCGGGCCGATGAACTTCCTCTCCCGCGCCTCGGCCCCGCTGGTGGCGCTCCTCAGCGCCTCCACCGAGGGGGTGCTCCGCCTGCTCGGCGTCCGCCGGACGGAGGAGCCCCCGGTGACCGAGGAGGAGATCGCGATGCTGCTGGAGCAGGGGACGCAGGCGGGTGTATTCGAGGAGGCGGAGCAGGACATCGTCGAGCGCGTGTTCTGGCTGGGAGACCAGCGGGTCGCCTCGCTGATGACGCCGCGGCGGAAGGTGGTCTGGCTGGACGTGGAAGCCCCGCCCGGAGAGTACCGAGAGACCATGGCGCGGCACCGGTACTCCCGCTTCCTCGTGTGCGACGGGAGCCTCGACCGGGTCCTGGGGATGGTGGAGGTCAAGGACCTCTGGGCGCGCACCCTGGCGGGCGAGCCCGTGGACGACCTGCGCGCCGTGCTCCGCAAGCCGCTCTACGTCCCGGAGAGCACGCGCGCGCTCCGGGTGCTGGCGATGTTCCGGGAGAGCGGCACCCACCTGGCGCTGGTGGTGGACGAGTACGGCGGGGTCGAGGGGCTGGTGACCCTCAACGACGTGCTGGAAGAGATCGTGGGCGACCTGGCCCGGGCGGGCGCGCCCGCCGCGCCCGCCGTGGTGCAGCGGGAGGACGGGTCCTGGCTGGTGGACGGCTCCCTTCACACGGACGAGTTCCGGGAAGCGGTGGGGCTCCCGGAGCGCCGGGACGAGGACCGCGAGGAATACCGCACCGTGGGCGGGTTCGTGCTCACCCACCTGGGGCGGATCCCGACGGCGGGAGACAAGTTCGTCACCGAGGGGCTGCAGGTGGAGGTGGTGGACATGGACGGGCACCGTGTGGACAAGGTGCTGGTCTCCCGCCTGGACGACGAAGCCCGCGACTGACGGCACCCCGCCGACGTGGGGCGGCCGCGGGAAGAGAGAGGGCCCCGCCGGACGTCCGGCGGGGCCCTCTCTCTTCCCGTTCGCACGGGATCAGGTCTCGCGGCGCACCTGCACGGGAGAGTCGAGCCGCACGGTGGCGGTGGCCCCGGAGGAGATCACCGCGTCCACGTCGCCCGTTCCGACGACCACCGCCGTCCCGGCCGCCGCGCCGACCGCGGCGCCCGCCACCGTGGCCTTGGTCCCTCCCCCGATCACCCGCCCCACGAGCGCGCCCAGGGCCGCCCCGCCGGCCACCTTCGCGGCCTTCTCGGCGTTCCCGTCGCGGGCGACCGTCAGGACCGCGGGCGCGCCCGTCAGGGTCGCCTGGATGGGGTAGGACTCCCCCCCGTACGAGATGGAGGTGAAGGCGATCCCGAGCCTCGCCTGCTGCCCCGCCCTCCCCGACACCTGCACCTCCGTCACCCGGCCGGTCACGGAGGCGCCGGCCGGGATCATCGTGGTCCCGTCGGAGGCGAGCAGCGGCTCGTCCAGCGTGGCCGTGAAAACATCCCCCACCGACGCGGTGCGGGTGCTCAGCTCCCGGTCGATCCGCACGGCGAGCGACGTTCCCGCCGGAGCCGTGCGCGTCACGAAGCGCGGCGCGGCCGGCTCGGGGTCGCGCGCGGGCTCCGGTGCGCGCTCGGCCGGACGGGGCTCCGGCCGCTGCGCCGCCCGGGGCGGGACCCGGGCCGGCGGCGGCGGTGTGCTCTCCGGCGCGGGTGCGGGCGCGGCCTCCGCCGGGGGAGGGGTCTCCACGGGCGGCTCGATCACGGCGACGTCCGCCAGCTCCGGCTCCACGGTAGTGTCCGTCTCCAGCGCCAGGTCGAGGTCCCGCTGCAGGGCCTCCCGCTCCAGCGCCGCCCGTCCGCCGTCGTCGTTCCGGCCGCAGGCGACCACCAGGGTGGACAGCGGCAGCGCCACGAGCGTGGCCGCCGCGAGGGTGCGAAGTCGCATCCGACTGCTCCTGATCCGCATTGTGACTTGAATTTCCCGGTCCTCCCGGGTATCCTCAACCCGGCGTTTCGGACCTTCGGCCCCCGTTACGGGGCAACCTCGATTCTAGCTCGCAAGTGAAGAATTTACGGGCACTTCTGCCCTACCTCCGTCCATATCGGAGGTCGATGCTCGCGGGGCTGTTCATGGTCCTGGTCTCCACCGGGCTCATGCTGTGGACCCCCGACCTGATCGGCAAGGGGATCGACGCGCTGGAGCGGCCGGGGACCACCGGAGGCACCGTCGCCCGGTACGCGGGGCTCAGCGTCCTGGCGACCGTCCTGGGCGGGGTGGCGCGCTACTACATGCGCCAGGTCCTCAACGGGATCAGCCGCCGGGTGGAGACCGACCTCCGCAACGACTACTTCCGGCACCTGCTCCGCCTGGACGCCCCGTTCTACGGGCGCACCCCCACGGGCGAGATCATCAGCCTGGCGACCAACGACCTGGGCGCGGTGAGGATGGTGGCGGGCCCCGCGATCATGTACCTCGTCAACATGGTCGTGACCGCGGTCTTCGCGCTGACCCTGATGGTCCTGATCGACGTGAGGATGACGCTCTACGCCCTCCTCCCCATGCTCGCCCTCCCGGTGGTCACGCTGGGGTTCAGCCGGATCATCCACGAGCGCTTCGAGCGCATCCAGTCCGAGTTCGGGATCCTCTCCTCCCTGGCGCAGGAGAACCTGGCGGGAGTCCGGATCGTCAAGGCGTACGCGCAGGAGAACGCGCAGGCCGAGCGGTTCCGCGGGCTCTCCGAGCGCTACATGACCCGGAACCTGGACCTGGTGAAGGCCAGCGGGCTCTTCCAGCCGCTGCTGGGACTCCTCGGCGGGGTGGCGGGGGTGATCGTGCTCCTCCTGGGAGGGCGCGCCATCCTCCGCGGCGACATCACCGTGGGCCAGTTCGTGGAGTTCAACCTGTACCTGGGGATGCTCTCCTGGCCGATGATCTCGCTGGGCTGGGTGATCAACCTCTTCCAGCGCGGCGCGGCCTCCATGGGACGCGTGGCCCGGGTCCTGGACACGGACCCCGTGGTGCGCGACCCGGAGGAGGGCGAGGTCCCGGAGACGATCCGCGGCGAGATCGAGTTCCGCAACGTGTCGTTCAGGTACCCTGGGACGGAGCGAATGGTCCTGCGGAACGTGTCCTTCCACGTCCCTCCCGGGTACACCCTGGCCGTGGTGGGGCCCACCGGGTCCGGGAAGTCCACGATCGTGGGCCTCCTGGCCCGGCAGTACGACCCCACCGGGGGCGAGGTGCTGATCGACGGGATCCCGGTGAACCGCTGGCCGCTCCACCGGCTGCGGGCCGTGCTGGGCGTCGTGCCGCAGGACGCCTTCCTCTTCTCCACCACCCTCCGCGAGAACCTGGCGCTCGGGTTCGACGAGCCGGACCCGGCGCGCGAGGAGGAGCGCATCCGCAGGGCGACCCGCGTGGCGCAGCTCGACGAGACCATCTCCGGCTTTCCCCACGGCTACGACACCCTCCTGGGGGAGCGCGGGATCAACCTGTCGGGCGGGCAGAAACAGCGGGCGACGCTGGCGCGCGCCATCGCGCGCGACCCGGAGCTGCTGATGCTGGACGACGCGCTTTCGGCCGTGGACACCCACACGGAGACGGAGATCCTCCAGGGGCTGCGGAAGGTGCTCGCCGGACGCACCAGCGTCGTCGTGAGCCACCGCGTCACCGCGGTGATGGGCGCGGACCGGATCGTCGTCCTGGACGACGGCGAGGTGGCGGAAGTGGGCACCCACGCTGAACTCCTGCGGAGGGGCGGGACCTACGCCGCCCTGCAGCGGCGCCAGCTCCTGGCGGAGAACCTGGACGAGGACCCCGTCCTTGCCCGCTCCGAACGGGGTGTCTAGATTGGAGGCATCTCAATGCTCCCGCTGCGCGAACAGGATGATCGAACTGCGACTCTACCTCCAGGGGGACGAACGGGAAGCGGACCGCCTCCGCGGCATACTGGCGGATGAGGGCTTCCGCTTCGTGGACTCCCCCGGGCCGGATGCGCCGCAAAACGCGCTCGTCGGGTTCGAGGAAGCACTCCCCGCGGGTGCCCCCCGCGAGACGCTGGCACTGCGCATCGAGGAGCTGGAGCGCACCATCCTGGAGCTCCGCAACCTCGACGTCGCCAAGTCGCAGTTCCTCACCAACGTCTCCCACGAGCTGAGGACCCCGCTCACCGCCATCGTCACGTACGGCGAGGTGCTCAGGGACGGCCTTCTGGGCGAGATCAGCCCGCGCCAGCGCGAGGCGATCGAGTCCATGATCAACTCGTGCCGTCAGCTCCTCTCCATGATCGAGGAGATTCTGACGTACGCGCGCACCAACGCGCGGGCCATCGAGCTGCAGCCCTCCGAGTTCTCGCTGGACGACGTGGTGGGGCACGTGTACGACATGAACGCCTCCCTCATCCACCAGAAGAGCCTCCGCTACGAGGCCCGTCTTCACGGCCCGCTGCCGGCGGTATGGGCGGACCGCGACAAGGTGGTGCACGTCCTGGGGAACCTGATCGGCAACGCCATCGACTTCACCCCGCAGGACGGCACCCTGCGGGTGGACGCGAGGCGCTCGCCGGAGAACCCGTCGTGGGTGGAGGTGGTGGTGGAGGACAGCGGGATCGGGATCGACCCGCGCCATCACGACATGATATTCCAGGAGTTCGCCCAGGTGGACTCCTCCCGCGCGCGGATCCACCACGGGACCGGGCTGGGGCTGGCGATCGCGAAGAAGTTCGTGCAGCTGCACGGCGGAAAGATCTGGGTGGAGAGCGAGCTGGGCTCCGGGAGCCGCTTCTACTTCACCCTCCCCTCCGTCGAGGCGGGCGAGCGGCTGGGGGCCGCATGAGCGAGGACGGCACCGGCCTGCCGCGCATCCTCCTGGTCGAGGACAACGAGGCGATCCGGGGCGCTTTCTCCATCCTGCTCGAGGAGAGCGGGTACGTGGTGCTGCAGGCGGCTTCCGGCGCGGAGGCCCTGGAAGCCGGCGCGGGCTCCCTTCCCCACCTGATCCTGCTGGACCTGGGGCTCCCCGACATGAGCGGCCTCGACGTGGCCCGCACCCTGCGCGCCCGCGAGGAAACCCGGGGCACCCCCATCGTCGCCCTCACCGGACGGGCGCTGGAGACGGACCAGGCGGCCTGCATGGAAGCCGGCTGCACCGACTACCTCACCAAGCCCATCGACACGGAACAGCTCCTCCGGGTCATCGCGGAGCACCTGGAAGCATAGCGCTCCGACGCGGGCGCGAAGGAGCGTAGAACGCGGAGGCCCCTCCCGACCGGCAGCGGTGGGAGGGGCCTCTTCGTATCCAGCTTCGCCGGGAGCCGCCCCGCCTAGAAGACCATCCAGAAGCCCCCGGCGGCCGAGAAATCGCGTGAATCAAGGCGGACCCGAGCAGCGCAATGAGGCGTGGTCGTTTCACGCCGCAGTGAGCCGCGCAGGGTCCAACGCCGAGTCACGCGATTTCTCAACGCCACCTAGCGGATCTTGGCGAGCAGCTCGGCATTCGTCTTCGTATCGTTCATCTGCTTGAGCAGGAGCTGCAGCGCATCCTCCGCCGAGAGCGAATGGAGCACACGGCGCAGGTGGTGAACCTTGTCCAGGTCCTCCGCCGGGATGACCAGGTCCTCGCGGCGGGTGGCGCTCTTCTCGATGTTGATGGCCGGGAAGATCCGCTTGTCCGCCAGCTCCCGGTCCAGCACGATCTCGGAGTTGCCGGTGCCCTTGAACTCCTCGAAGATGACCTCGTCCGCCCGGCTCCCGGTCTCGATGAGCGCGGTGGCGACGATGGTCAGCGACCCGCCGCCGCCGCGCACCTTGCGCGCGGAGCCGAAGAAGCGCTTGGGCTTCTCCAGGGCGGAGGCGTCGATGCCGCCGGAGAGGAGCTTGCCGCTGCCGCGCTCGGTGTTGTTGTAGGCGCGCGCCAGACGGGTGATGGAGTCCAGCACCAGCACCACGTCGCGCCCGCTCTCCACCTGGCGACGGGCGTGCTCCAGCGTCATCTCCGCCACGGCGACGTGCCGGTCGGCGGGGCAGTCGAAGGAGGAGGCGATCACCTCGCCGTACCCGAGCATCTCCATCTCCGTGACCTCTTCCGGGCGCTCGTCCACCAGCAGCACCAGGAGGATGGCTTCGGGATAGTTGACCTGCACCCCTTCCAGGATGGCCTGGAGAAGCGTGGTCTTCCCGGCGCGCGACGGAGCCACGATCAGCGCGCGCTGCCCCTTGCCGAGCGGGGCGATCAGGTCGACGATGCGGGGGGTGAGGTCTCGCTTGCCACGGCCCTCGACGGGGTGCTCCAGCGTCAGACGCTCGTCGGGATAGGTGGCGGGGAGGGAGTTGAACTCGGGACGGCCGCGGGCCTGCTCGGGCGGGAGTCCGTTGACGCTGTGGACGCGCTCCAGAGGGGGACTCTTCCCCCGTCCCGGCGCGGCTCCCATCTCGCCGACGAGGCGGTCCCCCGTGCGCAGCCCGAGACGTCGGATGGTCGACTGGGGGACGAAGGGGTCGCCATCGGCGGCTTGGTAGCCGTTGGCGCCGGAGCGGAGGAAGCCGCTCCCGCTGGAAAGGACCTCGAGGATTCCCTCCGCCGGTGCGGAAGGTCCGTTCTCCGGCTGCGTCGCGGCAGGGGAGTGGGCGGACAGACTCATGTGGTGCTCGTTATGGTGTACTGAGGCGCGGTACGCGCATCCGTGCTCTTCGGGAGGCGGGGCGTCACCACTGGGATTGTGGGCTCGGACGGACCCACCGGGTGTCAAAATACGTGCCGCGGAGCTGCGACCGACGGGGCGGGTCAGGGAGGGCGGCTTGAGAGCGGGGGAAGATAAGCTTTCGCTCGCCCCCCGCAAGGTTCTCGCATCGGATACCCCCGCGGGAGCACGGGGATCCCGCCACGACCCACTGGCGCTCGCGGGGGGAAACGATTTACCTTTGGAGCGAAAATATTCATCCCCAACGTGTTGCCTGCCCTGTCCCAGTTCGTGTACGGTCGGATCGCCGGACCCCCCGTCAGCCCCTTTCACCCGCACGCCCGACAGAGGCGTGCGGTCCATGCCACGCTGGTCATCGCCGCGATGGTGTGCGTGCTTTCCGCGGCGTTCTTCCGCACGCAGATCGTCCGCAACTCGGAGTTCGTGCTCCGCTCCGACGACAACCGCTTCCGCATGGTCCCCATCCCCGCGCCGCGGGGCACCGTGTACGACCGCGACGGCAGGGTGGTCGCAGAGACGGTCACGGGATACACGCTCTCCCTGGAGGCGGCACCGCAGGATTCGCTCCGGGAGCGCCTGGCGGCGCTGGTCCCCGTGCTGGAGCTGGACTCCCTGGACGTGGAGGAGACCCTCTCCCGCGCCGGCCGGCACCCCGACGCCCCGGTGGTGGTCTCGGACGCCCTCTCCTTCCGCCAGCTCTCCCGGCTCCAGGAACAGCCCGAGCGTCCGGCCGGCGTGCTCCTGGAGGCGCGGCCGGTACGCCGCTACCCGCAGGGGGACGCGGTGGCGCACATCGTGGGCTACGTGGGAGAGATCAGCGAGACGGAACTCGCCAGCCCCACCTGGCAGGGCTACAAGATGGGGCAGAACATCGGCAAGGCGGGGGTGGAGCGGGAGTACGAGCGCACGGTGGGCGGGACGCCGGGAACGCGGTACATCGAGGTGGACGCGCGGGGCCGGGTGGTCGGCCGCTTCGCCGAGCAGCTCACCAAGCCGCCCGCGGCCGGGCGCGACCTCCACCTCACCATCGACGCGGACCTGCAGCGCTACGCGCGGGCGGTCTTCCCGGCGGGGATGAAGGGCGCCGTGGTGGCGATGGTCCCCTCCACGGGGGAGATCCTGGCGATGTACTCCGCCCCCACCTACGATCCCAACCTCCTGGTGGGACGGATCTCGTCCAAGGTGTGGAGGGATCTGAACGGCTCCTCCCGCCCGCTCCTCAACCGGGCGACGAACGGGACCTATCCGCCGGGCTCCACCTGGAAGCTGGCGACCGCCATCATCGGCCTGGAGCGGGGGGTGATCACCCCCGAGCAGAAGATGCCGGTGTCCTGCACGGGGGGGATGTCCTACGCGGGGCGTTACTCTCGCTGCTGGAAGCGGGACGGGCACGGGCCGCAGGACCTGATCCAGGCGATCGCCAACTCCTGCAACGTGTACTTCTACCAGCTCGGGATGCGCCTGGGGATCCGCGTCCTGACGCAGGAGGGGACCCGGCTGGGCTTCTCCCGTGCCACGGCGGTGGACCTCCCGGGCGAGAAGGTGGGGACCTTCCCGGCGAGCCGGGAGTGGTACAGGAAGCGCTTCGGGTGGACACCGCCGCCGAGCGAGGTCATGAACCTTTCCATCGGCCAGGGCCCCAACGCCCAGACCCCCATCCGCATGGCCCAGTTCTTCTCCGCGCTGGCGGGGGACGGGACCGCCGCCGCGCCCCACATCGTGGCGCGGGAGCAGACGGGGCCGCCGGAGACGGACCTGCGCCTCAGCCCCGGGACGCTGTCGGCGCTCCACCAGGGACTGGCCCGGGTGGTGGAGGCGGGCGGGACGGCGCACGCGGTGGAGCTGGATCGCTGGAAGCTGTACGGGAAGACGGGCACCTCGCAGAACACGGCAGACCCGAAGCGCCCGCACGGCTGGTTCACGGGCTTCGCGGGCCCGCGGGGCGGCGCGCCGGAGGTGGTGGTGGCCGTGGTCGTGGAGTTCGGGGAGTCGGGCTCGAAGGCGGCGGCCCCGGTCGGCGCCCGGATCGCGGACTACTACCTCAACAAGAAGCACGGCCACCCCGTGCCGCGGATCGAGGACGTGGAGCCCACCAACGCCCCCCGGCGGCCTCCCGCCCCCCGGCGCGCAGCCCCGGGCCCGGCCGAGCCCCCGGTGGAGGCCCTCCCCGACCTGCGTCTCCCCGCGGTCGCCACGCAGCCGGTGATCGCCGCCGACATCCCGTAGGTCGCCCGCGCCACGGAAGGCTCCGCCGGTGCCTGCATGAGAGAACGGCCCCCCTCCCGCCGCGGCGGGAGGGGGGCCGTTCGGTCACCGGGAGCGCGAAGCCGGCGAGAAGGCCGGCTTCTTCGACACCGCTCTATGCCTCGTCCGGCTCTCCCTCCTCCTCGAAGCCCTCCTCGCCCGGGTCGGCGTCGCCCTCCGGGCCGATGTCGAACTCCGCGTCCAGGAGGTCCACCGGGCCGCCCTCGCCGTTTCCGGACACGGCCGGAGGCGTCGCGACCGCCGCATCCGGGTCGCCGGCGGCGACCGCCCGGTCCTCGTTGACCACGCGGGCGACGTCCATCACGACGTCCTTGCCGCTCAGGTTGATGAGCCGCACCCCCTGCGTGTTCCGGCCGATCACGCGGATCCCGTCCACCGACTGGCGGTTGACGATCCCCTCGCGGGTGATGACCATCAGCTCGTCGCCGGGGACCACCTCCTTGATCGCGACCACGCGGCCGGTCTTCTCGGTGGTGCGGACGTTGATGACGCCCTTGCCGCCGCGGCGCTGCTGCCGGTACGCCTCGATCCCGGTCCTCTTCCCCATCCCCTTCTCGGTGACCACCAGCAGGGTGTTCCCCTCCTTCATCACCACCATGCCGATGACCTCGTCGCCCTCCTCCAGCGTGATGCCGCGCACGCCCGTGGTGGCGCGCCCCATCTCCCGGACGTCGTCCTCCCGGAAGCGGATCGCCATCCCCTCGCGGGTGGCGAGCACCACGTCGCAGGCGCCGTCGGTGAGCTGCACCGAGATCAGCTCGTCGCCGTCGAGCACGTTCATGGCGTTGATCCCCACCACCCGCGGGTTCCCGTAGGCGGAGAGCGCCGTCTTCTTCACCACGCCCTTCCGGGTGGCGAAGATGAGCGAGCGGTCGTGCGAGAACTCCCGCACCGGCACCAGCGAGGCGATCTTCTCGCCGGGGCGGATGTTGATGAGGTTGACGATGGGCTTCCCGCGGCTCCCGCGCGACCCCTGCGGGATCTCGTGGACCTTGAGCCAGTAGCACTGGCCGTTCTGCGTGAAGAACATCAGGTAGTCGTGCGTGCTCGCCAGGAAGATCTGCTCGACCCAGTCCTCCTCCTTGGTCTGCATCCCGGCGATACCGCGCCCGCCGCGCGCCTGGGCCCGGTAGGTGTCCACCGGCACCCGCTTGATGTACCCGGTGTGGGAGACCGTGATGACCATCTCCTCGTCGGCGATCAGGTCCTCGATGGAGAAGGAGCCCGTCGCGCCCATGATCTCCGTGCGCCGTTCGTCGCCGTACTTGTCGGCGACCTCGCGCAGGTCCTCCTTGAGGATCGTGAGGCGCCGCTCGCGGTTCTCCAGGATGTCGCGCAGGTCGGCGATGGTGGCGCGGATCTCCGCCAGCTCCGCCTCCAGTTGCTCGATCTCCAGCCCGGTGAGCTTGGCGAGCCGCATGTTGAGGATGGCGTCCGTCTGCCGCTCCGAGAGCCCGAAGCGCTCGCGCAGCCGCTCGCCCGCCTCGGCGGTGGTGTCGGAGCCGCGGATGATCCGGATGACCTCGTCGATGTTGTCGACGGCGATCTTGAGGCCCTCCAGGATGTGCTCCCGCTCCAGCGCCTTCCCCAGCTCGAACTTCGTCCGCCGCACCAGCACCACGTGGCGGTGCTCCACGTAGTGGTGGAGCATCTCGCGCAGCGACAGAACCTTCGGGACGCCGCCCACCAGGGCCAGCATGATCACCCCGAAGGTGCTCTGCATCTGCGTGTGCTTGTACAGCAGGTTGAGCACGATGTGGGGGATGGCGTCGCGCTTCAGGTCGATGACGATGCGCATCCCGTCGCGGTCGGACTCGTCGCGGAGGTCGGAGATCCCCTCGATCTTCTTGTCGCGCGCCAGCTCGGCGATCTGCTCGATGAGGCGCGACTTGTTGACCATGAAGGGGATCTCGCGGACGACGATCCGCTCCCCCTTGCCGCCCTCGCGCTCCTCGATCTCGGCGCGCGCCCGCATCAGCACGCGGCCCCGCCCGTTCTCGTACGCCTCGGTGATCCCCTCGCGGCCGTAGATGAGGCCGCCGGTGGGGAAGTCCGGCCCCTTCACGAAGGCGCGAAGGTCCTCGACGGTCGCGTCGGGGTTCTCGATCAGGTGGATGCAGGCGTCCGCGACCTCGCGCAGGTTGTGCGGAGGGATGTTGGTCGCCATGCCGACCGCGATCCCGGAGCTGCCGTTGACCAGCAGGTTGGGGATCCGCGCCGGGAGAACCTTCGGCTCCTCCAGACGGTCGTCGTAGTTCGGCGCGAAGTCGACCGTCTCCTTGTCGATGTCCGCCAGCATCTCCGTGGCGATGGGAGCCAGCTTCGCCTCGGTGTACCGGTACGCCGCCGCGCTGTCGCCGTCGATGGAACCGAAGTTCCCCTGCCCGTCCACCATCGGGTAGCGCAGCGAGAAGTCCTGCACCATGCGCACGAGGGCGTCGTACACGGAGGCGTCGCCGTGCGGGTGGTACTTACCCAGCACGTCACCGACCACCGTCGCGCTCTTCTTGTACGGGCGGTTGGGCGAGAGCCCGGCCTCGTGCATGGCGAACAGGATGCGCCGGTGCACCGGCTTCAGCCCGTCGCGCACGTCCGGCAGCGCCCGCTGTACGATCACGCTCATCGAGTAGTCGATGAACGATTCGCGCATCTCGTCTTCGATCAGACGCGGGAGGATCCTGGACTGAGGCTGCTCGGTAGGCTCGGTCGTGATCTCGTCGGCCATGTTCTCGTATTCGAACGTCGAAACTCAGGGATCCGCGAGGGCGCGGACGCAACCGGATGTAATACCCCGGCGCGGCGGGAGTGTGCCGGAAATCGAAGCCGCTCAAAACCGGGGAAAGCTAGCTCCGGAGAGGCGTTTCCGCCACCTCCGGGCTCGCCTTTTCCACCTCGCCTCCGCCCTCTCTCCCGGAGTCCCGTCGTCCGTCCCTACCGGAGCCACGCCGCCAGGATCGTGAGGCCGCCCAGCAGGGTCCCCAGCGCGAACCCCAGGACCGCCTGGCGCCGCCGTTTGCGGTGCTCGCGCGCGGCCCGCTCGGGGTCCTCCCGCAGCTCCGCCTCGTACCTCCGCCGCGTGATCCGCGGCAGCCAGACGAAGTGGGCGCCGCCGAAGCCCGCGAGCATCACCAGGAACGAGAGGGTCGCCGGGAGCGGCTCCGGGCGGAGCAGCACGACCACGACGAACTGGAGCGGCAGGGCCAGGCAGAGGAGCGTCATGTGGACGATGCCCCGCCGCTCCACGTCGTCCCGGGCCAGGCGGAGCAGGCTGCGCGCGCCGAAGAGGGCGCCCGCCCACCCTCCCGCCAGCCCCAGCGCGGCGCCGACGAGCGCCCCCGCGCCCGCCGTGATCGCCACGCCTCCGAGCTTGGAGACGGCCTTCGTCCCCGCCGCCGCCTTGCCGGCGCCCAGCGTCGCCGCGGCCGCCGCGGTGGGGGCGGCCACGCTCAGCGCCGCCATCACGCCCGCGGTGAACGCGGCCGTGGGTGCCGTCTCCTCCAGGTGCCGGACGAGCGCTTCCCGCAGGCGCGACCGGGCCCGGGAGAGCCGCTGCTTCACCGCGGCCTCGCTCACCCCCAGCAGCTCCGCGACCTGCCGCGCCGAGCGCCCCTCGCGGTAGTAGAGCACCACCACCTCGCGCGTCTGCGCCGGAAGCGCGTCGATCATCTCCACCAGCGCGGCCCGCTGCTCCTCCGCCACCAGCTCCTCGACGGCGCTGGGCCGCGAGTCGGCGGCGGCGGCGAGCAGCGCGTCGTCCGCGCCGCCGACGACCCTCCGGCGGAGGCGCACGTGGCTCCGGAGGACGTGGTGGGCCCGGTTCCGGGTGAGCTGCCGGATCCAGGGGAGGAAGCTGGTGGGGTCGCGCAGCTTGCGGAGGTCGCTCCAGGCGGCGAGGTACACGTCCTGGGAGACCTCCCGGCTCATCTCCACGTCGCGCAGGATGGCGAGCGCGATGGACGAGACGGTGCCCCGGGTGGCGTCCACCAGCCGCGCGAAGGCCAGGTGGTCGCCGCGGGCGGCCGCCACCACGTCGGGGCGAAGCGCGAGGGTGTGCGAGGAGGTGTCGCTCATCGGCCGGCCAGGAAGGCGTCCAGGGCGGAGAAGAGGGCGGAGGGTTCGTCGAGCATCACGAAGTGGCCCGCGCCCTCCACGACGACGACCCGGTGCTCCGGCACGTTCGCCACCTGGGCCCGGTATCGCGAGAGGACGGGCGCCGGGTCGCTCCCGGGCGCGCCTCCGGCGGCCACCTGGAGAACGGGGACGCGGATGGCGGCGACCACGGGCCGCAGGTCGGTGGTGAGCATCTCCTCCACCGCCTGCCCGACGGTGGCCGGGTCGGAGGCCCGGCCCCAGCGCACCCCCATCTCCCGGTGCGCCGGATCCTTCATCTGCGACTGCAGCACCATGCGCGTCTGCTGGGCGACCTGCTCCGGCGCGAGGCCGGCGTACATCTCCCGAATCATCGCCGCCTGCGGACGCATCCGCTCGGGGGTCATGCCGGGATCGGCCAGCGCCGCAAGATAGGGGACGCCGTCGACCGCGACCACGGGCCCCACGAGGTCCGGCGCCGTCGCCGCCACCCAGTAGGCCAGGAACGCGCCCAGGCTGTGGCCGACGAGCACGGGCCGGTCCAGCTTCTGCTCCTGGATGTAGCGGACGATGGCGTCGCGCTGTGTCTCCAGGAAGGACCCGGCGCCGGTGGGCGGCACCCCCGCGAAGCCGGCCAGGGTGAGGGTGTGCGTCCGGTAACGGCCGCGGTAGTGCTCCACGGCCCCCTCCCACACCTCGCCGGAGGACATGAGCCCCGGGATCAGGATCATCGGCCGGCCGCTCCCCTCCACCCGAACCGTGAAGGGGCGGGACGCACCCTCGCCGGCAGGCCCCGCGGCCTGCGAGCGGAGTGCGGAGGGGAGGAGGGACAGGAGCGCGCAGAGCAGCGCGGCAGGAAAGGCGAGTCGGGACATCGGGAATCTCCGGGGATCGGGACGGTGGGCGCCGCACTCCGCGGTGCCCTGTCTACCCTGTAGCCGCCCGCCGGGAAAGGTGACACCCCGGCAAGTGCAGATCGCCCTTGCAATCTGGCACGCTTGCCACGAAATTACGGCAAACGTGCACAGGAGTGATTCCCATGACGACGGTGGCCATCGCGGAACGACTGGGCGGAGCCGACGTTCTCAAACACGAGATCCGGACCGACCTGGAGCTGGTGGAAGCCCTGCAGGTGGGGCTTCCTGCGGGCGCGGCGGACGCGCTCCTGAACCACGGCGGGATCACCACGGAAGAACTCCATCGCGTGGTGATCCCCAGGCGCACGCTCGCCCTCAGACGCCAGAAGGGCCAGCCGCTCACGCCCGAGGAGTCGGACCGCCTGGCGCGGGTGGCCCGCGTGCTGACGGCCGCGGACGAAACCTTCGGCAACCCGGAGAAGGCGTACCGCTGGCTCCGCAAGCCGAACCGGGGCATGGCGAGCCAGGTCCCCCTGGAGCTGCTGTCCACCGAGGCGGGCGCCCGCCTCGTGGAGCAGGCGCTGGAGAGGATCGCGCACGGGATCTTCGCCTGATGAGGCTGTGGAGGATCGCGAGCGGACGGTTCGATCCGCTGGACGGAGAGGGCGCACGGCGCGTGGGCGGTCGGTGGAACTCCGCCGGCCGCCCGGTCGTGTACACCTCCGCGCACGCGTCCCTGGCCGCGCTGGAGAAGCTGGTCTGGGTGGACCCGGAAGACCTTCCCGACGACCTGGTCCTCTTCGAGATCGACGTCCCCGACGACGCGCCGATGGCGACCGTGGAGCCCGGCGACCTGCCGCCGGACTGGACGGAAGCGGGCAGCCCGGCCTGCGCCGGGCTCGGCGACCGCTGGCTGGCGGACGGCGCGGCACTGGCCCTCGTCGTCCCGTCCGCGGTGATCGCCGAGGAACGCAACCTCCTCCTCGACCCGCGGCACCCGGACGCGGCCCGGGTCCGCCTCGTCGATTCGCGCCCCTTCGCGTTCGACGTCCGCCTGCTGCGCTGAGAGCGCGCCGGCCTCAGTGGAAGTCGTGCGACCGGTACGCGACCGACCGCGGAAGCTCCCGGAACCCCCTCCCCACCACGTTCGTCACCGCCCCGTCGCGCTCGAACCTCCCCTCCACGATGAGGAACTGCGAGAACCTCACCGTCTCACGGTTCTCCTCGTAGACCTTCGCGGGCACGATCACGTTGACGAACCCGCTCTCGTCCTCCAGCAGCACGAACACCGTCCCCTTGGAGGTGGAGGGGTGCTGCCGAGCGACGACGAGCCCGGCCACCAGCACCCGCTCTCCCGGCCGCGCTTCCGAGAGGTCGGCGCTGGACAGGATCCCCGCGGCGCGCAGCCGGGGGCGCACGTGCTCCATGGGGTGGCCGTGCGTGCAGATGCCGGTGGCGAGGTAGTCCAGGAAGATCAGCTCCGGCCCCTCCAGCTCGCGCGGGTCGAAGGGGAGCCGGTGCGCGGGGGCGAGGGGGAGGACGTCGCCCGCGGCGCGGAGCGCCTCCCAGGCGGCGCGGCGCCGGCCGCGCTCGAACCCCTCGAACGCCCCCGCCCGCGCCAGGTGCAACCCCTCCGCGCGCCCCAGGCCGGCGCGGCGCACCACGTCCTCCACGGAGACGAAGGGGCCCTCCGCGCGCGCCACGGTCAGCGCCTCCAGCGTACGTGCGCCGATCCCGCGCACGTGCTTCCACCCGATGCGGACCGCCGGCCTCTCCGGGTCCGCAGTCTCCTCCAGCGTGCACTCGCGCGCGCCGCGGCGCAGGCAGGGACCGCGCACCTCCACCCCGCTGCGGCGCGCGTCGTGGACCAGTGTGGCCGGGGCGTAGAACCCCATGGGCCACGCGTTGAGCAGCCCCACCAGGAACTCCGCCGGGTGGTGCGCCTTGAGGTACGCCGTGGCGTAAGCGATGAGCGCGAAGCTCCAGGCGTGCGACTCGGGGAAGCCGTAGTTGCCGAACCCCTTCATCTGCCGGACGACCCGGTCCGCGAGGTCCTGCGTGAGCCCGTTGGAGCCCAGCCGGACGCGCAGCTTCTCCAGCGCGGCCTCCAGCTTCTGCTGCTTGCGCGCGTGCCCCATGGCGCGCCGCAGCTCGTCGGCCTCGGCGGCGGTGTAGCCCCCCAGCGCCATGGCGATGGACATGGCCTGCTCCTGGAAGATGGGGATGCCACAGGTGCGCTCCAGCACCGGCGCCAGCGCCGGGTGGTCGTGCTCCCACCGCTCCAGCCCGCGCCGCCGCCGCGTGTACGGGCCCACGAAGTCGCCCTGGATGGGCCCCGGGCGGATGAGCGCCACCTGCACCACCAGGTCGTACAGCCGCTCCGGCTTCGTCCGGAGGATGGACTGGATCTGCGCGCGGCTCTCGATCTGGAAGGTGCCCAGCGTCTCGCCGCGGGAGATCATCGCGAAGGTCTCCGGGTCGTCCTGCGGGAGGGAGTAGAGGTCCAGCCGCTTCCCGGTGCGCGCCTCGATGGCGTCGAAGGCGATGCGCGTGGCGGTGAGCCCGCCGAGCCCCAGGAAGTCGAACTTGGGGACCCCGATGGCGTCCAGGTCGTCCTTGTCGAACTGGAGGATGGTGCGCCCCATCGTCGTCTCCTCGGTGGGGATGTACTCCCCGAGGGGACGGGCGCAGAGGACGAAGCCGCCCGGGTGGGTGGAGCGCATGCGGGGGACGCCGTCCAGCGCGCGCATGGCTCCCAGCAGGGCGCGTCCCCGCGCGTCGCCCGTCTCCAGCCCGTGCGCCTTCCCCAGCTCCTTCTCGATCAGCTCGGCGCCGTCCGCAGGGCCCAGGTGGCGGATGCGCTTGGAGAGGGCGAAGGCCGTCTCGGCGGGGTAGCCCAGGGCGCGCATGGCGTCCTGGAGCGCGCTGGGAGCGTGGTAGACCTGGGTGACGCCGGTGATGGCGGCGTGGTCGCGGCCGTAGCGGCCGTAGACGTAGCTCAGCACCTCCTCGCGGCGGTGCATCTCGAAGTCCACGTCGATGTCCGGCGCCTCCGTGAGCCCGTCGGTGCGGGCCTCGGAGAGGAAGCGCTCGAAGAGGAGGTTGTGGCGCACCGGGTCCACCGCGGTGATCTTCAGGCAGAAGGTGACCACGGAGTTGGCCGCGCTCCCCCGCCCCTGGCAGAGGATCCCTCGGGAGCGCGCGAAGCGCACCGCCTGCCACATCACCAGGAAGAAGCCGGCGAAGCCCAGCCTGCGGACGACCGCCAGCTCGTGCTCGATCTGCGCGCGCTCCCGGTCGCCGACCGCGCCGCCCCAGCGCTCGGCGGCGCCCTCGTACACCTGCTCCCGCAGGTACGAGTCGGCGTCGTGGCCCGGGGGAACGGGAAAGTCGGGGAGCGGCGGTCGGAGCCAGCGCAGCTCGAAGGCGCACTCCGCGGCGATGCGCGCCGTCTCCGCGACGCCCGCCTCCCTCCCCTTCCAGAGCGCGGCCATCTCCCCGGGCGACCGGAGGCGCCACTCGCCGTTGGGGAGGAGGAGACCGCGCCGGGCGGCCTCGTCCACGGTCGTGCCGGCGCGGAGCGCGGTCTGGAGGTCGTGCACCAGGCGCCCCCGGCCGTCCAGGTAGCGCGGCTCCTGTGTCGCCACCCAGGGCACCCCGCAGCGCCCCGCCAGCTCCACCAGGGCCGCCACGAGCGCCGCCTCCGCGCCGGATACGTGGTGGAGCTGCGCCTCCACCGCCACGTTCCCCCCGAACGCCTCGCGCCAGCGTGCCAGGAGGCGCGCGGCTTCCACGCGCTTCCCGGCGCGCACCATCCCCGCCAGCTCCCCGGTGGCCGGGCCGGTGAGGAGGTGGAGACCGGAGGCGCGCTCCAGCACCTCCGCCCAGCGGAGCCCCGGCTTTCCGCGGGCGCTCCCCCGCCGCGCCCGGGTGACCAGCGCGGCGAGGTTGCGGTACCCGGCCTCGTCGCGCGCCAGCAGGGCGAGTGGGTAGCCTCCCACCCGCAGCTCGGCACCCACGAGGGGGCGGACGCCCTGCTCCTTCGCCTCCTGCGCGAAGCGGACGATCCCGCCCAGGTCGGCCGCGTCGGTGAGCGCCAGGGCGCCGTATCCCAGCTCCGCCCCCCGCCGCACCAGCGCCTCGGGGGTGAGCGCCCCGTCCCCGAAGGAGAAGGCGCTCCGGCCCCGCAGCTCCACGTAGTCCATGTACCGGAATCAGCCGCGCCGCGGGCGTCTCACATCCCGCTGCCGAAGAAACCCGTGAGGAACACGGGGGGACGACCCTCCCTGCGCGGCCCTGCCGGGGCCGGCGGCCCTCCCGGGAGATCATCCGCCCCGGCGCCGGCGGGGCGCTCCTGGGCGCGCCCCGGCCGGAGCGGCCGGGGACGGGTCGCCGGGAACGTCGGGAAGCGCTTCGAAGTCGTACGTACCATGCGGGAAACCCTCCTCATCTGGTTGTGGAAGCGACCGTAGGGCCGTGGATCGGCGGATCTTTCCGCTCCCGTCGTGACGCTCTGCCGCGGTCCTGCGCTCCGGGGTGCTCGTACTCCGCGCCGTTGTGGCGGCCGTGCCGACCCGGTAGATTTCACCTGTCCAGTCTGGCCAGATCACGGAGGAGGCGACCATGCGCACCTGGAAGCTCGAAGATGCGAAGAACCGGTTCAGCGAGGTCGTGCGACGGGCGATCGAGCACGAGCCGCAGGTAGTGACGAAGAACGGACGGGACGCCGTAGTGGTCGTGAGCGCGGAGGATTACGAGCGACTGACCGCCCCACGGGACCTCGTCCGGTTCATTCGCGAATCTCCCCTCGCCGAGGTGATCGCCTCGGGCGACCTCGACCTCTCTCGCGCGGAGGACCACGGGCGCGACGTCGCCCTGTAGCGGGAGCCCGCCTTCGCCATGCGCTACCTGCTCGACACCAACGTTCTCTCCGAGCCGGCCAGGCCGAGTCCTTCCCCCTCCGTCGTAGCCTGGCTGGAGGAGCGGTCCGCGCTCGACCTGGCCATCAGCGTGCTGACCCTCGGAGAGATCGCGAAGGGCGTCCGGCTCCTCCCGGAGGGACAAAGGCGGGATCGCCTGTCCGACTGGCTGGAGGTCGAACTGCCGCGGCAGTTTCTTGGACGCGTGCTGCCCGTGGACGACAGGGTGGCCCTGCTCTGGGGCCGCCTCTCCGCGGAAGCCCGGCGGGCGGGGCGCGAGCTTCCGGTGATCGACGGACTTCTGCTCGCCACGGCCGGTGCCCACGGGCTCGTCCTCGTGACCCGCAACGAGAGGGACTGCGCCGACCGGGGAGTTCCGATCCACAATCCCTGGGAGCGATAGCCCGGCATCGCCGTCTCAGTCCCACCAGCCGTGGAGGTACCAGTCGCCCCCGGCCGCGTCGCGGAAGAGCCACACGAGCGCGCCGGCCTCCGTGACGCAGCGGAAGTACTCCCGCGCCCACCCCTCCTCCCACGCCCCGCCCGAGATCCGCTCGGGTCCCGCCGCCGCGAGCAGCTCCTTCCACGCTCCCCCCCGCGCGAGGTCGCGGTACCGGACGGGGACCGCGTGGTCCCGCCGCGGGCGGAGCCGCACCTCCACCCGGCGCGGCTCCGGGAGGAGCTGGAGGGCGAGGCAGGGCTCCGCTCCGGACGCCTCCGCGGCGTTCTCCGCCGCCTCCTCCGGCCCGCGCGCCCGCCAGGCGGTGCGGCGCTCGGGGAGGGAGTGGCCGGTCGTCTCGGGCTCCACGAAGAGCGGGCCGTGGCCGTCCACCAGGCGGGCGACCGCCTCCTCCACCGGGGCGGCGGTGGCGAAGCCCCGGTCGAAGAGGTCGCCCTGGGAGGCGGAGACGGCCTCCGTCCCCTCCACCTCCAGCGCGACGCCGACCACCCCGTCGGGGAGGACCAGGCGGTCGAGGACGCCGCGGACGCGCCGCAGCCAGAGGTCGCGCTCCGCGGTGGGGCGGGCGGCCCGGACCCTCTCCTGTAGCGTTCCCCCGCCGGAGAGGGCGAGGGTGAGCGTCATCTCCCGGGCGCGCTCCCCGCACTCCGCCAGCGCGCCGCAGACCGGCCCCAGGAGGGCGTTCGCGGTGAAGGCCAGCCGCCCCGCGTCGCGCACCTCGTACTCCACGAAGTCCATGGAGGCGTGGGGGCGCTCCGGGGGGATGGGGCGGAAGAGGCGGCGCCCGTCGTCGGCGCGCGCCAGCCGCCAGAGCGCCGCCCCCGCCGCGCCGAAGCGCACCTCCACCGCCTCCCGCGCCAGCGCCGCCAGCTCGCCGCAGGTGCGCACCCCCACGCCGTCCAGGAGGGCGCGCAGGCGAGGCTCGGGAGAGAGCAGCTCCAGGGGGAGCCCCGCCAGGAAGGGGCGCTCCCGCCCCGTCTCCACCACGGTCACGGGAGAGCCGCCGGAGTGGGCCGCAGCCTCCGCCACGACGGGGACCGCCGCCACCCCAGCGCGCACCTCGCGGGTGCGCCACTCCGCCCGCTCCAGGAGGGCCCGGGCCAGGCGGGAGGCCGGAAGGCCGCGCGCGTCCGCCCAGACCACCCCGCGCCCCTCCACCGCCACCCGCGGCGCCTCCTCCAGGAGCGCCGCCGCGAGGTCAGCGAGCTGCGCCCCGCCGGTCGCCCAGCGTGGGCTCCAGAGACAGACGAAGGTCATGCGCCGCCACCTGCAGAGAGAATTCCGCTTCCTTGCTCCATCCCAGCGCCTCCACGCGCGTGCTCACCGTGACCGTCTCCACCTCCGCGGGCTCCCCGAAGGGGTCGAGGCGCCAGCGGTAGCCTTCGGGGCGGATGCGCGAGACCAGCCGCACCCCCGCCATGAACCCGCCCGGCTCCAGCAGCACCAGCGACGCGCCTCCCTCCTTCGCCGCCCGGGAGAGGCGGACCCGCTCGGCGTCCCCGGTGCGTGCGCCGGCCAGGACCACCAGCGCGAACCCGCCGGAGCGCACCAGCTCCTCCGCGCACTCCAGCGCTCCCCGCGGCTCCCGGGGACGGAAGAGCGCCGCTTCCCCGCTCCACCCGCCGCCGCACGCCACGCCCGCCCCGTCCACCCAGGCCGCCCGCTCTCCCCGCCCCCTCGTGGCGCGGCACGCCGAACGCAGCGCCGCCGTGACCCCGCCCCCCGGAGCCCATGCCGCCAGGCGCCCCCGCGGGAACCCGCCTCCCGGCATGGCCCGGTCGAGCGCGGCGATCCCCGTCCCGATCCCGCCCGCGGTCCGCTGCGTGACCGGCTGGGCGTCCGGGAAGCGCCGCTCCAGGATCTCGCGGAGCGCGGCGACGCTGGAGGCCATGTTGCGTTTCCTGCCCCCGAGTGAGTGGAGACTCCGGTCGCCGGCACCCCGCCGGCCGTGACATACGATAACCGAACAAAAACCGAAATTGAAGTCACGGGAATCCCATTTATCCAGCAACGGCGCCAACTTTCTGGATCCGGACACACCGGCCGTGGACACCTCCACGTGAGGGGGAACAGGGGTTTTCCCTGATTTGTGCACGGGCGTCCACACCATGCACCGGCCGTTTCGGAGCGCGGCGATCCGTGAGGCAGGACGCCGGACGAAAAAGAAGCGGGGGCCGACCCGAAGGCCGGCCCCCGCTCCCGAAAGCGGGACGAAGAAGCGTCTCAGCGAGGAGGGATCACTGCGTTCCCCGCCCGTACGTCCGGTTCACGTCGTCCAGCCGGCGGTACCGGTCGCGCAGCTCCGTCTGGCGCGAGGTCAGCGGCATCTCGCGTCCGCCGATGAACACGTGCTCCACCTCGGTCAGCAGCTCCAGCGGGTCCCCGTCCCACACCACGACGTTCGCCACCTTCCCCGGGGCGAGCGACCCGTGCGTGTCCGCCACGCCCCAGATCTGCGCCGGGTAGATCGTCACCGCCCGGAGCGCCTCCTCGTGGGGAAGGCCGTAGGCGACGGCGTTCCCCGCCTCCTGGCGCACGTTGCGGGCGTTGTGCGTGGTGGCGGTGGTGATGGCCACCTGCACCCCCGCGCCGCGCAGGAGCGCGGCGTTGTCGTAGCGGGCGCCCAGCCGCTCGAAGTTGGAGGGGAGGTTCTGGAGCACGTTGACGATCACCGGGACGCGGGCCCGGGCCAGCTCGTCGGCGACCATCCAGCCCTCCGTGGCGCCCAGCATGATCAGCTTCAGGTCGTACTCGGCCGCGAGACGCAGCGCGGCGCGGATGTCGCTGGCGCGGTGCGCCTCCAGCACCAGCGGGAGCCGCCCCTGCACCACCGGGATCATGGCCTGGAGGTCCAGCCGGCTCGCGGTGAAGGCGCGGGTGGCGCCGCGGTCGAACTCGGCGCGGCGGCGCGCGAACTCGCGGGTGTCGTCCAGCAGCTCGCGGAGGCGCATCATGGTGCCGCCCCGCGCGCCTCCTCCGGCGCCCCCCGCTCCCTCGCCAATGGTGGCGTACATCGCCACCGGGGTCTTCACCAGCATGTCCGGCGTGTCGTCCCCGGCCAGGTCGATCACCACCCCCATCCCCGAGACCAGCCCGCCGGAGGGTGCCGACACCGCGGTGGTCACCCCCGCGATGCGGGTCACGGGGATGACCATGGAGCGGGGGTTGAGACCGTCGGTGACGTCGAACGCCGCCATGATCCGGTCCTCGTCCAGGTCGGCGAGGGCGAAGTCGTTGGTCCCGGTGATGCTCCCCACCTCGGTCAGCCCGGTGCGGGTGTGCGACTCGAAGAGCCCGGGGGTGACCCGCTTGCCGCGGGCGTCGATGCGGCGGGCCCCCGCGGGAACGGCGACGTCGCGTCCCACGGCGACGATCTTCCCGTCGCGGATCAGCACGGTGCCGCCCTCGATGGGGGCGCCCGTCATGGTGTGGACGGTGCCGCCCTCGATGGCGACCACGCCCTGCGCCGCGAGCGGAGCCGCGGCGAGGAGAAGCAGGGAGGCGAGGGCCGGGATCGTATGGGTTCTCATCGGCTTCATCAGTTGGTCCTCCCGGGGAGGATGCCCACCTCGAAGTCCATCGTCGGCTGCCGCGAGCGGTCGTTCCGGTCGTACATCAGCGCGCCGTCGATGAACACCTTCTCCGCGCGGCTGTAGACGCTGAACGGGTTGCCGGACCAGATCACCACGTCGGCCTGCTTGCCCGGCTCCAGCGTCCCCACCCTGTCTTCGATCCCCAGCGTCCAGGCGGCGTTCGCCGTGAGCCAGCGGAGCGCGTCGTTCTCGGAGATCTGGATCCCGGCGCGGCGGCCGGCGGCGATCGCCTTGGCGGCTTCCTGGTTCAGGCGCTGGATCCCGCCGTCGTCGTCGGAGTGGACCACCGCCCGCGCCCCGGCGTCGTGCACCAGCGCGAGGTTGGCGTCGATGCCGTCGAGCGCCTCCATCTTGAAGCCCCACCAGTCGGCCCACAGGGAGCCGGAGATGGAGTCGCGCGCCATGAGGTCACGGATCTTGTACGCCTCGACGCCGTGGTGGAAGGAGCGGATCTTGTACCCGAACTCGCGGGCGATGTCGATCATCTGGGCCATCTCGTCGGCCCGGTAGCAGTGGTTCTGCACGAGGATGTTGCCGCGCAGCACCTCGGCCAGCGTCTCCATCTCCAGGTCGCGGTTGGGCATCCGGTCCGCCGGGCGGCCCTGCCTCTCCCAGGCGTCCCACTGCTGCCGGTAGCGCTCGGCGCTGATCCAGGCGGCGCGGTACCCGGCCACGTTCCCCATCCGGGTGGAGGGGGCCCGGTTCCGCTGCCCGTAGACGCGCTTGGGGTTCTCGCCGCACGCCATCTTCAGCCCGTACGGGGCGCCGGGGAACTTCATCGCCTGCGCCGTGCGGGCGGGGACGTTCTTGAGCGTCACCCCGCGCCCGCCGATCAGGTTGGCGGAGCCGGGCAGGATCTGCAGCGAGGTGATCCCGCCGGCCAGCGCCCGTGCGAAGCCGGGGTCCTGCGGCCACACGGAGTGCTCCACCCACACGTCGGCGGTCACCGGGTCGGTGGACTCGTTGCCGTCCTGGTGCGCGGGCACTCCGGGGCTCGGGTAGGCGCCCAGGTGCGAGTGGGTGTCGATGATCCCGGGGGTGACGAACTTGCCGGTCGCGTCGACGACGGTCACGCCGGCCGGCGCATCCACGGTGGCGCCCACCGCGACGATCTTCCCGTCGGCCATGAGGAGCTGCCCGTTGGGGATGATCTCCCCGGCGGCGGTCATCACGGTGGCCCCGCGGATCAGCGTGGGGCGCGACGGGAACGGGGTGTAGGTGGAGGGAAAGGGGACCGGCGTGGCCGGGGACTGCGACGCGGTGGCGGGGGCCGGCCCGGACGCCGGTTTTCCGCCCTGCGCGCACCCGGCGGCCGCGGCCGCGAGCACGAGCGCGGACAGCGCACGCTTCATGGGCTCACTCCTTCTGAGGGGAGACGCACGACGACGGCCGGCTGCCCGTAGGAGGCGCGGCCGCTCCTGAAATGAAGTGGGTCGATGATTGTACGGCGCCCCGCACCCGCCCTGCAAGGGCGAACGTCCGTCCGGCCATTCCTTCGCGGGAGTGTCCCCCCCGGGTCGCCCCGTCGTCCCCGGGAGGGGACGACGGGAGGGACGCACCCGGCCCGAATCGACTGTTTATCCGCGATGTGCTTGTGTTTTCCCCACTTGGCACCGTAGTTGCCCCTGCCGACCGACGAACCGGAACGGCTGTATCCAACAGGAGGGAACCGAACCATGCGTATTCGAAGCCTGCAACTCTCCCTGGTGGTGGCGCTCGCCGCCGCGCTCGGCGCCGCACCGGCGGAGGCGCAGGGGAAGGGCAAGGGGAACGACAAGGACAGGCGGCGGACGGAACAGGTCCGTTTCCGGGACGACCGACACTGGAACGACGACGTCCGGCTCCAGAAGCGCAACGGAAAGCAGGTTCCCCCGGGGTGGTGCAAGGGCAAGGGCAACCCCCACAACACGCGGGAGAACTGCGGCCCCGACCGCCGCCGCGACGACCGGCGCAACGACCGCAGGGTCGACGACCGGCGCTACGACCGGAACAGCACCTCGTACGCGCAGGCCCACCAGGCCTTCCACCGCGACCACGACCGCATCTGCCGCGAGCGCGCCTCGCTGCGTCCCTTCGACGCCCGCTGGCAGCTCCAGGTGCGCAGCGAGTGCAACGCCCAGCACGACCGCTGGCACGCCCGGAACGGCACCCGGCACTGAGGCGCCGGGGAGCGGACGGCGGAACGGGGAACGGTACACGTGAACGGCGCCCCCACCGGATCCCGGTGGGGGCGCCGCTCCGTTCGTCCCCGTTCGGGTCCGGGATCAGCCCATGGACTGCAGCTCCAGGACCACCGGCTGCGCCTGCGGCGCCTGCTTCAGCACCACGTGGGGCGCGTCCTTCTTCACGTGGAGCACCGCCGGCTGCTCGCCGGCCATCTCCACCCGGTAGGCGTCGAAGGTCCCGGCCGGCACGGTCACCCTCTCCTCGCCCACCACCTTCAGCATCACGGGGGTGGCACTCCCGGTCTGCGCGTTGAAGATCGGGAAGGAGAAGGTCTTCCCCGGCGCCAGCTCCACGGTTCCCAGGACCGCCGCGTCCATCCCGGGGAGGAGCGTTCCCTCCACCACCTCGGTGTCGAACGTCCGGTCGCCGCCCATCTGCGCGGGAAGCTTCGCGGTCCCCTTCACGCGCCCGTCCTCCAGCCGCAGGTCGGTCTCCATCGAGATGGGGCCGGAACTCACGCTGCTCTTCCCGGAGAGGGGAACCAGGTCGCCGGTGAAGCGCACCTCGGTGCGGGTACGGGAGGGCCCCGCCTCGGCCGTCTGCGTGGCGACCCAGGCGCTCCCGTCGCGGGAAAGCATGGAGGTGGCCGTACCCAGCGGGTTCCCCTGCACCACGATGGCGTAGGTGAGCGTGGAGGGCCGCAGCTTCGACCCGTCGAAGCGCTCGGTGGAGGGCCTCACCTGCAGGGCGGAGCGCTCCAGCGGCCTTCCCTCCACGTCGAACAGGGCGACCTGGGAGACGGCCTCCAGCGGCCCCAGGATCTGCGTGGCGTCGCCGACGACCACGATGGTGGCGCGGTCGGGGTGCACGTACTGCCGCGCCACCCGCTGCACGTCCGCGGCGGTCACGGCGGCCACCCGCTCGCGGAACTCCCGCAGGCTCTCCATCGGCAGCCCCAGGAGGCGGAGCTGTGCGAGCTGCCCGGCGGTGGCCGAGGGCGTCTCGAAGCGGAGCGGGAAGGACCCCGTCAGGAAGTTCCGGGCGGCGTCCAGCTCCGCCTGCGGCACCGGCTCGTCGCGGATGCGGCGGAACTGCGCGAGCATCTCCACCAGCGCGCTGTCCGTCACCGGCGTACGCACCTCCATATCCCCCACGAACACCCCGGTGCCGCCGGGCCGGGTGAACGACGAGCGCGCGGAGTACGTCCAGGCCCGGTCGCCGCGGATGATCAACTCCAGCCGGGAGGTGGGGAGCGAGCCGAGGATGACGTTCAGGACCTGGACCGCGTAGTAGTCGGGGTTGTCGGGAGTGAGGCCGGGATGCCCGACGCGGATGCTGGACTGCACGGAGCCCGGCCGGTGCACGAGCACGATCCCGGTGCGCTCCCGGAACGCGGGCGCGGCCGGGGGAGCCGCCGCCGGACGGCTCCCCGTCCACGCGCCGAAGTGGCGCGACGCCAGCTCCCGCACCTGCTCCGGCGTGACGTCGCCGGAAACCACCAGCAGCGCGTTGGCCGGCGTGAAGTGGGTCCGGTGGAACCGCACCAGGTCGTCGCGGGTGATGGACCTCACCGTCTCCGGGGTGGGCGCCGTGCCGTAGGGGTGTCCCTCCCCGTAGACCTCGCGGTCGAAGCGCCGCTGCGCGATCTGCCCGGCGTCGCCCAGCGCCACCTGGAGCGCGGAGAGCCGCTGGCGCCGGACCGTCTCCAGCTCGTCGGCGGGGAAGGTGGGGCGGAGCGCCACGTCGCTCGCCAGGTCGAAGGCGAGCGGGAGCTGGTCGGAAAGCACACCCACGGAGATCGTGAGGTCGTCCCGGCCGGCCCCGGTGCCGAGCGTCCCCCCGACGCCTTCGATGGTCTCCGCGATCTGCGTCGCCGAGCGCCCCGTCGTGCCGTTGTCCAGGAGGCTGGCCGCCAGCGAGGCGAGTCCTTCCTTGCCCCGCGGGTCGCGGGCGGAGCCGGACTCCAGGTAGAGGTTGACGTTCGCCACCGGGAGGCGGTCGTTCCGCACCACCAGGATCCGCAGCCCGTTGGGGAGCGTGGTCTCGGTGTAGTCGGGGAACTGGATGTCGCGCGCCGCCAGCGGCGGCGGGGGCGGCTGCTTCGCCGGGGCGGATGGCGCGGCGCCGGCCGCCCCGGGAGCGGGAGCGGAAGAGGGCGCCGGCGCGGAGGAGCACGCGCCGAGGACGACGGCCCCCAGGGCCACGAGGCTTGCGTTGAAAGGCTTCACGGTCGGCTCCTTATCGGCTCGCGGCGCGGGCGGGGAGGGTGACCACCACCAGGCGGTTCTCCGGGTCCAGGTACTTCCTCGCGACGCGCTGCACGTCTTCGCGGGTGACCTTCATGTAGTTCTCGAGGTCGGTGCGGATCAGCGACGCGTCCCCGCGGAACACCTCGAAGGTGTTGAACGCCTCGGCCCGCCCGATGGCCGTCTGCAGCGCGCGGACGGACTGCGCCCGGTACTGGTTCTTGGCGCGCTCCAGCTCCGCCGCCGTCACGCCCCGGTCCCTCACCTTCGCGATCTCCTCCTCGGTCAGCGCCTCCAGCCGGCCCGGCTCCACGCCCTGGTTGGCGATGGCGAACGTGGCGAACAGGCCGGGTCCCCGGCGCGGGACCGCCGCCGCGAACGCCGTCTGCGCCGCCTTCTCGGCGCGCACCAGCCGCTGCTGGATGCGGGCGCTCTCGCCGCCGCCCAGGATGTTGCCCAGCAGCGCCAGCGCGTAGCTGTCCGGGTGCCCCGCCTCCACCGTGCCGTACACCGCCTGGAAGGCGGGGAGGGTGGCGTTGGGGTCGTGGACGGTGTCGCGCGCCGGGAGGTGCGCGAAGGGTTCGGTGCACTCCACCTGCGGCCCCTCGGCCGCCCGGGGGATCCCGCCGAAGTACTCCTGCACGAGCTGCTTCGCCTGCGCCGGGTCGAAGTCGCCGACGACGCTCAGGATCGCGTTGTTGGGAGCGTAGTAGGTCCGGAAGAACTCCCGCACGTCCGCGAGGGTCGCGGCGTTCAGGTCGTCCATCGAGCCGATGATGGTGTGCCCGTAGGAGAAGCAGGAGGGCGCGTAGGCGCCGACGTAGCGGGAGTGGAGGAGGGACGCGACGTACGGGACGTTGTCCACCCGCATGCGCTTCTCCTCCTTCACCGCTTCCTGCTGCACCCGGAGCTGGTCGCCGGTGACTTCGAGGGACCGCATGCGGTCCGCCTCCAGCCAGAGGGCCAGGTTCAGGCGGTCGGGCGGGACGACCTGGTAGTAGTTGGTCCGGTCCTCGTTGGTGGTCCCGTTCAGGTTGTTGGACCCGGCGGCCAGGAGCATGGAGATGTGCTCTCCGCGCCCCACGTTCTGCGACCCCTCGAACATCATGTGCTCGAAGAGGTGGGCGAAGCCGGTGCGTCCCGAGCGCTCGTTGCGGCTGCCGACGTCGTACCAGACGTCCACCGCGACGGCGGGGAGCGAGGGGTCGGGGGCGAGGATGACCCGGAGCCCGTTCTCCAGCGTGTACTTCTCGAAGGGGATGTCCACCGTGGCCCGCTGCTGGGCGGCCGCCGGCGCCGTGACGGCGAGGGCGAGCAGGGCGGCGAGCAGCCGCCCCGCGCGATCGGATCGAAGCATGGATCCTCACGTTCGGGGGAAGGGTGCGGCGCGGGAGGTCCCGCTCGGTGCCGCGAAGCGACGCAGTGGCCCGGACCGGGATCCCCGGCGTCCGGGAGGGCCGGGGATCCCGGAAGCGTCGTGCGACACGCTAGTCGGTACGATTGGTTGCCGTCAAGAGTTTGATGCTCCGCCCAGGGGCGAGCCGGCGATCGGGTGGGAGGGGGGCTCACGCCCCCCGTCCCCCCACACCACCGGACATACGGGTCCGTATCCGGCGGTTCCTCTCAGGGTTGTAGCGTCAGATACCGTTCGGTGAGGCTGAGGAGCCCGAGTTCCTGAAACCACCGGAGGGTCATGCCCTCGGCAGCCTGTGGGCTGCCGGCCATGCGCCACCAGCCACGTCCGCTCCCTCCCAGGCTCCGGGCGCGCTTTCTGGGCACGCCGAGGCTCGTGAGGAAGTCGGTCACTGACCGGCCCCGCTTGCGCTGCTTCAGCCTCACGCAGCGCAGCTTCCGCCGAATCCACTCGTCCAGCCGTTGCAGGTGCGCCTTTCCGCTGGCATGGCGGAAGTAGGTCACCCACCCCGACAGAAACGAGTTCAGTTCCGAGATCATCCGGTGGATACTCACGCCCCGATTGCGGCGCGTGATCTCTCGGATCCGATCCTTGGCGCGCTCCAGGCTTTGCGGTGCAATGCTCAGCCTGCCTCCCGCGAGCAGACGGTGCCCGAGGAACTTGCGTTCCGATACGTGCGCCACCGCGCTCTTGGTCCGGTTCACGCGCAGCCGGAGCCGCTCCTCGAGGAAGCGTGTGACGGAAGCCAGCACCCGCTCGCCTGCCGCGCGCGACTGCACGTAGATGTTGCAGTCGTCCGCGTACCGGCAGAAACGGTGGCCCCGCCCCTCCAGCTCCTGGTCCAGCTCGTCCAGCAGCAGGTTTGCCAGCAAGGGGGACAGCGGCCCACCCTGGGGAGTTCCCTCGTAGCGCTCGACGTACACGCCCTGCTTCAGCATTCCTGCTTCCAGGAAGCGCCGGACGATCCGCAGCAGCCGTTTATCTGAGACGCGTCGTGCGAGGCGGCTCATCAGCACGTCGTGGTTGACCCGGTCGAAGAACTTCTCCAGGTCGATGTCCACGACGACCGCTCGCCCCTCGGCTACGTATTCCTGCGCCTGCCGTAGCGCCTGGTGGGCGCTGCGCCCGGGCCGGAACCCGTAGCTACTCTCCGAAAAGGTGGGGTCGATCAGCGGGTCCAGCACCTGGAGGATCGCCTGCTGGACCAGCCGGTCCACCACCGTGGGGATACCCAACTGCCGTTCCCCGCCGCCCGGCTTCGGGATCTCGACCCCTCGAACCGCCTGCGGCTGGTAGCTTCCCTCCAGCAGAATCCTGACCAACTCCTCCCGGTGGACCGCGAGCCAGGGGCCCAGGTCGTGAACACTCAGGCCGTCCACGCCTGCAGTGCCCCGGTTCTGCTTGACTCGCTTGTAGGCCCGGTTCAGGTTCTCTCGCTCACAGATCCGCTCCATCAGGTACGCTGTCGCCAGGGCTCGATTCCCTTCCGACGCCGAAGACGCTTGCCGCTCTCCTGCCGGTGCAGATCGGCTTCCGGCCTCTCCGCCTCCGAAGGAGCGCACGACCTCCTCCTCCCCTCCGAAGAGGGAAAGCTGGTAAGCTGTGCCTTGCTGCGGCGCCACGTCCATGCGAGCCGTCCGGTCTGTTGATCTCCCTGTACCAAGAAGTTCGGCCCTTCCCCCCAAAGTGGCGGGGTACTATGGCCTCGGCTGACTCCTGCGCCGCCCTCCCTCGCCATTGCTGACGAGGTAGTCCAGTTCGCCTGGACAGCGCCGCAGGCCTCCCAGGGTAAGCCCTGACTCTTTCGCGCGAACCCGCCGGATTTACCCACGCCCCCTCTGAGCAGCCTTCGGGCTTTCCCGTATTCGGCCGGGTTACCCGGGTGGCGTCGGCCTCGTATCCGTTTCCTGTTCGTCGGCTCCGCGCTTCGCCTCCGGCTTCCTTCAGATCCCGCCTCGCGACGGGCACCCTTGCCCTCGGCTATCGGTTCCGGCTGCTACGGTCCTTCGGGGACTTCCACCCCAGAGTCAGAACATGCCTGGCACACCGAAAAGGCCCGCACCGCGGGTCGCGGCACGGGCCTTCCGGGGGACGGAGCCCGGCTCACACCGTCGCGGCGGCGTCCTCCAGCAGCGGGGCGAGCCAGCGCCCGGTCAGGCTCTCCTCCACCCGGGCCACCGCTTCCGGCGTTCCCATCGCCACCACGCGGCCGCCGTCCGGCCCCGCGCCGGGCCCCAGGTCGACGATCCAGTCCGCGGTCTTCATCACGTCCAGGTTGTGCTCGATGAGGAGCACCGTGTGGCCGGCGTCCACCAGATCGCCCAGGACGCGGAGGAGCTTCCGGATGTCGTCCAGGTGCAGGCCGGTGGTGGGCTCGTCCAGCACGTACAGCTTCTTCCCTCCCCTGCGCGCGCCCATCGCCAGCTCCCGCGCGATCTTGATGCGCTGGGCCTCCCCGCCCGAGAGCGTGGGCGCGGGCTGCCCCAGGCGGAGGTAGCCGAGCCCCACCTGCTGCAGGTGCCAGAGCGCTTCGCCCAGCCGGTCCTCGTGGAGGAAGAAGCGGATGGCCTCGTCCACGGTGAGGTCCAGGACCTCGCGGATGCTGAGGCCGTTGTAACGCACCTCCAGCGTCTCCGGACGGAAGCGCGCCCCCTCGCAGACATCGCAGGGAACGAACACGTCCGCCATGAACACCATCTCCACCTGCACCTGCCCCTCGCCCTTGCACGCCTCGCAGCGTCCGCCCTTCACGTTGAAGGAGAACTGCCCCGGCCCGTAGCCGCGCTTCCGGGCCTCCGGGAGCGCCGCGAAGATGCGCCGCACCTCGTCGTACGCCTTGATGTAGGTGACCGGGTTGGAGCGCGGCGTCCGCCCGATGGGCGACTGGTCCACCAGAACCACGCCCCGGAGGAGCCCCGCGCCGGAGAGCGTGTCGTACGCCCCCACGGCCTCGCCCAGGTGCCGCTTGGCGGTGGTCTCCCCGCCGGAGATCTCCCGCTCCAGCGCCCGGTAGAGGACGTCGTGCACCAGGGTGGACTTCCCCGAACCGGAGACGCCGGCGACCACGGTCAGCGCGCCCAGCGGGATCTCCACGTCCACCCCGCGCAGGTTGTGCTCGCGCGCGCCCGTGATGCGGAGCCGCGCGCCGTCGGTGCGGCGGCGGCGCTCCGGCACGGCGATCTCCTCGCGCCCAGAGAGATAGCGGCCGGTGAGCGTGTCCGCCTCCAGGATCTCCCGCAGCGATCCCTGGAACACCAGCTCGCCGCCCTTCTCGCCGCTCCCGGGCCCCAGCTCCACCAGGTGGTCGGCGACGCGCATGGCCTCCGGGTCGTGCTCCACGATCAGCACGGTGTTCCCCGCGGCCCGCAGGCGCACGAGCAGGCGGAGGAGCCGGTCGTTGTCGGCTGGGTGGAGGCCGATGGTGGGCTCGTCCAGCACGTACAGCGTGTCCATCAGCTTGCTCCCCAGCGCGTTCGCCAGGGTGATCCGCTGCGCTTCCCCGCCGGAGAGGGTGCGCGTCTGCCGCTCCAGGGTGAGGTAGCCGAGCCCCACGTCGTTCAGGAAGCCGACGCGGGCCTCCAGCTCGCGCAGGATGGGCTCCGCGATCTCCCGCTCCTGCGGCCGGAGCGCGAAGCGGTCGGAGGCCGGGGCGTCCGCCCCGCCGATGGCCTCCACCCACTCCCGGAGCCGGGCCAGAGGCAGGTCCGATACCTCGGCGAGGGTGCTCCCCCCCACCCGGATCCAGAGCGCCGCGGGGCGCAGCTTCGCGCCTCCGCACACCGGGCAGGGCTGCGCGCTCTGGTACTGCCGGAGGAAGACGCGGATGTACTGCTTGTAGCGCTTCTCCTCCAGCGCCACCAGGAAGGGGACCACGCCCTCGAAGCCCCGCGAGCCGTGGACCACCGTCTTCCGGAACGCCTCCGGGAGTTCGGCCCAGGGGGCATCCATCCGCACCCCTTCCTTCTCCGCCAGCTCCGCGAGCCTGCGACGCTTTGCGTCGTACCGCGGCTTGCTCCACGGATCGACGGCACCTTCCTCCAGCGAGCGCGCCGCGTTGGGAACGATCAGCGACTCGTCGTACTGGAGCACCGCTCCGAAGCCGGTGCATTCCGGGCAGGAGCCGTAGGGGTTGTTGAAGGAGAAGAGCTGCGGGGAGGGCCGCGCGAACTCGATCCCGGGGTGGTCCGGGCAGCGGAAGCGCTCGGTGAAGCGCAGCGGAGCCCCGTCCTCCAGGAACGCCACCGCCTCGCCCTCCCCCTCGGAGAACGCCGTCTGGAGGGAGTCCGCCAGGCGCTCCGAGTCGGAGGGATCCACCCGGAGGCGGTCCACCACCACCAGGAGTTCCCTCGCCTGCGTGAGGTCGACGGAGGGGTCGTCCGTCAGGTCGTCCAGGTGGAGGTCCCGCCCGTCCGCCCTCACCCGCAGGAACCCCAGCGCGCGAAGGTTCTCCACCACCAGGGCGTGCGTGACCCGGGCGGAGAGGGGGAGCGGGAACGCCACGGTGAAGCGCGTGCCCTCGGGGAGGGCCAGCACCGCGTCGGTGGCGCTCTGCACGCTGTCCGGCTTCACCTCCCGGCCGCAGGGGTGGTCCGGGTGCGTGCCGGGGCAGTACGTGCGTCCCACCCGCGCCCAGAGGAGGCGGAGGTAGTCGTACACCTCCGTGGCCGTGCCCACGGTGGAGCGGGAGGTCTTGGTGGGGTTCCGCTGCTCGATGGCGACCGCGGGAGAGATCCCTTCCACCCGGTCCACGTCCGGCTTCTCCATCCGGTCGAGGAACTGCTTGGCGTAGGTGGAGAGGGACTCCACGTAGCGCCGCTGCCCCTCGGCGTAGACGGTGTCGAACGCGAGCGACGACTTGCCCGACCCGGACGGGCCGGTCACCACGATGAGCGAGCGGCGCGGGAGGTCCAGGTCCAGGCTCTTGAGGTTGTGCTGGCGGGCCCCGCGGATGACGATGCGATCTTTCATGCCGAAAGTATACCGAAATCTCCCATGCAACGTAAGCGGCACGAGCGGGTTGGGGTGGCATGCACTTCCGGGGCCGCGGATCGTGGACGGCGCTCGCCGGAGCTTTCCCCTCACCTTTCACGGATAAATCAAATGCATACACGCGATCTTTTTAAGACCTGCATTGCGCAGGACGCTCCCTTTGCCTATTTTCAACTACCAACCGAAGTATCCCCTATTCATCAATTACCCACCCACATTTGGAGGAAGGCCGATGTTCCGTACCTACACGCTCGTTCCAACCCTGTTGGTCGCACTCTTCGCCGGCTGTCGAGATCAGCCACAAACTCCTACATCTGCGACCGCTTCAATCCAGTTCTCTACAACTAGTGAAATTGCGGGTGAAGGGGTGCTCACCGTACAGGTTCTTGGAATTTCCACGGTGAAGAAAGTAATGACAGTCAAAATGACCGCAAACGCCAGCGGCGGGACAGGGCCCTATTATTACACTTGGTTCGACGAACCCTGTTATGATATCGCTTCCTGCCAATCTCCAGGACCCCCGATCGCTCAAGGATGGGGGCTTGATTCGCTCCACGTACATATTTCCGAATTTGACTATGCGCGTATTATCACCGCACAGGTAAGCGACAGCCAGACTGGCTACGCAACGGGTGCGGGCCAGAGGAGAATCCTAGGACCTGCCGCAGTGGCACCCAACTCGACAACGAGCGCGTTCTGTGGAACTGCACCCAACTGGTACGTACATCGCGGACCCAAGCCTGATGCCAGCATTGAGTGGTTCTCACGCAATCCATGTTCTGGGGCCAAAATGTGGAAACCCGAAGGAAGCACGGCCCATCCCCCTGCAACTCCGAGGACGTAGTCGATAGACCGTCGCTCAGCTCCAGGTAGTAGGAGATCGGATCATGCTTTTACCTCGACTTCCAACTGAAGGTGGTCGGGGTAAAAGCCATTCAGCTTATACCAATTTCTCATAAAGGAGGCACAGAAGGGGAAGGGAGAGCGGAGAGGGCATCTTGCAGCCAGTCCCAGCCACAGAGCTGTTGGACGCGAGCCGGGTCCGCCTGGAGAGCACGCAGGTACACCTCGGCCGCTTGCTGCTTCGCCTCCAAGCTCTCATAGACCTCCCCCTCAGTCCAGCGACGGACCTCCTGGAAGACGCGCTCGGCCGGGTTCAACTCCGGAGCGTAA
>Ga0180215_1000865_pt1 | contig 35477 bp, 27 predicted proteins | sample eDN3rd37CBELigBY_FD_128871 | JGI IMG/M metagenome (GOLD analysis project Ga0180215, IMG submission 128871) | Enriched backyard soil microbial communities from Emeryville, California, USA - eDNA 3rd pass 37_C BE-Lig BY (version 2) (version 2) | ecosystem: Environmental > Terrestrial > Soil >...
CCCCGTCTCCGGCTCCGCTACCGGCGCCCCGAACACCAGCGGCGCCGAACCCGCGGCCTGGACCCCCAGCATGCGCGGGAGCCGCGTGCTCCGGCCCCGCTCCCGGTACCGGCGGAACCCCAGCCAGTACGCCGAGATGTTCCCGCCATTCCCCACCGGCAGCGCGAGCACGTCGGGCGCATCGCCCAGCACATCGCAGATCTCGTAGGCCGCCGACGTCTGACCCTCGATCCGGTACGGGTTCACCGAGTTGACCAACGCGATCGGGTAGCGGTCCGCGAGCGAGCGCGCCAGGTCCAACGCCACGTCGAAGTTCGCGTCCACCGCGATCGCCCGCGCGCCGTACGACGCCGCCTGCGCCAGCTTCCCGGCCGCCACCTTCCCGCGCGGCAGCAGCACCGCCGCCACGATCCCCGCCCGCGCCGCGTACGCCGCCGCGCTCGCCGCCGTGTTCCCGGTCGACGCGCAGACCACCGTGCGCGCACCCGCCTCCACGGCCTTCGCTATCGCCATCACCATCCCCCGGTCCTTGAAGGATCCGGTCGGGTTCATCCCCTCGTACTTGAGGTACAGCTCCTCCACCCCCACCCACTCCGCCAAGCGCGGCACCGCTATGAGAGGCGTGTCCCCCTCGGACAAAGTCAGGAGCGGGGTTTCCGGTGTGATGGGGAGCAGCTCCCCATAGCGATGCAGCACACCACGCTGCCGGTCTGTTACTGTCATGACTTGCTCCCCTGAATCCTTCCAATCCACTCGTCGCCGTCCAACTCCATCGAATTCATGACCCTACGGGTCACCGCTCTACCGCGGCCACGGCCCCCGTTCGCGCCACCACCACCCCCTGAAGATCGGGGCTGGCGCTGAATCCCACCACCCCCTCCGACCCCACCACGCGCCGGAACGCCTCCGTCATCGCTTCGGCCACCTCCTCGATGACCCCCCGCGCCGCCACCGCGATCAACCCCGACCCACTCCCTGAGATCGTGATCGCCGCCGCCCCCGCCTCTAACGCCGCGGCGAAGACCCGCTCGGCCCCCGGGATCAATTGCAGCCGGTAAGGGACGTGCAGCTCGTCCGTGAACCCGATCCGGAGGAGCTCCGGATCCCCGCTCGCCAGCCCTTGCAGCAGCGCCGTCATCCGCGCGATCCCCCGCACCGCGACACCGAAATCGACCTGCGGCGGCAAGATCGAGCGCGCGGCCTGCGTCGAGATGAAGGTCGGCGGCGCGGCGTACGCGAAGCCTAGCTCCGCCGAGAGCGGTAGCCGCATCACCCGCGCGGCCCTCCCCTCCTCCCGCGCCACCCCGACCAACCCGCCATAGATACAAGGCGACACATTGTCCGGATGCCCCTCGTAGACCAGCGCCTCCTCCAGCCACCCGGCCGCCGCGGCTCCATCGTCCGGCGCCCCCCACTCCACGCCATCACCCACGCCCTCCGGCTCGGCCACCCGCCCGAGCACCGCGTCCGCCAGCACCACCCCGGCCACCACCGCCGCCCCGGAAGACCCCAGCCCTCGCGACACCGGGATCTCCGACTCGACCCGGATCACCCCGCCGGGACACCCCACGCCGAACCGCGCCAGCCTCGCCCGGAACGCACGCACCAGGAGATCGTCGTCGACATCGCAGCGCAGCGCGGTCAGAGTACCGCCTCGCTCGAGCTGCAACGTACCCTCGGCCGGCTCGTACTCGGCAGTGAGATAACGGTCGAGCGCCAAACCGAGACAATCGAAGCCAGCTCCCAGGTTCGAGGTGCTCCCAGGTACCCGGACCCGCGCCAGACGCGGTTGCTCAGCGTAACTCATCGGTCGTTCCATTTCCACGGTCAAAAAGAAAACGGCCTCTCGATCGTCGAGAGGCCGTGCAGGCATTGGTTCGGTTCAGTCTGTCCTCAGCACACGAACGACAACGCCCCGCCTCTCCAGGAGAGACCGGTACCGGTAGTCAGGGTCGTAATGCCGCAGGACAACAAGATCATCTTTTCGGCTCGATACGCCGCACACCAGGTGCGACGGACAGCTCTACTTTTCTGAACCAAAGTTGATCATACAATCGCCGACGGCGCGGCGTCAAGATCTACCGCGCCGTCGGCGGCACCGATCGGGATCAGGAGATCGGCTTACGTACGAAGCCGTCCAGCTCCTCGATCGTCTTGAGCGACGGCCCCCGCTGCCGCTGCAGCCGTCGCGCGACCGCCTCCGCCTCGCGCATCACGCGCAGCAGATTCTCGCCCGCCAGCTTGCGGAGCTCATCGTCGGTCCAACCCCGCCGCGCGAGCTCCGCCAGGAGCGCGGGGTAGGTCGAGACGTCGCCCAACCCCTCGACCGTGCTCGTGATCCCGTCGAAGTCGCCGCCCAACCCGATGTGATCGGGCCCCACGATCTTCCGGATGTGCTCGATGTGCTTGATCACATCCTCCATCGTCGCCTTCGGCGTCGGACCCGAGCCACGCTTGTGCGTCCGCACCTTGTCCGAGACGAAGGCCGGCACGAACGTCACCATCACGATCCCGCCGTTCTGCGGAATCCGGCGCAGCACATCGTCCGGCACGTTACGGGGGTGGTCGGTCACCGCCCGGGCCGACGAATGCGAGAAGATCACCGGCGCCTCCGAAACGTCGAGCGCGGCGTGCATCGTCGCCGGGGAGGTGTGCGAGAGATCGACCAGCATCCCCAGCCGGTTCATCTCCCGGACCACCTCCTTACCGAACTCCGTCAACCCATTGTGCTGCACGGAATCGGTCCCGGAGTCGGCCCAGTCGATGTTCTTGCTGTGGGTCAGCGTCATGTAACGCACCCCCAGGTCGTAGAAGGCGCGCAGCGCGCCCAGCGAGTTCTCGATCGCGTGGCCGCCCTCCATCCCGAGCAACGAGGCGATCTTACCCGAACCGTAGACCCGCTCGATGTCCGACGCGCTCAGCGCCAGCTCGAAGTGGTCCGGGTAACGCGCCAGGATCTGCCGCGCGATGTCGATCTGCTCGAGCTGGACCCGCGCCGCGCCCTCCTGCACTGCCGAGGACGGGATGTACACCGACCAGAACTGCGCCCCGACGCGACCCTGCCGCAGCCGCTCCAGATCGGTGTGACCAGGGGTGCGGGTGCGCAGGTCGTAAGCCGCCACATCGTGCGGCGCGGCCTTGTTCTGCCGGATCGCCCAGGGGAGATCGTTGTGTCCATCGATCAGGGGGGTCTCCGCCAGTATCCGGTACACCCGCTCGAGTGCCTGGTCGGCCCCCTTCTGCTGCGCCACAGCGTCCGGCGCAGCGAACGCGAACCCAGCCGCCACCAGCGCTACCGCGAGACCGCGCGCCCCGAAACCGGCACGCGCCGACACACCCCGGCCCCTGGCCTCACTGCATTCCATGACTGCCTCCCATCCTTGACAAAAACACAGTCCCGCGGCACTACCGTGCCGCCGCTCCCACGAGATCGGAAGCTTCTTCGAGAACCCTCTTTATTTAACTCGGAAATCGCCGCGGCGAAATAGCCACCCCCGCACGACCGCCAACGGCGCAGCGATAGCAACCCGGAGATCCGCGCGCGCTACCCTTGCGCAGCCATATCTCCCGCGCCCCCGCGTCCTCGCCGGCCCACCCGAAACCATATCTCTGATAGACGACTACTCGGCTGGCGGCTCCACCACGATCCCCACCCCCGCGGCGGTCCGAACCAACCTCGGCAGGATCGGCCTGATCGCCCGACCGCGGAACGCCGCGAGCGCCTCGCCCACGGTACCGAAGCCGATGAGGGACTTCAACGTCGCGGCCGTCGGGAAGACGAGCGGCAGCTCCCCCGACCGGAAGAGCTCGAGCGCGCGGGCGGGGGTGAGCCAGACCGCGGCCGACATCTCCCGCGGGTCGACCCGCACCTCCACCCCCTCCGGCAGGCGTGCCAGGAAGAAGTGCGTGTCGTACCGCCGCGGCTCGATCTCCGGCGTGATCCAGTGTGCGCAATGGACCAGCGCATCCAATGCGAACCGCACCCCGAGCGACTCCGCCACCTCCAGCAGCCCGGCCTCTCCCGAGAGCAGGCGCTCGCGCCAAAGCTCCAGCTCGCTGCCAGCGACCACATCCCCCACCGCCAGCAGCACCCCCGTCTCCTCGAAGGTCTCCCTGATAGCCGCCACCCGGAACACGGCGGCGAGGCCGGGCGCCGCATCGCCGATCCCCTCGCACCAGTCGAGGAGGGCGGGATCGGCGTCGGCGAGGTCGACCCGCCCGCCCGGGAAGACGAAGGCGCCCGGCACGAACCCCGCCGACTGCACTCGCCGCAGCAGCAAGACCTCGGGCCCGGCGACGGCATCGCGCAGGAGCACGACGGTGGCGGCGGGGAGGGCGGGGGCGGGCTCGGCGGGCGGCGCTTCCAGCCGCTCCGCGAACCCGACGGGGAGCCGGTCGGCAGGGATCACGAACACGTCGTCTACACCCCCTACGCCGCTGGTGGCGGCCCCGACTCCCGCGGCGCGTCACCACCCCCCGGCCCCGAAGTCCCCGTACCCCCCCACCCCGCACCACCGCCCCGGCGCCGCGGCACCCACCGCGGCCGCAGCTCCTGCGCCCGCCGCAACCAGACCGTCAGGTCCGCCATCGTGATGATCCCCTCCAGGTGATCCCCCCGCGTGACCAGCACCCGCTGCATCCCCGAGCTCTGCATCTTCTCCAGCACCTGCGTCATCGGCGCGTCCGGCGACACCGTCAACCCATCCGGCGCCGGCGCCATGATCTCCCCCACGTGCCGGACCGGCCACTCCTCCGGCGGGACCGACCGCACCTGGTCGAGCGTCACCAACCCCACCGGCTGCTCCCCGTCGACCACCGGGTACGCCTCGTAGCGCTCGCGCAGGAAATGCTCGTCCATCACCTCCTTGAGCGTCAGGTCGGGCGACACCGTGGCCGGGTTCGGCGTCATCGCATCCGCCGCCGGCACCCCCTCCAGCACCCCGTGCAGTAGATGCTGCTTGTAGCTCATCGCCGCGGCGTTCCGCAGGAACCACCCGATTATCGCCAGCCAGATCCCGCCGATCAGACTGACCGCGAACGCCTGGATCACCCCCAACACGATCAGCAGGTACCCGATCCCCTGGCCGACCAGCGACGAGTAATACGTCGCGCGCGTCACACTCCCCGTGACCTTCCAGATGATCGAGCGCAGCACCCGCCCCCCATCCAACGGGAACCCCGGAACCATATTGAAGACCGCCAAGGCGAGGTTGAGTACGCCGAGGTAGAGCGCGGACCCCGAGACCGGGATGCTCCAACCCGCCCGGATCCCGCTAGCGCCTAACAGCCAGAGCACCACGCCGATCACCAGGCTCGTGATCGGCCCGACGATCGCGATCCAGAACTCGTCCCCCGGCGTCTTTGCCTCCCCTCTCGTCTTCGAGACCCCGCCGAAGATGAAGAGCGTGATCCCCTCGATCGGGATCCCCCGCGCCCGTGCGACCAATGAATGCGAGATCTCGTGCGCCAGCAGCGAGACGAAAAAGAGGATCGTGCTCGCCAACCCCATCCCGAGGTAAACGCCTGCGGAAAATCCGGGGAAGTTGAACGGGAAGGAAGCGAAGCTGAAGGTCCAGAAGATCAGCAGGAAGATGACGAACCAGGAATAATCGATCCGGATCTCGAAGCCGAAGACCGAACCGAGGCGTATGCTGCCCATGATCCCTCCTGGTTCACATAGCGTCACCCCCCGGCCCGATCCCCGCGGATTCCGGTACCGACCCACCGGTCGGGAGGCAGCCGGCGACCCCCGCCGCACACGGCCACCCTACCAGTACGATCGGCAATCCGTGTTCCACCGGCAAGCGATTCCCGCCGGAACCACGTCGAAGTAGACGACGGCGTCGCTCCGCACACCGTCGTCAACCCGTGCCTCGACTCAAAACGTCCGGCCTCCCCGGGCGTTGGGCTCGCCGAGTGTGCCGGGCGCACGACTCGCGTTGTCCGATCGCTGGAGCCGTGCCGCCGCATGCAAGGGGCGCGGCGGCCCGCCCCGATCGGGTCAGAAATGTACCGTCACCCGAGCCGTCCAGCGTGGGAGCTGCGGGAGCCGGTAGTAATCCGCAGCGTGGATCGCAGTTGCGGAATCCAGGACTTCCGGATCGGCGCCTTCGTAATCGGTCCAGAGTGCCAGGTTGCGCCCACTCAGGGAGATCGTAGCCGCCCAAGCGCAGAACCGCGCTGCCAGCTAGGGCGAGACGGGCGTCCCAACTCACCGTATGCCCGCGGAGGAGCCGCGCATTGAGCGCCACCTCGTCGCCCTCGTTACGGAGCGCCAACCCTTTTCGCAACTTCACACAGCGCCACCGGCGCCACCTCGTCCATCGGGTGGTTCCCCCCCTCCACCCGCCGCACCCCACCCACCCAGACGTCCGCGACCACGGCTGCCGGCGCGGACAACGCCAGGATCGCCCCCAAGGTTTCGGGGGTGAAGCCGGCCAGGTGCGGGTGCTCGAGGTCGACCGCGATGAAATCGGCGAGGAGACCGGGCTCGATCGCGCCCGTAGGCACCCGCAGCGAACACGCCCCCCCGGCGGTCCCTAGCTCCAGGAGCGGCGGCGCGTTCTCCAGCCGGTCGCCGGTAGGCGACGCCGGGTCCGTCCCGCGAGCCGGCTCGCCCGCCCCGACCACCCCCCACCCCGCCCCCTCCGCCACCACCACCCGCCGCAGCCGCCGCAACCGCTCGTGGTACTCGACCAGCCGCACCTCCTCGAAGGGGTCGATCACCGTCTGGCTGTCGCTCCCGATCGCGAGCCGCGCCCCCGCCTCCAGCAGCTCGAGCCCGGGGAGGAAGCCGTCCCCCAGGTCCCGCTCCGTGGTCGGACAGGCGCAGACGGTCGCGCCCGACTCACCCAACACCCCGACCTCGCCCGGCGTCAGATGCGTCGCGTGCACCACGGTCGCCCGCTCGTCCAACACCCCCTCCGCCGCCAGTACCTCGATCGGGCGGAGCCCCCACGCCGCGACCGACGCCTCCACCTCCGCCGGCTGCTCGCTCGCATGGATATGGAAAGGCAGGTCGCGCCCCCGCGCCCAGGCGTGCAGCTCGCCCAGCCACTCACGCGGGACCGCGCGCACACTGTGTGGCGCCACCCCGACCGTCACCCCGGCCCGATCCGCATACGCACGCAGCAGCGCCCCCGTATCCTCCAGGAACTCCCCCGGATCCAGCGTGGCGAAACGACGCTGCTCCGCGAGGAGCGGCTGGCCGATCCCACCCGTCGCGTAACAGACGTTCAGGAGCACGATCCGGATCCCCACCGACTCCGCCGCCGCGATCACCCGGTGCGCCAACTCGTTCGGGTCCGCGTACCGCTCACCCCGCGGATCGCGGTGCAGGTAGTGGAACTCCCCGACCGCGGTGTACCCCGCGTGCAGCATCTCCAGGAAGCAGGCCCGCGAGACGTCGTATACATCCTCGGGGGTGAGCGCCAGCGCGGCGTCGTACATGGCTGAACGCCAGCTCCAGAAATCCGACCGCGCGCCACCCGCCGGCCGCCACTGCGTCCGCCCCCGGATCAACCGCTGGAAAGCATGCGAATGCGCGTTCACGAACCCCGGCAACAGCGCCCGCCCCGGAAGTCGTTCGTAGACGACGTCGCCCGCCGCGCCCACCCCGGCTGCACCCGGCGCCAACGCCCCCTCCTCCCCCACGGCGATGATCCGCCCACCCCCCTCATCCACCACGACCCCCCACCCCGCCTCGAAACGGCCACGGCGATAGAGGAGATCGGGAACAAGGACACGAACTCGGCCACTTACCACGTCATCCGTTGGCATCATGCCTCGCTGGAAAAGGAATGGATCGGGGTTTGGGATTCGGGGGGTGGGGGTCGGGATTCGGGGGGTGGCGTGGGCAGGGATCGCGGCTGGGCCGGGGGCACCGGGCGATGCTAGGTCCCGGGTCGTGAAACCCGGCCCCAATCCCAATCACCCCGGCAACCCAAACCACAAGAACTATCACCCCCCGCGAACCCCGCCACCCCCCGCGAAGCTCGCCCCCCACCCCCCCGCCCCCCGAATGCCTCAGCCGCGATTCCCAGCCCCCCGACCCCCGACCCCCAAATCCCTAATCCCAACCCCCGAATCCCAAGCCACTCTCAACTCACCGGCACACCCACCAGCTTCAAATCATACTCCAACCTGATCTCATCCACGACACTCAACACGCTCCGCACCCGCGGGATCGTCAACCCGAAGGCGCCGAAGTCGAAGACGGTCGCCGCGTGCCCGGTGTACTCCTTCCCGTTGATCTTCAGCGTCAGGTCCCAGACCGTCGGGCGCGTGACCCCGCGGATCGTCAGCTCCCCCTCGAGCCGGAGCGTCAGCTCACCCGACTCCGGGAGGGGGAGGGTGAGCCCCTGGATCGCGGTCGGGACGAAGATCGCGTGCGGGAACTCCGCCGTGTTCAACGTGTTGCGCTGCACGAACCCATCGCGGCGGCTCTTGTCGCTCTTGAGCGTCCGCAGGTCGACCGTGAACTTCGACTCCTCCTTCACCACGCGCCCGTCGGCCTCGAGTACGAGAACCCCCTCGATCGCCTCGGTCTCCCCCACCGCGTCGTTCGGGAACTGCAGCCCCACTAGCTGCTCCCGCACCCGGTAGCGCGCCTTGTTCCCCTCCGGCGCCGTCACGAAGCGGAGCCGCTGCTTCGCCGTGTCCTGGACGACGACGTCGTGCCCGAGCCCGCTCCGCGTCTCGACCATCACGGCGCCTTCACCCGCCACGGCGAACGACGCCGGCGCCGACGATACCGCGCCACCAGTGAGCGCCGGAGCCGCGGCCCCGGCCATCGCCATCAGTGCGATCGTCCACTTCATGCTAGCACCCTCCTATTTCGTGGTCCCCCCTGCCACCGATCCGCGTTCGGATCCGCAACCAGTCGCGCGATCCTTCCATTCTACCACCACCCCCGCCCATCCGCACCACCCACCCCGATAGCCCCACGATCCGCAACCATGTTCCATCTCCTGCCCCTCGAACGCCGAGCTGTCCGGATCCCGTTCCCGTACCCCGGGGTTATATGATCACTCTCCCGACACACACTGGACAACGAGGAAGATGTCGCCCATAGAACGCCCCCTCGATCCCCCCGCGTCTTTGATGCGGGATCGTACACAACACGTCCTCGACGCCCTCGTAGAGTTCGTGGGCGAGCTGGACGACCGCCCGGCCTCCGCCGACCTCCCGCCGGCGGAGCTCCTCGCCGAGCTGGCCGCCGCGCCCCCCGAAGAGCCGCGCGAGGAGTTCGCCGCTCTCCTCGACCGCGTCCTCCGCGCCGCGGCCTACGCCTACGAGTCCGCCGGCCCGGGGTACCTGGCCTACATGCCCGGCGGCGGGATCTACACCGCCGCCCTCGCCGACCTCCTGGCCTCGACCCTGAATCGCTACACCGGGAAGCTCGCCCCCGCCCCGGCGCTCGTCGCCCTCGAGGCGAGCGTGCTCCGGTGGCTACGTGACCTCTTCGGCTTCCCCGAGACGGGGCAGGCCCTCCTCACCACCGGGGGCTCCCTCGCCGCCCTCACCGCGATCGTCGCGGCCCGGACCAAGTACGCCGAGGGGAACGCCGACCGGGCCACTATCTACGTCGGGGAGCACGGCCACGGCTCCCTCGCCAAGGCCGCCCGGACAGCCGGGATCCGGCGCGACCACGTCCGGATCGTCCGCTCCACCCCCGACCTCCGTCTCGACACCACGCACCTGCGCGAGCTCCTCGCGGCCGACCGCCGCGCCGGGCTGATCCCGGTCTGCATCTGCGCCGCGGGCGGCACCGTCAGCACCGGGACGGTGGACGACCTCCACGCCATCGCCGACGTCGCCGCCGGGCACGAGGTATGGCTCCACGTCGACGCCGCCTACGGCGGGTTCTTCCAGCTCACCGAGCGCGGGAGAGCCCGCCTCGCCGGGATCGAGCGCGCCGATTCGGTCACCGTAGACCCGCACAAGTCCCTCTTCCTCCCCTTCGGGACGGGGGCGGTCGTGGTCCGCTCCGCCGATGACCTCCGCCGCGCCTTCAGCGAGCCGGCCGCCTACCTGCAGGACATGCGGACCGACCTCGACCTCCCCGACTTCGACTCCCTGGGCCCCGAGCTCTCCCGCGACTTCCGCGGGCTCCGCCTCTGGCTCCCCCTCCACCTCCACGGGGTCGCCGCCTTCCGCCGCGAGCTCGACGAGAAGCTCGACCTCGCCCGGCTCGCCTACGAGGCCCTGGCCAGCGACGAGCGCCTCGACTTGCCGTGGGAGCCGGACCTGAGTATCGTCACCTTCCGACTCAGAGACGCGGACGACGCCGCGCAGCTCGAGTTCCTTGGACGGATCAACGCCACCAGACGCGTCCTCCTCTCGAGCACCCGCATCGACGGTCGCGTCTTCCTCCGGCTCGCCATCCTCTCGATGCGGACGCACGAGGACCGGATCCGCGAGGCGATCGAGATCATACGCAACGCCGCCGCGGCGACCCTCGCCGTCTCCTCCGCCTAGAGGACCGAAGCGGCGAAGCGGAAGCAACGTCTGACCGATTCAATTCGGGAGAGGCGCGGTCGGCCGCCCCCCGCGCCGGCCGCCGCCTCCCCGGTCGAGACTCATGAACGAAGCGCGCGACCGGAAAGTGACCTGACCGGGCAACCCTCCGCTCCGGTCGTGGCATCCGATTCCGTGACCGAAATCGCCCGGGCGCTCTCCCGGGCTGGCGGCATCACTCCACCGGCAATCGAGCATGTGGCGTCGTCTGGCACTCATCGTGGGACTCCTCGCGCTCGCGACGGCGGCGCTCCCTACCACCCCGCTCCACGTCCAGAGCGGGGATCCGTACTTCCCCCGTATCGGACACCTCGGCTTCGAGATCGGGGGGAGGACCGCGTGGGGGAAGCGGGAGTACAACGGCTACGACACCCGCACCGCCGCCATGGGAGCGCTGACGCTCGCGGCGCAGGTCTCGCTCCTCCACATCTTCCGCAAGAGCGAGAGCCGGCTCCGGGTCACCGACCACTTCCGGTTCGACGTCGACCTCGGTTGGCAGAAGGAGAAGCAGCACGACCTGGTGGACCGGATGACCAACCGATCGGCGAAGTCGTTCACCTTTTTCATCGGCATCGCACACTGAAGTAGGGAGAAGATTCGAGCGTGGAACAGACACACGAGAGAGAGCGAGCCGCGCCGCCTTTCCCGCGAGGCGAGGCGCCGGCCAGTACCTCGCCGCGGAGCAACGACACCTGGAAGGACCTCCTGCGCACGCTCGCCGCGCCCGCGCTACTCGCCTGCGCCGCGACCTTCGGGACCCGCGCCGGCGACCGCGCAGTTCCTCGAGAGGGGCTCGCTCTTCGAGCTGCGTGACGTTGGACCCGCGGGTAACACTCGAGCACGGCTCACCCCTCCGGCGACCTCCGCCGGCACCCACCGCGCGGCCATCGAACCCATCCCCTGGTGGACCCCCTACTCCGACTACCGGCTCGGCATCGCCGAGTTCGCCCTCGGGGCGATCGCCGGTAGGTTCGACCACGAATTCTCCGGAACCCGCTCCAGCGCGAAGACGATGCTCGGCGCCGATCTCGGGATGTACGGCTCGATCCTCGGCGTCTTCACCGACGAGTACACCTCGTATCGGAAGAGACGGTTGCGGGTCGCCGATTACATCCGCATGGACGTCGGGATCGGGATGCAGCACGTGAACGTGAAAGAGGTCGCCAGCGAGACGCTGAGGCCCGCCTTCCAGACGTTCGAGCTCTGGATCGATCTCCGCCTCGCCCTCGGGGTCCAAGCCAACCTCCTCGTCACCAGGAACCTCGAGATCGGCGGCGTCGCCGGCACCTTCTCCCGGTGGTCCTCGATCTGGGACGCCGACTTCGACATGTACCGGGTCCCGTCCCTCCGCGGCGTACGGCTCCGTTACGGGAACATCTCCGGCGAGTACCAGACCGCCGAATCGCCGGTCGACCACCGGTCGCTCGGATCCATCGCGTACGCGAGACAGGACACCTACCAGACCCTCCGGCTCAGGTACTCCCCGGGCGATCGTCCGCTACTGGGCGTCATCCCCCTCTTCGGCGTCGACGTCGAACTCTGGAAGCGCCGGCTGACGCGCGATGGCAAACCCTACGTCATCCGGTCCGACGACTTCACCGACACCGACGCGAGCCACACGGGAACCACGATCCGGTTCATGGCAGCGGTCTCCATCTGAGCCGAGCGTACCGGGAGACGACGACGCGCCGGGGATAGCTCGGATGACGACGTCGCCCGGCACCCCGCTCGCGTCACCCACCACCTCCCGCCAGCAGGCGCGCGCGGCCGCACCGGACTGTTCAGTGCTAAATACCGGCCCGTACCACCGGTCGCGCGCGCCCCCTCCTTCTAGCTCCGTCCCTCGCGGAGGCTCGGCATCTTGATCCCCTCCCGCCGCGCCGTCTCGACCGCGAGCTCGTACCCCGCGTCGGCGTGGCGGACCACCCCGAGCCCGGGGTCGTTGGTGAGGACCCGCTCGATCCGCTCCCGCATCTCGGGGGTCCCGTCGGCGATCAGGACCTGGCCGGCGTGGAGCGAGTTCCCGATCCCCACCCCACCACCGTGATGGAAGGAGACCCAGCTCGCGCCGGAGGCGGTGTTGAGGAGCGCGTTCAGGATCGGCCAATCGGCGATCGCGTCGCTCCCATCCTTCATCCCCTCCGTCTCCCGGAACGGCGACGCGACCGAGCCGGTGTCGAGATGGTCACGCCCGATCGCGAACGGCGCGCTCACCTCCCCCCGCGCTACCAGGTCGTTCAACGCGACCCCGAACCGCGCCCGCTCACCCTGACCCAGCCAACAGATCCGCGCCGGGAGCCCCTGGAACGCGACCCGCTCCCGCGCCATCTCGATCCAGCGCCGCAGGTGCTCGTCCTCCGGGAAGAGCTCGAGGACCAGCTCGTCGCTACGGTAGATGTCCGCCGGGTCGCCCGAGAGCGCCACCCAGCGGAACGGTCCCTTCCCCTGCGCGAAGAGGGGGCGGATGTACGCCGGGACGAAGCCGGGGAAGGCGAAGGCATCCTCGTAACCCGCGGCGAACGCCTGGCCGCGTAGGTTGTTGCCGTAGTCGAAGGTCACCGCGCCACGACGCATCATCTCGACCATCGCCTCGCAGTGCACCCGCATCGACGCCAGCGACCGCCGGACGTACTCCTCCGGGTCCCGCCCCCGCAGCTCCGCCGCCTCCTCCAACGAGAGCCCGGCGGGGACGTAGCCGTTCAGCTCGTCGTGCGCCGAGGTCTGGTCGGTCAGGACATCCGGGATCACACCCCGCCGCACTAGCTCCGGCAAGACCTCGGCGCAGTTCCCCACCAGCCCCACCGAGATCGCCTCGCCTCGCTCCTTCGCGCCGAGAACCAGTTCGAGGGCTTCGTCCAGGTCGTAGCTGATCCGGTCGCAGTAGCGCGTCTCGACCCGCCGCTCGATCCGCCGGGGATCGACCTCGACCACCAGCACCGCCCCCTCGTTCATCGTCACCGCGAGTGGCTGGGCTCCACCCATCCCACCCATCCCCCCGGTCAACGTCCAGGTCCCCCGCAACGTCCCCCCGAACCGCTCCCGCGCCACCGCGCCGAAGGTCTCGTAGGTCCCCTGCAGGATCCCCTGCGTCCCGATGTAGATCCACGAACCCGCCGTCATCTGCCCATACATCGTGAGCCCCAGGCGCTCCAACTCCCGGAACTTCTCCCAGGTCGCCCACCGGGGAACGAGGTTCGAGTTCGCGATCAGCACCCGCGGCGCGCTCCGCTGCGTACGGAAGACCGCGACCGGCTTCCCGGACTGGACCAGGAGGGTCTCGTCGTCCTCCAGCTCGCGCAGCGCGGCGACGATCGCGTCGAACGCCTCCCAGCTCCGCGCCGCCCGCCCGGTCCCCCCATACACCACCAGATCCTCCGGCCGCTCCGCCACCTCCGGATCCAGGTTGTTCATCAACATCCGCAGCGCCCCTTCCTGCGCCCACCCCTTGCAGCTCCGCTCAGGACCTCGCGGCGCGCGAATCACTCTCGGCGTCTCGACCTCCATCGCTCTTCGCTCCTTTCTTGGTCCACCCCTCTATCTCGAACACCGGAGCCACGGGTCAAGCCCACTCACGGTTGCTCCGGGATCGCTCCGGCGGGTTGTACTCCCCTTCCGCTCCAGGCGCCCGGTCGCGAAGCCTCCCCCGCCCGACCCTTCTCCTCGGGTCCTCCAGATGGGGGCTCCCCCTCGGGACGACTGCGCCGCCCCTGCGGGGTCCCAGCTCCCTCCTGCTCGATTCCGCTCCAGGGGAGTACACCCCGCCTACGCCGCAGGTATCGAGCAGCCGTATTCGGTATGAGATATCCGGGCTGGTACAGAGGATTCCGAGCACGGCAGGTCCAGTGGTTGGAAGGATCGGCGAGTACACCGGCGCGGCCTATTATATGCGCCGGTCGCCGCCTCCGCAAAACCCGGCACCACCCCGTCGCCCATCCCACCTGCCTCCCAGGCACCCCCGCGCCCCAACCCTGCCAAAATGGCATAAACCCTTGTAGGGCGCGGATTTGGCGACTCACGCGGAGGTCACGTAACATCAATCGGTTAGGAGTGTATCACCGTCGTGGCCCGCAGAGTGCTTGATGCGCTGGCGGCCTTTGCGACGGTCTGCCGGACCGTCGGTCTCCAATTCCTGAAGTGAGAGTGGTTTGATGGCTGAACGACTGAAGCTTCCGGTGCTTCCGCTCCGCGAGACGGTGGTCTTCCCCGGGGTGGCTGTCCCGATCAGTGCTGGGCGCCCGGGTACGGTGGAAGCGATACAGGTAGCGCTGGACGGGGATCGCCGGATGTTTGCGGTCTGCCAGCGCGAGAACGTCGATGATGCGACGCCGGAGCTCCTCTACGAGACGGGTGTGATCGTCCAGATCGCGCAGGCCCAGCGAGTTCGCGGTGGTCTGCAGCTTCTGGTACATGGTTTGGAGCGGGCGCAGGCGTACTCGTATGCCCGTGCAGGGGAGGCGATGCTCACGGCGTTGGTGCGCCCCGTCGAGGAGGGGGAGCTCCCGTACGCCGACGAGGCCTTTACCGCCCTCGACCGCGAGTTGCGCGATCGTGCGGCCGAGCTCGGCCGGCGCCGCGGGGTGCCGCAGGAGGCGTTGGCGCAGCTGGTCAACGGGGTCGAGCACCCCGGCGCCTTCGCGGACATGGTGGCCTTCCACCTGGATGTCTCGGCGGCCGAGAAGCAGGCGCTCCTGGAGGTCTTCGGCATCGAGGAGCGGATGCGTCGGGTCCTCGTCGCCGTGGAGCGTGACCTGTTGCGGATCGAGGCGCAGCAGGAGATCCAGCAGCGGGTGCAGGAGGAGCTCGGCGACAAGCAGCGCGAGATGGTCCTGCGCGAGCAGCTCAAGGTGATCCAGAAGGAGCTGGGCGAGGACGACGAGGCGAGCGAGATCGAGCACCTCAAGGAGCGGATCGCGGCGCTCGAGCTCCCCGAGGAGGCGCGCACCGAGGTGGAGCGGGAGTTGAGCCGCCTGGAGCGGACGCACCCGCAGTCCGCCGAGTACCAGGTGATCCGCACCTACCTCGACTGGATCTGCGACCTCCCCTGGGGGACCCGCACGGTCGACAAGATCGACCTAGCCGAGGCCGCCCAGGTCCTCGAAGAGGATCACTACGGGCTGGAGGACGTCAAGGACCGGATCCTCGAGTTCCTGGCCGTGCGCAAGCTCCAGATGGAGCGTTCGGCGGCGCAGGCCGAGGCGGAGGCGGCGGCTGCCGCCGAGACGGCGGCCGCGGGCGGTGAGGCCGCGCCGGGCGAGGAGTCTCCCGCAGGCGACGTCGCCCGCAGCGATGATACGCAGCGCGCCAAGGCCCGCGCGGTCGGGCGCGGCCCGATCCTCCTCTTCGTCGGCCCTCCGGGGGTCGGCAAGACCTCGATCGCCAAGTCGATCGCCCGGGCGCTCGGCCGCGAGTACGTCCGGATCGCGCTCGGCGGCGCCCGCGACGAGGCCGACATCCGCGGCCACCGGCGCACCTACGTCGGCGCGATGCCCGGCCGGATCGTGCAGGGGCTGAAGCAGGCCAAGACCAAGAACCCGGTCTTCCTCCTGGACGAGGTCGACAAGCTCGGCGTCTCGCTGCAGGGCGATCCGTCGGCGGCGCTGCTCGAGGTCCTCGACCCGGCGCAGAACCACGCCTTCGTCGATCACTACCTCGGCGTGCCTTTCGACCTCTCGGAGGTCCTCTTCATCGCGACCGCGAACTGGCGCGACCAGATCCCGGCCCCGCTGCTGGACCGTATGGAGCTGGTCGACTTCTCCGGGTACACGGAGCTCGAGAAGCTGGAGATAGCCAAGCGCTACCTCCTCCCGCGCCAGCTCGAGGAGAACGGGCTCGACGCCTCGCAGTTCGAGATCGCCGAGGCGGCGATCCAGAAGCTGATCACCAACTACACCCGCGAGGCGGGTGTCCGTCAGCTCGAGCGCGAGCTCGGCAAGCTCGCCCGCAAGGCGGCCCGGCGGATCGCGGCCGGCGAGGTCGAGCGGGTCGAGGTCGACGCCAGCGACATCCAGGTCCTCCTGGGCCGGCCGCGCGTCCACCCGGAGCGCGCCGCGTCGACCGACGCCATCGGCGTGGCGACGGGGATGTACTACACCCCGATGGGCGGCGACATCATGTTCATCGAGGCGAGCGCGTCGAAGGGGAAGGACAACCTGATCCTGACCGGCCAGCTCGGCGATGTCATGAAGGAGTCGGCGCGTGCGGCGCTGACCTACGCCCGCACGCACCACGACCGGCTCGGGATCCCGGAGGACCGGCTCAACGACATGGAGATCCATATCCATGTCCCCGCCGGCGCCATCCCCAAGGATGGCCCCTCCGCCGGGGTCGCGATGGCTACCGCCCTCGTCTCCGCCCTCTCCGGCCGCCCCGTCCGCAACGACGTGGCGATGACCGGCGAGATCACCCTGACCGGCCGGGTCCTCCCGATCGGCGGGGTCAAGGAGAAGGTCCTCGGCGCCTACCGCGCCGGGATCCGGGAGATCATCCTCCCGGTCGACAACGAGGCCGACCTCGACGACCTCCCCAAGGAGGTCCGCGACCGGCTGACCTTCCACACGGTCGGCGAGCTCGGCGAGGTGCTGGCGCTCGCCCTGCGCGGCGCGAGCCTCGAGAAGGGGATGCTGATCTTCCCCGAGGCGGGTGTCCCCGCCCCGGCCGGCCACTTCTCCGGCGGCCCGATGCTCATGCACCAGGGCGCTTGAGCGCAGGCCGGTGACGCCTCGGCATGGAGGCGCGGCGACGGCCGCCCCCTCGCGCCGAGGCGGCGCCGGCCCTGTATCGGCTCCCCAGCAGCCCCCCCGCCCTCGGCGCGGGGGGCTGCTGGCATCCCCCCACCGTTCCGAACCAATCTCTTGCACCGAGTCCCGAAAAATGATATGCTGTTCCCGTTGGTGCGTGCACTCGGCACGCTGATCTCCTACCATTATTCCCCCATCAGTGAGGTAAGCCGATGGTATCACGGAATCTCTGGGCAATTCCGGTTACCGCGCTCGTGATCGCCGGGTGCGCGCGAGACGGTGGGCCGGTTGGTCCCGTTGCAGGTATCGGGACACCGGATGGGGTACAGACATCGCTCTCGTGTCAGGCCGACGTTCGTAGCGGGAGCATCTCGTGTACGGCGCCGGGGGCGAACCTCGGTGGTGCGTCGGGCGCCCTCATCGGTAGCCAGGGGGTGTACGTCCTCCTCGAATCGATGAACGTATCGTACGACCCTGCCGCCGCGGATGGGCCGACCTTCAGCGCGAACGTAGCGATACGCAACTACCTGACGCAGCCCATCGGCACGGCCGATGGCATCACCCCCGACCCGGACGGGATTCGCATCTTCTTCGTATCCGAGCCGCAGGTGACCGCCGGGACCGGCGTGGTGACGGTCCGCAACGCCGATGGCACGGCCGAGTTCACCAGCGCCGATCAACCCTACTTCCGGTACGACGCGCCCCTCGCGTCCGGCCAAGCCTCGCTGACCAAACTCTGGCAGTGGGATGTCCCGGAGACCGTCGAGGCCTTCACCTTTCTGGTGGGGGTGAGCGCCAAGCTCCCCGACGAGAACGCGCTCGAGCCCGGCACGCACCTGCAGGCCAGCGCCCTCACGGTCGGTCACAACGTCACCTGCGCGCTGGACATGCAGGGGAAGGCGTACTGCTGGGGGCTGAACGCTGCCGGACAGCTCGGGATCGGTGCCGGCGAGAACCGCAGCATCCCCACCCCGGTCGCCGGTGGGCTGACCTTCACCTCGATCCATGCGGGTGAGAACCACGCCTGCGCCATCACCCCGGACAACGACGCTTATTGCTGGGGTGTGGGTGCCAACTACCGGCTGGGTCAGGGCTCGCAGGACACCTCGTTCGTCCCGGTCGCCGTGACTGGTGGTGTCAAGTTCAAGTCGATCAGCGCCGGCGCTGGCCTGACCTGCGGCGTCGCGCTCGACGACGACGTCTACTGCTGGGGCAGCAACGGCAACGCCAAGACCGGCCAGGGCACCACGTCGGGCAGTACGATCACGCCCACGAAGATCAACGGCGACTACAAGTACAAGTCGGTCAGCGCCGGCTACTTCCAGGCCTGCGCCGTCACCACCGACGATGTGGCGGTCTGCTGGGGGAACGGCAGCCTCGGCCGCTCGGGCGATGGCGTGACCACTGCCCACAATCTCACGACGCCAACCCCGATCCTGGGCGACCAGAAGTACGCCACGATCACGACCGGTTCCGCATACACCTGCGGGATCACCCTGGAAGGCGATGCTTACTGCTTCGGCGCCGGCGGCAGCGGTCAGCTCGGGGTGGGTGTGATCGACACCTCTGGCGTACCCAGGAAGGTGGTCGGCGATCACAAGTTCACCTCTATCTCCGTCCGCTTCTCGCACACCTGTGCCACCAAAGCCAACGGCGAGGCGTGGTGCTGGGGTAACGCCGGGAGCGGCCGCCTGGGTAGCGGTCACACGACCAACCAGAGCGAACCGGTCAAGGTCCAGTCCGATGTCCAGTTCGTCTACGTCGGTGTCGGCAACCAGCACAGCTGCGGCCTCTCGACCACGGGGACCGTCTACTGCTGGGGTAACGGCGCCAACGGCCAGCTAGGCCACGGTCGGGACGACAACAGGAGCTACCCGGTCCCGGTATCGATCCTCCCACCAGGCGGCGAGTGACGAACGACGGGACAGGGGAGCGCTCCTCTCCCTCCCGCGGCGCCGAGTTGACAGGGCGAACGACAACGCTTGACTCGAGATCGACACATCACGAGACGGAGAACTGACATGACGACGGAAAACACCAAGGCCACGGCTGTCACCGGTACGCCCCGCCGCCCCTGGACCGCCCCCACGGTCCTCGAGCTCCCGCGGCTGACGGAGCTGACGCTGCAGTCCTTCATCCCCGGGACCGGTATCCCGGGCGGGGGCGGCAGCACCGTATTCTGAGCCGCGCCGCACGCCGCACGCCCCGCCTCGCGCTTGTCTCCACTCGCACGGACCGCGCGGCGGGGCGTGTGCGTTCGTACCCACGACAGATCACCAGATCCCGGATGAGTTCCATGCGCAGTCGCACACTCCTGAGTCTCCTCACCGGCCTCGCCCTGATCCTAGCTGGCTGCGGCGATTCGAACACCGAACCCACCGGCGAGTTGGCGCTCGAAACGATCAGCGCCACCAGCACCAACGCCGTTGCCGGCTCGGTGGTCGTCCCGGCCGTTCGGGTGGTCAAGGGCAACTCTGCCGTCCGCGGCGCCGTGGTCCGCTTCTCTGTCCTGGCTGGTGGCGGCGGTCTGAGCGCAACCTCGGTGAGCACCGACGAGGAGGGGAAAGCCGAGGTCTTCTGGCTCCTCGGCCCTGAGGCAGGGGTGCAGCGGCTGCGCGCTCGGATCGAAGACGAGGTAGAAGAGTTCGAGGTGACGACGACGGCGCCGGTCGTGGGGCAGAAGTACACCGGGCGCAACGGCTACAATCATTACCAGCCGGGTTCGCTCCCCATCATCCTCTCGGTCCCGCACGACGGCACCCTCACCCCCGCCGAACTCCCCGACCGCACGGGGCAGGACGCCGACGTCCGTGACATCTACGCGCTCGACCTGGCGAACCGGATCGCGGATGCGCTCGAGGATCTGACCGGCAAGCGGCCGCACCTGATCGCGAACAATCTGCGCCGCGGCAAGGTCGAGCCGAACCGCGAGGTCGGCGACGGAGCGCAGGGGCACAAGCTCGCGGAGCGCGCCTGGTACGAGTACCACAACTGGATCGACCTGGCGAAGCACATCGTGACCCGCGACCACGGCAAGGGGTTCTACGTCGACATTCACGGTCACGCGCACGCGATCGCTCGTAACGAGATCGGCTACCTCCTCACCGCGAACGACCTGGCCAACCCGGACGCGGTCCTGAACCAGGCCGGTTTCATCGACAAGAGCAGCGTGGCCAACCTGGCGCGGCAGAACCCCTCGCAGTTCGCGAACCTGATCCGTGGTCCGGCCAGCTTCGGCGACATGCTGGTCAAGCGAGGGTACCCGTCCATCCCCTCATCGTCCGACCCCGCCCCGAACGGCACGCCGTATTTCAACGGCGGCTACAGCACCGGGCGGCACGGTTCGCGTAACGGTGGTACGATAGATGGGCTGCAGATCGAGACACCGGGTCCCGGGGTCCGCAACAACGCATCGCTGCGAACCGCCGCCGGCCGGGCGTTCGCCGAGGCGCTGCTCGAGTACATGCAGCTGCATTACGGCTTCGACCTGAAGAAATGACGCCGAGCCCGCCTCTCGCCGGCGCGGCGCGCAGTCGGCCCGGCAGCGAACCGAGCTACGCGCCAACCCGTGCATATCGCGGGAGAATGATATATACTAAGTGATCCTGTTAATCCTGCACCTGTGATTCAGCCGGAGACATCGGCTCCGCGCCGAAACACCCGTGTAGTGCGGCCAGCCCACAATCAGATGTAGATGTCGAGGTCACTAGGTATGCGAGCTCCCCGGCTTCTCCCCAGTCGCATCTCCATATTGCTGGCCATCTATGCGCTGATGGCCTGTAGCAGCGACCTACCTTCGGACCCGGACGACAACGGTGGTGGCGACGACAACCCCGCCCCCGGCGAGATCCGCATCGAGGTCGCTGGCTGGCTGGAGCGCGGCGCGGTCGTCGCACTGAGCGCGACCGACGATGCCGGCCGCGCCGTTCAACCCGAGTGGTCGGCCGACCCGGCGGAGCTGGTCGAGTTCCTCCCTAGCGGACAGCTCCGGCTCGTTCAGACCGGGAAGGTCACGTTGACCGCAACCTCCGGCGAATCGACGGGGACCAGGGAGATCGAGATCAAAGCGCCGCCGACCGTGGTCTTCGAGTTCCTGCGCAACGGCGCGCGCGACATCTACCGCGTCAACCTCGACGGCACCGACCTGGTCCGCCTGACCTCCGGGACCAGCGACAACCGCGAGCCGACGGCGGCTGGCGATCGCGTCATCTTCGTCAGCTACCGCCACGGCAACGGCGAGCTCTACTCCGTCCCGCTGGCCGGCGGCACCGAGACCAGATTGACTACGACCGGGGCGCACGAGGCCGAGCCCGCGCTCTCCCACGACGGCAAGAAGCTGGCTTATACCAGCACGGCTTCCGGCGTGCCCAAGCTGTGGATCGCGGCGGGGGACGGTAAGAACGGTTCCCGTGTCACTACCGGCTTCGGCTTCGCCGGCTCGATCGAGGCCGGACCGAGTTGGTCGCCGAACGGGGACAAGCTCGTCTTCGTCTCGACGGCGCAGGGGACCTCCGATCTCTTCATCTACAACGTCTCCTCGGGCACCTTCACGCCCCTCGTGACCACGGACGCCCCCGAAGTGGAGCCGTCCTGGAGCCCCGATGGCGAGTGGGTCGCCTTCGCCTCGGCGCGGAACAACCAGACCGATATCTACCGGGTCCACGTGACCAGCGGGAAGGTCGAACAGTTGACCAACCGGGCCGAGACCGACGCCCGCCCGGCCTGGCTCCCCGATGGGCGGATCGTCTATATTGCCCGCGTCGATGGCGCCACCCGGCTCCGCTGGCTCGATCCGAATGATCCCAGCACCGTGCACGACATCCCCGTCGGCGAAGGGACCCTGGGACGGGTGGCGGCGGTATGGTGACGAGGCGGTAGGCGCCCCCGCGCCGCCGCCCGGTCCACCCGACCCCGAACCACGACCGGAGCACCCGGCGTAAGTTTGAAAGGCACCACGATGTCGAACGAGAAGGCATTCACGATCCCTGACACCGTACTGGCGGCTCACCTCGAGGACGAGGCGGTGCTCCTCCACATGGACAGCAAGCAGTACTTCCGGCTGAACGGCACCGCCGCCTTCATCTGGAAAGCACTCGAGCGTGGCCTCCCGCACGCCCAGATCGTGGAGGACCTCACCGCGACCTACGACGTCGGCGAGGCGGAAGCCGCGGCGGAGCTGGACCGCCTACTCGGCGAGCTCGCCGGCGCCGGACTCCTCACCACCGCGGCCGAGTGACGACGACGGCCGAGACGTGACCGACGGCTGGTAGGTGATGACCGTACTCGGTGCCCTCACCGTAGGCGCTGCAGCCGCGCTGCGTACCCCATTCTGGCTCCGCGGCCGGCGGATCGAGCAGCTGCTCGACCACTCCGCGGGGAGGGCCACTGGTGGACCGGCGCCCGGACCATCGGCCGCAACGGCGTCCTCGCCCGATGTCGCCGACGCACCGGCGCCGGCAGCCGCGTCCGCCGCCCTGCCGCACCCGGTCCCGCTCGCCACGCGGGCGGCCCGCGCCGCGATCAGCCACCTGGCCCGCGTCCCCTTCTCCCCCTGGCGGAACACCTGTCTCTACCGGAGCATCGCCGAATGCCTGGTCATGAGGCACTACGGGGTACCAGCGCAGATCCGGATCGGGGTACGCAACGAAGCGCCGCCGCACGGCCCGATCGTAGCGCACGCCTGGGTCGTCTACCCGGGGTACGTCGAGGTCGAGAACCACATCCCGCTCGCCCCCGCCGGCACGCTCCCCACACGTGACTTCGGCGCCGATACGCCCGCCTCTCCCCGTACCGCGAGGGGGAGAGCGTGAGCGGGTCGAAGCGCGTAGAGTTCGGGGGAGAACACGCAGAAACCCCGCGGCAGACGATGTCGTCTACCGAAACGCCTGCTCCGGGCGGCGCCATGCTCGACTACAGTCTCCTCGCCGACGACCGGCTCCGGCTCGTCCTCGAGCCCGAGCTGCTCCCGCTGATCGAGAACTGGCTCCCGCGCATCCCCCTAGAACCGGCGACCGGCGCCGCGATCGAGGAGAGCGGAGCGCTGATCCGTATAGGCTGTTCGGGTGCGGACGCCGCCGACCGTCTCCCGCCCACCCCCGCCGGCGAGCCAACGCTGCGGCTCGGCTCGGCGACGGTCTGGGTCGACCCCGTCGCGGAGCGCGTCGAGCTGCGCGGGACCGACCCCCGCGTCCGCGGCCAGGTCGACCTCGCCCGGCGCCACGCCCTCCTCTCGCCCCCCAACCCCGACGCCGACGTCATCGTCGCCGCGAACCTCTACTCGATGATGACGGTCGTCGCCGCGCTCCTCCTCGGCCGGATCGGGCGGACGCCGATCCACGCCGGGGCGGTCGTGGCACCGGGCGGGGGCGCGTTGCTGCTGGCGGGAGACGCCCGGTCGGGGAAGTCGACGACCTGCATCAACCTGATCACCGCCGGGTGGGACTACCTCTCCGACGACCAGGTCGTCCTCTCCCGCGCCGCCGGCACCGGCCGGGTCGCCGCCGAAGGATGGCCGCGCACCTTCCACCTCGACGAGGGGTGGGAGCGCGGGGTTTCGACCGGGGTACGTCGCGACTTCGACCCGACGCGGCTCGGGCCGGGGAGATGGCGGCGTTCGGCGCCGATCGATGGGATCCTCTTCCCTGTTGTCCGAGCCGAGCAGCCGACGGCGCTCGCCCCGATCCCCGCGTCCGACGCCCTTGCCCGGCTGATCCGGCAGACCCCCTGGCTCATGGTCGACCCGGCGCGCGGACCTGCCCTGCTCGCGCTCCTCTCCGCCGTGGCCAGCACCCCCGCCTACGAGCTCTCCCTCGGGCTCGACACCTACAAGGATCCAGAGCGGTTGAGCCGCTGCATCGCAGATCGGTAACCGTCCCCCGGCCCGGCCGGAATTGGGGGCCACGCCTCCGATCACGCCCGGCACCACCCCACGACACGTCATTCCCTTGCACATCCCTAGCGGTCGGGCTATGATAGCTGAAAGCGGCGAGTACTGGTTCTGCCTCGCGGAACCGCGCGGGGCACATCGGTGACCCACGACGTTGTCGGAGGGGTGCCGATGCCGCGCGCACCGGTGATCCGGGCTAGATCCCCGCTCCGCGGGCCGAAGGGTGCATTCTCTCTCCTCCGGTCGCGTAGGGTCGGCGTTCATAGCCGGTCGTACCACCCGTACTCGCCCTGCGGCCGTATCTACTGCGGGGGGGGCGAGCAGCCTGCCTGCCGGTTCGTCAATCTTCAACTGTGAGGTCAGATGATGGGACTGCAGAAGCTATGGGCGCTGCCAGTCATGGTGTTGGTGCTTTCCGCTTCCGGTAGTGTCGCCGACTCGAGCCGTGTCGCCGCTGATCCGGACACCCCGGCGGCTGGCGATCCGAGCGTCCCCGGGGCGGTGCTCGTCCTCGACGAGGCCGGCGTCCCGCTCCGGATCAACGCCGCGTCGGTGACCACCGGCACCAACCACACCTGCGGGCTGACCCCTGCCGGCCGCGCGTACTGCTGGGGCGCCGGCGAGGATGGCCAGCTCGGTAACGGCTCGACCTCCGATCGCACCACCCCGATGGCGGTCTCGGGGAAGGAGAAGTACACCATGATCAGCGCCGGCGGCGCGCACACATGTGCGGTCACCGACAAGGGCGCGGCGTATTGTTGGGGCAAGGGCGATGCGGGCCAGCTCGGCAACGGCTCGACCGAGGGTTCGACCAAGCCGGTCAAGGTCTCGGGCGACCACGTCTTCGTCGAGATCAGCGCGGGCGAGAATCACACCTGCGCGCTGACTGATGCCGGCGCCGCCTACTGCTGGGGCTCGGGGCAGAACGGCAAGCTCGGCAACGGCTCGAACCGCCAGGCGCTGGAGCCGACCCCGGTCGCGGGCGACCACGTCTTCTCCACGATCAGCGCCGGCGGCTATCACACCTGCGCCGTCGCGAACGATGGCGTCGCCTTCTGCTGGGGCACCGCCAGCTACGGCCGTCTCGGCGCCGGCGAGGGCGTGACGACGAACCAGTCGACCCCGGTGGAGGTCGCGCTCGTCAAGAACTTCGTCTCGATCAGCGCCGGATCGTCCACGACCTGCGGCATCACCGATGGCGACATTGCTTACTGCTGGGGCCGTAACAACGGCGGCCAGCTCGGTGATGGTACCCAGGAGGATCGCTGGCTCCCGGTGCGGGTCACGGGGGGTTACAGGTTCACCCAGATCGCCACGGCCTACCGCCACACCTGCGCCGTCACGGACAACAGCAAGATCTACTGCTGGGGTCTCGAGAGCTGGGGCCGGATGGGTACGGGCACCATTCGCAACATGGACAAGCCCGAGCTCGAAGTCACCGGCAACCATCAATTCGAGTCGGTCGCCGTTGCCACCAACCATTCCTGCGGCGTGACGCTCCGCGGTGAGCTCTACTGCTGGGGCCGGAACCACAAGGGCCAGCTCGGCATCGGCAGCACGGTGACCTCGCGCAATACTCCGGGTCTGGTCGGCAGACGGTCGGCCGCCGATGATTGAGCAGGACCGAGCCCGGTCATGAGATGGAGGCGCCGCCAGGCGCCTCTATTTCTTCCCGGTCACGGCTATCTTTTCGATCATCGTCGCATGGAAAAGCGAAGTTCTCGACTCAGCGCCGGCGTGATCGCCGGCACCCTGGTGGTGATTCTGGTCGCGGCCGTCTGCGCGCGGCTCGGGGTCTGGCAGCTCGACCGCCGCGCGGAGCGGCTCGCGCGGAACGAAGCGATCGCCGCGCGGATGGCGCTCCCGCCCCTCACGCTGGAGAGCATTCCTGCCGACACCACCGGCCTCGTCTACCGCGTGGCTGAGGTCGTCGGCGAATACGACGCCTCCGGCGGCATCATCCTCGCGGGGCGCAGCTACCAGGGCGCCACCGGCGCCTACCTCCTCGTCCCGCTCCGCCTGGCGGACGGCACCGCCATCCTGGTCCACCGCGGCTGGCTCCCGGCGCTCGACCCCGGTAAGGTCGACCCGGCGGAATATACGCCCGCCGGCCAGGTCGAAGTCCGCGGGCTCCTCATGGCCTACCCCGAGCTCCGGGGCGCGGGCGCGGAGACGGAGGGCGCCGGAGCCGACGCCGCGGGGGACGGGTTCCGTCGTCTATGGTACCGGATGGACGTGGAACGCTGGCGGCGCCAGTCGCCCTACCCGCTGGCCCCGCTGTACCTGCAGCAGCTCCCCGACCCCGTCCCCGCCGACCGGTTCCCGGTCGCGCTCCCGGCGCCGGTGCTGGACGAAGGGCCGCACCTCGGCTACGCGATACAGTGGTTCAGCTTCGGATTGATCGCGCTGGTGGGGTGGGTGATCCTACTCATCCGTCGGCAGGATCGCGCGGCGGCGCGGACGGGGCGGGCGGCCACGCACCGTTGATCCCGGGTAGACGACGCTGGGCGAGCCACGCGTAGTCGGGCTTGCCGGGCGCGCGGCGCGCCCGGCGTCGCCTACGAAGAGAACCGGCCACCCCATTGGGGTGGCCGGTGGTTGCCAGGGCACACGTACCGACGCGAAGCGCAGAGAGGCTGCGACTGGTGGACGCGGTACGCGGCACCTGGCGTGGCTCAGCGCTCCATCCCTTGGATCCCGCCCTCCTTCGCCGCGCTGGGGTTGACGACCTGCTCCGCAATCATCGTCAACCGCCGGTCGGCCTCCTCCTCCTCCTGTAACGTCTGTTGCAACATCCGCGCCGCCTCGCCGAACCCCAGCCGCTCGGCGTAGGCCCGGGCGGTGCCGTAACCGCTGATCTCGTAGTGCTCCACACGCTGCGCCTGGCCGATCAGCCCGGCATCCTTGACGCTCGGCTCGCCATCCTGCTTCAACAGGTCCTTGCTCTCGTCGAGGATCCCTTCCATCCCCTTGCACTTGAACCCCGTCGGGCTCTCCTGCAGGGTGTCGAAGATCTGTTCGAGGCGGCGCACGTGCTCGCCGGTCAGCTGCAGGTGCTCGTTCAGGGCCGCCCTCAACTCCTCGTTCGACGCCTTCTCCGCCATCTTCGGCAGCGCATCCTGGATCTGGCGCTCGGCGTTGTAGAGATCCTTGAGCTCCTGGACGAAGAGATCCTGCAGGTTGTCGAGTCTCTGAGCCATCTTGCTGCTCCCGATGTGCGGGTCTAAGGATGGACCGATGCCGGTGCGATCGGTATGGGATCGGTGTTCGTAGGTGCAATTCCGGTGCCCGCCCCCTCCGCGTCCGCCCCGACACCGGAACATCTCGACCGGCCGTCTGGCGGGTGGATCCGCCGCCGGGCGGCGCCCCGGCCGCCCGTTTTTTCAGCTCCATACCGAATGCCCTCGCGCCCCTCGCATTGATGAAGCAGCCTCGGCCGGCACCGCCCCCGGGGTAGCGCGATCCCGGAGTTCTCAATAGCTTGATGGCTCTGCAGAGACTACACGGGATCGACGATGATCCTCAACTTCCAACCCAAGGAGGATCGAGATGGCTTTCGAACTACCGGAACTCCCTTACGCATTCGACGCGCTGGAGAAGGCGATCGACGCACGGACGATGGAGATCCATCACGGCAAGCATCACGCCGCGTACGTCAACAACCTGAACGCCGCGCTCGAGAAGTATCCCGACCTCGCCAGCAAGAGCGTGGAAGATCTGCTCCGTGAGATCAACAGCATCCCGGAGGATATCCGGACCGCGGTCCGCAACAACGCCGGCGGCCACGCCAACCACAGCATGTTCTGGAAGATCATGAGCCCGAACGGCGGCGGCGCGCCGACCGGCGCGATCGCCGAGGTGATCGAGAAGCACTTCGGCGGCTTCGACGCCTTCAAGGAGAAGTTCAACGACGCCGGCGCCAAGCGCTTCGGGAGCGGGTGGGTCTGGCTGATCCGGACCAAGGATGGCGACTACCAGATCACCAGCACCGCCAACCAGGACAGCCCGCTGATGGACGGCCATTACCCGATCATGGGTAACGACGTCTGGGAGCACGCCTACTACCTCCGCTACCAGAACCGCCGCCCCGACTACCTGAAGGCGTGGTGGGACGTGGTCAACTGGGACGAGATCAACAAGCGTCTCAACGGCTGAGGAGCAGGAAACGAAAAATCGGCGGCCCGCCCGGCGTAGTGCCCGGCGGGCCGTCTTTCGTGTGGCGGGGTCCGTGCGGTGAGTCCGCCGGCGCCCGCCTGCTGTGCGAGCGCCCGGCTAGACTACCTTCTGTAATAGGGATTCGCCCCGCTCAGGTGATCGGTCACGTCCTGCACGCTCTCGATCTCCGGGACCGCTTCGCGGATCATCCGCTCGACCCCCTGGCGGAGGGTCAGCTTGGACATGGCGCACCCCTGGCAGCCGCCGTGCATCGTGATGTAGGCGACGCCATCCTCGACGGCCACCAGCTCGATCGAGCCACCGTGCGAGGCGACGCCGGGGTTGATCCGTTCCTCGATGACCTGCTTCACCCTCTCGGCGAGGGGGCCGGTGGGGCGGAGCGCTTCGGGGGTGGCGAAGTTGGGGTTGCGGATCTCGAAGCCACCGCCGCCCGGAGCCTCGATATAGTCGATCGTCGCGCCCTCGAGCCGCGCGGCGCTGGCCGGGTCGACCACCACCATGAAGCCGCCGCCATCGAAGACCACGTCATCGGCCTCACGCTCGGACTCGTCGATGATCGTGAGTTCGTAGCGCGGCGCGAAAGGGCTCCCCCCCGCGATCGCGACCCGTAGCGCCGCGTTGTCCACGTATTCGCCGTACGCCAGGATCATCGCCCGGGCTGCTTCGGTGAAGGCCAGCATCTCTACTCCTGGAAGTCTGCTCTACTCCGAGTGCTGCGGGGTGTAACCCCCGAACACAATATGGGGGATGCGCTTGCCGCGCGGTACCCCGGAGGCGGGTCGCGCCCGCGCTCGGTCCCGGGTCAACGTCCGAGCCTGTAGACGAGATCGAGGATCTCGTTGTACATCGCCTCGGCCTCCTCCTCGGTGCCCGCACGGATCGCCTTGGCCGCGCAGTGCCGGAGGTGGTTGCGCATCAACTCGCGCCCGACGGCACGGAGCGCCTCCTGGACCGATGCGATCTGCATCAGGATATCGGCGCAGTAGCGGTCCTCTTCGACCATCCGTTGGAGCCCGCGCACCTGACCCTCGATCCGGCGGAGACGGTTGATATTCCCGGCCTTGATCTCGGGATCGACCGATACCGCCTTGCGCCCCTCGGGCGCGCCGTGGTCGGCCGCGCCGACCTGAGCGGCAGCGACGCCGCAGCCGCACCCCGCGTGCGTGGCGTGCGCCGCGGCGGCGGGCACGGGCGACGTCGTCTTCGTATCACTCATCCTCTCCCCTTTCGGCCGCGGCAGCACTCTGCGACGGCCCGCCAACCACTCGCTATCTGTCCTGGCCGCACGCGCGTGCGCCGCGGCCTACACCCGAGTTATGTACCCCGGGGGCCTATACGCGGTCCAGCGCGGCGCGGTAGATGGAAAGGTCGGTCTCCGAGAAGAGGACGAAGCGGACCTCGGTGATGGTACCCGGCTCTTCGAGCAGGAAATCGCGCACCGCTCCGAGCGCGATCGGCGCGGCCAGGTCGGTGGGGAACCCGTAGGCGCCTGTGCTGATGGACGGGAAGGCGATGGTCCGCAGCTCCGCCTCCAGCGCCATGCGGAGCGAGCTGCGGTACGCGGCGGCGAGGAGCTCCGGCTCGCCGGCGTGACCACCTCGCCAGATCGGGCCGACGGTGTGGATCACGTGGCGAGCCGGGAGTCTGCCGGCGCCGGTCAGCACCGCCTCCCCGGTGGGCAGGCCACCGGGGTAGCGGGTCCGACGGATCGCACGGCACTCCTCGAGGATAGCCGGACCACCTCGGCGGTGGATCGCGCCGTCCACTCCACCCCCGCCGAGGAGGGTGGAGTTGGCGGCGTTGACTATCGCGTCGACGACCTGGTCGGTGATGTCGCCCTGCAGGAGCCGGATAACAGCTTCTCCAACCCGCAGTGCAGCCATCCCTCGCCTCACTTCACGAAGAGCATCTCGCGATAGCGCGGGAGCGGCCAGAGGTCGTCGGGGACGACCTTCTCCAGCCGGTCGACGACGTCGCGCACACCGGCCATCGCGGGGAGGATCCGGTCGCGCATGTGGTGCGCCTTGGAGCGCATGTCGTCGCCGCCGAGCTCGGCGTTCTGCTCCACGAGGACCTTCAGCGCCGCAGTCAGCTCCTCGACGAGGCCGTTGACCTCGGCGATCAGCGAGTTCAACGCGTTGGTCTCGACACCGAGCGTGCGCGCCCGCTCCGCCGCGGTGAGGAGGTCGCCGAGGTAACGCAGCGCCGCGGGGAGCACCATCGTGCGCGCGATCTCCGCGCTCATCTCCCCCTCGATGTTCACCGTCCGGAAGTACTGCTCGTACAGTATCTCCTCGCGGGACTCAAGCTCGCGCAGCGAGAGGACGCCGTACTGCTCGAAGAGCTGCCGCGTCGACGGCGAGGTCAACGCCGGGAAGACGTCGAGCGAATCCTTCGGGCAGAGCAGCCCGCGACGCTGCGCTTCGGCGCGCCACTGCTCGGAGTAGCCGTCACCGTTGAAGAGGATGCGCAGCACCTTCGGCGCGGTCCGCGCCAGGACCTTGCGCAGCCCGGTCTCGAGATCGTCGCCCGCGGACATCTCGGCCTCGAGCTCGGTGGCGAGCTCGTCGATCGCCTCGGCGACGATCAGGTTCAGCACCGTAGCCGGGAACGAGATCGACTGCGACGCGCCGGGCGCCCGGAACTCGAACTTGTTGCCGGTGAAGGCGAACGGCGAGGTCCGGTTGCGATCGCTCGAGGCGATCGGGATCGGCGGGAGCGCGGGGACGCCCAGCCCGAGGAGCCCCTTACCCCGCCCCGCCGAGGCGGTGCCGGCCTGCGCCAGCTGCTCGAAGATCGCGTGCAGCGGCTCGCCGAGATAGACCGAGATGATCGACGGCGGCGCCTCGTGGCCGCCGAGACGCAGGTCGTTCCCGGCATACGCCACGCTCGCGCGCAGCAGCGCCTGATGCCGATCGACACCACGCAGCACCGCCGCGCAGAAGAAGAGGAACTGCAGGTTGTCGTGCGGGTTGTCGCCCGGATCGAAGAGGTTCTGGTCGCCGTTGCCGATCGACCAGTTCAGGTGCTTCCCGCTCCCGTTGAAGCCCGCGAACGGCTTCTCGTGCAGGAGCACCACCAGCCCGTAGCGCGGCGCGATCCGGCGCAGCGTCGTCATGATGAGCTGCTGGTGGTCGGCCGCCAGGTTCGCGCTCTCGTAGAGCGGCGCGAGCTCGAACTGGCCAGGCGCGACCTCGTTGTGGCGCGTCTTGATCGGGACGCCGAGCCGGTAGAGCTCGCGCTCGACCTCCATCATGAACGACAGAACCTGGTCGGGGATCGTCCCGAAGTAGTGGTCCTGCAGCTCCTGGCCGCGCGGCGGCTTGGCGCCGAAGAGGGTCCGACCGGTCGCGACCAGGTCGGGGCGGCGGTAATAGAACTCCTGGTCAACCAGGAAGTATTCCTGCTCGGGGCCTAGTAGAACCCGGACGTTCTCCGGCTCCACGCCGAAGAGCCGCAGCGCCCGCCTGACCTGCGCCGAAAGCGCCTCGATCGAACGGAGCAACGGGATCTTCGTGTCGAGCGCATCACCCGTCCAGGAAGAGAAAGCCGTCGGTATCGCCAGGTACGAGCCGATCCCCGACTCCACGATGAACGCCGGCGACGTCGGGTCCCAGGTCGTATAACCACGCGCCTCGAAGGTCGCACGCAACCCACCGGTCGGGAGCGACGAGGCGTCGGGCTCACCCTGGATCAGATCCTTACCCCGGAACGCCGTGATCAGACCACCACCGGCACCGAAGCTCAGGAAGGTGTCGTGCTTCTCCGCAGTCTGACCGGTCAACGGCTGGAACCAGTGCGTGAAATGGGTCGCCCCACGCTCCATCGCCCAATCCTTCATGGCTGCCGCCACGGCGTCGAGCACCCCTGGATCCAGTTCTGCACCGCGTTCGATAGTGGAGACTAGTGCCGCGAAGTCCTTCTCGGAGAGACGAGCCCGCATCTCGGCGAGACCGAAGGTGTTTTCACCGAAGCTTTCTGAGAGGTTGAAGGTGCCGTGGAGTGGGGGGGAGGTGCCGGTTTGGAGAGTCGAGGGGGATACTGAGGGGGAGCGAGGGGGGGTGAAGCCGTTCGTTGCTGCTGCTAGTAGATCGAATCGTGTAGTTCGTGTGTACATAGGCCCCGCTATACGCGTGAAGGGTGGCCGCTGGTACACCATCCACCGGTACCAGCACATTCAGCTATACTAAAATCGTGCCCCCGCTCCTGTCAATAGGGCGTAGCAAACCTCCGGCCACGAATGCGCAGGGGCGGCACAACTGCCGCCCCTGCATACGGTTATGTCGATTTCAGCCGTCCGGACGACGGCGCGCCGAGCCGGGATCAGTTGAGGAACGGCTCGATCCGCTCGGCGAAGCTGGTCCGCGCCCGGTGCAGCCGGCTCTTCACCGTCCCGAGGTTGACGCCGGTGATCTCGGCGATCTCCTCGTAGCTCTTCCCCTCGAGCTCGCGCAGCTTGAAGACGAGCTGGTGATGCTCGGGGAGCTCGGCGACCATCTTCTCGACGATCTCCTGCAGGTAGCGCTTGCGGTAGAGATCGTCGGGGCGCATCGACGAGTCCTCGAACTGGAGAGGACGGTGCTCCGGCTCCCAGTGCGTCGTCAGCTTCTGGAAGAGGACCAGCGGGCTGCGCGAGCGGTTGCGCAGCTCGTTCTTCGCCAGGTTCGAGCAGATCGTGTAGATCCAGGTCGAGAACTTCTTCGACTGGTCGAAGCGGTGCAGGTGCCGGGTCACGCGGATGAACGCCTCCTGCACCAGGTCTTCGGCCCGATCCCGGTCCCCGGTCTTACGGGCGATGAACTGGACCAGCTTGTCCCGATAGCGATCGTACAGCTCCGAGAATGCACCCGGATGGCCCTCCAGGTGAGCCGCCACCAGCTCCCCGTCATCCAGCGTGTGTAGCGGGCCGCGGGCCCGCGTCTTCGCGGTTATAGTGGCCATCTCTCTCCCTTGGTATGAGGTTCGGAAACAGCGCCTGTTTCCGCATCGATCGGGTGGCTTTCCACCCTGCTCACTTGCGTTGTGCCAGACCTCATAAGATAAACAATTTCGCCCTCGAACTCAAGTGATTCGAGGACGAAATCTTCTTGAAAAATCATGCACTCCAGCCCTCTTCCGGGATTCGGGACGGTCGTGGCGAAATCGCAAATTTTTTATCGCGTTTCGTCCCTCCCGACAGGGTGATGGAGAGCCGGGGTCGGCGTTATGGGCGCCGACCCGCACGGTCGTGCGGTACGGGTGCAATGTATAATCTTCCGGCGGCGGGCGCCATGGTTTTCTTTGGGCGCCGGAATCACCCGATCCGGACGACGACGATGCGCAAGGAGGACGGGCGTGCCCCCCCTTGTTCGCCGCGGAGCCGGAGCACCTGGCTATCGTTGGCAGAGCCGCCGAGCAGGACGAGGTCGGCCGAACCGCCCCGGAGCTCGGGGACGTTGCGGGAGAAGGACCCGAACGAGAGGTTGCTCGGGACCACGGGCTCTTTCCGGGTGACGGTGCCGGGGTAGTCGGCGTTGAGGCCGCGGTAGATGTCACGGAGATTCCAGCTCGGCTGGGTGAACTCCGGGCGGGTGGTGAGGCCCGGGTAGTCGTCGAGGTAGAAGCTGAGAGCCCAGTACCCGAGTATTTCGTCGAAGCTCTTCCCGGTGCGGGCCTGGAGGTTGGAGACGCCGGTCAGCTGGCGCTCGTGGACGATGGCCCGGAGGAAGTCGCGCTCGGCCATCCCGGAGTGGTCGATAGCCCAGCGGACGAGCGACCACCCGCTGTTGTAGAAGGTGTTGTCGCTGTCGGTCACGCGCCCGATCGGGCTCCGGGTGCGCATCGAGTTGAGGTAGGTGAAGAGCCCGGTGAAGGTGCCGAGCACGATCCGCGGTGTATCGTTGCCGCAACCTGCGCGCGCCGGCCCCTGCTCCTCGCAGTAGAGGGTCGTCCGGTAGTCGGCGTTCTGGCCCTGTCCGTAGCCGTAGAACTTCCGGGCCCAGAGCTCCTGGGCGATGCGCGCGGTCGATTCTTCGAGCCAGGAGGTCTCACGCACCCCGTCGACCGAGAGCCAGGCGGCGTGGGAGACGATGTGCTTGGCCTCGTGGATGACGGTGGAGCGGATGCGGCGGTACCAGCGGTCCCTGGTGTTGGCGGAGTACCCCGACCCCGCGACGGTCGGGACGTTGGCGTAGAAGGTGGGCGCCATGCTGCTCGAGGCGCACTGGGAGATGTCGCGCTGGTCGCCGTGGAAGACGAAGCCGCCGTAGCCGGCGTCGTTCACCAGCTTGGAGAAGACCATCCTGATCCGCCCATCGCTCCCGAGCCGGTCCACCATGGCGAAGGGGTCGCCGAAGTACTCTTCCAGGATCGGGATCATCTCCCGCTCGAACTCCTGGGCGACCAGGACGTAGAGGGAGTCCATCGTCCCCGCGAGTGGAGCGGCCATGTCCTCCAGGACCATCGCCCGGGGCCCCACGTAGACGACACGGACCTGGATATCGTGGTAGATCGTGCAGAGGCTGCTCGAGTTCGGGTTGGGGACGCGGAACGGCATGATCGTCCCGACCGCGGGGGGCTGGGAGGCGGCGGCGGTGCCGGGGGCCGGGGCGCGCGCCAGGGCCGGCGCGCGCCAGGGGCCGAGCTCGGCGAAGAGCCGGCGGTCCCGCTCCAGGAGGTCGTAGTGCCGCGCCTCCTCCTGCGTGAGGATGTCATCGTGCAGGCCGATCGTGGTCCGGGGCGCGGGGGTGGGGGCAGCCACGTACCGCGGTACATTCCACACCTCGCCGGCGCCCGCCAGCGGCGCGGCGCCGGGCGCGGTCCCGAGCCACCCCTGTAGCTGGTACGCGGTCGCGGTCGTCGGAGAGGTGTTGGTGTTGTAGACTCCGATCAGGTAGCTCCCGCTCGACTCCGGGATCACCATGCAATCCAGGTCGGAACCGGAGATGAAGGCGTCTTCGCCCGGGGCGAGTCGCAGTTCGCGCCCGACGGCGAGGGGGTGCGAGACGACGCCGCGCTCCCCGCCGACCTCGATGGCGACCGTCGCCGCGCGCTCCGGCCCGCACGTGAACTTGTCCCGATAAGGGAGCCAGATCCGCAGCCGCGTCGGGCTCGCCGAGAGCACCGTCGCCACCACCCCATCCACCTCGACCCGGTTCTGCAGCGCCTGCGCGCTGAAGCCG
>Ga0180215_1000866_pt1 | contig 35442 bp, 34 predicted proteins | sample eDN3rd37CBELigBY_FD_128871 | JGI IMG/M metagenome (GOLD analysis project Ga0180215, IMG submission 128871) | Enriched backyard soil microbial communities from Emeryville, California, USA - eDNA 3rd pass 37_C BE-Lig BY (version 2) (version 2) | ecosystem: Environmental > Terrestrial > Soil >...
CACGCTCGCCACCCACCACGTCAAGGCCAACCTGTTCTACCGGGGCCTGCGCTTCCACCGGTTCCCGCGCATCGGCGACACCCTGTACACGACGACCGAGGTCGTCGGTCTCAAGAGCAATTCGGTCAAGCCGGGACGCGCCGCGACCGGGTTGGCGGCGCTGCGGATGAACACCGTGGACCAGCAGGGCCGCACCGTGCTCGACTTCTACCGCTGCGCGATGCTGCCGCTGAACCCGACGACCGACCCGGCGACCGCGACCCGCACCGACGACCTGTCGTCGATCGGCCCGCAGGACGAACCCGAGTGGGCCGCACCGGCCGACTGGAACCTCGCCGAGTACCGCAATCGCGTTCCCGGAACGCATTTCGACCCGTCGCTCGCCGGCGCGGTCCTGCGGTCGAGCGGCGACGTGGTTTCCAGCGCACCGGAACTCGCGCGGCTGACGCTCAACATCGCCGCGACCCATCACGACGAGCGAGTCGGCGCCGCCGGCCGCCTCGTGTACGGCGGGCACACGATCGGTCTCGCGCTGTCGCAGGCCACCCGCGCGCTGCCGAATCTCGTGACGGTGCTCGGCTGGCAGTCCTGCGACCACACCGGACCCGTGCACGAGGGCGATACCCTCACCAGCGACCTGCACGTCGAGTCCGCGACCGCCCTGCCCGACGGCGGCGGTGTGCTGAAGCTGCGTTCGTTGGTGTTCGCGCACCGCGGCGAAGCGGACCCGGCGCCGGTGCTGGACTGGAAGTTCACCGCGCTGATGGCCTGACCGTCCTGCGCCCCGGAAACCGTTCGACGACACCGTCGGAACAGAAAGGCCAATTGTGACCTCACCCAGACGCCTCTCCGGCAAGACAGCACTCGTCACCGGGGCGGGCTCCGGCCTCGGGAAGGTGTCCGCGCTCCGATTCGCGGCGGAAGGGGCAGCGGTCGCCGTGGTCGATCTCGATCTCGGCGCCGCAACAACGGTCTCCGAGGAAATCACGGCGGCAGGCGGTCGTGCGTTGCCCGTGACCGCAAACGTCACCTCCGATTCCGATTCCCGTCGCATGATCGACGCGACGCTCGCCGAATTCGGTCAGCTCGACGTCGTGTTCGCAAACGCCGGCGTGAACGGGGCGGGGAACGCGGCGGACACCACGGAAGCCGAGTGGGACAAGGTGATCGGCGTCAACCTCAAAGGCGTGTGGCTGACGTCCAAGTACGCGCTGCCGCACATGATCGAGCGGCGAACCGGATCGATCATCAACCAGGCCAGCATGGGCGGTCTGATCGGTCTGCCGGGCATCTTCCCGTACACCGCAGCCAAAGGCGGTGTCATCGCGATGACCAAACAGATGGCGGTCACCTACGGCCCGGACAACATCCGCGTGAACGCGATCTGCCCCGGCACCATCCCCACCCCGCTGGTCTATCGGTCCCGGGTCGATCGTGGCGCGGCCTCCGACGACGCCGATCAGGTTGCCATCGACGCGGAAGTCGCGAACCGGTTCCCGTTGCGGCGCCTGGGAACCCCTGCCGATGTCGCTTCCCTGGCGTTGTTCCTTGCGAGCGACGAGGCGGACTGGGTGACCGGCGGCATCTACACGGTCGACGGCGGACGCAGCGCGTTCTGACCGAACGCAGAAGGGGCGGAACCGCAATGCGGTTCCGCCCCTTTCATGCTGCGGTGATGGTCACTGCGCGGTCAGGCCACCGTCCGCCGCGACCGTCGAGCCGGTCATGTACGACGACTCGTCCGAGATGAGGAAGGCGATGATCGCGGCCATCTCGCCGACCTCGGCGCGGCGCTGCAGCGGGGTCTGTGCGAGCGCCGTGCTCGTGACACCACCGGATTCACGCGCCTTGCGCGCGAGCGGCGTGTCGACGACGCCCGGGCACAGCGCGTTGGCCCGCACGCCGCGGTCGGCGTAGCCGACGGCGATCGACCGGGTCAGACCCAGCACCCCGGCCTTCGACGCGTCGTATCCGCACGTGTTGGTGTTGGCGGAGATCAGTGATGCGACAGAACCGATCGTCACCACGGACGAACGCTTCGCCTGGAGCATGTGCGGCAGGGCGGCGCGGACCGACAGGAACGACCCGGTCAGGTTGACACCGACGACGGCGTTCCAGTCCTCCACCGACATCTCGTGTACGAAGGCGGATTTCGCGATCCCTGCGCACGTGACGATGCCGTCCAGCCCGCCCAGCGCGGCTGCGGCCTCGTCGATCGCCGGACCGACCGAGTCCGGATCGGTGACGTCCGCCGCGACCGCGACCGCGGTTGCACCGGCCGCGGCGAGTTCGTCGGCGAGGGTCTTCGCGGCGGCCCCGTCGATATCGAGGACCGCGACGGCGGCACCTTCGTCCACCAGACGTCGGACGGCGGCCGCACCGATCCCGCCGGCACCGCCGGTCACGAGAACCTTGCGCCCCTGGTTGCGTGGGTTGCTCATCGTTTTCCTCTCAGCTGATGCGGAGACCGCAGTCGACGGGAATCGAGACGCCGGTGACGTACCGCGCTTCGTCGGAAGCCAGCCACAGCACCGCGTTGGTGATGTCCTCGGGCTCCACCCAGGCCAGATCCATGACGTTGCGGTGCCGCGCCCGCTCGCGCAGGTCCTCGATCGTCGGGTTCTCGAGGTCCGGGCAGAACACGCGCAGGGTGGACTCGCTGAAGAGCATGTCGGTGCCGACGTTGCCCGGATGCACGGCGTTGACGCGGATTCCCTGCCCGCCGTATTCGGCCGCGAGTGTCTGCATCAGGCCGACGACGCCGTGCTTGGACGCGTTGTAGTGCGCGACGTTGCGCGAACCGCTGTAGGTGACGACCGAGCTGGTCAGCACGATCGAGCCGCCGCCGGTCTCGAGCATCCGCGGGATGACGGCCTTCGTCGTCTTCCACACGCCGGTGAGGTTGACGTCGATCATGTCCTGCCACTCGTCCTCCGTGAGGTCGATGGTGGGACGGCAGCCGCAGATGCCGGCGTTCGCGCTGACGATGTCGATCCTGCCGAACTGCTCGACGGCATCGGCGGCCGCGGCGTCGAGCCCGGCCTGGTCGCGCACATCGACCTTGCGGGTGATGATGCGACGTCCGGTCGCCTCCACGAGGCGGGCGGTCTCTTTCAGGTCCTCTTCGCTGGCCATGCCGTAGGTGAGCGAGGCGATGTCCTCGCACGCATCGGTGGCGTAGATGTCGGCGCCTTCCTGCGCGAGCCGCAGGGCATGGGACCGGCCCTGTCCGCGCGCGGCACCGGTGATGAAGGCGACCTTCTCGGCCACTCGTCCCTGTGTGTGCATGATCGCTGTTCCTCCGGGTGGTTCGGTGTCTGTCAGTTCATTCCCAGCAGGCGGGCCGGGGTGTCGCACGTCATGACGCGCAGATCGTCCTCGTCGACGCCTTCGTCCCATAGTGCGTTGACGTACGAGTGGAGTCCGGTGGCCGGGTGCGGGACCTTCGTGGTCCAGCCGTAGTCCGTTGCGAGCACGACCTTCTCCGGATCGAGGCGACGCAGTGCCGAGACGACGTCGGTGAACACCGACGGTTCGCCCATGCAGGTGTGCGCGGCGAACTCGATGTGCGCGCCGAGGTCGGCGAGCTGGGTGACCTCCTGGATGGTCAGGCGGGGACCGGTGGTCGCGTGCATCGCATGGGTGACGAGGACGCGACCTCGGGCTGCGTATTCGCGTGCAACAGCGAAATGTTCGGCGGTGGAGACGTGACCGGTGGCGAGCACCGCGTCGTACTGCGTGATCAGATCCAGGATGGTCCGAACGTCCGGCAGCAGTTCACCGTCGGCATCGATCACCCGGATGCCCTCCTCCACGCCGAAGAACGCCTTCACCTTGGCCGGTGCATCCTGCTGCGAGGAAAGCGTCGGCAGCCACACCACTTTCGCGCCGGCGCGCAGGGCGCATTCCACGGCGTGTGGGTTGAGCCCGCCGACGGGGTGATCGAGACAGATGCCGGAGATCGACTGCACCTCGGGCACCGCATTGTTCGCCAGGTAGGCAGCGAGAGTGGATGGGAACTCGTGCGCCTTGAGGACGATGGCCTTCATGCCGTGCTCGGCCGCTTCCCGCGCGGCCTCGACCGGGTCGACGGAATGCGGCGACTTGGCTGCCAGTTCCACGAGCGGTTCGGGCCCGAAGTGGCAGTGCATGTCGATCGCACCGTCGAGCGCGATTGCGGCTGTTCCCGAGTGGCGTTCGGTCATCGTGTACCTCTCTGCGGTGTCGTTTCCGTCGGCCGGTGAAACGAACGCCCCGGAGCGGGAGTCGAACCGAGCTCCGGGGCGTTCGTCTTGCTTTCGAGCGGTCCTGTGTCCGATCAGGACGGACGGTGCGGGAGGAGGATCTCCTCGTAGAACCGCTCGACGTACGGGGTGATGTCGATCTTCTCCGGGGTGTACCAGGTCGCGAAGCCGTTGTAGTCGGTCTCGTTGGTGTAGCCGAGTTCGGAGACGATCCCGCTCCACTTGTCCGCGGTGCCGCGGACGGTGGAGACGAAGGCCTGCCCGTCATCGACTGCCGGGTTGTCCGCGATCGCGTTCACGATCTTCTCGTTGGCAGCCTGCACTGCCGCGCGGGCGTCGTCGGAGAACGGCACTATCCGGCCGCCGTACTGCTGGATGCTCGCCGTGGACTCCACGGTGACGGGCCAGATCTTGCCCTGGATGCTGCCGGTGACGAAGGCGTCGAGGCGATCCCACAGCAGCTGCTGCGCGACGAGCGGAAGCGATTCCCACACATCGAGATTCATCGCCATGTTGCCGGTCGGCACGGCGAGACCCGCCGCGGGGTCGATGACGGTCTGCGGTGCGACCTCGAGGATGCCACCGATCTGCGCGGCCGCGGGGCTGAGCATCGAGCAGTCGATGACGCCGCGCTGCAGCGCCTCGTACGCTTCGGTGTACGCGACGGACGTCGGGGTCGCACCGAGGGCGGCGACCTCCTGGTTGCCGGCGGTGCTGCCGACGGAAACGCTGCGCCCGCCGAAGTCGGGCAGTGCGGTGCGCGGCTGCGCGCAGAACAATGCGTTCATACCGGCGTTGTAGGCCGGCATCATCAGCTTCAGACCCTTGTCCTCGAACTCCTCGACGATCTCGGGAGTGGACAGTGCCACGTCGGCCGGCCAGGCGTTGGACTGCAGGACGCCGGTGACGACGCTCTGGTCCGACAGAACGCTCGCGTCGAGGAGCGCCGAGGTCGCCGGGAACTCCTTCGGCTCGTACACCGCGAGTACCTGCCCGATGTCGAGGCGGCCGTCGACGATGGCATTGTCGATCTCCGTCGCCTTCGCGATCGCGTCCGAGTAGGCGATGTCGAAGGTGATCTTGCCGTCGGACCACTCCTCCACCGCCGAGGTGTACGCGTCGATGAATGCCCCGCCGGTGGATCCCTTGGTGCTCGGCGACTGTGTGTGCAGCACGATCGGGTCGATGTCGGCGAACGCGGCGTGGTACTCCTCCATGGTCGCACCGAAGGGAACGCCTTCACCGCCACCAGAGCCACCGCCCGAACCGGATTCGGCACACCCGGCAACTACGAGCGCGCCGGCCACGGCCAGAGCACCGGCCTTGACGAATGTGCCTGCTCGCCTGGCGAACTTGGTCACTGGAACTCCTTGTCGGGAACTGACGCGAACCGGCGGCGGTGCCGCGGTCGGACACTGTGCAGCGGAGTGACCCCGCTCACAACAGTGCTAATCATGCGTCTGGATTTGTCTACTGTCAAGATCCATGCGCCTGAATTCGGCGGATGGTCACGAACTATTCGGCGGTGACGCCACCGTCGACGAGAATCGCCTGACCGGTCACGTACGACGCGTCCGACGAGGCCAGGAACGCGACGACCGACGCGATCTCCTCGGGCTCGCCGTAACGGCCCAGCGGCACCGACAGCGGCTTCGAGGGATTCCGCACCGTGCCCTCCGTCGGCACGATCGCGGCGGTGTTGGCGCTCAGGTTGGTCCGCACGGCGCCCGGGCACACGCTGTTGACGCGGATACCCTGCGGCGCGTACTCGACCGCCAGCGTCTGGGTGAGCATCTTCACCCCACCCTTCGAGGCGCGGTACGGCGCGAGCCCGCCCTGCGTCGCGACGAACGACGACGTCGATCCGCAGGTCACGATCGAGCCTCCGCCGCGTCGCAGCAGCGACGGCAGCGCGGCCCGGATCGTGAAGAACGTGCCGGACAGGTTGATGTCGAGCACGCCGTACCAGTCGTCACGGCTGATCTCGTGACTGTCGATCCGGGCGCCGCTGACACCCGCGGCCGTGAACACCACGCTGATCTCGCCGAGTTCCGCCACCACCGAGTCCACGATCGACGCGAGCGCGGCGTCGTCGCGGACGTCCGCACCGAAGGACAGCGCGGTTCCGCCGTCGGCACGGATCTTCTCGGCGGTCGTCTCGGCCGCGTCCCGATGGACGTCGACGATCGCGACTGCGGCACCCTCGGCGGCGAGGCGGACGGCGGAGGCCGCTCCGATCCCGGAACCGCCGCCGGTTACGAGTGCGATGTCGCCGTCGAGTCGCCGGACGGTGGTCGTCATGAGTTGTCTCCGTTCGTGGTGGGGTTCGGCGTCAGATGCCGACGAGGTCGGCGAGCCGGGCGGTGTGGGCGGCGATGCTCCCGAAGAGCGGCTCGATCGCCTTCGCCCGCCGGAAGTACAGGTGCGGGTCCGCTTCCCACGTGAACCCGATACCGCCGTGCACCTGGATGTTGTGGCCGGCGCACAGCGTCAGGCACTCGGACGCCTGCGACTTGGCCATGACGGCCGCGACCGGCAGGTCCTCGGCACCGGTGTCCACACACATCGACGCATACATCACTGCCGCCTGCGCCGACTCGATCGCGATCGCCATGTCCGCGCACTTGTGCTTGATCGCCTGGAACGATCCGATCACGCGGTTGAACTGCACTCGCTGCTTGGCGTACGCGACGGCCATGTCGAGCGCCGCTTGCGATGCCCCGATCGCCTCGTTCGCGAGCAGGATCCGCACGAAGTCGACGACACGGTCGATGGTCTCGCGGTCCGAGCCGAGCAGCCGTGCCGGAGCACCGGTGAACTCGACGGTTGCGACCGGGCGTGTCAGATCCAGCGAATCGCGCACGGTAGCAACGACTCCCGGGGCATCAGCCTCGACGACGTACAGCACCACCGCGTCCCCGCTCGGCGTGACCGCCGGTACCACGAGCAGATCGGCGACGTGCCCGAACGCGACGTAGTCGAGCCTGCCGTCGAGCGTCACCGCCGCGGCACCGGTGGCCCGCACCGGGGCCGTGGCAACCTCGAGATCACGGTCGGTCGACAGGGCCAGCGTGCCCACCACCCGTCCCGACGCGAGTGCCGGCGCCAGTTCCTTCCGCAGTTCGGCGGATCCGACCCGGAGCACCGCTTCGAGTGCCCCGGTCGTCGCGATCATCGGAACGGGTGTCAATGCACGCCCGAGTTCCTGTGCCACGATTGCAGTTTCGAGGAAGCTGAATCCGCTGCCGCCGAGTTCCTCCGCGACGTGCAGACCGGGCACTCCCATGTCGGTGACGAGAGTCCGCCACGTCGCCGAGTCGAATCCGCGGACGGCCGCGATCTCACGCACCGCTGTCATAGGGGCTCGTTCGGACAGGAGCCGGCGCAGCGATGCGCGGAACTCCTCCTGATCCTCGTCGAATGCGAAATACACGTTGATCTTCCATTCTGCCGACGTCGCGGCGACAAGCGAACCTCAGTCGCTCTTGCGGTGCCCGATCTCCTGGAACGGACCGCCGTCGAGGCGGGGTTCCCCGGGAAGTCCGAGCAGCTGTTCTCCGATGATGTTGCGCTGGATCTGGGAACTGCCGCCGTAGATGGTCGCGGCCCGCGCGTACAGCGCGATATCGTCCCAGCACCGCGTCGAGTTCTCGGTTCCCGGCTGCGGTGTCACGAGAATCCCGTTGTTGCCCTGCCCTTCCGGAGCCAGCGCCTCGACACCGAGGATCTCGAGGCCGATTTCGGTGTAGCGCTGGAAGAATTCGGCCCAGTAGATCTTCGAGAACGAACCGTCCACGCCCGGCCGGCCACCCTCGAGGAGCTTGGTCAGCACCCGGTAGCCACGGAAACGCATCGTCTGGACCCGCTGCCAGCACCACGCGAGTTCGCTTCGGATGTGGGGATTCTCGGTCAGTCCGCGTTCCCGGGCGAGCTCGATCAGGCGCTCGATCTCGCGCCCGAACCGGACGGCGTCGGTCGTCGCTCGCACGCCGCGCTCGAATCCGAGCAGCGTGTTGGCGGTGTTCCAGCCGCCGTTCACCCCGCCGAGGACGTTCTCCTTCGCGGTACGCGCATCGGTGAAGAAGACCTCGTTGAACGCGGTGTAGCCCGCGGCGTTGAGGATCGGGCGGACCTCGACACCGGGTTGGTCCATCGGAATCAGGAGGAACGACAGGCCCTTGTGCTTGACCGCGGCCGGATCGGTGCGGCAGATCGCGAAGATCCAGTTGGCGTTGCTGCCGGCCGACGTCCACGTCTTCTGGCCGTTGACGACCCATTCGTCGCCGTCGAGAACGGCGCGCGTCCGCATCCCGGCGAGGTCGGATCCGGCTTCCGGCTCCGAATACCCTTGGCACCAGACGATCTCACCGGAGAGTGTCCTCGGGATGAAGTACGCCTTCTGCTCCTCGGTTCCGAGCACGGTGAGCGTGTTGCACAGCAACTTGATACCGAGCGTGTCGTTCTCGGTTCCCTCAGGGACACCGAGTCGCATCAACTCCTCGTTGAGGACGACCTGCTCGATGTCCGACAAGCCTCCTCCGCCGTATTCCTTCGGCAACGAGACGGCGAGCAAACCGTTCTCGGACAAGACCTTACGCCAGGACTGCAGGAAAGCCTCCTGCTCGGCGTCGGGCAATGCCCCGATGCCCTTCCAGTCGGCGGGCAGATTGGCTTCGAGGAGCTCGCGCAGCGACGCGCGGTACGCCTCCGCTTCCGGCGGGTAGGTGATGTCCATGGTCAGGATTCCTTCGTTGCGAGATCCGGCCGGGAGCACACGGACGCCATCAGTGTGTCGATCTCGTCGGCGGTGTATCCGAGTTCGGCGAGGATCTGCGCCGAGTGCTCGCCGAGGAGCGGGCTTCCACCCTTGAACCGGCCGGGGGTGTCGGACAGGTGCATGACCATGCCGACCTCGCGGCACCAGCCGTACTCGGCGTGGTGATGTTCGACGACACGGCCGGAGTCGAGGGCCCATTCCTCCCAGAGCAGTTCCGGCATGATCGGGCTGTCGATGGGGATCTCGGCGGGAACGCGGTTGCCGTCGAGCCGCGAGAACGCGTCGGCGCTGCTCAGCCCGGCGAACGTCTGCGACAGCGCCTCGGCAAGTGCCTCGGCGTTGGCCTCGCGGTCCGCGGCGGTTGCGAAACGCGGGTCCGCGGCGAGACCCGGGGTGCCGAGCGCTTCGGCGAGCCGGCCGAACGCGGCGTCACCGATCACGGCGATGGTGATCCAGCCGTCGGCGGTGCGGTAGAGCCGGTACAGCGGCGTCCAGCCGGTCTGGTCCGCGTCGAGTTCGTGCGCGGGCACCGCGGTGCCGTCGAGGGTCGCCGAGTGCTCGCTGACGACGAACAGGCTCGAGTGCAGTTGGGGACTCTCGACGTACTGCGCTTCGCCGGTGTTGTGCCGATGGTGCAGAGCGAGGAGAACCGTGACGGCACCGAGGAATCCGTTGTAGAGGTCCTCGTTGCCCATCACGCGCCGGATCGGGCCGTTGCCCTTGCCTGCGCCCTCGAAGTTGAGGCCGACCATGCCGGACACGAGAGGCGCGAACGACTTGAGCCGCGACTTGGGTCCGTCCGAGCCGAAGCCGGGCAGGTAGGCGTAGACGAGGTTCGGGTTGAGCGCGCGCAGCTGTTCGTATCCGAGGCCGATCTTCTCGGCCTTGCCAGGACGGAAGTTGTGCATCACGACGTCGGCTTCGGCGACGAGGCGATGCGCGATCTCCTGGCCCTCGGCGGTACGCATGTCGACGGCGAGGCCGCGCTTGCCGCGGTTGGCGCCCTCGAACAGGTCGCCGAGCGGGCGCATCTGGTCACCGACGAGCGGCTCGATCTTGACGACGTCGGCGCCGAGATCGGACAGCAGGCGAGCGCCGAAACCGGTCGCGAAGTACGAGCTGAAGTCGAGGATCTTCACGCCCTGCAGCGGGGCCTCCACGCGACCGTCGCGGTTCGGTGCGGGCGCCCACAGCGCGGATCGGGAGATCTCGTCGATATGTGCGGTGTGCTCGCCGACCTTCGGCGCACGGAACGGTGTTGCGGGCGTGGACTTCTCGAAGCGGATCACCGGACCGATCTGGCGGACGGTGCCGTGTTCGTCGTCGGGCAGTTCGATGGGAACCTGTGCGAACTTCACCTGGTCGTCCTCGAAGATGTCCTCGGGACGGTTCAGTGGGAGGACCGCGATGTCGGCGGCGTGCAGCAGTTCGAGCCACTCGTCGCGCGGACGTGCCTTGAACGCCTCGGGCACCTTGTTGCGGGCGATGTCGAATTCGACGTCGTCGAGCGGGACGGCCATCTCGGGGCCGTCGATCGTGCGAGTCTGCTCCCCGAAACCGAGCAGGTCCATGAGCTTCTTGTAGGACCCCGGTCCTCCGGTGTGCGGGATCAGCCACTTGCCGTCGGCGCAGACGAACGGATCGGTGATCAGGCGCTTGTTGCCGAAGCCCTTCTGGTTTCCGCTGCGCGCCAGGTAGGAGATGTCCTTCTCGTTCCACCACCAGTTCATCGACGAGATCGCCAGCATGCCGTCGAGCAACGAGGTGTCGACCTTCTGGCCGGTGCCGTTGATCTTGCGAGCGCGCAGCGCGGACAGGACGCCGATCGTGGTGATGAACGCGGTGCCGTACGAGACGGTGGGGTGCCCCAGGAAGATGGGACCTTCGCGGTGGCCGGTCTGCTCGGCCATCTGTCCGAGCCGGGCGTTGAGCAGGGCCTCGTATCCGGGGCGGGCTGCGAGCGGGCCGGCGGTGCCGTAGCCGGTGACCGACGCGTAGACCAGCTCGGGGAATTGTTCGTGCAGTGCCTCGTAGCCGAGCCCGAGCTCGTCGGCCCGGCCCGCGCCGAAGGACTCGACGAACACGTCGGCGACGGCGAGCAGCTGCCGGACCGTGTCCCGGCCTTCGTCGGTCCGGAGGTCGGCTTCGACGCTCCACTTGCCGCGGTCGGTCGACTTGCGCACGTTCGCGTTCGAATCGGGCCCGCCGCCGGGGCGTTCGATCTTGATGACCCGGGCGCCGTAGTCGGCGAGCATCATGGTCGAGATGGCGGCGGGCATACCCCAGCTCGCATCGACCACTACGAGTCCGTCGAGTGGACCAGCCATTGCGCACTCCTTCTGTCTCATGATCGCTGCACCTGGCACAGCATCGATCGGGTGTGGTTTCGGGCTGCTAGTCGGAGGACGGCAGCGGCTTGGCGGTGAGAAGTTCCATCGGCGCACCGTGGCAGGTGAACCCGCCGTCGCCCTTCTTCACGCACATGATCTGGGTGTCGCAGGTGGCGCAGGTGTAGCGCTTGCCGACATCGTTCATGAAAGCTCCTGGGAATTCTGGGATTTAAGGGAATCCGGTTGCCGCTATGCGGCGAAGATGACCTCGAGCGGCGCACCGCAGCAGGTCAGCGACGAGCCGTTGGCCCGGGTCGCGATCGCCTCGGAACCGCACTCGTTGCACCGCAGCCGGCTTCCGTTGGCGGCCTCGGTGCCGGGAGTCGTATCCGTGCTCATGTCCGCTCCTTCGTGATGTCCGGCGGCGGGGGACGTCAACACCCCGCTGAACGTTATCCAGTTCACTATAATCATATTCATGGATTAAGCACAAGAGTTTACGGAGGACGGCGACGTCTCGATCTGTCGATCGAAAAGTCTTCGCGTGCAGTTGTTTTCGATACAAGACACCGGTGGTCCCGACCCCTGGTCAGGGTCCGGGCCACCGGCGCTGTCGTCGGACATCGTAGGAGCTCCTGCGAGCCAACCCTGCCTAGTCCGAGGACGGAAGCGGCTTGGCGGTGAGAAGCTCCATCGGGGCACCGTGGCAGGTGAACCCGCCGTCGCCCTTCTTCACGCACATGATCTGGGTGTCGCACGTGGCGCACGTGTATCGCTTACCGACCTGGTTCATGAAAACTCCTGCCGATCGTCGAATGTCGCGGAACGGGCGGCTGGCTATCCGGCGAAGATGATCTCGAGCGGTGCACCGCAGCACGTCAGCGACGAACCACCCGCCCGGGTGACGATCGCCTCGGAACCGCACTGGTTGCACCGCAGCCGGCTACCGTTCGTCGCCTCGGTCCCCGGCGTCGCATCCGCACTCATGTCCGCTCCTCACCAGTTTCGACGCATCGCGTCTCGTTGACGTCCCGATGTTACCCAGTTCACCATAATGATGTACATAGATGTGCCCCGAGTTTTCCGGGCGAGCGCGCCTACTGAACGATGCCGGCAGCCCGCAGTCCCGCGACCTGCTCCTCGGTGAGACCGAGTTCGCCGAGAATGCGGTCGGTCTGCTCACCGAGAGCGGGAACCGGGCCCATGCGCATCTCCACGTCGCGGAACGTCATCGGCGGAAGAACCGCGCGGATCGGCCCGGCTTCGGTGCCGATCTCCCGCCAGCGGTCGCGGGCCTCGAGCTGAGGATGCGCGATCAGACCCTTCATGTCGTTGAGCTGCGCGGCCGGTACTCCGGCCTCGGCGAGCAGTTTGTCGAGATCGGCGGTGAGGAACCGCCGGGTCTCCTCCGCCACCAGCGCGTCGACCTCGGCACGATGCTGCACGCGCAGCATGTTGGTGGCGTAGCGCGGATTCTGCGCCAGGTCGTCCCGCGCGAATACCTCCGACATCAGGGTGCGCCAGCCGCGATCGTTCTGGACCCCGATGAGGATCTTGCCGTCCTGCGTCGGGTACGCGTCGTACGGCGCGATCGACGCGTGCGACAGTCCCATTCGCTTGATCTGGACGTCCTGGTACATCTGCATGTACATCGAATGACCGAGCCACTCGACCGTCGCGTCGAACATCGACAGGTCGACGGTCGCGCCCACGCCGGTCCGCTCCCGGCGGAACAACGCGGCCTGGATGGCGGTGAGCGCGTAGAGACCGGCCGCGATGTCGGACGCGGGAACACCGGTCTTCGTCGCCGTTTCGGGAGTTCCGGTGATCGAGCACAATCCGGTCTCGGCCTGGACGAGCATGTCGTAGGCCTTGCGGTCCTTGAACGGCCCCGAAGTGCCGTAACCGGTCATGTTCACGACGATGAGTTCGGGGTGGTCGGCACGCAGTTCGTCCGCGCCGAGGCCGAGACGTTCGGCGGCACCCGGCGCGAAGTTCTGGATGAACACGTCCGCGCCGGCGACGAGCGAGCGGATCGCCGCGAGCCCCTCGGGAGCCTTGAGGTCGACGCAGATCGACTCCTTGCCGCGGTTGAGCCACACGAAGTGGGAGGCGAGGCCGTGCACCGCGGTGTCGTAGTTGCGGGCGAAGTCGCCCTCGCCGATCCGCTCGACCTTGATCACGCGGGCGCCGAGGTCCGCGAGATGCCGGCTCGCAATGGGTGCCGCGACAGCCTGCTCGAGACTGACGACGGTCACCCCGTCCAACGGGAGCCCGGCGGGTTCTGTTGCCTCCGAATGGAATTCCGCGGTCGATGTCATGAGTGAAGTATCTGCGTACCTCCTGTGACTGTCAACACTTTGCTGAGATTTATTATCACTAATACCGGGCGGGCCGACGACGAGAACGGCCCCACCCCGAATCTGGGGTGGGGCCGCCTCCGCACGCCTTTCGTCCGGCCGGCTCTATCCGCTCGCGCGGTCCGGCAGGAACGTGGAGATCTCCGGGAAGAAGATCAGGATCAGCACGACCACGATGGCCATCGGCAGGAACCAGAGGGACGCGACGAACACGTCCTTGAGCGGAATGTTCTTACCGAGGTTGACCTCCGGGTCCTTGGTGATCGAGTGGATCACCATCGCCAGGATGCCGACCGGCGGCGACAGGATGGCGAGCTCACCCATGAACACGGTGAAGGCACCGAACCACAGCAGCGAGATGTCCAGCGCCTCGAGCGTCGGGATCAGGATCGGAATGGTGAGCACCATCATCGGCAGCGGTTCCATGAACGCGCCCAGGATCAGGTAGATCACCAGCATGAGCAGCAGGAACTCGATCCGGCCGAGGTTCATGCTCGCGATCAGATCGGCGAACCCGTTGCTGATGCCCGTCAGAGTCATCATCCGGGAGAGCGCCTCGACGCCGATGAGCAGCAGGAACACGGCGCCGACTGTCGAGACGGTGCCCACGGACCCGTCGACGAGCGCGCGCCAGGCACCACCGGTCCTGCGCTTCCAGAGGAAGACGATGCCCACCGAGCACAGCGCGGCAACGGCGCCCGCCTCGGTGGCGGTGAAGACACCGGAGAACATGCCGCCGATGATGACCACGATCAGGACCGGCACCGGCCAGGCGGCCACGAGACTCTTGAACCGCGTACCCCAACCCACCCGCGCCGCCTCGACACGGCTCTCCTTGGTCCCGGCGAGGTCCTTGCCGAACAGCGCGAACAGGATGATCGCGACCGAGAACATGATCGAGACGAGGATGCCCGGCCCGATACCCGCGAGCAGCGCCTTGCCGACCGGCACCTCGGCGATGCCGGCGTAGAGAACCAGCAGGATGCTCGGCGGGATCAGCTGACCGGGCAGACCTGCGACGATGACCGCACCGACCGCGAGACGGCGGTCGTACCCGGCCTTGAGCATCTCGGGGATACCGATGCGCCCGAGGGCATAGGCGGTGCCGGTGGTCGAACCGCTGACCGCGGCCAGGCCCGAACCTGCGATGTTGGTGCCGACCGCGAGACCGCCGGGCATCCAGCCGAGCCAGTGACGCGCCGCCGTGTAGAGCGTGTCCGTCAGGCCCGAACGCCACAGCAGCAGGCCCATGAGCACGAACATCGGGACGACGCTGAGCGTCCAGCTCGCCACCTGGTCGTACGGCAGAGCGGTGAGGGCACTGCTGACGGTCTTCTCACCGCGGATCGCATACAGACCGGCGAACGACGGGATGATCATCGTCAGGGCAACGGGGACGCGCAGGCACAGCAGCGCCATCATCATGACGAGCGCGGCACAACCGATTGCGATCGGCGTGAGCGGCAGGAAGATCGCGACGACGGAGCCCACGAGGGCCACCATGAGGATCGCGAACACGGTCCACGACCGGATCGTCGACTTCTTTCCGGGCCCGACCTCGGGCGGTGTCATGCCGGAGCGCGGTGTCTCCCTAGCGGTGGTGGTGGTCATTTCGCCTCCGAATCGGGCGTGGCAGAACTCGTTGCGGTCAGGGCGTGCTCGGCTTCGAGTTCCTCGTTGATACGTGCGACCTCGGCATCGATCGGGTCTGTTTCGTCCTCGGCACCGCGCAGCGCACGCACGCTCGCGAGACACAACTGGATTCCGAAGACTCCGAACGAGAGCGGGATCAGGAAGAAGACAGGCCACGAGACGACGGTGGACACGCCGGCGGTCCTGCCGATCTCACGCGCGTGCAGCGCTTCCTCGAGGCCGTACCAGGCGAAGCCGAACATGACGAGCGCGGCGAGAACGTACCCGCCGGCCAGAACCGCGCGGCGAACCGAGGTCGGGAAGTAGTGGGTGACCAGGTCGGCAACAATGTGCTCGCCGCGCGCCTGGGCCGCCATGAACCCGAGGAGCGCAATGATCGGCAGGTAGATGTACTGCGTGATCTCGAGCGTGTTCGGGATCGGATGCGAGGCGAACGCGCGCAGGAGCGCATTGGCGGTCACGTGGATCATCATGACGAACAGGACGATGACTGCCGGTACTTCGATGAGCATCAGCAGCGGTGAGGTCCGCTTGCTCGAAGCGCTCGGGGATGCGCTCATGTCAACTCCGCATTGTGAGGGGATGGTGTGCGGTCTCGATGCGTCCGGTCTCAGGTCGCAATGAGCTGACCGGCCGCTGCGAGTGCCGGATACAACCGACCGAATCCGCTACGGCCGAGCTTGTTCCGGATCTTCGTGGTCCAGCGCATGTTCTCTCCGCCCGCCGCTCTGCCCGGACGTACCGGGATAGTGGGTGATTCCGTCGTGATCCACGTCACTCACGATGTGCATATCATTCGCTTGATTAGGGAGAGAAGTCAAGATTTCATGCGAATGATTTGGCTGAACTCCATAGAACGCTTCCCGCCTCCGACTCCACCCGCGCACTCCGCTGGCGACAGCTTGACGAAGAGAGACCGTCGTCACAGAATAGAAATAGATGATCACCATTATCTACATTACTGACCACGGGACATCCATCGAGGAGCTCATATGAGCCAGACTCCGCTCAAACCACTCCCCCTCGCGGACGAGATCACCGGCGGGTACTGGGAGGCGGCGCGTGCAGGACGGCTGGCAGTGCAGTACTGCCCCGGTTGCGCTCGGTATGTGCACCTGCCGGCGGACATCTGCCCTGGCTGCGACAACCCCGACCTGCAGTGGCGTACGGTCTCCGGCCGCGCCGAGCTGTACTCGTACACGGTGGTCCACGACGCTCCGGCACCGGGATTCGCCGATTCGCTGCCGTACATCGTCGGCGTCGTCGAGCTCGAGGAACAGGCCGGACTGCTCGTCACCACGAACCTGATGGACGTCGATCCCGACGACCTTCGGATCGGACTCACGCTGGACGTGACCTTCGAAGAACTCGCTCCCGGCACTACCGTGCCCCAGTTCCGCCCGAGAAAGGCCTGACCATGTGGGAATACCGTGACAAGGTCGCGATCGCCGGAATCGGCTACACGGAGCTGATCCGCCGGAACCCGCGAACACTGGCCTCGCTCACCGTCGAAGCGACCGACGCCGCGCTCGCGGACGCCGGACTCTCACGTGCGGATGTCGACGGTCTCGCGACCACCCCGACCATGCCGGTCTACGGCGGCGAGAAGGGCAACCAGGACGGCATCGACGTCGTCACCCCCGCCTATCTCGCCGGTGCCCTGAAGATCCGGGACCGGATCACCTGGCTCGGCAACACCGCCCCGATGGTCACCCACGCCGCCATCGACGCCGTCAACGCACTCGTCGCCGGCGCCTGCACCCACGTCGTGCTCTATCGCGCACTGCACATGCCCCGGGGCCGCTACTCCAACTTCACCTCCACCCACGCGTCGGGCAAGGACCAGTTCTTCGCCCCCTACGGCTTCTCCATTCCTGCAGCGTGGGCCGCGACGGTCGCTCGGCGTTATCTCGAAACGTCCGGGGCGAAGCGGGAATCGTTCGCGAACTTCGTCGTCGACAACCGCGAGCGCGCCCACCTGAACCCGAACGCTTACTTCCGCGGGAAGACCTTGACCCGGGACGAGTACCTGACGTCCCGGATGATCGCCGATCCGATCACCATGCTCGACTGCGACCTCCCGGTCGACGGTGCCGTCGCAATCGTCCTCACCCGTGCCGACCGCGCCCGCGATCTGCACAACCCACCGGCCCTGATCTCCGGGTACGCCACCAGCAACCACGCCGGGGCCACCGGCGTCCCGATGACTCTGGAGGACATCCGCGCCGGCGCCGGAGCCACCGGAGAACGCCTCTGGTCGGCAGCGGGGATCGACCGCGGTGACATCGACATCGCGCAGCTCTACGACGGCTTCTCGATCTTCACGTACACCTGGCTCGAGGGTCTCGGCTTCTGCGGTCCCGGCGAAGCGGCGGCCTTCATCGACGACGGCAACGCCCGGCCCACCGGTTCGCTGCCGCTCAACACCGGCGGCGGCTGCCTCGCCGAGGGCCGCCTGCACGGCATGACGCAGTTGACCGAGGCCGCGTACCAGGTCACCGGGCGCGCCGGTGAGCGTCAGATTCCGAATGCACGACGTTCGGTCGTCACCGTCTCCAACGGTCTGGCCGGGTCGACGGCGTTCGTGATCTCCGCCGACCACTGACTTGCAGGACAGCCGCACGCGACCTCCCGCGCGGCTGCCATTCTGTCGTGCGCATGGAAACGAAAGGGCCCCGGAGCTTTTCGCTCCGGGGCCCTCTTCGGTCCGGGAAGGCTCAGTTCTCGAGGCCGGCGAGCTGCGCCGCGAACTTCTTGCGCGCCAACTCCTCGAGTGCCGGGCCGTGGTAGCTCGGGAAGAGTCCGTCGTGCAGCTCGGCGTCGCGCAGGAGCTGACGTGCCAGGCTCACCTTGTGGATCTCGGTGGCACCGTCGGCCAGGCCCATGTGGTAGCTCTCGAACAGCCACTTGCCCAGCGGCAGTTCCTTCGACACACCGAGCGAACCGTGCAGCTGCACCGCCCGGGAGGTGACGTCGAGCAGCACCTTCGGCATCGCAGCCTTGACCGCGGCGATGTCCTTGATGACCTTGCGGTAGTCCTTGTACCGGTCGATGCGCCACGCGGTGCGCAGCACGAGCAGCCGGAACTGCTCGATCTGCAGCCACGAATCGGCGATCATCTCCTGCACCAACTGCTGGTCACCGAGCCGCTTGCCGCGGGTCGTCCGCGACGCCGCCCGCTCGAGCATCATGTCGAGCGAGGCACGCACGAGCCCGACCGTCCGCATCGCGTGGTGGATCCGGCCGCCGCCGAGCCGGGTCTGGGCAACCTCGAAGCCCTGTCCGACCTCACCGAGGATGTGGTCCTTCGGGATCCGCACGTCCGTCCAGCGGGTGTAGGCGTGCGTGCCGACCTCGTAGTCGTGACCCCAGACGCCGGTGTTCCGGACGATCTCCAAACCCGGGGTGTCGGCCGGGACGATGAACTGCGACAGGCGCCGGTGCGGCTCTGCGTCCGGATCGGTGACCGCCATGATGATGTAGAAGGACGCGAAGCGGGCGTTGCTGCCGAACCACTTCTCGCCGTTGATGACCCATTCGTCGCCGTCGAGTACCGCGGTGGTCTCGAATTCGACGGGGTTCGATCCACCCTGAGGCTCGGTCATCGCGTAGCAGGAGACGATCTCGTTCTCGATGAGCGGCTTCAGGTACCGCTCCTTGAGTTCGGGCGTGCCGTAGTGTGCCAGGATCTCGGTGTTGCCCGAGTCCGGGGCCTGCGCGCCGAAGACGATGGGACCCGAGTGGGTTCGTCCGACGATCTCGTTGAGCAGCGCGAGCTTGAGCTGACCGAAACCCTGTCCGCCCAGCTCGGGACCGAGGTGGGTGGCCCACAACCCCTGTTCGCGCACCTTGTCCTGGAGCGGCGGAATCAGCTTCTGCCGCAGCGGATCCTTCAGATCCCACGCGTGCGTGATGACCTGGTCGACGGGCTCGACCTCGTTGGTCACGAACTCCTCGGCCCAGTCGAGTACCTTCTGGTACTCGGGGTCGGTTTCGAATCCCCAGCTCATGTCCGGATTCCTTTCTCGAAAAGTCTTGTGGTTCGTGACGCTTCAGCGCATCGCCGTGCGGCCGCCGTCGACGGGCAGGACCGCGCCGGTGGTGAAGGTCGATCCCGGTCCCGCCAGGTACAGGGCGGCACCGACGATCTCGTCGGGGTTGCCGGCGCGTTCGAGCGGCAGCGCCTTGAACCGCTCGGCGACGACGTCCATGTCCCAGGCCTTGCTGATGTCGGTGAGGAACGGCCCTGCCATGATGGCGTTGACCCGCACCGTCGGGCCGTATTCCTGCGCGAATCCCTTGGTGAGGATGTTCAGTCCGGCCTTCGCCGCCGCGTACGGCAGATCCGTCGGGGTGGGACGCTCGGAGGCGATCGAACTGATGTTGATCACCGTGCCACCGCCCGCCGCGACCATCCGCGGCGCCACGAGGGTCGTCAGCCGGAACGCGCTCTTGAGGTTGACGTCGAACACCTTGTCCCACAGCGCTTCGGAGACGGTGTCGAGAGAGTCGTACAACGGCGACATGCCGGCGTTGTTGACGAGGACGTCGATCCTGCCGAACTCGGCGTAGGTCTGTTCGACGAGTCCGCCGAGCGCCTCCCAGTCACCGACATGGCAGGCCACGGGCAGCGCCCGGCGCCCGGTGGTCTCGGCGACCTCGGTGGCGAGTTTCTCACAACTGTCGATCTTGCGGCTGACGATGACGGTGTCGGCACCCGCCTTCGCGAACGCGAGCACCATCTCGCGGCCCAGTCCTCGGCTACCGCCGGTGACGAGCGCGACCTTACCGTCCAGCGGAAGTGCCTGATCGGTCATCGTTGTGTCTCCTTGTCGAGCGAGTCGTTCCCGCCGTGTTCGCGTGCACCGTGGGCCCCGAGGGGAACGACGGCCTTTCCCGTCGCGGTGCCGTCCAGCATGCCGAGGAACGCGTCCCAGGCTGCCGCGACCCCACCCGCGAATTCCGTGTGGACGGGGCGGACCGCCCCCATCCGGATCCATGTCGCCATCTGGGCCTCGAACTCGTCGCGGGCGTCGAGATGATCGCGCAGGAGGAATCCTTCCATCCGCGCGCGACGCCAGATGATCTTGATCAGGTTGCTCGGTCCCGGCTGCGGGGCATCCGCGTTGTAGACACTGATCATCCCGCACAGAACGATCCGGGCATGGTCGTTGATCACCCTGATGGCGGCCTCGAGGTGGTCGCCGCCGACGTTGTCGAAGTACACGTCCAGTCCACTCGCGCCGACCTCCGCGAGCGCATCCCTGAGCAGATTCGTCACCCGTCCGTCGTGGTAGTCGAATGCGGCATCGGCGCCGAGATCCTTCATCAGAGCGACCTTCTCGGCGGATCCGGCGCTCGCGATGACGGTCGCGCCACGCAGTTTCGCGATCTGGACGACGGTGGAACCGACCGCCCCGGCGGCCGACGAGACGAAGACGACGTCGCCCTTCTCGATCCGGGCGATGCGCTCCGCACCGACCCACGCGGTCATCCCGGGTATGCCGAGCAACCCCAGGTGCGCGACCGGCGGCAGGTCGTCGTGGGCGACGATCCGGCACTCCGACGCAGGGACCAGAGCGTGTTCGCGCCAGCCGCGCTCGTGCAGCACGAGCGCTCCCACCGGCACGGACTCGTCGGCGGACGCGGTGACCCGGCCGACCGTTGGGGCGAGCATCGGCTCGCCGATCGGGTACGGCTCGGCGTACGTCGCCTCGCCGCCCATCCGGCCGCGCATGTAGGGCTCGACGGACATCACCAGGTTCTCGACCCGTACATGCCCCGCATCGGGTGCACCGACCACGACGTCGACGAGTTCGACGTCGCCGGCCTTGGGCCGGCCCTTGGGCCGTGAGCGCAACAGCCATTCGCGACCGGCGACGACGGTGGCAGTCGTCAACGTGGCGCGGCCGGTGTCGTTGCCGTTCATCTCCACTGCTCTGCTCCTCACTACTGGTGTCGAACCGGTACTGCAGCGCATTCGGTTACATTCGTTCGGCGACAAGACAATTCACTATCCAGCCGTATCCGAGAACGGTCTGCACCCGGCGGGTTTCAGACCGTCTCGGACAAGGTGAGCTGCGAGACGAGGTCGCGTCGCACGAGTTTGCCGGTCGGCGTCTTGGGGAGTTCGTCGACGAAGACGACGTCGTCGGGGGTACGCGAGCCGCGCAGCCGTTCGCGGCACCAGGCTCGCACGGCCTCGGGGTCGGCATGGTCGTCGCGGGAAGGCACGATCACGGCGCAGATCCGCTCGCCCCACTCGTCGTCGGGGAGGCCGATCACCGTGACCTCACGTACGTCGTCGTGGCGGACCAGGACGTCCTCGATCTCGGCGGGTGCGACGTTCTCGCCACCGCGGATGATGGTGTCGTCGGCGCGGCCCCCGATGTAGAGGAACCCGTCCTCGATCCGGGCGCGGTCGCGGGTGGGGAACCAGCCGTCGGCGTCGAGCGCGGAGCCCTTGCCCATGTATTCGCCGCTGACCTGGGCGCCGCGGACCCACAGCAGTCCGGTCTCACCGTCGGGCAGTACGGTCGTATCGTCCTCGTCGCGGATCTGCGCCTCCATGCCGGGCACGATCCGCCCGACCGACGACAGGCGGCCGCGCAGCGCCGGATCGGCGAGCGCCTCACGGTGGTCGTCGGGTCCGAGGACGGCGATGGTGGAACTGGTCTCGGTGAGTCCGTAGGCGTTGACGAATCCGGTGTGGGGGAACGCCATGAGCGCCTTCTCGAGGACCGGCTGCGGCATACGGGCGCCGCCGTATGCGAGCGATGCGAGAGTCGGGGTGTCGGCGGGGACACCGTCGAGGTGTTCGACGACGCGGGCGAGCATCGTGGGAACGACCATCGCGCTGGTGACACCCTCGGTGCGGACGAGTTCGAGCCAGGACTCCGGCGTGAAGTCCGGCAGGTACACCATGCGGCGGCCTGCATAGATGTTGCTGAGCACCGCCCCCATCCCGGCGATGTGGTACGGCGGTGTGCTCACTAGTGTCGCGTGTTCGGCTGCGGCGGAGCCGAATTCGACGGTGTTGAACAGGTACGACGTGAGGTGGTGATGGCGCAGCAGCACACCCTTGGGCGCGGACGTGGTGCCCGAGGTGAACAGCACCACGGCGGTCGCGTCGTCGGGGGTGGGCACGCATTCGGCGGGTTCGGCCGCGCGGGCCGCCTCGAGGAACTGCTCGCCGGTCAGGACGGTGTCGGCCGCGCCGGTGAGCTTGTCGAGATAGGCAGGGTCGGCGACGATCAGCGGCCGGTCGAGTTGCGCGACGAGATCGCGCAGCTGCTCGGTCGCGAGGCGGTAGTTCAGCGGTGCGATGGGGATTCCCGCGCGGGCCGCCGAGAACGTGAGGACGGGCAGGATGGGTCCGTTGATCCCCACGAACACCACATGGCGGGCACCGTGCTCGCGCAGCACCGTGGCGCCTCTCGCGGTGGTGTCCACGAGCTGCTGATAGGTCAGGCCCGAGTCGCGGCGGCCGATCCCGATCCGATCGGGCTCGACCGAGGCCGCCATGTCCAGAACCATTTCGATACCCATTGCACCACCTGGATGAGAACGATCGCGTCAGTTCGAGGGCGTGGTCGCGAGTGCGTTCACGCCTGCGCGCGGTCCGGGTCACGGGTCGGACCCGGCACCGTGCGCGTCCCTCGAACTGTAACAACGATGCGCCTCAATGTGAAGCAAATCATGACAATAGTTGCCACCAATGTGTACAGTGCCGTCAACGAGTGTCGCGGATCACTGCCGCGCACCGCCCGGCCGACGAACGAAGACATGAGGGAACCGATGAGCGATCGGAACATGGTGGACATCGACGTGCTGACATCCTGGTTGGACCGCAACGGCATCGGCGACGGACCGGTGACCGACGTGGTCGCCCTGACCGGCGGAACCCAGAACATCCTGGTTCGATTCACACGGAACGGGCAGTCCTACGTCTTCCGGCGCCCGCCCCTGCACAAGCGAAGCAACAGCGACGAGACGATGCGGCGCGAGGCACGTGTCCTGCAGGCCCTGGCCGGCAGCGACGTCCCGCACCCGCGCCTGGTCGCCTCGTGCGAGGACCTCGACGTCATGGGATGCTTCTTCTTCGTCATGGAGTCGGTCGACGGGTTCACCGCCACCACCGAGGTACCCGAGCCGCACGTGTCGTCCCTGCGGATGCAGCACGACATGGGGCTGTCGATGGTCGACGCGGTCGCCGCTCTCGGCCGGCTCGATCCGGCCCGGCTCGGCGCCGAACAGGTCGCCCGGGCCGACGGCTGGATCGAACGCCAGGTCGGACGGTGGCGCAAGCAGCTCGAGTCCTACCACGAACTCGACGGCTGGCCCGGCCCCGACCTGGCCGGCATCGACGAGATCGGCTCCTGGCTCGACGCGAACCGTCCCACCACTTGGACCAGGGGCATCATCCACGGCGACTACCACTTCGGCAACGTGATGTTCCGCCGTGACGCCGCCGGAGTCGCGGCCGTCGTGGACTGGGAACTCGCCACCGTCGGCGATCCCCTGCTCGACCTCGGGCACCTGCTGGCGACCTGGCCGAATCCGGACGAACCCCGCACCGCAGGCCTGGCGAAGCATCTCGACGGCCTGCCCGGCCGCGAGGAGTCGATCGCCCGATACGGTGCCGCCACCGGTCGCGACATGACCGGATTCGACTGGTACCAGGTCCTCGCGTGCTACCGGCTCGCAGTCCTCCTCGAGGGCACCCATGCTCGCGCGTGCGCCGGCAAGGCCGACGCCGCGCTCGGGCAGCGCTTCCACCGCGTCTCCCAATCCCTGCTCGATCAGGCACTCGCGCTCGTCGCGACGTCCACGCAGACCGTTTGACCCCGCCGCAGAAAGGCCACCCATGCCCGACCCCCGCACCGCCACCGATTACAAGTACCTGCAGTACGAGACCCACGACGAGGGCACCATCGCCCGCATCGTCCTCGACCGCGTCAAGTACCGCAACGCCCAGAACCGGGGCCTGCTCGTCGAACTCGACGAGGCGTTCGCACGCGCCGAAGCGGACGACACCGTCCGCGTCGTGATCCTCGCCGGCAACGGGCCGGTGTTCTCCTCCGGCCACGACCTCGGCAGCCCCGACTACCTCGCCGAACGCGGACCCGGACCGGACCAGCACTGGTCCTACACGTGCACCGGAGGCACCAAGGACGCCGTCGAATCGCGATTCCACCAGGAATGGCACTACTTCTACGACAACACCCGGCGGTGGCGGAATCTGCGCAAGATCACCATCGCCGAGGTTCACGGCAACGTCTTCTCCGCAGCGCTCATGCTCACCTGGGCGTGCGACCTGATCGTCGCCGCCGAGGGTACCCAGTTCGCCGACGTCGTCGCGACCCGCCTGGGCATGTGCGGCGTCGAATACTTCGGTCATCCCTGGGAATTCGGTCCGCGCAAGGCCAAGGAACTGCTGCTGACCGGTGACAGCCTCGACGCCGAGGACGCACGCGCGCTCGGCATGGTCAGCAAGGTCTTCCCCGCCGACACCCTGACCGAGAACACGCTCGCGTTCGCCCGCCGCATCGCGCAGGTCCCGTCGATGGCGGCCCTGCTGGTCAAGGAATCGGTGAACCAGAGCCAGGACGCCATGGGCTTCTCCTCGGCTCTCGATGCGTGCTTCACGATCCACCAGCTCAACCACGCCCAGTGGACGCACCTGTCCGGCGGCAAGACCGTCGTCGGCACCCCCGAACTGGGGTTGCCCGACTGGAAGACCGCTCCCCCGATCACCCGAGCGGATCCCCACCGTCCCTGAGCCCACGCGAACGGGCCGGAAAGCCAGTGGCTTTCCGGCCCGTTCGTTTCAGTGGGGGTCAGGACGGACGATGCTCGAGCAGTATCTCGTCGAACAGGGTGTCGACGAACGCGGTCACGTCCAGCTTCTCCGGCGAGTACCACTGGGCGAATCCCGCGTAGTCCACCGCGTTCTCGTACCCGAGGTCGGTGACGGTCGACTTCCAGCGCTCGGCCGTCTGCCGCGAGCGCTCGACGAATTCCGCACCGGCGGGACCGTTCTGTTCGAGATCCGCGAGGATGACCTCGTTCTGCGCTCGCAGCGCGGCGCGGGCATCGTCGGTGAAACCACCTGCGGTGCCACCGCGCTGGGCGATCGTCGCGGACGCGGCGACCGTGCCCTCCCAGATCTTGTTCAGGCTGCCCTCGACGAACACGTCGAGCCGGTCCCACAGCAATTGCTGGGCAACCAGCGGAAGCGAATCCCAAGTGCTCGCGCTCATCGCGAGCGCGCCCGACGAGTTGGCGAATCCGGCTTCGGCATCGATCACCGCGTTGGGCGCGATGTCCATGATTCCGGCGATCATCCCGGCCGTCAGTGTGGTTGCAGCACAGGCCGCGACGCCGCGCTGCAGGCTCTCGAAGTACTCGGTATAGCCGATGGACACCGGATTCGCGCCGAGCGCGGACACCTGGCCGCCGAGGGTCGCGGATCCGGACGCGATGGACTGGCCCTTCAGCGCGTCCAGGGTGGCCCGCTGCTGTGAACAGATCAGTGCGATCGAACCCGAATTGAACGACGGCAGCAGCATCTTCAGACCGTGGTCCTCGAATTCCGCTACAATCTCCGGGGTATCGAAGGCGACGTCCACCGGCCAGGCATTGGACGACAGGCTGCCGACGATGACGCTGTTGTCCGACAGGACACTAGCGGTGTTCAGCGCGGCGGTCGCCGGGTACTCCTTGGGCTCGTACGGTGCCATCACCTGCGCCAGATCGAGGCGGCCGTCCGCGAGCGCGTTGTCGGCATCCGTCGGGGCCGCAACACCGTTGGAATACACGATGTCGAACGTGATCTTGCCGCCGGACCATTCGGAGACCGCGGCGGCGTAGTTCTCCATGTGCTGTCCCCCGGAGGCGCCCTTCGCGGCCGGGGACTGGACGTGCAGCACGATCGGTTCCACGTCCTCGAACGCGGCCCGGTACTCCTCCATGCTCGCGTCGTGGTCGACGCCGGCCCCTCCGGACTGCGTATCGCCTGCGGACTGTGCGCACGAGGCGAGCATCAGTACCGCCGCGGTCGCGGCGGCCACCGCCGCTGTTCCCCGTGCCAATGTCCGTGATGTCATCGGTGTTCCTTCCAGTCGTAATCCCGGCAGCACTTCCGCGTTCAGCGGTTCACCGCGCCGTGGGAACCGTCATTCCCCTGCGCTCGAGTTCGGGCAGAACCTTCGCCGCGAACAATTCGAGGCTGCGCCAGCCGATCTCCGGGGCGAGACCGCCCATGAGTGGCTGGAACATCAGTTCCGAGTCGTCCCCCCGTCCGACGGCGAATTCGACGCACTGCTTCGGGGTGACGACGACGAACTGCGGTTGCTGCTTCAGCTCGTCGAGTGTCTCGACGAACGGGTAGCCGGTCGTGCCGACGCCACGCTCCTTCGCCCACTGCGCGTTCGCGTTCGTGGTGTACATCAGGTGCGGAGCAAGGATCGGCCAATCCCGCTCCGGATCGTCGGTGACGTGCAGGAAGAGCGGCCCGGCCGGTGCCGGGCGCGGAGGGATCGGAAGACCGAGCCGTTCACGTTCGGCGTCGTAGAGCGCGTACAACCGCTCCTTCTCGGAGCCGGCCGGCATGTAGTTGTCGCCCAGGCGCGCCGCGCGGAGTGCCGAGGCATCCGCCGAGCCGCCGATGTAGATCGGCGGCCGGTCCGGTCCTACCGGGGTCGGGCGTACCCGCACCGTCCGGCCCCGGAATTCGAAGGGCTCGCCGGTCCACGCCTTGTCGAGGGTGTCGACGATCTCCTCGAGAATCCGCACCCGGCGCTTCATCGGGACATCGAACATCTCGAACTCGTCGGGCCGGTACCCGATCCCCATCGTCATCTCGACACGGCCGCCTCCGCCCACCAGGTCGAGCGTCGCCAGATCCTCGGCTAGCCGCAGTGGGTGGTGCAGGACCGCGACGAGTGCCGAGAAGTGCACGTGGATGCGCTCGGTGCACCCGAGCATCGCAGCGCCGAGAATCATCGGGGATGCGCAGTAGCCGTCCTCGGCGCCGTGGTGCTCGGCGAGGTAGACCGTGTCGAATCCGGCTCTGTCGGCCCAGCCCGCCTGCTCCACCGCGGCGAGGTACAGCTCGGGGGCAGGTGCCCCGACCGAGGGGGCACGCATGTCGTATCGGAGCGAAAATCTCATGACGGTGCGCTTTCTCGTGTGGTCCGATCCTCCGCGAGCGCGAAGGTCGGCAGGGTGTGGGTGGCCAGCTCGGTCGGTGACAGCACCACCGGCTGCCCGATCCGGGGATCGTCGGCACCGGGTCCGACCAGATTGGTCACGAGGCGGACCCCGGGCGCGTCGTCGATGTCGACCAGCGCCACCACGTACGGCACCGGCGATCCGGACGGGAGGAATGCGCGATGAACCCGGCTGAAGGTGTGGATCACGCCGGTCCCGGCGACCGGTTGCCACTGCGGCTCGGTCGCGGTGCCGCAGGGACAGGCCGGGCCCGGATACCAGTGCCAGCGCGCGCAGTCCGGGCATCGTGGGAAGGCCAGCTCACCCCGAGCGGTCGCGTCCCAGAACGGCTGCAGTTCGGGAAGTTCGGCGGGCGGAGCGAAATCCGGTACTGCGTACTGTGTTTCGGATTCTGTCGTGTCGATCAAGATGTCACCGGTCCTCGGTCAGGATCAGGGTGGAGTGCTCGCCGCCGGCGAGCGCCGCGACCAGCGCCGTGGCGGCACCGTCGACCTGCGCCGGCCCCCGGATGCCACGAAGCTGCCGGACGGCTTCGATCACGTGGACGATGCCGGGGATGTAGGCGTAGGCGAGGTGCCCACCGTGGGTGTTCACCGGCAGCCGGCCGCCGGGTTGCGTGTGTCCCTCCGCGTGGAATGCGAATGCCTCTCCCCTGCCGCAGAATCCGAGATCCTCGAACTGGACGGCCTGAGAGATCGAGAAGCAGTCGTAGATCTCGGCGACGTCGATGTCGGCGGGGCCGAGCCCGGCCTCGGCGAAGGCACGCGGACCCGATACCGCGGACCCGAACGAGCACAGGTCCGCGTTCTGGGTGAAGAACGACGTCATCGGCGGGCCCACTGCGACCGTGGATGAACCGGCGACGAGCACCGGTGCGCCCGGCAGGTCGCGGGCCCGCTCGACCGTGGTGACGACCACCGCGCCGGCACCGTCGGTGATCAGACAGCAATCGGCGGCACGTAGGGGCTCGGCGATCATCGGGGATTCGAGGTACTGTTCGGCGCTCAACGGGGCCGGCCGCTGGGCGCCGGGGGTCAACGCCGCCCAAACCCGGTTGGCGACGGCAACCGAGCCCAGTTCGTCGGGGTCGACGCCGTACACGTGGCAGTACCGATGGGCCCAGGCCGCGAAGTACACCGGCTGGCCGTACCAGCCGAACGGCATCTCGTAGCTCGCCTTCACTGGGTCTTGGGCGTGGAATCCGTAGGGTCCACCGGGTTTCGATCCCGCGTAGCCGTAGTACACGAGCACGGTCGTCGCCCGTCCCGATTCGACTGCCGCGCGGGCGACCTCGACGGCAGCGAGCGGTCCGGCGCCGGCCGGGATGCCGGGTGCGCCGGTGAAGGTACGGGTGATGCCCAGCGCCGCGCACACATCGTCGGGGCCGGGATGCGCGGCCGCGGTGACGACGCCGTCGACGTCCGCGGGTGTGATGTCGGCGTCGGCGAGCGCAGCGCGGCAGGCGTCGGTCACCAAGTGCGTGATCGGCCGGTCGACGGAGCGGCCGAACTCGGATTCGCCGACCCCGGCGATCGCAGCGGTACGGGTCATGCGCGCAACCCTCGCCATGCGGTGGTCCCGCCGTCCACGGGCACGACGATGCCGGTGAGGAACGAGGCGTCGTCGGAGGCGAGGAACGCGACGACCTTCGCGATCTCCCCGCTGGTACCGAAACGCGGGATGAGATGCGCACCGACCATCGACCGCTGACGTGCCTCACGTATCTCGGGGCTCTCGGCCGCGTCGAGGTACGCCTGGCTCATGGGCGTCTCGATCGATCCCGGTGCGAACGCGTTGACGCGGATGTCCGGGGACAGCGCGATTGCGGAGGTGCGGGTCAGCTGGATGACGGCCGCTTTGCTCGACGGATACGCGGTGCTGACGTAGCCGACCATGCCGGCGACCGAGGCGGCGTTGATCACCGACGGCCCGCGCCCGGAGGCCCGTAGATGGGGCGCCGCGAGTTTGGTGGCCAGCCAGACCGACTTGACGTTGATCGCATAGACCTTGTCCCACACGTCCTCGGGCAGCTCTTCGAACGTGGTCCGCTCGGTGAACGCGTTCTCCATGACACCCGCGTTGTTGACGAGCGTGTCGAGGCCGCCGCCCGCCTCGACGGCCGTTTCGATCATGGCGGTGACCTGGGCACTGTCCGCGAGGTCCACCCCGATCGCCTGGGCCTTCACGCCGAGGGCCCCGATCTCTGCGACCGTTTCGGCGGCGCCGTCGAGGTTGCGGTCGGCGACACTCACGAATTCGGCGTCCTGCCGGGCCGCCTCTATCGCGATCTCGCGGCCCATGCCCTGCGCGGCGCCGGTGACCAGGATTCTCTTACCCGTCAACATGCGTGGAACTTCCTCTCCGCCGGCCGATGCCGACGTGCTGTGTCATCTCACGCCCGGCCGGGCGCGACGGTGGTTCGTCCGGCTTCGAGCAGTGTCATCGGCTGCTCGTACCGTCCGGTCGTGTAGGGCGAGGTACCGGATATCCCGGTCATGCCGGCGTCGACGGGTAGCGTCACCCCGGTGACGTATGCTGCGGCGTCGCTCGCGAGGTACAGCACTCCGGCAGCGACATCCTCGGGGGTCAGCGCCCGGTCCATCAGCGCGCTCGCTCCGAGTGCGGCGGTCGCTCCGTCGAGGTCGTCGGCGCCGCCCGCCACGACGGTCGCGGTCATCGGCGAGACGACCGCGCCGGGAACGATCGTGTTGACCCGGATGTTGTACGGACGCAGCTCCGCGGCAACGGATTTCGAGAGCCCGATCACAGCGGACTTCGCAGCGCTGTACACGTGGGGGCCTACACCGCCGAGAAGCCCTGCCGGGCTGGACGTCGAGATGACGACGCCCGACCGCTGCGGTTTCATCACACGGGCAGCGTGTTTGAGTCCGCACAGCACCCCGCGGAGATTCACCGCGAGTGTGAGGTCCGCGTCCGCCAAGGGCGTGCGGTCGATGGGGCCGAGCGCGCCCATGACGCCTGCGTTGTTGAACATCAGGTCGAGGCGGCCGAATTCCGCTACGGCCAGGTCGATTGCGGCCGCGACCTGATCTTCGACGGTGACGTCCGTGTGTGCGAAGCGAGTTCGCTCACCCAGCTCCGCGCAGAGGGCATGGCCCGGTTCATCCTGGACATCTGCGACGACGACCGATGCGCCCTCGGCGTGCAGTGCGCGCACGACCGCTTCGCCGATCCCGCTCGCACCTCCGGTCACCACTGCAACGCGGCCCTCGAACCGTCCCACAACCATCACTCCTCGCCTCGATCGGGGGAACTCCCCGAGGGTCAGATCACTGATAACTGTGAACATAATCTATGTCACAATGCGCCAGGGGACAACCGTGCCGACGATGGAGGAATCGTGAATCCGGAAGACCGACTGCTCGAGACGATCAACGCGCTGGGCGCGCGCATCGATGCGCTGGAAGCCGAACGTGCCGCCACCGGACTGATGCACCGCTACGCGGCGGCACTCGACGAACCCGATCCGGACGAGCTCGCGCGGCTGTTCACCGCGGACGGCACGCTCGAGACGACTCGTGGCTCGTATCGCGGACACGACGAGATCGCCGGATTCTTCCGATCCGCCCGCGCGGCGGACGATTCCGACAAGCGGCACTTCCTCTGCCAGCCCGAGGTGCGGTCCATCGGTGCCGGCCGGGTCGCGCTCGACTGCTACTTCTCCTACATCGCCCGCGGCGCCGCTTCGATGCTGGGCTGGGGCACCTACACCGCGGTCTGCGACGTCGATTCCGGCGTCGCCGCCTTCGACTCGCTGCGCATCGCCGTCCATCTCGGCACCGACCTCTCGCGGGGCTGGCGGCGCTGAATCCGGAAATGCCGGTGTGGGGCGGTCGTTCGACCGCCCCACACCGGCTCACGTCGGCGAATCAGGACTTCGTGAATGTGATCGCATACTCTGGGCACGCCCCGGCAGCGTCCTGCGCCTGTCCGACCAGCTCGGCCGGAACGTCGAGGTCCTGACCGGCCTGCGCGACGAAACCCTCCTCGTCATCGGACAGCAGGTCCGGAGCGACGGCATAGCATCGTCCGTGGCCCATGCACTTTCCTTGTGCGATCGACAGTGTCATCTCAGACATCCCATTCCAGCTCGAGGTCCTTGAGGGTCAGCTGCGAGCCGCGCTCGATCAGCTCGGTTCCCTCCTTGATCCGGTAGTGCGGAATCACCTTGTGCCACTCCTCCAGCACTACGGCGAGTTCGAGCCGGGCCAGGTGCATACCGAGGCAGCGGTGCGGACCGGCACCGAATGCCAGGTGCTGGTTCAGGCCCGGTCGTCCCAGAACGAATCGGTCCGGGTCCTCGTACTTGCGCGGATCACGGTTGGCCGAACCGATTCCGAGCCAGACCACATCCTTGGGCGCCATTTCGAGACCCCGGAAATCCTCGGCCTCCTGCACTTCGCGACCGGCTTGGATCACCAGCGGATACAAGCGGATGAACTCTTCGACGGCGTCGCGGGTACGTTCCGGCTCCTCGATGAGCAGCGCACGGTCCTCGTCGTTGCGGGCGAGATGCGCGAAGATGTATCCCAGCGCGGAACGCGTCGTATCGAGACCCGCCAGCATGATCGACATGCACGTGGTGAGAATCGTATCGTCGGAGAGCGGTTCACCGTCGAGTTCTGCCTGGACCAACCGGGTGACCATGTCCTCGGCCGGGTCACGGGGGTTGGCGCGACGCTCATCGACCGCCTCCTGGAAGTACGCGAGGATCTTCGCCTTGGGCACTGCGGCGCCGTCGAGATCGCCCTGCAGCATGCACCCGAACATCTCCTCGGTCCACGGCAGGAAGAAGTCACCGTCCTGGACCGGGAGCCCCATGAGGACCAGGAACAGGTCCGTCGGGTAACGGATCGCGAACTCGGCGACGAAATTGCAATGACCTTGCGGCGCAAGCTCCTCGAGCAGTTCGACACACCGCGAGTGCGCGAGCTCCTCCATGCGGCGGACCGCTGCCGGCGAGAAGAACGGGTTGAGGATGCGGCGGAACTTCTGGTGCTCCTCGCCGTTGAGGTCCTGCGGGAACAACTCGATCGTGCTGCCGGGGAACAGCGCGGTGCGGACCGCAGTGGTCCAGTTGGCGTGGTTCTGGAATCCGGCGAGTACGTCCTCGTACCGCGTGAGCATCCAGAATCCGCGCTCGGTGGTGTCGTTGAAGTGGAACCGCTCGGCCTCGCGTTCCTCATCGAGAAGCGCGTAGTGGCCGTAGATCTCGCTCTCGCGGGTGTAATCGGTGTGACTGACGGGACATCCCGATCGGGGCGTCATCGATCAACTCCTTCGTTCCGGGTCGGACGGTCAGGACGGACGGTGGGGAAGGAAGACGGTCTCGTAGACCTTCGTGCTGTAGTCGCTCAGGTCGACGACTCCCGGCTTGTACCAGGAGGCGAAGTCGTCGTACGAGACGTCCTCGTAGCCGAGTTCTGCGATGATCGAGGCCCATTCGGCAGTCGCGCTGTCGATACGCTCGACGAACCCGTCGCCGTCCTGGAACGCGGGGTTGGTGCGCTGGGCATCGAGAAGCTTGGTGTTCTCCGCTTCGAGTGCGGCCCGCGCATCGTCCGCATACGGCCGGACCGATCCGCCTGCTGCGAGCACGGCTTTCATTCCCTCTGCCGTGTTGGGGAGGATCTTGTCCTCGATGTTCGACTCGAGGTACACGGTGAGGCTGTCCCACAGCAACTGCTGCGCGACGAGTGGCAGTGAATCCCAGGCCTGGCTGCTCATCGCAATGCCACCCCACCCGACTGCGACGCCGGCGGCCGGATCGACGACCACCTGCGGGGTCTGGCCGAGGAATCCGCCGAGCATGCCGACGGTGAAGGACGTGACCGAGCAGTCGGCGACGCCGCGCTGAAGCGCCTCGAACAGTTCCGTGTACGCGATCGAGACCGGGTTCGCACCGAGGCCCGTGACCTCTGAGGTGATCGAGCGTCCCGATGCGGTGACCTGAGCGCCCCGCAGGGCCGCGAGATCACGCCGATCCTTGGTGCAGAACAGTCCGTTTGCTCCCGAATTGTATTCCGGAAGCAGAAGTTTGAGCCCCTTGTTCTCGTACTCTGCAAGAATCTCCGGGGTTTCGAACGCGACCTGGTTCGCCCATGCGTTGGACTGCAGCGCGCCGTGCAGCGCGGTCTGGACGGACACGAAGCTCGAGTCGGTCAGCGCGGTGCTGGCCGGGTACTCGGCGGGCTCGTACTGCGGAATGATGTGCCCGAGGTCCAGACGGCCGTCGACGAGCGCATTGTCGATCTCGGCCGGCGGCGCAACGGCGTTCGAATAGGCCACGTCGAAGGTGATCTTGCCGCCCGACCATTCGGTGACGGTGTCGAGATACTTCTCGACGGGCACACCGGTGGGAGATCCCTTGGGTGCGGGCGATTGCGTGTGCAGCACAATCGGATCGATGTCGGCGAATGCCGCGATGTAATCCTCCTTGGTGGCACCGTAGGCCAGCCCTTCGCCACCCTCACCGCTGCCTGTTGCGGACGACGATTCGGCACATCCGGCCAGCATCGCCACCGCGAGAGACATTGCGGCGACGGCACCGACGGTCCTCGGCCGCGCGTTCCACGAAGTTGACATGCACTGCTCTCCGTTCCTCGGGAAATCCTGGAGCAATCACAGAGTCGTGATCCAAATCACGATTATCATGCGCATGATAAGAGGAATTGTCAACAGGTAGCGGCGGAAAAGGTGGACAGCACAACAGAACTCGAGTGCCGACCCGGAATAAGCCGCGGCGGGGCGACCTGAAGGTCACCCCGCCGCGGCGGAAAAGGTACGACTCAGGCGCGATGGCCCCACGCGATGGGAGTCTCCAGCACCTCCGGGTAGTGCTTTTCCTCGTAACGCCAGATGCCCGCGATATGCTCTTCCATCGCGGTCAGGGCGGCTTCCGGATCTCGTTCCGCCAGAGCGAGATAGATCTTCTCGTGAATGTCGGCCGTCGCCCGGCGATGCTTCTCCGGATACTCCATGCCCATCACGGAGCCGTCGAGGATGTCCAGGAGCGCATGGATGAGATACCCGAACAGTGAGTTGCCGGACCCCTGCGCCACCGTGTCGTGGAAGACCCGGCTCATCTCGACGAAGATCTCCTCGTCCTTCAGATTCTCGCGCATGTGATCGACGGAGTACTTGAGCGTCGCGAGCTGTTCCTCGCTGATCCGTTCCGCGGCCAGTTTCGCCATCATCGGTTCGAGTGCGGTGCGCGCTTCGACCACTGTCCGGAACGGGGCATTCTCGAACTGCAGCAACAGCGTGATCGCCGTCGCCAGACCCTCGCTGTCGGGCTGCTGCACGATCGGGCCCCCACCCGGACCGGGCTTGAGAGCGATGACACCCTGCAGCTCGAGGAAACGCAGCGACTCACGAAGGGTGCCGCGGCCCACGTCGTATTCGTCGAGCATGATGCGTTCGGGGGGCAGCCGGTCGCCGATCTTGTTGCCGCGACGATTGATGTCCTGGACGATTCGCTGCGCCACGAGCATCGCCGTCTTCTTGGGTCTCAGCCCCGCTCGTCCCACTCGTGTCTCCACCCGTGTCCCCCATCTCCAACCGACAAAATCTATGAATATCTTTACATCAATCGGGGGTCGGGCACCAGTAAATCTGCCGGTGAGATCACGAAATAGCCCACCGGGTCGAGTGGGCATTCGCCGGGGCGCGGCTAAGAACCGGCGATCTCGTCGATCAGCCCCCACGACAACGCCCGCTCGGCACCGAGCGCGACGGCGGTGACGAACAGGTGCAGGGCGCGCCAGCGACCGATCCGCCGCGGCACGCTCACCGTCCCGCCCGCCCCGGGGATCAGGCCCATC
>Ga0180215_1000867_pt1 | contig 35432 bp, 39 predicted proteins | sample eDN3rd37CBELigBY_FD_128871 | JGI IMG/M metagenome (GOLD analysis project Ga0180215, IMG submission 128871) | Enriched backyard soil microbial communities from Emeryville, California, USA - eDNA 3rd pass 37_C BE-Lig BY (version 2) (version 2) | ecosystem: Environmental > Terrestrial > Soil >...
CTGTCGGCTCAAGGACTTCCGTCGTATCGCAACGCGCTATGACAAGCTCGCCCAGAATTACTTGGCCGCCGTCCACATCGCTGCAATCATCGCGTTCTGGTTATGAGTCCCGACCCTAGCGCAAGATTAGATGGTCAGCAAGATAGGCATGTGACGCGGGTCCTATTGGGAGGGTGCAGGCTGTCGGATAGGAATGACCAAATCGCCGGCAAGCTTGATCCACCATGGAGTGAGCCCGGGCAGGAGGAGCTTCGGCATTAAGCGAGTTCACGGCCTGAGCCTCAGGTCCGGACCCTATTCCCCGACCGGCAATAAGCTCTGAGGGGGCGGAAGAGACGGTTCCTCGGTTAATTGTCCAGGCCCTGGTCCGCCACCTTGCATTGCAGGACGTCTAGAGCCTCGGCCCCAAAAGTGGACACCACTTTTGGGGCCGAGGCTCCTTCTCTTGGGTGGCGCATCGGATGCGGCGGAAATCCGGGTCCACTTTTCGCTGGCGCGGCCCGCTGGGTCCGTCCGATGCGCTAATGCGCCCCGGTCATGAACCTTGCCGTTCTGGCGGCACGACCCGGGCCGGCCATTTCCCCAGGATTTGCCGGCTCACCGGAGTTTGGGTCGATCTCCTGCTTTGTCCCTTCTCTGCTCCTTCTTCACGTCGTTTTCAGCCGGATTGCTGCTGCGCGGCGGTGGCCCTCCAAGCCTTCGCTCTGACTTTGCCGGGCCGCCGGCGGCGCAACTGCGGCAACTCCACGCTCATCCAGCCACTGGTGCGTACAGATCTTGACGTAGGATCCGACCCAGAGCCCGCCCGTGTATCGTCCGGCTCCCATGGTCGGCAGCGTATGATTGGTTCCGCAGCATTTGTCAGAGTACACGACACTGGCGAGTGGGCCGATGAAGAGGGAGCCGTAATTGCGCAGCTTACGCGCAGTGGCGTGAGGATCGGCTGTGTGCACCTGAAGATGCTCGGCGGCAATGAAGTCGGAATAGGCGACCATTGCGTCTTCGTCCTCGCATAGAACCACTTCGCCATAGTCGCGCCATGCGAGGCCCGCGACGGGTGCCGTTGGGAGATCCTGTAACTGCCGCTCGACCTCCGCAAGCGTTGCCTCTGCCAACCTCCGGCTTGTGGTAATGAGGCCCACCCGCGTCCGTACGTCATGTTCGGCCTGTGCGAGGAGATCCACCGCGATCAACTGCGGGTCTCCCGTATCGTCAGCGACCACGAAAATTTCGCTTGGTCCTGCGAGCTGATCGATGCCGACACGCCCGAAAACCTGCCGCTTGGCCTCATTCACGTAGGCATTGCCCGGTCCGACGACCTTATCCACCGCAGGGATCGTCTCCGTTCCGAAAGCCATGGCGGCAATCGCCTGGGCGCCGCCTACGCGGAAGATGCGATCCGCGCCGGACAGGTGGCAGCCAGCGATCATGGCCGGATGTGCCTTGGGAGGCAAACAGGCGATGACCTCCTCGCATCCGGCGACTTTCGCGGGCACAAGCGTCATGATGGGAGCCGATAGGAGAGGGTAGCGCCCGCCCGGAACATAAGCGCCGATGGTCCTGATCGGGATGATCCGATGGCCAAGGTGGAGACCCGGCAGGGCTTCGACATCGAGCGGAAGGATAGTCTCCAATTGAGCCTGCGCAAAGGCGCGAACCCGTTCGATGGCGAATTCCGTGTCACGGCGCGTTTGCGGGTCGAGGCTGTTGACAGCCGCGGCTTGCTCCTCGTCGCTCACCTCGAGGATCGTGACGTCAGCTTGGTCGAACGCTCTCGAATAGTCGCGGAGTGCGGCATCGCCCCTGTCGCGGACGGCTGCGATGATGTCCCTGACGGTCGCCTCGTTCCCTCCCGCATCCGTTGCGGCATCGCGCTTCGAAGTTTTGAGAAAAGTCGTCTTGGCGCGCGTGCCAGCAGACAGATTCGACATTGGCTGCTCCCATTGCATCGGATCCAAGTTCCCGGATCATGCCATCCTCATCAAGACAGCTTGGCCGGGTTGTTCAAAATTCTCACCAGAAGTAGGGTTGCATGGTGAGGCCTGGGGCAGGTGCGTTACGTCATCGGGCAACAGAGGTGTTCGGAAGTCGCTTTCACGCGGGCAACTTCATCAGGCGAGATTGCAATGCCAAAGATTGGATCGCTATTACGAGAGTTGCGCCGCCGGCGCGGGCTAGGTGTACGGGAGCTGGCTCTGCGGTCGGGCATCTCGCATTCGTCGATCTCGCTGATTGAGCGCGACCGTATGAGCCCCTCCATCGACACGTTGAGCGCCATTTTGGATGCGCTGGGAACGACGCTGACCGGGTTTTTCGCCGAGATGAGTGTCGCCGCCCCCTATTCGCCGTTCTATCCGGCCGGTGAGTGGGTTGAGGTTGGAAAAGCACAGACGATCTCCTACCGGGTGCTGGGGATGAACCACCCGAACCGCCAGATCCTGATGCTGCACGAGACCTATGCGGCTGGAGCGGATTCCGGCGCACCGTACTCCCACTCGGCCCAGGAGGCCGGTGTCGTCGTGCGCGGTGCCGTCGAAGTAACGGTCGGGGACCAGAGCCGGGTCTTGAGGGAGGGAGACGGCTATTATTTCGACAGCAGGATACCCCACCGGTTCCGTAACGTGTCGGGCGGGACAAGCGCCATCATCAGCGCGGTCACGCCGCCCACATACTGAGACGTGGGTAATCATCATGCTCTTCACAGGGGCGTGATGGTGATTATTCTCACCAAGTATCGGCCTTGGCAGCCGTCAAATCGCCACGCTATGCTCGGCTCCCCAGAGGAAAATAACCAACAGAGGGATAGACGATGAATTCCGCGAAGATGCTTTCTGTCGCCGGGTGTGTATCCGCCTTGCTCATTGGCTGGAACGTACAGGCCGCTCAGGCCCGTGATCTCACGGTGGTTTCCTGGGGCGGCAACTACCAGGATGCACAACGCAAGATCTACTTCGAGCCGTTTTCCAAGAAAATCGGCAAGCCAGTTCTCGAGGAGAGCTGGGATGGTGGCATCGGCGTTCTAGCCGCCAAGGTCAAGGCCGGCACGCCGAATTGGGATGCGGTTCAGGTCGAAGCCGAGGAACTGGCGCTTGGCTGCGCCGACGGCTTCTACGAAAAGATCGACTGGAACAAGCTGGGCGGCAAGGACAAGTTCCTGCCTGCAGCCGTGGATGATTGCGGGGTCGGCGCCATTGTTTGGTCGACGGCGCTGAGCTACGACGCCAATCGCCTGAAGGAAGCGCCGAAGTCATGGGCCGATTTCTGGGACGTGAACAAGTTCCCGGGCAAGCGCGCCCTTCGGCGTGGGCCGAAATACGCTCTCGAGTTTGCTCTGATGGCCGATGGTGTCCCGCCCGCCGATGTTTACAAGATGCTGGCGACACCGGAAGGCGTCGATCGCGCGTTCAAGAAGCTCGACCAGCTGAAGCCGCATATCGTCTGGTGGGAATCCGGCGCGCAGCCGTTGCAGCTCCTCGCGTCCGGAGAGGTGGTGATGACCTCCGCTTATAATGGGCGTATCTCGGGCATCAACAAGGCAGAGGGCAAGAACTTCAAGGTCGTCTGGCCGGGAAGCGTGTACGCCATCGACAGCTGGGTGATCCTTAAGGACAGCCCCAACAAGGACCAGGCGATGGATTTCATCGCGTTCGCCAGCCAGCCTGACAACCAAGTGAAGCTGCCGGAATACATTGCCTATGGTCTGCCGAACAAGGAGGCTGCGGCGAAGGTGCCTGCCGACCTGCAGAAGGACTTGCCCACGGCGCCGGAAAACCTTGCGGATTCCGTTGCGCTTGATGCCGATTTCTGGATCGACAACATTGAGGAGTTGAACAAGCGCTTCAATGCCTGGCTGGCTCAGTAAATCGAAGGTTGATCTCTTAACAGGGAGAAAGCGTGCGGAAACCTTCTCACGCTTTCTCCTGACCCACGTCGTTTCGGCCACACCCGCTCATCAACCGGTTGAGGCAGGCGATACGACAACCTCGCGGGGTGTGATCAGAGTCGGATAGAGCAGAGAGAAATGCAGCCCTTCATCCAGTTTGCGTCCGTTTCAAAGAGCTTCGGCTCGCTCACCGTGATCGACTCGCTGAATCTCACCATCCATCAGGGCGAGTTCCTGAGCCTTCTCGGCCCTTCCGGTTCGGGCAAGACGACGATCCTGATGATGCTGGCAGGCTTCGAAAGACCGACCCAAGGGACGATTACGCTCGATGGTACACGTATCGACCAACTGCCGCCTCACCGACGCGAGATGGGAGTGGTGTTTCAAAACTACGCCCTCTTTCCTCACATGACGGTCGCCGAGAACGTCGCCTTTCCGTTGGAAATGAAGCGGCTGCCCCGGGCCGAGATCGCTCAGAAGGTTGACCGCGCCCTCGACATGGTTCGGCTGGGACATCTGAAGCACCGCCGGCCCTCTCAACTGTCGGGCGGGCAGCAGCAGCGCGTTGCTCTGACGCGGGCTCTCGTCTTCGAACCTAGGGTGATCCTGATGGATGAACCTCTCGGCGCCCTCGACAAGCAGCTGCGAGAGCATATGCAACTCGAGATCCGGGAGCTTCACAAGCGGCTAGGCCTGACGATCGTATTCGTGACGCACGACCAGTCCGAAGCCTTGACAATGTCCGACCGGATCGCGGTGTTCAATGCGGGCAGGATCGAACAGATCGATAGTCCTCATGCAGTTTACGATACACCCCGCACGCGCTTCGTCGCGCAGTTTATCGGCGAGACGAATTTGATCGAAGCCGAGGTCGTCAATGTCCAGGAGGAACACGCGACTATCGCCCTAGGTGATGGTCTTACAGCCCGGGTGCGGACCGGCCCTGAATTGGAGCCGGGACAGAAGGCATGGTTTTCATTGCGCCCCGAGCGGATGCGGCTTGGGGCGAACCCCGCCGGGGGCAATGTGCTCGACATGGTGATCACCGATTGCATCTATCATGGAGATCACATGAGAGTGCAGTTGGCTCGCGGCAACTTTTCCTTCACAGCGCGCTGCGAGCGCCTTGCTGGCAACTGGACGGTCGGAGCGCCGGTCGTGGTGTCGTTCGATCCACGTGATTGCACGGTGCTCGCGCCATGAGCAGGGCACCGGCACGGGAGAGATTGGGCGCATCGCTGCTGATCGTGCCGCTTCTGGCCTTTCTTGCGATTTTCTTCCTGTGGCCACTCTGGACCATGGTGACGGCCGCTGTCGTCGATGACACGGTCAGCCGGGTCCTGCCGAAGACTGCGGCCGCCATCGTGTCCTGGGACGGGCAGGGTCTTCCGCCGACGCAAGTCCAGCAGGCTCTGGTTGAGGATCTCAGACAGGCCACTGACCCGCAGGCGCTTGGGGAGACGGTCCGGCGGCTCAACAGTGCCGTATCTGGCTTTCGAACCCTGATGACACGCACGACGAGCGCCATTCGCGATGAGACCGATACGAAGGCCATCGATTTGACGAGCCTCGACCGGCGCTGGAAGGAACCCCGCTTCTGGCTGGCGCTCAAGGATGCCGTACCGCCCTACACCGACCGCAATCTCCTGGCGGCAATCGACATGAAGCGGGATGCGGATGGGACAATCGTCAATGAGGAACCCGGCGCATCAGCCAACCGGCTGATCATGTTCCGCACATTTCTGGTCGCGGCGATCGTTACGCTGGCATGCGCAGCGATCGGGCTGCCCTATGCGATGCTGGCGGCGGCTGTCACCGGCTGGAAACGCACCGTGCTTCTGCTGGCGGTCCTGGTTCCGTTGTGGACATCGTTGCTGGTGCGCACCACGGCCTGGTTCGTTCTTCTGCAGAACGAGGGTCTCATCAACGGAGCCCTGCAGGCCATCGGCCTTATCGACAGACCTCTGCCGTTGATATTCAACCGCATCGGTGTGGTGATTGCCATGACGCACGTGCTCTTGCCGTTCATGGTCCTGCCGATCTACAGCGTCCTCCTGTCGGTTCCCCGCAATCTGATGCAGGCTGCTGCATCAATGGGGGCGGGGCCTCTACGGGCCTTCTGGCGCGTGCTCCTGCCGCTCAGTTTTCCTGGTCTGCTGTCCGGCTCGCTCCTGGTTTTCATGGTGGCCATAGGCTACTACATCACTCCCGCCCTCGTAGGGGGAGCCAACGATCAGATGATCAGTTCCGTCATCGCATTCTACGCCATGGGGACGGCCAACTGGGGGCTTGCCGGAGCGCTGGGCCTGATCCTGCTTTTGGCGACAATGATCCTCTACTTCATCTACGGGCGGCTCTCGAAGTCTCCCCAATTGCTGGGGGCATGAGGCAGTGTTTCGGACGGCTCAGACCTTGTTCGGCGTCTTGATCGTGTCATTCTTGCTCATGCCGATTGTCGCGATTCTGCCTCTGGCGTTTACGTCCAGCGTCTTCCTCACGTATCCGATTCAGGAATATTCCCTTCGCTGGTTCAATGAACTGACGACGGCGGACGCTTGGCGCCTGTCGATCATGAACAGCCTGATCATCGGACTGGGCGCAACGCTGCTCTCCACGGTCTTAGGAACGCTTGCGGCGTTGGGCTTGCGATCAAAGGCACTGCCCTTCGCGAGCTTGTTGAGGACGGTATTCCTTCTTCCCATGGTGGTTCCTGCGGTCGTGCTTGGCGTAGGAATGCAGATGCTCTTCGTGCAGCTTGGCCTTGCGAGTACCTATCCGGGTGTCATAATCGCCCATGCGGTCCTGTGCGTTCCCTTCGTCATCGTGAGCGTGTCCGCATCGCTCCAGGGGATCGATCCCTCTGTCGAAAAAGCGGCCAGCAGTCTGGGGGCCACACCTGTTATGGTTTTTCGCCGAGTGACGTTTCCGCTGGCACTTCCAGGCATCATCTCCGGCGCCGTCTTCGCGTTCGCAACATCCCTGGACGAGGTGGTCATCACGCTCTTCGTGGCAGGCCCCAATCAAAGAACATTGGCCCGGCAGATGTTCTCGAGTATCAGGGAAAATATCAGTCCGACCGTCGTTGCCGCCGCCTTGTTGCTCATCATCGGCACGCTTTGCCTGGCAGGGTTGGCCGCTTTGCTGCGGTGGCGTCAGGAGCGGATCGCCCTCCGGGCGGCTCCATGAGCAATGGCACCCATTCACCCAACCGGGATCATCAAGACCCAGGACACCTGAAGGATAGAAAAAATCATGCGTGGACACCCGAACTCGATCTCTGCCCGCGACGTGGAGTACGTGCTCCATCCCGTAACCAATGCCCGCAAGCACGAGGAGATCGGGCCGATCGTGATCGATCGCGGTGAGGGAATCTACGTCTACGACGACCAGGGCAACCGGTACATCGAGGCATTGGCCGGCCTGTGGAGCGTGGCGGTCGGTTTTGGAGAAAAGCGCCTCGTCGAAGCCGCCAGCCGGCAGATGGCGAAGCTGCCCTATTATCACACCTTCTCTCACAAAACGAATGAGCCATCCGTTTTGCTGGCCGAGAGACTGGTGAAGATGGCGCCTGACAATCTCAAGCGCGCGTTTTTCACGAACTCGGGCTCCGAGGCGAATGACAGCGTCATCAAGATGGTGTGGTACTACAACAATGCGCGGGGACTGAAGCAGAAGAAGAAGTTCATCGCCCGCACCAATGCGTACCATGGAATCACTCTTGCTTCGGGCAGCCTGACGGGGCTTCCGGCAAATCAGCGCGATTTCGATCTCCCGTTCGTGCCGGTGCGACATGTCACCTGCCCCCATTACTACCGGTTCGCGGAACCGGGTGAGAGCGAAGAGGCCTTCGCCAGCCGTCTTGCGTCGGAGCTCGAGGCGACGATCCTGGAGGAAGGGCCTGAGACGGTCGCGGCGTTCATCGGTGAACCGCTGATGGGTGCGGGCGGTGTCCTGCCGCCACCTGCAACCTACTGGGAAAAAGTCCAAGAGGTCTGCCGCCGGTACGACGTCCTGATCGTTGCCGACGAGGTCATCAATGGCTTTGGCCGCCTCGGGACGATGTTCGCCTGCGAATATTACCGGATCGAACCTGATATTCTGGTGCTCTCGAAGCAGATCACCTCGTCCTACCAGCCCCTTGCGGCAGTGATGATCAGCCAGGAGCTTTATGACGGCATCGCCGACAACTCCGCCAAGATCGGCACGTTCGGCCATGGCTTCACCACATCCGGCCATCCGGTGCCTGCGGCGGTTGCGCTCGAAAACCTCGACATTATCGAAGAGAGGAACCTGGTCGAGAATGCGCGCCGCGTCGGTGAGGTGATGCAGGCTGAACTCCGAGCGCTGGCAGATCACCCCCTGGTGGGCGAAGTTCGGGGCGTCGGACTCATTGCCGGAGTGGAACTGGTCGCTGACAAGGAGACGAAGGCGAAGTTCAATCCTGTCGGAAAAGTCGGCGCGCAGGTGTTTTCGCGGGCCCATGAGAATGGATTGATCGTCCGAGCTATTGGAGATGTTATTGCCTTCTGCCCTCCTCTTATCATCACGGAGGAGCAGGTTCGTGACATGGTAGAGCGCTTCAAGATCACTCTTGATGATACGGCTGCATTGCTGCGGGAGAAGGATGTGGCTGCTTTGTAATAAAGCGAGTCCTTTGCTACGCGCTTCCAGTTGGTGGACATGGAGCGGGGGAAATACGTTCTCCGCTCCAATGATCTGTCGCGTCCGCATTGATCGCGGGCATCCAAAGCGCGCCGTTTCCAGAGCCATGCTCGACAATGCTCGCGTTGCTTTGCCATGGTGCAAGGCCCATTGATGGCGCTTCTGCGAGGCCGATCCAGTGTCCGCTCATGTGGGAAACACCGGACGTTCTCGGGGAGCAGGGGATTGCCGGTATATGCCGCCCCGCAGCAGATCTTTCTGGTGACCCCGAGTGGGGCGCATGCCACTATCCCCTCACTTCTCTATTCGCGCATAAAATAACGAATCCTGGCCTGCATACAAAATGGCCGAACATCTCAGCCTGCATCCATGAAGCGCTGCCAGATCCTGAAGCGGCGGCGCTCCTGGGTCCATCCGGCCGATCTTATTCGGCGGCCCGGAGCGTCATTTTTGCCTCAGGTCCATGCGCTTGAGCATGAGGAGAATGGTCGGGGGCGCCCGCACCACGAGCCCGGAGCGCTCAGTTCGGCTTGGATCTCGGCCAGCGTGATGCCAGACTTGCCCTCCACTGAGGAGCGGAGCAGATCCCGATACGGCTCGAGCACCGGACGGCGATGGCCGCCGATGGGCTCTGGAGCAACCGAGCCGGTCTGGCGCAGTCGCCGCATCGGCATCACGGCGGCCGAGGGACTGACCTCGTAGCGAGCAACCGCCTGACGGATGGAGTTCCCCCTCCCAACAGCCCGCACGCTGCGCCGGCGCAGGTCCTGGGACAACGGCGTGGTCATGGCGAGCCTCTGTGCTCACGCCCCTGACCGCCATCGAGGCAAATCTCCCGATTCCGTTCAACCCCAGACCGATCTAGTGACCTGAGGCCCTCTGTGACTCTGATCTGCGGGATCGATCTCGTCGAGTGCGCAATGGCACGGCGTCAGAAGCCGAAATGCCCCATAGGCGTCCTGGTGCCTTCCACTGGCCCGTATCATTGTTGAGGTTCGATCCATGACAGATGTGACCCCCGCCCGCATTCTTGAGGTCGGCATGGGCTTCTGGCCGTCCAAACTCCTTCTCAGCGCTGTCGAACTGGGGCTGTTCAGCCTGCTTGCCGAAGGACCCAAAACGGGGGTCGAGATTGAGCGCCGCATGGAGTTTCATCCGCGGGCAACCCATGATTTTCTCGATGCGCTGGTGGCGATCGGGATGCTTGAGCGGATCGGCGAAGGTCCGCGGGCTCAGTATGCGAATACCCCGGAAACAGCGGCGTTCCTTGACAGGGCGAGCCCTGCCTATGTGGGCGGCATACTGGAGATGGCAAATGCCCGGCTCTATCCTTATTGGGCCGATCTGACCGAAGCTCTGAAGACAGGCAAGCCCCAGAACGAAATCAAGCATACGGGCAGACCCTTCTTCGAAGAGCTTTACGCTGAACCGGCTCGCCTGGAGCAGTTCATGAACGCTATGTCGGGCGTGTCTCTGATGAACTTTGAGGCATTTGCCCGGACGTTCGACTTCTCACCCTATAAGACAATGATCGACATTGGCGGTGCTACAGCCCAGCTCTCCTGTATTGTAGCGCGTGAGCATCCCCATATGCGATGCCGCTCGCTTGATCTTGCGGTCGTGGAGCCGATCGCCAAGCGCCGCATCGAGCAAGCGGGGTTGCAGGATCGCGTCCAACCTAGCACGATCGATTTCTTCGTTGATGACTTCCCGCAGGCGGACCTTATCACGATGGGGATGATCCTTCATGATTGGAACCTTGAACGCAAGAAGATGCTCATTGCTAAAGCCTATAACGCACTTCCCGAGGGAGGCGCCTTCGTGGCTATTGAGAACCTGATCGATGACGAGCGTCGGAAAAATGCGTTCGGTCTCCTGATGTCGCTCAACATGCTCATCGAGTTCGGTGACGCGTTTGATTTTACCGGTGCTGACTTCAGACGTTGGTGTCTGGAGGCGGGATTCAAGCGCTGCGAGGTTCTCCACCTCACCGGTCCAGCCAGTGCGGCAATCGCCTATAAGTGATGCGTGCTAAAGCATCGGACGTGAAAAGTGGACTTGCACTTTTGGGATCCATCCGATGCTTTAGGATCGCCTTGAGTGTGCGATCATATGTCCTTGCAGGACCAGGGCGGAAGGGCTGCTTGCGGGAGCACCTGAGACGTGAGTCCATAGGCAGCGATCCCCGGTAGTCAGACATTCTTCAAGGACCGCGAATTTTGCCGCCTGACTCAGAAGGAACATTCAAAAGGTGCATTGCTTCGGCAAACCTTCAGATCCGCTGCTGCACCCTCATCAAAATGCAGCCTCCACCAAGTCGCGATCCGAGATTCTAAGCTTTCCGTTGTCCTTCAGGGCCGTACCGACCCACTCCGTTGTATCCGCTTCTCGCGCTCGGCCCGTAGGGCTTGAGAAGATCTGCGCACTCGCGGCGGCAAGACTGTCACGGTGATTTTCTTGGAGATTAGCACAGGTGAGAAGGGTTTATGATCTGCGTCTCCAAGCACGAGTTGCAGAGTGTGCTTACCGGGCGGCAGATCGAGGCGGGTCTCAGTTTGTCCCGCGCCAAAATGAATGTGTTGCTTATCAGTTGGGATCGGCTCATCCGGTTCAAGCGCCTCGTTCACATCGATCAGGAGATGGTGGTGGCCAGTATTCGGCGTTCTGTCGCCTGCATGAGTGACACCCATGTTGCGCAGTCCGAACCGGACCGGGAAACTACCTCGGATACGCTGCCCATCGCTTGGATAGATAATGTAGAGAGAGGCATCCGCTGGAGCCGGTGTCTGCGCCTGAGCCGACCACAACGAGCAACAGAAGCTTGCGGCGAATGCAGTGGCAATTGCACTCTGTCGAACCCTCGCGTGCATCAAGTGTCTCCCTTTTAAAGCGACCGAGCCACTCGGAATCCATGGGCCGGGTATCGCACGCCACTGTCGTAATAGGCTCGGCTCGCTGACCTGGCATAGCTCGCATCGTTGCGCCAGGATCCTCCACGCAGCACTCGCTCTCTGCAGCTTGCCTCAGTCCAGGCCGATCCATCGGTCGGCGCACCTTGATAGTTCGGGTGCCAGCAATCCGCGACCCATTGCGCGACACCGCCGGCTAGATCGTGAAGCCCCAGCGGATTTGCCGGAAAGGTGCCTACAAGGGCAGGTTGGTGTGAATCATAGGGTTCGCCGCAGCCTTTGCAGTTGGCCATTTTCGGAAGGACTTTGTCGCCCCACCAATAGCGGCCGCTGCTTCCGGCGCGCGCCGCATATTCCCATTCCGCCTCAGTCGGCAGGCGATAATCCTGTCCGGTGCTCTTCGAGAGCCATACAACATATTGTTGCGCATCGGCCCAGCTCAGATTGCGGGCAGGCGCCATGGAATCCCCGTCGAGCGGAGAGGGGCAGCCATTCGCAGCTACGCATTGATTCCATTCGCCCACTGTGACCGGGTACCGGCCGAGCGCAAACGGCCTGACTCTGACCGAATGAACCGGGGTTTCTGATGGATCCTCGTTACTCCCCATCCGGAAGCTGCCTCCGGCTAGACGCACCAATTCCGGGCAATGCTGGCAGTCCCGGAAGCTTGTCCCGAAATCAGCCGGCTTGCTCAATGGTTGCGGTGGAGGCACGGCAGCGATCTGGGCATTGCTTGACGGCGCAGCAGGGGCAAGGGACGCTTCCGGTATTGCAATGGGCAGTTCCCCCGAGAGAGGTGGCGGCGGCGGAGGCAGGCCTGCAGGGTTGGCTGAGGCTTCGAGTGCCGCATTCTGTTGCGACTGGGCCGCTCCAGCCTGAGCCGGAACGGAAACGGGTGGGCTCAACGCTGCCTCGGGCGACCCTGTGGGCTGTTGCGTCAGGAATGCGTACCAACCAGTTCCTGCCACGGCCATGAGACCCACGAACCCTGCAGCGGTCCAGTTCCATTTGGCTCTGGCACGGCTGGCGCCGGAGACTGCGGTCGGATCCGGCAGGACCCGGTAAATGCGCACAGGATCGGTGATATTCTTGAGCTTCTCGTCGCCAAGCGATTGATAGCCACAGACCAGCTTGTTCTTGATCTGCTCATAGACGCCGCCCGAGATAAAAACACCGCCAGGATCAGCCATGTTTTCCAGTCGGGCCGCGATATTGACGCCATCGCCATATATATCATCAGGATCGACGATGACATCGCCAAGATTCACCCCGATCCGATACCGTATCCATTGTTCTGGGGGCAGTGAGGTATTCCGAGCCGCCATCGATTGCTGGATCACGATAGCGCAACGCACGGCCTCGAGAGGGCTATCGAACATCGCCAGAAAGCCATCGCCGGTCGTCTTGATCACACGGCCGAAATGCTCATGGATTGTTGGCTCGATCAGCTCGCGGCGGTGCCGCTTCATGCGTGCGAGTGTGCCTTCCTCGTCAAAGCCCATGAGTCGGCTGTAGCCGGCGATGTCCGCTGCTAGGATCGCCGCGAGCCGGCGGGGGCTACCAACAACATGGGAAGTGCTCTCTCCGGGCATAGCAACCCCTGGCGGCACATTAACAACATATAAGATTACACCCGATTACGTCGGTAATGCAATCGACCGCCTCTGGATCGTTCCGCGGCTAGGCGTCTTATCCTAAGACGCCTAGCGTACTGCTGAGCTCTTTTTCCATAGTCCCAGCATCAGCGCCCGTTCAGCGCCTCCGCTCGACGGGAACAACCGACAGGGTGTGCATCTCGCCGTGTCGGAGGATTGTGAGATCCACGATCCGTCCAATGCTGTCACCGTTCAAAAGCCGCACGAGATCATCGATGCCCCTGACAGGTTCGCCATTGAGTGCGAGGAGGATGTCGCCTTGCTCAAGGTTTGCTTGGGCTGCGGGGCTATCGGGCTCGACGGCTGCAACAACAACTCCTGACTCGAGAGACAGTCCAGCCGCATAGGCGACACGTCGCGGAAGTGGCACCGTCTGTCCCGCAACGCCGATGGAGCCCCGCCGGACGCGGCCATGACGGATCAGTTCCGTCACAACGTGATTTGCCGTATTGCTGGCGACTGCGAAGCAGATGCCTTGCGCCCCCATGATCATGGCCGTGTTGATGCCGATGACCTCCCCGGACGTCGCGACGAGAGGCCCCCCTGAGTTGCCCGGGTTCAGAGCCGCATCGGTCTGGATCACGTCATCGATCAGCCGCCCCGATTTTGCACGCAGGCTACGCCCGAGTGCCGAAACCACTCCGGTGGTGACCGTTGACTCGAATCCGAGGGGATTGCCAATGGCAATGGCGATCTGTCCGCGCTTCAAAAGTTTGGAATTGCCGAGGGTCGCGAATGGGAGCCCGTTGGCGTCGGCCCGCAACAGAGCAAGATCCGTATCGGCATCATCGCCGATCAATCGTGCATGAAATCGGCGCCCGTCGGGACCAGTCAGCTTCGCGTCCCGTGCGCCCTGCATGACATGGCTGTTGGTGAGCAGGAGCCCGTCCGGCGAGATGACCACGCCCGAGCCCATTCCGGTCGGATGGCCCGAGGTCTGAGGTTCGACCCTGACCACAGCTGGGCCGATGCGGTCCACAACGCTCGTGACTGCACGCGAATAGGCCTCGAGCAGGGCCTCGTCCTGAACAGGCGAGGAGGCTGGCTCCGAGGGTGGGTTATTCGCATGGAGAAGAAAGGCCGGGGTGCGGTCTAGCATGAGAAACTCCGACATTTATAACGTTGTATGATATATGGTGGCGGAAAGGCTCCGATCCAAGACCCTGACCTCTTCTACCCTTCACAACAAAATGAGCCCGAGGCGCACGGCCTGCGCGACCGCGTCAGTTCTGCCCGTGGCGTCGAGCTTTGCCGCAATGGAGGCCACATGGAACTTAGCGGTGTGGAAGGAGATCCCGAGCTTTCGGGCAATCAGCTTGTTGGAGGCTCCCTCGGCCAGCAGCCGCAAGACCTCAAGTTCCCGGGCCGTGAGAATGGGATCCTGCGGGGAGGGAAAGGATATGTCCGAGGGATAATTTCGCGTGCTCACCGGCCCTTGGGCATCGCGCGGCAGGATGGCAAAGCCATGGGTGACAGCATCGATGGCGAGCAGCAGATCCGTGAGGGTGCAATCGAGGGGCACCACCCCGCTGACTCCGGCCTTCAGAAGCGCAAGCGAATTCGTCGCGTCTTCAAGAACGATAATCGGTGCCCTGTCACAAACAACCAAGTGATCCACGATCACCACATCAGGCTCTCTGGGGTCCAGAGCAATCCTGCCAGGCTCGCTCGCCAACATGGTTTGGATGTTGGCGAGCAGGTCTGGATCATCGATTTGAAGTGCGATGCGCCGCAATGCTTCACTCTTGAGGTTTGACACGCTCCATGATCTCGACGGGGAGAGATATCTGTTTCCCGGCTCTCAGCATTCCAAGCGTGACGGTCCGACCAACGCTCTCAGGCCCAAGGAGCGAATAAACGCGACGGACAGAGTGCAGGGGATCGGCATCCCAGCGGATGAGGATATCGCCTTGCTTGATCTCAGCTCTCTGCCCAGGACCATTGGGATCCACACTGATGACGATAAGCCCTCTGGGTTCCGGCAGCCCTGCCGCATCGGCGATGGCTTGATCGATCCGTACTGGCTGGAGACCAAGGCCCAGATAGCCGCGGGCGATCCGGCCATGGGCGAGCAATTGCGTTGCGACGCGTTCGATCGTCTCCGTCGGGATGACAAGAACACGTCCTCGGGGACCTACCACGGTCATTCCGAGGATCTGCCCATTGATGTCGAGCGTAGCCCCTCCTTCCGATCGGGCGTCGAGCTTGATATCGAGATGGAGCCTACGGTCTATATGGCCGCCGCGCAGGCTTCTCCAGGAGCCTCCCGCAAGAGATACGATACCGAGGGCGGCGCACAACTCCTCAGCCTGGCGCCCAACCGCAAGCACAAGATGCCCGATGCGAAGCCCGGATGTTCCAGCGAAGGGAACATCGGCGATGGGCTGCTCCTCGGTCCGCAGGAGGGCAATGTCGGTGCTTGGATCACGGCCGATGAGACTTGCAGGGGCTTGGCTTCCATCCGGGCGGGTGATCAAAATGTCCTCGTCCGTCTCCAGCGCTTCCTCTGCCGTGACGACCAATCCGGGACGCCAGATGATACCTGTCGATGACCGGCGTCGAAGGCCGTGAACGGCGACAAGCCTCGCTGCGATCCCGTCGCAGAGGTCGGCCAGCCGATCTGAGATGGCGTCGAGCGAAGGAGGACTGAGTGATGGGGTGGACATGATGCAGCTCCTTGGGCATTGCCTCCATCCTGCTGCCAAACGCCTTTCCTGGGTACTGGCCGGGTGGCTAGGCCCAGCTCTGGTCAGAGTTCGCCGATGCGGCTCCCGAGCACCCCGGGGCCCTCTAGAGCTGGCGGGGACGGAACACTCCTTATCCATGTACTTTGGACGATGGCCCGCCTGATCATCTCTTCCCATTCCAATCCTTTGTGCGCCCCGCCACTGGGGAAAGCGGCGCAGCCGAATGGATGCGGAAGCCGGCTCCTATGAAGCAGCCTCGTATCCGTAGGCGGCCATCCTGAGCTGCGAATTCCTGGGCCGGCCCTTGTCTGGCCAGTTCCATGGGCTGCTGGTCCTGGGGCGCACATGACCGGCTTCCTGCATTGGCCGCGACACCAAACTCCCAAGCGGCCCTGTTCTGCGTTACTGTTTGGTTCGAATCGGACCTGACAGAGCGTGCCAAGACATTGACTGCAGTAGCCTTGCCATGGAGTGCGCCTGAGTCTTGGATGGCGGCTCTGTAAATCCGACGTGACAGAGATGTGGGATCGAGCCGATCGCCACGCACCTAAACGAACTCGACTGTTGCAATGCCAAAGCCGCAATCTCCAGACACCGCCCTTTCGTCCCCCTCAGTGGCACGGAACCGTGATCCGATCCTGAATGTCCTGCGACGCGTCCTCCCTCAAACCGGGACGGTTCTGGAGATTGCCAGCGGAACCGGAGAACATGCCGTCTATTTCGCCGCCGCGCTGCCGTATCTGACGTGGCAACCCACCGATCAGGACGAGGAGGCCTTGAGCAGCATCGCCGCCCATCGAGCGGCTTCGGGATTATCCAACCTTCTTCCGCCGCTACGTCTCGATGCTGCGGCGCCCGAGTGGCCGGTAGCACAAGCTGATGCCGTCGTGGCCATCAATATGGTCCACATCTCGCCGTGGTCGGCAACGCGAGGGCTGATGGCTGGGGCTAGGCGGGTGCTCCGGCAAGGAGCCGTACTCTACCTCTATGGGGCTTATATGGAGAATGGCGCTCATACGGCTCCCAGCAATGAGGCTTTCGACCAAGACCTCCGGCGGCGCAATCCGGAATGGGGAGTCCGCGACCTCAACGAGGTGGTGAAGCTCGCTGGTGCTCATGGTTTGGATCTCATTGAGCGCATTCCAATGCCCGCCAATAATCTCAGTCTCGTGTTCCGACTATAGAGAGCCTAGACCAGGCGCATCACGCGACTTGTTTTTCGCGCGGTATCCGATGGGGCAATGCCACTCTCAGATCGTTTGCAGCTTCGCTCGCTCAGCAAGCGAGACGGCCTAGTAGTGCGACCATTGTTGGAACTTTCCACGACACTCAACTCTGGAAGGCTGCAAAACTCTCCGGGGTAACTCTGTCTGGCTGATGACCCTTGGGGGGGTCAATCGAGGCCTCAGGCTTTCAAGCTGACGTGGAACCGGGTTTCCCCAGGGCGTGTTCTTCAGAAAACAATAATGCCTGGAGAAACCCTATCGAAGAGGAAGCTGCGATGAAAGCAGGAGTGTTCGTTTCGACGGCAGGTTTGATTCTCGTGCTGGCCCCGCTTGAAAGCTGGGCAGGACCTTGCACTGAGCAGATCAGTGCATTGCAAAAAGTCCTGGACAGCAGTGACGCGGGTTCGGGCCCCACGATGAGAACGGGTTCCACAAACGCCATGACAACCGGCTCGACACAGCCTCAGTCGGGCAGTGCCGAAGCCCCAGTTTCCGCAACACCGCGACAAGTGCCTCCTGCAGGGGAAGCTCCTAAGACCGGGGCCACCACCACTATGAATGCAGCGACGCAGGACAAGGCTGCATCGCCTCAGGACGTGCGGTCGCAGACACAGGGACAGCCTACGAGTTCGCAGATTGCGTCCGGGGCTACACCCGCGCCTGATCGAGCAAAACTGGTGGAGGCGGCTCTTGGACGAGCCCGATCTGCCGACCAACAGGGGGACGCGAGTGAATGCACCAGCGCCCTCAACGAGGCCAAGAGCCTTCTCGGCACTAAATAGCCAAACAGGAGGGTGTGGTGAGCGCCCTCCTGACTGGGCCTCCTAGGCTCCGGGAACGCACCTCTGAAAGTACCTTGGCGTTACGTTTGAGGTGCTTCTCTCAACGGAACATCATATGGTTCGGGTCGCGATAGCTGTGATATTTTCGACGATGGCCGCGGCGGCTGTGGCCGAGCCGTTGAAGACCGCTGTGTTCGACATTGAACTCGTCGACCTGAGTCAGGAAGCGGAGGCTGCTCCGAGGGATGATCAGACTCGGCGACTGAAGCTCGTCAGTGATGAATTGCGCAGCCTGCTTGAGGCTTCACCGCAAATCGAACTTGTAGATCTGCTCCCCAAGGACGACGAGATCCGCAGGAAAGCGCCTCTGTATAGTTGCAATGGTTGCGCCGAAGACCTTGCTAAGGAACTCGGCGCCGAGATCCTAGTTTCGGGGATCGTGCAGAAGACATCGAATTTGATCCTTAGTTTCGGCATTACTATCCGGAACGCCCGATCCGGCCAACTCATTCGCGCAGGGCAAGCCGACATTCGCGGAAATACCGATGAGAGTTGGCTCCGAGGGATCCGCTGGATCACAAAGAACCGCCTCATGTCCGAGCCGCTGCCAACACAGCCGTAACATATTGGGGCAGCAAGGACCCAGGAGCCCAGGAATTCCGGATTGCCTCTCTAAAGCAGAGACTTTGCAGAGATTGGAGTTCGACACGACCGCCCTTATTCGATCTTTTGAACGGATCGGCGTAAGCTCGTATCATATCGATCGCCGCAGAGGCCAAGTGCCGATGCAATGCTCCGTCTGGGGGAGAGGCCCGATGTTGTCGAGGCGTGACGTTGTTCTGGCTGCAACGATCCTGCCCACATGGGCGCGCGCAGCTGCCCTTCGTGAGGTGAGGGTAGGCGTACTGCCTTTCGGGACAGTGATGTGGGAGATGGAGGCCATTCGCAGAGCCGGTCTCGACGTCGTGAACGGCCTCACGCTCAAGGCGATTCCCCTGGCGACGAATGAGGCCGCCCGTATTGCATTCCAGGCCGGGCAGGTCGACACGATCGTTACCGATCTTCTGCTGGCGGCCCGCCTCCGGAACGAGGGACGCAAGGTAAAGTTCATCCCCTTTTCAGCGACGGAAGGCGGCGTGATGGTCCCTGCGGGCTCCTCCATTCAGAATGTGGCGGATCTTGTAGGGAAACAGATTGGAGCCGCCGGAGGGCCTCTGGACAAGAGCTGGCTTCTTCTGAAAGCCGACGTTCAGACGAAGACCGGCATCGACTTGAGCACGGGTGCGGCTCCGGCCTACGGTGCCCCACCGCTTCTGATGAACAAGCTCGAAGTAGGCGAGCTCGATGCAGCGTTGCTGTTCTGGAATTTCTGTGCGCGACTGGAGGCAAAGGGCTATCGGCGTCTGGTCGGCGCTGGCGACATTGCGCGATCATTTGGCGTCGAAGGAGAAATAGCCCTTTTAGGCTATGTTTTCCTGGAGGAGACCGATCCGGCCATACTTGACGCCTTTTCAAAGGCCTCCCAAGGCGCCAAGCAACTCCTGTCAGAACATGAGGACACATGGATCCCTATCCGCCCGCTTATGAGCGCGGAGGACGAGACAACATTTCAGGCTTTGAAACGGTACTTCATCGAAGGCATCCCGCGGCGCAGCATCCCCGATGAAAGGGCCGATGCGGAGAGGCTCTTCAGCGTGCTGGCGCAGATCGGTGGCGACAAACTGGTTGGTACAGGACGGAGCTTGCCCGACGGCCTCTACTGGAATGACGATCGCGAGCCGATGTAAGCAGGTCGATGCCCACCGGTCTTCTTTCTCGCTTGTTCTCGCTTCTGCTGCTCCTTGTCCTGTGGCAGCTAGGAACCGGCGTGCTTGGTGACGGGGTATTGCCGTCGCCAGCCAGTGTCTTCGCCTTCGTTGCTATGGAGGCTCAGTCGGGCGATTTGGCCCGCAACCTTGTGGCGACACTGAAACGGGTCTTTGCGTCCTTTACCCTCGCCATGGTCATCGGAGGAGCCATCGGACTGGTGCTAGGCCGGTCGCCCCGTTCAAACCGGATTGTGGATTCATGGCTCATGATCCTGCTCAACACGCCGGCGCTTGTGATCATAATCCTATGCTATGTGTGGCTCGGCTTGTCTGAAACAGCTGCCATAGTGGCGGTCACTCTCAACAAGATTCCGAATGTCGCTGTGATCATGCGTGAGGGGGCCCGCTCTCTCGATCCGCAAATTGAGGAGATGCGTCAGGCTTTTCGGTTCGATCGCCTGACTTGGTTACGGCACGTCCTGTTCCCTCAGGTCGAGCCTTATGCGATCGCCGCTGCCCGCTCTGGTCTCGCCTTGGTCTGGAAGATCGTTCTCGTTGTTGAGCTTCTCGGGCGTCCGGATGGGGTCGGATATGCACTCTCCTACTATTTCCAACTATTCAACGTAGCGGCCCTTCTGGGTTACAGCCTTGTATTTACGGCGGTTGTCCTCATCATCGACTTTGTCGTCCTTCAGCCTCTGGAAGCCTATGCGAGACGCTGGCGCCCTGTTCCCTCTGCGGCTTAACGTCGGCCGGAAGGTGTACCGACGGAAGGGGTTGCCTTCCCTTGAAATCCTTCGGGATTTCAAACTCGTCATCAACCGCGAGGAAACGTTGTGTCTGATTGGCCCATCCGGCATCGGCAAGACGACCATCCTGCGGATACTGATGGGCATAGATCGGGATTTTGAAGGCGAGATCCAACCCGCGCCCCGCGAGTTCAGGATCGGCCCAGTCTTTCAGGAGCCGCGACTCCTTCCATGGCGTACGGCCGAGGAAAATGTTCGTCTGGCTCTGCCGAGACGTGAGCGCCATCGATCGCTCGTTGGGTTGTTCGCCGATATGCGCCTGACCGAGTGGGCGCAACGCTATCCAGGAGAGCTTTCGGGTGGCTTGGCCCGGCGCGTCGCCCTTGCTCGCGCATTGGCAATCAATCCGTCCCTGCTCGTGCTCGATGAGCCCTTCATATCCTTGGATGAACATGCAGCAGCCGACCTGCGGGCCACCGTGTTCGACATCGTGGCAAGGCACCGGCTGAGCGTCCTCATGGTGACGCATAACATCCGGGAGGCATTGGCCTTCGCGGATCGATTGGTTCTTCTGAATGGCAGGCCTGTGGGAGTGCTTGCCGATATTCAAATCGCAACGCCCTGCCACCGCCGCTCCGGACAATGGATCGAAGCGATGGTGGACCAACTTGCCGCGGACCATCCGCAGACGATATCGTCTGGCCGTGCAACACTTACCCGGTGACGACCGTGAGCATGAGCCGCGGCGCAGGCCTCGCGAGACGTTGGAACGTGCTACGGCACGCCGTCTGTCTTTGTGCTCTCGCTATGAACTTTGTGGCTGTGGCTTCGCCTCTAGAGGGTGCTGAAGAGACAATCCCTTTTCCAGTCAAGGAAGTCGCGTCAGGCGTTTTCGTTTACGAGGCTCCGGTGGCTCTCGCGGATGCGGGCAATCTCGGCGCGATTGCGAATCTTGGATTCGTCATCGGCGATGATGGCGTCGCCGTCATCGACACGGGCGGAAGCTTGGCCGCAGGGCAAAGGCTTCTCGCGGCGATTCGGGAGAGAACCAGCCTACCGATCCGATACGTCATTAACACCCATGCGCATCCGGACCATGTCTTGGGCAATATGGCATTCGATGGGAACGGAGTAACATTTGTCGGGCACAGCAATCTCCCCCAGTCGCTTGCTGACCGCGCAAGGAACTACTTGGCTGCCAGCAGCACGTTGATTGGGGCGTCGTTTAAGGGCACCGAGATCGTTCTGCCTGACCTTCTCGTTGGGGACGCGGTGGAACTTGATCTCGGCCACCGAAGGCTTCGGGTCGAAGCCTGGCGCACAGCCCACACCAATACAGACGTCACCGTCCTCGACGAAAAAACGGACACATGGTTTCTCGGAGATCTGCTCTTCATGCGCCATGTCCCAGCACTGGATGGAAGCTTGGCTGGATGGATCATAACCTTGGAAAGTCTGCGAGCCCGTCCTGTCTCCCGTGTTGTTCCTGGTCACGGACCCTCGTCTGCACCATGGCCAGGAGCTGCCGACCCGATGACACGGTACCTCGCCAGCCTCAAGGCAGATGTGCGCTCGGCAATTCGGCAGGGCGATACGATCAGTGAGGTTGCCTTGCAGGCTGTCCAACAGGAAGCTGGCTCGTGGTTGCTGTTTAACGCGTTCAATCCTCGCAATGCGACGGTCGCCTTCCATGAATTCGAATGGGAATGACAGCGTGTGGCGGAGCGCGGGCGCCCTGCAAGGGCGACAAATCTTCCTCCGACGTCGGCACCAACGATCTGCGGTGTGCAATGCCCGCCAGTGCCGGCGAATATTTGCGGTTATTTCGACGTACAACGACCGTATACTGACCCGCACGAGGTTGCGTCATTGCTAAGCATGTAAATTAGTCTTATGATTTGCGTCGGCTTCGGTTTTAAGAGCTTCGCTTAGGGAGGCGAAGTTTGTCGCTGCCTCCGTAGCTTCCTCCCGGGCCGGTAGGGCCGGGTGCAGTTGCCGGTCGCGATGTGGTGCCGAGGCTCTCGATCCCCCTAACGCAAAACAGCGGGTGCTCAGTGCGCCGCTCGTGCAGATCGCCGCACGGGCATCCCGGGAGGAGACAATATGAGAGCGTTGCGCCTTGTGTCCGCGTTAGCCTTGTTAGCCGGTGTCATGCCGGCCAACGCAAATGATGAGGTTCAAAAACTCATCGAGGACCCCAATCAGTGGGTCATTCAGACGGGTGATTACGCCAACACCCGTTTCTCAAAGCTTGACAAAATCAATGCGTCCAATGTGGACAAACTTCAGGTCGCCTGGACGTTCTCGACTGGTGTCTTGCGCGGCCACGAGGGCTCGCCTCTCGTTGTCGGCGACGTCATGTATGTCCATACGCCGTTCCCGAACACAGTCTTCGCACTCGACCTCAACAGTGACGGGAAGATACTCTGGAAGTACGAGCCTCGACAAGATCCGAACGTGATTCCCGTCATGTGCTGTGACACCGTCAACCGGGGTCTGGCATATGCGGACGGAAAAGTCTTCCTCCATCAGGCCGATACGACCGTCGTGGCTCTCGACGCCAAGACTGGGAAACCAGTCTGGACGGTCGTGAACGGTGATCCCAAGAAGGGCGAAACGAACACGGCGACCGTGCTTCCGGTGAAGGACAAGATCATCGTTGGTATCTCGGGCGGCGAGTTCGGCGTGCGCTGTCATGTCACCGCCTACGACATGAAGACAGGCAAGCAGGTCTGGCGCGCCTATTCCATGGGACCAGACAGCGAGATGCTGATTGATCCTGAGAAGACAACGGAACTGGGCAAGCCTGTCGGTAAAGATTCCAGCCTCAAGACTTGGCAAGGAGACCAGTGGAAAACAGGCGGCGGCTGCACATGGGGCTGGTTCGCTTATGACCCGCAGCAGAACGCCTTCTACTACGGCTCGGGAAATCCTTCTACCTGGAACCCGAAGCAGCGGCCTGGCGACAACAAATGGTCGATGACGATTTTCGCCCGCGATGTCGACACAGGAATGGCGAAGTGGGTCTATCAGATGACCCCACACGACGAATGGGACTATGACGGCGTGAACGAGATGATCCTGAGCGACCAGGACATCGGTGGGCAGCGACGTCAGACACTCGTTCATTTCGACCGGAACGGCTTCGGCTACACACTCGATCGCATCACCGGGGAGTTGCTCGTGGCCGAGAAGTTCGACCCAGCGGTGAACTGGGCGACGAAGGTCGACATGGACAAGAACAGCAAGACTTATGGCCGTCCGCTCGTCGTGTCGCAGTACTCCACCGAGCAGAACGGTGAAGACGTGAACACCAAGGGCGTTTGTCCCGCTGCGCTTGGAACCAAGGATCAGCAGCCGTCAAGCTACTCTCCACGGACCAACCTGTTCTATGTCCCGACCAACCATGTCTGCATGGACTACGAGCCGTACAAGGTTAGCTACACGCCGGGACAGCCATATGTCGGCGCGACGCTGTCTATGTATCCGGCTCCGAACAGCCATGGCGGCATGGGCAACTTCATTGCCTGGGATGCCCGTGAGGGCAAGATCGTCTGGTCGCTGCCAGAGACATTCTCCGTGTGGTCGGGTGCCCTCGCGACGGCTGGTGACATCGTATTCTACGGCACGCTCGAAGGCTATCTGAAGGCTGTCGATGCCAAGACCGGCAAGGAACTCTATAAGTTCAAGACCCCATCTGGCATCATTGGCAATGTGATGACGTACATGCATGGAGGCAAACAGTACGTCGCAGTCCTTTCGGGTGTCGGCGGCTGGGCTGGAATCGGCTTGGCGGCTGGATTGACCGACCCCCATGCGGGTCTCGGCGCCGTCGGCGGCTATGCCGCTCTGAGCAACTATACGGCGCTCGGCGGCCAACTGACCGTCTTTACCCTTCCACAATAGGCGCGTGGTCAACCCCGTTCCTCAAGCACTGAAACTGGCGCAGTAACCTGCGCCAGTTTCGCCTGAGCCGACGATCCCCATACAAGGAGAGGGTTTGTGTTAGCGAAAAAATTTCGATCGGCTATGCGCGTGGTTCTCCGGAGCGCCATTGGGGCCGGGGCGCTCACGTTTCTGTTCACTCCTGAAGTGCTGCGAGCAGATCCTGTTGCTCCGGCTCGCGAGGAGAATGGAAAGTTTTTCGACGCCGAGGGTAATCCAACCTACCGCATCAAAGCGGATGGAACTGTCGACTGGTACACCTATTCCGGCTTCCGGCGTTATCACTCGGATTGCCATACTTGCCACGGCCCCGATGGCGCTGGATCGAGCTACGCTCCAGCGTTAGCGGAATCCGTCAAGACGATGACCTACCAGCAATTCACGGAGGTCGTGATCCAGGGCCGTCAGAATCTCAGGAACGGTAACACCAACGTCATGCCATCCTTCGGCACGAACCAAAACGTCGTCTGCTACCTGGATGATATCTATGTCTATCTTCGGGCCCGTGCCGATGGTGCCCTCGATCGCGGGCGACCCGAGAAGAGGGATGACAAGCCACAGTCTGCGAAAGATGCTGAAGCGTCGTGCCTTGGTGGATGAGACGCCTTGCATCAAACGATCAGGGCGTGGAATCGGAGCGGATGCCCTCTGGAGGGGCGTCGGTCGAATGCTCGGCTATGCTGGGCTCGTCGCTAGCGCTATAGTGATCGGATCGCACCATCCGGCTCAAGCACAGCACCTTCCCGATCTCGTCACGCGGGATGTATTGCGGGTCTGCGCGGATCCAGCCAATATGCCGTTCACGACCCGCGAAGGGAAGGGGTTCGAGAACCAGATCGCGGCGATTCTGGCTGACGAGCTCAAGGTTTCTTTGCGATATTACTGGATGCCGCAAGGTCCGGGTTTCGTTCGCAATACGCTCAGCATGAAGCTTTGCGACATCATAATCGGGTATGCTGCCGGCAGCGATATCGTGCAGTCCTCCAATCCCTATTACCGCTCCGTCTATACGGCTCTTGTCAGCGCCAGGGGAGAGCTGACAGATCTCAAACACCTTGCTGACCCGCGGCTCCGGTCAATGCGCATCGGAGTCATCGCCGCAACGCCGCCAGTCGATCACCTTGAGGCTCTTGGCCTCGGGTTGAATATGAAGTCCTATTCGCTCCTGGTTGACCGGCGATTCGAATCTCCTGGGGACGAGATGATTGCGGATCTCCTGGCGGGCCGCCTCGATATTGCAATTCTCTGGGGCCCTATCGCCGGATATGGCGCGATGCAGCATCAGGGCACCCTCATAAAGGTACCTTTGATTGACGAGGCCGAGCGCCCATCTCTGGCCTATCGCATCACTCTCGGTTTGCGGCCGAACGAGATTGAATGGAAGCGAACCCTCAATGCCGCACTTCACAACCGCCAGGCCGATATTAACCGGGTTCTTCTTTCATACGGCGTGCCTCTTCTTGACGATGACGGGCATCTCATCGAGGAGCCGGCATCGGGAGATACCAAGCCATGAGGGTTCTGCACCGGAACGCGCCGGCATTCGGCCTTGCAATGCTCGCATGGATCTTGGCTGCCCCATGTACCTACGGCCAAGTCCCGCCGGAACCGGAGGGCTACCGGCTCAAAGATTACAGGGCTCCGACGCCTGCGACCCTCCGAGGAGCGACGGTGCTTGATACTGCAGGCGCCGAGGCGTTATGGCGGACAGGTAGCGCTTCGTTCATCGATGCGCTTCCGCAGCCGGAACGCCCTGCCAATCTTCCTCCTGGGACTCTGTGGCATCCCCCTTCGCATGCAAGCATACCTGGCGCCGTGTGGTTGCCGAATGTCGGCTTTGGCGAGCTCGCACCGGAAACGGAATCCTATTTCCGCAATGGCTTGACCGCAGCCTCCCAGGGCAACATGGCGCACGCACTCGTCTTCTTCTGTTTGCGGAATTGTTGGATGTCCTGGAATGCGGCCAAGCGTGCCCTCGGCTATCGCTATTCCGCCGTATACTGGTATCCTGACGGAGTTGACGGTTGGAAGGCCGCTGGCCTGCCCTTGGAGGAAGCAAGAAAAGGTCCATAATGCGGAGAGTTGGCGCGTGGACCGTATCCGTCAGACTTCATGTTCTCGTTCGAATATAGCCCTTTATGGGAGGCTATTCATGACCGTGAATCTGCGCATCATCACTTCACTGTCGGCGGGTGTCGCGGCTCTCCTGTTGCTCTCAGGCCCATCCTTTGCGGATGATCAATCCACTGAGAGGACATGGTCAGAAATCCGATCTTCCGTCATCGGCGAGCGCGTTCCCGAGGACGCGGCCGGGCGATTGGTGCTCGGCGCACCGATGCGCGCGGAGGACGCCGCCATCGTGCCGATCGAAATGCATCTGAGGCTGCCTAAGGAAGAAAAGGCCAAGGTTATCCAGATCACGCTTGTCGTGGATGAAAATCCGGCCCCGATCGTAGGCGTTTTTCATTTCGAGAACGGGCAATCCATCTTCGACCTAGCGACCCGGGTGCGGATCGACTCCTACTCGTTCGTTCGAGCCATCGCGACGATGGACGATGGACGTATGTATATGGCGAAGGTCTACGTGAAGGCCGCAGGAGGGTGCTCGGCACCCGCTGTCAAGGATCCGGCGGAAGCGCAGGCCCATCTTGGGGAAATGAGATTCAGGGTATTCGCTGATCGGGGCGACGCGCAAATTCAGATGCGGCATCCCAACTATTCAGGCATGCAGATGGATCAGGTTACCCGCCTGTACACTCCCGCTTGGTTCGTCGAGAGAATTAACATTCGCCAGGGCGAGAAGACGCTCTTCACGGTAGAAGGCGGAATCTCCATCAGTGAGGATCCGACTTTTCGGTTCAGCTATAACAGCACCGGTGAGCCTGTGACGGTCGAGGCGAAAGACAATGAAGGGCGCATCTTCAAACAGACATTCCTGGCGTCCGGCACCTGAATATCCGCCCTATCGGAAGCAGCGGATCTCGGCTTCCGCCTGGGCGCGGCGGAGGTCGGCTACGATGTCATCGAACATCTTGGCATTACGGAATAGCGACAGCTGCTGGCCGACCCCCTGTCGCATGGAGAGAATTGTCTCGGCTTGGACATAGCGGTCATATGGAAGGATAGAGGCCAAGATGTCGATGGAGCAGGAGCATCGCTCGAGCGTGTCGCGAGACTGCCCGTTCGCCACCATGCAGCCGAATACATAATCCGCTCGAGCATTCGTGGGATAGTCGTTGGCGAGATCGCCCTCGGCGGCCCGTGCAGCCATAGTGAGAACCGCAATAAGAACACTGGCTCGCGCACACGTCTCAACTGCCGCTCGGAACATAGCTGAGGGTCTCCTGAAAAAGTTTTCGACCGTTCGCGGCGTCCGCCCTCACATCGATCGAGTGGACTCTCCCCGGCACATAGTCGGAGACGACGAACGAATAGGTCAGAGTATCGAGGCCCATCATCTGGGCACGATGAGGGTCCTGAAGGAATGGCCTTGTGGCGATTTTCCAGGCAGGTACCTGCTGGTCTTCGTATGCGGTGGTGATCGGCGTCACCGAGGCGCTGTCGCGCAAGCCGGCCCGAATGGCGTTCTTGAGGTAGCCTGGGTTGGCTCCAACCGCCGAGACGAGGGTTTTGAGGTGTTGCTCCAGGAACAGGACCAGGACGGGATTTCCCGCAACGTCGTCGAAGGGCCCGGCAGGTCGCCGCTGGGCGCCGGAAAACATCTCGACCTGCACGTTGCGGATATCTGCAGATGATCCGGGACTAAGGAGGAGACGGATGGTGTCGGAAAGCCCCTGCACACGTTCGGAAGGGAGGCTGCTGACACGCTCGTACCGGTAGAGCAGAGAGGCGTCTGGGGGAGCGGACCGCCAGTCCTGCGTCTCGAAGAGGAGGTCGGACGCAGCGGGCGCTTCCTGGGACGGAGCTGGTGTGGCAGCAACCGTCCACGCCGCGAGCCCGATGGCAAAGGCTAGACTCCGCATGTGGTCTCTCCAACAGGATGCTGGCTGGCCGATGTGCCGAAGCCGCGATAGACCGGCGAGACGGCGGCGCTCGACGACTCGGTCACGGCGAGATTGCGGATCGATGCATGGTAAGGTGAGAGATGGCAGGCCGGATCTGTGGCCTTGGCGTCGCCGGTCAAGGCCAGAGCTTGGCAGCGACAACCACCCCAGTCCCGTTCGCGCCGTTCGCAAGTCTGACACGGCTCACGCATCCAGCTGGTTCCACGGAAAGCGTTGAAAGCGGGAGATCGCGTCCAGATCTCGTCCAGCGAATGATCCCGCACGTTCCAGAACTCCAAGTCCGGGATCGTTTCTGCGGCATGGCACGGCAGCACCTTTCCAGAAGGTGTGACATTCATCAGGCGCCGTCCCCACCCACCGGCGCAGGCTTTCGGATACGTGGCATAGTAATCAGGCAGGACGTGATCGATGACCATGTGCCCTTGCAAACGCTCACGCTCTGCTTCCACAAGCGCGATCGCTCGGTCGACAGAGGCTCGGGTCGGCATGAGGGCGGCCCGGTTTACATAAGCCCAGCCATAATACTGGGTGTGGGCGATCTCGACACGTTTTGCGCCCAGATTGACAGCCAGATTAATTATTCCCGGCATGCTGTCGATATTGCCGCGGTGGATAACGGCGTTGACAGTCAGTGGCAGATCGAGCTCGATCACGTGTCTGGCAAAAGCGATCTTTTGAGCGTGTGCGCCTTTCAGGTGTGCGATGCCATCGGCGGTATCGGCGTCAGCGGCCTGGACGGAGAGTTGCACATGGTCGAGGCCTGCATCGGCGAGACCATGAAGCTTCTCCAAGGCGGGGCCGACGCCGGAGGTGATCAGATTGGTATAGAGGCCGGCTTGCGCGCAATACGCTACGATCTCCGCAATGTCGGTGCGTGCTGTCGGCTCTCCCCCCGAGAGGTGAACGTGGAGCACGCCGAGCTCGGCGGCTTCACGAAGCACCCGAAACCAAGTGGCGGTATCGAGTTCTGACGAGCGGCGTTCGAGCTCGAGCGGATTGGAGCAATAGGGACAATGTAGCGGGCATCGATGAGTGAGCTCCGCGAGGAGGCCAATCGGGGCAGGGATATCGTTCAGTGCATCACTCATGGCTTCTGATCCGATTCAAGATTTGTGGCCCCGAGGATGCGCCTGTTCAGAAGCCCATTCAGCATCTCGATCACATCCGCCTCGATTACAGCGCGATCTGCATCGAAGCGGGCGGCAAGATCGCTCGCGATCTCGTGAATGCTTCTTCGACCGTCGACAAGCCTGAGCACCTCCAGGGCGTGGGTATCGAGATCGAAGGCCCGTTCGGGTGCGAGGAGGACGTGAGCCTTCCGGATTCTGTCATGGTGCACTCTGACGCCCCGCGGCAGATGGGGGATGCTGCCTGGGCTCAGTCCGATGGTCATTATATCGCCTCCGCGCCAGGCTTCCATGCTCCGGGAGGCACGAAACCAGGCTCCACATAGCTAAAGTAAAGAGCGTCCAACTGAGCCCAGAGCACGTCGCACTTGAATGACAGCGCATCGATGACCGCCTGCTGATGGGCACGCGTGACCGCATTCCGCTTCACATAATTCAGGGCGAAGTCCGCATCTCGTGGAGCTTGCGACAGACGCTTCTCGAAATAACTGAGTGTATCGCTCGAGATGAAATCATAACCTGACAACATCCCAGCGACGCGTTCGGAGATAATGCTTGGGCTAAACAGCTCAGTCAGCGATGAAGCTACCGCCTCGAGGAGCGGTCGCTCACGCACGAAGCGAACATAGGCCTCGACGGCAAAGCGCGTGGCCGGCAACGCTCCTCGCATGGATATTACGTAAGGCCGTGGCAGACCAAGCCCGTCGGTCAGACGGAGCCAGCGCTCAATGCCACCTTCTCCTTCTCTCTCCCCATCGTGATCTATGATTCTTTGGAGCCAAGCCCGCCTGAGCGTGCGATCGTCTGCTCGGGCGATGAGACTGGCGTCCTTGATCGGGATCATCGCTTGGTAGCAGTAGCGGTTCAATGCCCAAGCCCGCACCTGATCGCGATTCAGTTGACCTCCATGCAGAAGACGATGGAACGGATGGAGATTGTGATAGCGCTCTGCCCCAATGGCTCGCAGCTTCGCTTCCAACTCGGCCGCGGTGAGCGGCCTTTCATCGTCCGAAACAGAATCTTGACATACGGACGGGCTATCAATCATGGGAAAATCCTCAAACCATCGTGCGCCACGATCCATCCTTTCTGTTCAACAAAGCGGCGCTCCGCCGAACCATCGACGAGCACGGGATTGGTGTTGTTGATGTGAATAAAAATCCGCTGCGGCACCTGAGTGTCTGCCAGTCCCGCTATCGAGCCGTCCTCGCCAGCCATGGGAATATGTCCCATGCGACGACCGGTCTTCTCGCTCGCTCCCGCTCGCAAGAGATCATCGTCGTGGAAAACGGTGCCGTCGAAAAGCAGGGCGTCCACTCCCACGAGTCGGCTGAGCAGATCCTCATCGAGGCTGGCACAGGCCGGCACAAAGGCAATCCGTTTTCCGGCCCCCTCGAGAATAACCCCGATTGTGGCATCGGGATCGTGCTCGTAGGTATAGCGCGCGCCTTCTCGCCACAACGGGATCTTTCCTGGAACAGCAAAGATCGTCGCGGACAATCCAGCCACGGGCTCAAAAGGCTGTCCGAGATGAACCGGATGGCGCTGGACTATCTCTGGCGCGAGTGCGTCGAAGATCTGGTTCAGTGCCAAGGTGTCAAGGATCTTGTGCGTAGCGAATATCGCGAAGGGCTGTCGTTCCCTGAGAGTAAGCAGTCCAGCCACATTATCGATCTCGGCGCTCGTAAGGAGGACCGCCTTGATCGGGGAGTGACGGGCCGACACCCGGGGATGCAGATCGCCTGTTCTGGCGATCTGCTGCCAGATGTCTGGCGACGCGTTCAGCACAAGCCAATCCGCGCCGTTAGCCGAAACCGCGAGGCTCGACTGTGTTCGGAACCGTACCCTTGGATCTCCGTCCCACGCCAACCGGCAGACAGGACAACGGCAATTCCATTGCGGGACGCCGCCTCCTGCTGCAGACCCAAGAACGACGGCCTGCACTTCTAACGGTCCACGTGGCGATCAAATCACCTGAAAGGATCGATTTCGCTTACCGGATCGATGTCGGCCGACTCGTAACTTGTTACTTCCATGCCGACGCAGTACTCGCGAACAGAAGGCTTGGACCACTTCATGCTCATGGTTTCCTCCGCAGCTTGCCACACGGTTCTTCGCCATGAATTCCGTAGGCTTCAACTTGGCGATTTCTTCGCCAGGTTTTTAACTATGCTGCAACCGATGAGGCTAGGCAAGCAGAATTACCCCGGCTCAAAGGGATTGCCTCTATGGTTTGGGAAGCCCGAGCGGTTTAGTGCTCGACATGGAAAAATCAATAGGAGCACCTAAATCGGATTCTGAACGGCACCTCGCGCCACACAGCGCCAACGGTTGATACGCCAAGCTGGATGGCTTTGCTGCCATTCTGCAAGCGTCGATTGTGCATGGATGAGGCAACCCATGTAGCTTGCATCCTCATAAGAGAAGTTCAGGCGCTCCTCCTGGCAGCTTTGGGGATTGCTGAGAAGGCAGACAGTCATCAATACCAGCATTGAAGGTCTCCTAAACTCTTCCACTCCTCTAGCGAAGAGTCGTTCGGTTGAATAACGCAGTGCATGGGATAAAAGGTGAACCAAGCCGTTCAAAATGCGTGCAACGGGGCAATAAAGATCACCAGAGGAACACGGAAATGTGTTCTTCCCTCGAGGAGAGAAAGCTACCAAAGAGCCAATGGAAGTTTGGGCACCGATCGTATACTGTAAAGCCTTCACAGGAGGTGCCTCGACTGTGATCTGTCGAAGGACTTTTCCGGACGGTTTGGTCAAGCTGCCGCATTGGTTGTGCTGCATTGCAGCAGCGACGGCCTTTCTTTGGGTAGGAGCGCTCCAGGCTGCGGAACCCATGAATGTCCGGATTACATTCCTGGCTCACACACCTCCAGCGCCAGCTTCCTACGAAATGGATCCGACGCCTCAGGACGAAGGGCTTACCAGTGGGTGCCCTGCGATCAAGGAGAACGACACGACTGGGGCGTTTACGGGTCAGCACTACGGCCTGAACAAAGCGTGTCTTGCGGCAAATGAGGAGCCGGTTTCGAAGGCAAGGGCGCTCGTTTCGGAAGGCATCAATGTCCTCGCCGTCGCCATGACGCAGGGGCTGAATCAGCGAATGCTGCTCGATACCTTGGGCTCCGACGAACCCGAGAGCGAGTGTCGGATGTGATGACATCGGATGGAAGGGCGAGGGCGATGATCACCAGTTTCGAGCCGTCGCGCCCTTATGCGATCTGCTTCCTGCCCCTCGTCGGGCTCATGCCCAGCACCGCCCCCGCCTGCACAATGTTCGTCTCTAACGAAAAGGGCAACTCGATCACAGTGATCGACGCGGAGACGTTTCCGGTCACCTCTGCGGTGAAGGTCGGGTGTCACCCACACGGTACTCTCATTAGGACGAACGGCGTCTCCAACAATGTGTCGGTGATCGATGTCGAACGTCTGAGTGCCATCAAGAGCATCGGTGTCGGTCGCGCCCCGTGTGGTGTGGACGTCACTCCGGAGTAATAGGCTGCTGGGAATGGACGCAATCGGTCAGATCGCCCAAAGGGAACCGTCATCGCACCATTTGGTCGATGCCTTGAACGTCGAGAGCGTGAGCCATTGGTTTGGGGCGCGGCAGGTTCTGCAGGATGTCTCTCTCCGCGTCCCGCAAGGCCGTCTCGTGGCTCTCCTTGGCCCCAACGGAGCCGGCAAAACGACGCTTTTTGCAATCGTCACACGATTGTACCACAGCCGGACCGGTACCGTCCGAGTCTTCGGTTGTAACATGCGTGAGCAGCCATCCCAGGCCCTTTCCAAGATCGGAATCGTGTTCCAGACCCGAACTCTCGACGCCGATCTGACGATCCGCCAGAATCTCATTTATCACGCATCGCTTCATGGAATCGCCAAGCGCAATGCACAGGAACGTTCCGCCGCGCTGCTGGAACGGGTCGGGCTTTCCGAACGAATCGACGATAGGATTCGGAACCTGTCGGGCGGTCAGGCCCGCCGAGCCGAGATCGCCCGAGCCTTGATGCATCGACCGCGTCTCCTCCTGCTCGACGAGCCGACTGTCGGGCTGGACGTGGCGTCACGGTCCGATATCCTTGCGGATATCCGGAGTCTGGTCCGCGAAGAGGGCCTGTCCGTCTTGTGGGCGACCCACATCCTGGACGAGATCGAGTCCGATGATGATCTCGTGGTTCTGAACGAGGGGAAGGTGATTGCGAGCGGTCCTGTCCGAACGATCGCATCCCAAGGTGATCTAGCCACCACATTTCGCAGGCTTACAAAGGACAGCCGCGCCAAAGAGGACACCTGAGAGATGACAGCCACCGAAGGCAGACTCAGCTTCCCAGGGTATGTGATATGCTTCTCGGGCATTGCGCGCAGGGAGATCCTGCGCTTTCTCAATCAAAGAGAGCGTTTTCTCTCGGCTTTGGTCAGGCCGCTCGTGTGGCTCTTCATCTTCGCTGCAGGGTTTCGCAGCGTTCTTGGGGTTTCCATCATTCCTCCTTACGAGACCTATGTTCTCTACGAAGTGTATGTCGTCCCTGGCCTAGCTGTCATGATCCAGCTCTTCAACGGCATGCAATCATCGCTGTCGATGGTCTATGATCGCGAAGTCGGATCAATGCGAGTTCTCCTCACCAGTCCGTATCCCCGCTGGTCGCTCCTGCTGGCAAAGCTCGCTGCCGGCGTGATCGTGTCGCTCGCCCAAGTCTATGTTTTCCTCGCCATCGCCTATTTATGGGAGGTCGAAATCCCGCCGCTCGGCTATCTTATGGCCCTACCAGCCTTCATTCTCACGGGATTGATGCTGGGAGCGATCGGGTTGTTTCTATCCTCTCTCGTCCGCCAGCTCGAGAACTTCGCCAGCGTGATGAACTTCGTCATCTTTCCGATGTTCTTTGCGTCTTCCGCTCTCTACCCGTTATGGCGCATTCGTGAGTCCAGCGAGGCGCTCTACCGGATTTGCCTGTTGAATCCGTTCACGCACGCAGTCGAACTGGTTCGCCACGCCCTCTACGGCTCCTTCGAGCCTGTCGCGCTGAGTGTCGTAGCCTCCACGACAATCATTTTCTTTCTGCTTGCCGTTGGCGCGTATGACCCCGCGCGCGGCATGATGCTCCGCCGAGGTGGACCGTCAGGAGAGCCCGCATGAGACTTTTCCTATATGCAGGTGCGGCGATGATGATTGCGGGACTTAGTCCTATGGCATCGGCGCAGGCTCCTTCGGAGTTCGAGTGGCCCTGTGTCCAGCAGAAGGTCCCTGTAGTCGCAGCCAGCACGGTATGGTCGGGCCCGGACCTTGAGGAAGTCGGGTCCTGGCAGGCGGATTCAGACGCGGCACTGCTGGCCCAACGCCTGGCCTCCCGTCGTACAAGGACGGAAGAGATCGACCCGTTGATTGAAGCTTTCGCGGAGCAGGCTGGTGAACGGAAGGCGGAACGTCTCACCCGGGTCTTCGCAGGTGTTCTTGATGTCATCAACACGGAGCGCTCTCGCATCATAGCCGGGATCGAGCGCTATGCACGCGGTCAAAACGAGCTTGCCGAGAAAATTCGTGAAGAGGCAGACAAGATTACCGCTGCGAAGGACGGGCCCGCCACCGAGCCCACAAAGGAGCTTCAGGAGCTTGAAACCCGCTTCCAATGGGACAAACGGATCTTCGAAGAGAGATCTCATGCCCTCAGCTCCGTTTGCGAAACACCGGTTCTCTTGGAGCAACGTCTCTTCGAGATCGCACGGAGCATCCAACAACATCTTTAGCCGGATCTGCGAAGGACGAATAAACCCATAGACCCTTGGCCGATCATTCTCACAGGTCCGGCGTCCGCAGGAGGCGCTGAGGACGAAACAAAGGGAGGAACGCATGGAGACGCGGGCTGCAGTAGCATGGGAGGCTGGCAAGCCGCTGACCATTGAGACCATCCGGCTTGAGGGCCCGCAGGCGGGCGAGGTGCTGGTGGAGGTGATGGCGACGGGGGTCTGCC
>Ga0180215_1000869_pt1 | contig 35375 bp, 25 predicted proteins | sample eDN3rd37CBELigBY_FD_128871 | JGI IMG/M metagenome (GOLD analysis project Ga0180215, IMG submission 128871) | Enriched backyard soil microbial communities from Emeryville, California, USA - eDNA 3rd pass 37_C BE-Lig BY (version 2) (version 2) | ecosystem: Environmental > Terrestrial > Soil >...
ACCGACAACCACCGCGCACTGCTCGTATATCGCTCCACAATTAGCGATCGACTCTTCTATCGCACCAGTACAGACGGTGGCCTGACGTGGTCGGCGGGGCGCGAAGTTCCCGGCGCACAAGCTCGCGAATACGTCAACAAGCACAATTTTGACAAACTCTCACTGGCGGTCGATGGAGATGGTCGCTTTCTACTGGGGTGGGTGGGCACCGATGAGGACGCACCAAAGGGACTCTCGGTGATGGTTGCAACCTGGGACGGACTCGTCTGGACGAACCCTCAGGTCGTGGCAAGTCCCGACGGGTTTCCTGAATACCCACGGCTCGCCATCTCGCTCGGCAACCAGATGCGCGTGGCGTATTTTGTTCGCGACAACGTCTTCGACATCGGTCGATACACGATGTGGATCGTCAATGGCACGAGCGACGCAGCCACGATCGCACCACTCGACATTGAGCCTGCACCGCTTATCGTTCCTGCAACTCCAATCATTCCAACTCCGCAATTATTCACCGGTGTTACGCCACCGCCTGCTCCAGCGCCTGTAGAGCGGCCTGTGCTCAGCAACAGTACGCCTCAGGCGATCAACACACTCCCAATCCGCCAGATTGTCACGATGACGGCAAGTGGGGTTGTCATTGCGATGCTCATCGCCGGCGTCGTGTACCGGTTGGCTCGGGGCTAGTCTGACAACCTCGTCATGAGATTGCCAGCCGCACAACAATAGCGATCTTCCCCGCACCGATGACACTCAAGAGGCGAATTGTCGAAGTCGGAAAGCAGAGTCGGATCGTGACAAACAACATCTATCTAGACTTTGTTCGACGATGGTACTGGCTGATTGCCATCGGTGTTGCGATCGGAATCGCCGCAACCAACCTGGCGCTTGAACAGCGCGTCCCACTGTACCAGTCAACCTCGACGATTCAGGTCGGCCGCACCGTTCAGGACAGCCGTCCCGACTTGATGAACCTGTCCATCTCGGACCAGCTGGTTCCGATCTATCGCGAGCTCGCAAAGCGCGACCCCGTGCTGAACGCGGTTTCTGAAACGCTGGGGATTCCCTACTCTGCTGACTCACTGCGGGCACGAATGCTCGTCTCGCGAGTACCCGGCACCCAGTTAATCGACGTCTCCGTCGTCGACCCAGACCCACAACTTGCCGCCGCAATCGCGAACGAGGTCGCACGACAACTCATCTTGCAGAGTCCCACCGACTCGATACAGGACGAAACACAGGCGTTCATTCAACAGCAGTTAGTTGACCTGCAAGACAAAATCAACAGGGGTCAGGAGCAGATCGACACGCTCGAAGACCAGATCGCTCAGATGACGAGCGCGATCGAAGTATCAGATGCGCAGATTCGCCTAGAGGCGATCAACGCTCAGGTAGATGCTTGGCAGAAGTCGTACGCAACGCTCATCGATAGCGCTGAGCCGAGTAAGACGAACTTCCTGGTGATCGTCGGTGAGGCGACGCCAGCGGTTGTGCCGGTTGCAACACCAGTCACACTGTACTACGGACTTGGCATCGTCGTCGGGGGAGGTATCTCCGCTGCACTTGCCCTCGGCCTCTCGACGCTGTTTAGCGCGATACGGCGAGTTGACGATCTTCGGAGAGTCGTCGGTACTATCCCTGTGACGACGATTCCGTACCTGCGCGATGTACGCAGGCACCCACTGGTATCCACCACAGCCCCCGCAACACCAACGGCTGCCTCATACCGGGTATTGCGCAACATCCTCCAGACCGAGCAGCCGGATGCCACGCCCGTGTCAGTTGCGGTCTTTAGCAGCAGACCCGGCGAAGGCAAGACGACAACCATCGCGAACTTGGCCATCGTCCTGGCAAGCGTGCGTCGCAGCGTGGTTCTGGTTGATGCGAACATGCGCAATCCAAGCCTCGATCAGATGTTTGGAACCGACACGTCTCGTGGCCTTAGCGATGTCCTGCTCGGAGATTGTGACCTGCGCGATGCGCTACAGCCATCCGACTTTCCAAACTTGACCATTCTTGGAGCGGGAAGTATCTCCGCCAGTTATACGGACATCCTGTCTCCGGGTCGCATCCGGTCGGTGATTGAGTCGCTGTCGGAGCTGGCAGAAATCACGCTAATCGATACGCCGAGCATCCTGGAGGAGCAGGAAGCCCTGATGCTGGCGCGTGAGGTGGATTCGGCGATCGTGATTGTCGAAGCCGGAAGGATTCGCGGTAGCGAAGTGGACCGAACGATCGAGGTCCTTACCCGCTCGGGAGTCTCGATCATCTCGATTGCACTGAGCAAAGTCCGCGCAACACGACGGCTCACTGACCGGTTGCCATTCACACGTGATGCGCGCTTGCGCAAGCTGGCCGAGTCACGCCGCGCAGATCGAAGACTCGCTGGTTCGACTCAGGAGATAGCCAGAACCCGCGATGTCGCTGCATTGACGAGGTTGACGCGCTCGAAACGATCGGTAACACATGCGCACACTGCTGATGACACAAGTCGTTCCGAATCCGCCTGACGCTGGCCCGAAAGCAAAGACTCATTATGTCCTGCGCACACTGGCAAAGGAACATGAAGTCGACCTGGTGACGTTTGTCCGCTCCGAGGCAGAGATCCAGCACGCGAAAGCACTCGCTCCATACTGTCGTTCAATCGCGACTGTCCCGATCCAACGGGGCAAAGTTCGCGACGCCGGGTATCTGGCGAAGAGCTGGCTGAAGCGAACCCCCTTTCTGGTTGAGCGCGACGCACGGCGAGCGTACTCGACCATCGTCAGTCAACTTATGGCTTCGGGCGACATCGACGTTATGCACGCGGACCAGCTATCGATGGCTCAGTACCTCGACCTTGGACGTGGACACCGTGCCCGCCGCGTCTTCGACGCGCACAACGCCGTGTGGGAACTTGTCCACGAACTCGCTCCTCGCCAGCCAACGCCGGTTCATCAGGGATTTGCCGCCGTCGAATGGCGCCGGCTTCGGCAGTTCGAAGGCCGAATCGCAAGAGAGAGCGACCTGACGCTGGTGGTATCAGAACGGGATCGCAGCGCGCTATCACTTGCCGCTGGGACGGAGATCCGAACTGAGGTCGTTCCAATCGGAATCGAGGCACTCGAGCGTGATCCTGTCGATCTGGCGGGGACGGCAAACCTGCTGAGTATCGCGACAATGCACTATCCACCGAATGCCGAAGCGCTCCGCTGGTTCCTGGACTCAATCTGGCCACGGGTCGCGACTGCAGTACCGAATGCCACACTGGACATCGTCGGGACACGTCCACCGCAGGATCTGAGCGCTGCAGCAGAACTCGATACCCGCGTCCGCGTCCGCGGGTATGTCGAGAATGTCGAGCCGCTATATCAGGAGGCGGCCGTCTTCATCGCGCCGTTGCGCTCTGGTAGTGGCGTTCGAGTCAAGATTCTCGAAGCCATGGCGCGCGGTGTTCCAGTTGTGTCGACGACAATTGGCGCCGACGGGCTGGATGTCCACGATGGCGTGCATCTACTACTCGCGGATACGGCGCAGGAATTTGCGGAGGCCATACGTTTCCTGATCGCCAACCCTGCCAGAGCACGAGCGATCGCTACTACCGGTCGTCAACGGGTCATCGAACGTTACGATTGGCGAAATTGCTGCCGGCCAGTACTTGATGCATATCGCCAGCTAATCCCGGCGAAAGCAGCCAGCGTGTACTTTCCAGTGAACCGCTCAACAGCAACTCCACAGGATGTGACGTGATTGTCACTCGGATGCTGACCATCTGGACGCCACTCGCACCGGGTGAAATCGTAGCCTGACATACATCAACAACACGCCGCTGCCAACTGTAGGAGATGCAGGTTGCGTATCCTCTTCATCCTGCCATATGGGCCAACTGAGACGCGCGTTCGCTCACGCTTGCTATTGACCGAGTTGGCTAAACGGCACGAGATTACGCTCGTCGCGCTGACCTGGAATCACGCTGACCAGGACGCGCTGACGATATGGTCCGAGCGCGGGGTCGACGTCCGATCGGTCCCACATCGACCACGGGCGTGGCTACCAGGAGCGTATCGCGCGCTGCGTCAACCCCTGCAGCGCATCATTTCGACATCACCAGAATTGGCGCGCATTGTTCGTCGTCTGCTCGCTGAGGCGGATGAAGCTGGTAACCCCTATGATGCGGTCCACGTCGAGCACTTGCGCGGAGCGTCTGCCGCCAACCTTCCGGGCGGCTTTGGAGTTCCGACCGTGTTTGACGCGGTTGACTGTATATCGGAACTGGCCCGCCTGACCTGGGAGCGAAACCCTTCGCCGATCACCCGACTGGTCGCTCGGGTGGAAGAAGAGCCAACACGTCGGTATGAGCGCACATGCCTGGCGAGCGCTGATGTCACAACCGTCGCCGCTGAGCGCGACGCATTCGTACTACGAGAGATCTATCCTGGCGCGCAGATCGATGTGATTCCGAACGGCGTGACCTGCCTATCCGACCCGGTGCAACTCGTTGACGATCCGGTAGTCATCTTCACTGGAAAACTGTCGTATCACGCGAATCAGGCCGCGATCCGCTGGTTTATCGATTCCAGTTGGCCATGGGTAACGCGCTCGATTCCCGACGCCCGGCTGGTCGTTGCTGGCGCCGATCCACCCGGCTGGCTGACGTCACGCGCCGATGGACGCCAGATTCAGATAGTCGCGAATCCACCAGACATGATGGTGGAAATCGCTCGTGCCCGCGTCGCAATTGCACCCATGCAATACAGCGTTGGCATTCAGAACAAGATCCTTGAAGCGATGGCTGCCGGAGTACCGGTCATTGCCACATCCGCCGCACTCGACGGACTAACTGGTAATGCCAGTCTCGTTGCTCGCGCAGCTGATGGCGAACGCCAATTCGCTGCTGCCGTCATCCGCATGTTGACCGACGAGCGTCACGCGCGGTCGCTAGGCCAGCGCGGCTTCGACTACGTTCGACTACACCACTCCTGGTCGACGGCCGCCAGTCGCTTTGAAGCCCTCTACCGAAAAGATGAGGCGATGCGATGGATAGCCTGAGGATAGATGCTCCCGTCGACAGCCGGTTACCCGGGTTGTCCGGATCTTTCGAACAAGATCTTACAGACCTTCTGGCACGTCAGCGGCTTCGAAGAGCGCTTGGCGTCGCAACCTTGATAACGACCGATACTGTCAGTATCTGCCTCGGATTCGCTCTCGCCTATCTGATTCGCTTCCAGACACGTTGGGGACTTTTTTACGAGCATGAGACATCCCCACTGACACGGTATGTCGTGCTGACGGTCGCAATCCTCCCAGTCGTCCTGATAACTCTGGCCTGCTATCAGTTGTATAGCGAGCGGCGCATCTTTGATGGCGCCAAGGAGTACTCACGGATCGTGTCAGCGATCACACTGGCCATCATGCTGGTGATCCTGGCCAGTTTCATGATCGACTCTGGTCTTGTCATCGCGCGCGGCTGGATCGTTCTCTCCTGGGTATCGTTGATCGTCTCCGTCAGTTGTGGACGGTTCTTCCTGCGACGGCTAGCACACTGGCTATATAGTGCAGGCGACCTCGCCCAGCGAGTACTGGTCATAGGCGGTGGCGCAGACGTTACTTCCCTTGCCGATCGCATCCAGGAATCGCCAGGCAGCGGGTTGCAGGTTGTTGGCTCAATCGACTGCACAGCATTCGCTGACGAACAGAACCACAAGAGTGTGTCCGTTACCGCTTTGATCGCCACCAGCAGGGCGGACGCGTTGCTGGTCAGCGCGGCCTCGGTGCCACAGCCTGTCCTCTCACGAATCGTCCGCGAGGTATCGCAGCTCCCGACAGCGCTGCATTTGGTCCCTGGAATGTACGAAATCCTGACAACGGGCGTGCAGTCAGGTGAAGTCTGCGGGTTGCCGCTGGTGACAATGAACAAAGTTCGGATAACCGGTCTCGATCTGATCCTGAAGCGCATGCTGGATTGCGTCGTTGCTCTGAGTGTGCTGGTACTTGCCTGCCCGATTCTGCTCGTCACTGCACTGATTGTTCGCATGACCTCGCCCGGACCGATTCTCTACCGGCGGAGAGTCGTTGGCCAGCAAGGCACCGTCTTCAACGCACTGAAGTTCCGAACGATGCGGATCGACGGCGACGAGATCCTGCGCGATCGGCCAGACCTTCAGGAGGAGCTCCGTCGTCACGGAAAACTCGTCAACGACCCACGCATCACACCGGTTGGCGGGTTCCTGCGGCGGTGGAGTATCGATGAGTTGCCTCAGTTGCTGAATGTTCTTCGTGGGCAGATGAGCCTTGTCGGGCCAAGGATGATGACCGAGCCTGAGCTGGAACACTTCGGACACTGGCGAGAGAACGTATCAACCGTCAAGCCTGGTCTGACTGGCCTCTGGCAGATCAGTGGCCGGAGCGACCTCGGCTACAACGATCGCGTCCGGTTCGACATGCACTACATTCGTAACTACACCATCTGGATCGACATCGAAATTCTCGTTCGCACGCTCCCGGCTGTCTTACAGGGTCGAGGAGCATATTAGGAAAGGCATCATCGATGCGCGTTGTCGTTACTGGCGGAGCCGGATTCATCGGCTCACACGTAGCCGACCGTCTCCTGCGGGCGGGCCACGATGTCAGCATCATTGACGATTTATCGACGGGCCATCGCGAGAACATCCCCGATGACGCCACATTCTACGAGTGTGACATTCGCGACGACCGATTATTCGCAATCCTGGAGGAAACTCGACCGGAGGCAATCTGCCATCTGGCCGCTCAGATGAGTGTTCGAGTCTCCATCGATGAACCACGGCGTGACGCATCTATCAACGTCGAAGGGAGCATTAACCTCCTTGAAGCGGCTATCAGGACGACACGGCCAAAGATCATCTATGCGTCGACCGGTGGCGCGATCTATGGCGAACCCAGTTATCTCCCATGCGACGAGAGCCACCCGATCGTTCCGATGTCGCACTACGGCATTTCCAAACACACCGTCGAACACTATCTTGACCTGTACGCTAGCCTGTACGACCTTAACTACACCGCTCTCCGACTGCCGAATGTCTATGGTCCTCGTCAGGATCCAAACGGGGAAGCCGGTGTCGTTTCGATTTTCGCCGGGTTGATGCTGGCTGGCGTTCCAGTGACGATCTTCGGTGACGGCACCCAGGAGCGCGATTTCGTCTACGTCGATGACGTCGCCCGAGCCTTCGAACTGGCGCTGAACAGGGGGACCCGCTCCGCGATCAACCTCGGGTCTGGTCGTGGCACGAGCGTGCTCGCAATTCGTGACGAGTTGGAGCGGCTGGTTGATAGTGGCATCGAACCACGCTTCTGTCCCGCTCGGCCAGGCGAGGTCTATCAGATCTACCTGACCGGAAATCGCGCTGCCAACCTGCTCGGCTGGCAGGTGGAAGTGAGTTTGCCCGAAGGACTCGCACAAACGCTCAGTTGGGTGCGTGCGTCGATGGCAGCGATGGTGTAATCAGGACTCGGTTCACAGCGACGACTGGAGCGAAACGAATCGCTCCAGTCGTCGCTGTGAACCGAGTCCTGGTGGACAGTCCTATCAGAGGGCGTTCGCGAGTGTTGCGGTGCTTGACTCAGACAGAAGAATCGAAGCGCCATCCTGGTCGAACCCTGTATCAACCCAAACCAGGCCAAGTTCGCTCATTCGCTGGATTACCTGCTGCCGGTAACGCGTATCAGAGTACAGCATCAGGAACCCGCCTCCACCCGCGCCAGTGATCTTCCCACCGCTGGCGCCGGCACCTCGCGCTTCGTCGTACCAGCGGTCGATATCCGGTGTCGATACACCAGGCGCGAGCGCTCGCTTTCGCCGCCATGATTCATCCAGCAGGTACCCAATGTGGTCTAGCTCGCCACGGTTGAGCAGTTGAATCATCGCTCGAGCGCACGCCTTGATGTCGTGCAGCGCTTCGAGTGTCGCTGAACCTGAACGTTCGGTTGCGCTGCGTTGGGCATTGAGGATGTCAGTGGAACGACGCCGCTGGCCTGTAAAGAACAGCAGAATCCGCTCCTCAAGCGCTGCCAGAGTCGCGGGCGGGAGACAAACCGGCGTTACCGTTGTCCCATCCGCCGTGAATTCGAAGATGTTCATACCTCCAAATGCTGAAGCGTACTGATCTTGCTTTCCAATCGGCATCCCGAGACGTTCGATCTCAATATCACAAGCCAGCTCCGCAACCGCACGCGGCTCCATTGGAGTGCCAGCATCAGCGGCGAGAGCAGTAATCATGGAGACAGCCGTTGCGCTTGATGAGCCGAGTCCGGTACCAGGCGGGACCTCTGGCGCGAGGAAGACGCGCCGCCCGCCATGGAGTCGGAAGTGCTGGGCAATCTCGATCGGCAAACGGTAGTCGTCACCCCAGAAGAGGGCTGAATCGAACAAATGATCCCGACGTGAGAGCACCGAGTTCGAGTCGGCCGCAGTGATCTGCAGCGTGTCACTCGGCGCCTCGGTCAGGATCGTATAGACATAGCGGTTGATCGACGTGCTGATGACCAGGCCACCAAATCGCTCCGCATAGGCAGGCAGATCGGTCCCGCCACCGGCAAGGCTGATACGCAAAGGTGCGCGCGCGATGACTGCCATCGTACCGATCCAATCGTCGATGTCATTGGTTGGGGGTCAGGAGGCCACGGCCAGTGCAGTGTCCTGATTAATCCCGACGGTTCCTGGATACTCTGTCGGGAATGCGGTAGACGTCTCCTGCTCGACACGAAAGACGTAGCCAATTCCACGCACAGTATGAAGGTATCTGGGCGCCGTTGGATCAACTTCGATCTTGCGTCTCACGCGTCGGATATAAACATCGACTCGGTTCGTATCGCCGAGGAAATCGAAGCCCCAGACGCGCTCGATGAGCGTCTCGCGGCTAATGACGATCCGACTGTTGCGCATCAGGCATTCGAGAATGCGCATCTCCGTCGGCGTCAGGATCGTCGGTGGCACGGCGCTGCTTGAGTAGGTCAGTTCACCAAGTGACAGTTCTGCATCATCGACATGGACAACGGTCCCAAGCGCCTGCGTATCGGCACGCTTGGTACGACGGATGACGCTGTGGACGCGAGCAACGAGTTCGAGGGGTTCAAATGGCTTCACCAGATAATCATCTGCACCAAGTCGGAAACCCTCCAGACGATCGCCGATACTCGACCTGCTCGTCAGAAACATGATCGGGCCATTGTAGCGTCGTGCCCGGAGTTCCTTGCAGAGGTTGAAACCGTCAATGTCTGGCAGGTTGATGTCAAGAATTACGAGTTCGGTTTCCTGACCAATGACGTGCTCGAACGCCTGACTACCTCGAGAAACCGAAACCGCTTCGTACCCTTCATCCTCCAGGATGAAGCGAATGACTTTGGAGCCAACCGTATCATCGTCAACTATGACAACTCGATGCTTCATCTGAGACGCTCCTACGCGCAACGCGGCTAGCGACTGGCCCAATCAACGTTTTCCACGATACAAGAAGCACGAATCTCGTCGCGCCTATCGACGCCTGATGAGAGCCAACGGCCACAACATCAGGCAGCCAGGGTCAGGCAAGTGAGGTTTGCTTCGTAAGTATTAATCTACGTGTTGGCTCATCCAGAGTCAATCGCAAAACTTAACAATTTCCTTACAACTCATTCAGAACTCCACGAGCAACTCCTGATAGCGCAGAACTCTTAACCGAGTCGTGCGCATTTGACCATCGGGCACGGCCTAACGACGAACTCGGCCAATGGCCTATCCAAACCCGGGCGCGTGTATGCAATGTCAGACTCGAAGCGATCATAGGAACAGAGAAAATTCCGCCAGGTCAGTAGAGTGTTAGCAGTCTCCAGACTGGTTTCAGTGAACGCAATAGAGCAAAACGGAAAGTAACGTTACGTGCTGGACAAGGATCGGCTGTTGCGCATCAATGCGCAGGTGATCGATGGGCGCCCGGGCGGCCGCATTTCGACTGCTTCACGCGAAGACGCCGCGTTACACACGATCCGGCCGCTTCGCGGCGACCCGCACCGGGTGAGCGTCGCCATCCTGACAGATGCAAGCGACCTCGCCGAATCGATCATCGGCGTTGTCAGCTCGATGGGGTGGGAGAGCGTACCGATTCAGACCGCAGACCTCACGGCATCTGCCAGTCATATCTGGGATCTAATTGTCGTCGCGGCCGTTGGAGAAACGTTTCCGATTCCGTCTATATGTGCTCAGGCGTCAAGAAATACGCGGCAACGCGTTATGGTCGTTTCAAACAACCAGGATCCGCAGCGAATCGCCGACGCCCTGAACTCCGGTGCAGACGACTATCTGATCGCTCCATTTGATGCAGATGAATGCCGAGCCCGCATGCGTATGCTCGTGAAGCGCTCAGGCCAGCGTTCGAAACCACATGACAAGCTCGTCTGGATTGAGCCACTCCTGCGTACAATCGGGATTGGATCTCGCCACGCCACCCTCTCAACGAGGGAGTGGGCGCTGCTCAGCATCTTGATCGACGCTCGCCAGGAACCGGTCCCAGCAGCCACGATCGAAGAGCAAATCTGGGGAGCGACCGGTCGCCAGTCCACGCTGGCCTCGGTCGTCAGTCGGGTACGCGATCGGCTGCAGTCGCGCCATTTGACCGGAATTGAGATCGTTACTGTTCGCGGTACCGGATACTCTATCCGCTTTGACGACCTGGACACCAGTCAACTACATGGATCCACGAGCAACGATCAACACTCCTGAGGATCCTGGATCTGATTTGACGAGGACAACATTCCTCCGGCCGCGGCAACCCTTCGTTCGTCGGTGCAGCGGCGCTTGAAGGGCCGAGCAACGCTGTTGCTTGCAAATTCGTCAGAATGTGACTTGGCAGTTGCGGGAAGGTCACGGGCGCGCGGCGTACTCAGAGATCAACATATCATCGTCACCAACGATCGTTGTTGCATCCACACTGCCAGAACTGATCGCGTCGGTGGCAATCGCCTGACTGCTTTCGACCATCCGAAGGTGTCCTTCGAGGCGCTCAAGGTAGTCGTCCAGCATTGTCATGCTAACTCGACCGGCTTCGATCTCACGCCGAAGTGCCTGCACGTAGCTCAATGACACAACGATTCTGGCCTGCAGGCTGGTCTGCTCATCGGTTGCGCTGACGTTGACGCTCATCGGGAACTCTCCCAAGTGATCAATTTCGCACGGTGATCTTCATACTGCATGGCTTCGCGCATCCCGTAAATGGGAAATTCAGGCTATACGATCGGCGCACCTGGCCATACCTGTATTCAGGTCGCCCAGCCCGAATCATCTGGCATACCCACGACAATTAGCCAAAACGTCACCTGTTCAACCGGGACATGCCTCCCAGGCCGGGACGGAAGGCTTCGCGGTTTTTAGGGACGGTTGGGATGTACTATTGTTTACAAATGGCTGATAATCTGTGCATCGTGTTCCGGATCTGGCAATCCGGTAATGCCTGTAGCTTTCGGGTCTCGTCGCGGCGAGACCGCCTTCTATCGTGTGCGGTCTCGCCGCTCCAATGTCGGCCGATTTCAATCTTGACTACTTGGTAGCCGGTACTTTGAGCCTCCATTCGAGAAATGCGGAATGAAAAGCTATGATGACATGCGTCGTTGTTGAAGACGATCCGATGGCCGCGAAAGTCCTGAGTTATGCACTGGAGGACGAAGGTTTTAACGTACGAGTAGCCACAAACGGCCACCAAGCGATTGAAGTCATCGGTGGACGAGAAGTCGCAATCGTAATAGCCGACGTGAATTTGCCAGACATGACCGGCATCATGCTCTGCAATGAGATTCGATCACGCCGCTATAGCGGTCCGATCGTGTTGATTTCGTCAGAAGGTAGCGTCGAGGCGAAAGTCCAGGGCTTCAACGCTGGCGCCGATGATTATGTCACCAAACCCGCGGATCTGCAGGAGCTCATCGCTCGTGTTAACAACCTCATTCGCCGATTTCGGCAGATTGACGAGCGGAACACGGCTACCGTTCGCGTCGGAAGTGCAGAACTATCGCTGGGAACGTTGATGTATGTCAGCGATGAAGTGAAACCACAGCTCCTGACACCAACCGAGATGCGGCTGATCGAGTTCCTTATGCGAAATTCCGGCCAAACGATCTCACGTGATGCACTGATCCAGCACGTTTGGGAGATTGATGCCGGTGACGATACAAACCGCATCGATGTCTATGTCCGACGCCTTCGGCACAAGATCGAACCAAACCCGGCGTCGCCCCGCTATCTGCGAACCGTACGAGGTGCTGGCTACGTCTTTCAGGATCCGAACCAGCCCGAGAACATTCGGGCGAACTCACCAGTCTCTGTCCTCCATGACATTGGGGTAAGAAGCGATCAGTGACTGACGGGTTGAAACGCTCTCAGCATCGACCTGGCGTCCTGCGCACCTGCATGACCACGATTATCACCAGATGCGCGGATAGCCAGCGCGAGCAATAGTGCCGCGTACGCCACATACGGCACTTTGACCAAGCGACGGCTGAATGGCCATGCGAGTGGTACGCCACCTGTCGCCAGATCACGAAGAAAATGGCTTATCGTTCCGGCGACCAGACCTTTGAGCAAGTGACGTGGTCTACCGGGCACAAGCAGGGAGGCGGAGGTCAGCGCCAGGATGGTCACGAGCGAATGAGTGACCGGTCGATCCTCAGCTGATTCCATCGGAAGCTTTAGAACCAACAGCGGCACATGATCGACATCGATTGCCATCGATCCCAGGTACGCTCCAGCGCGTTCTAAACCGTCCATGTGCTTGATACTGGCTCCACCAATCAGGAGCGTTGTCGCGACATGAGCCGATTCATCGATCGCCCCTGCCATTGCCAGACCTGGGGACGTCCAATTGAGCATCGCATCACCAAGAATAATCCCGGCTGCCAGCCAACCGGGACGATCAACACGACACATCCGCGCCAACGACATATTCCTTACGGATTGGGCAGTTGCCTGCTTCGGTTCAGTTTGAAGATCGCGTGCGCGATTGTACATTGATCGCACGTCGACAGATTGCGCGGCAATGACACTACATGTGGTTGCCAACAGGATATAGTTCCCGCCATCGGAATGTGATGCAGGCAGGATATCCGAGATGACGATGAATACGCATGCGGTCCATCCGAACGTCGCGGCCGAGCGCCTCGGGCTGCCAATCTCTACGATCTACGAACGCATCCGTAACGGTGAACTGGACGCCAAAAAGCACGGCAACAGTTGGATAGTGCTTCTCCCCGCCGATCCTGCATCCGAACTACCGCTGAGCCCATTCCCTGATGCCGCTCCGTCTACAGCACGTAATACCGAGGATCACGATGTTGCCATCCACGACATTCGCATCAGGCTGGCAACCCTTGAATCAGAAGTCCGCGCACTGACTGCCGCTGCCGCCGCCAGGCCGGCACCGATCCAACCGGGCCCAGTTGATTGTGTATTACCCACGCGACAACGATCATCACTCCGGATGCCGACCATTCGCCCCAGATTCCTGGCGTTGTCAGCGATCGTCGGCCTGACGCTCAGTGGCATCGGCATTCAAAGCAGTCCAGCACAACGATCGGACGATCTTACGGTCGCGCTGGTGTTTGCTTGCGGAGCGATCACCGGCTCCATTGCGGCCTGGCTGGCGTTAGAGAAGCAACTCGCACCAGACGTGGACGTTACGCATAGCGAGACCGTGCGCAAAGGGCAACGTATCGAACCCGATCCACACCTCCTCGATCGCGTCATCTAACCTCAAGCATTCCGCTGCCTGAGACAATGCGCTCACAAAGCGTTTCCAAGGATCAGTGCGCGACGGATCGGAACGATCGCTGGCAGGACGGCCAGCGTGAGGACCGTCATCGTGATGAATGTGGTCGTGATGCTGGTGGCGTCAGCGAGGACGCCGTAGAGCAGCGGGGCGGCAGCCGAACTGATCAACGCGGCGGTGAAGTAGATGCCGAAGCCACGAGCACGCCGCGCCGCCGGAACGAACTGGGTGACCGCGACAGCCAGTGCCGACGACGTGCCGTTCAACGCGAAGCCGAATACCAGCACGAGCGGGATCACCGCCCAGGCGGGCGAGAACGCCAGCGCGAGCAGCGCCCCGGCCGTCACGGCCTCCGTCACGACGATGACTGCGATGATGCCGCGACGGTCGCTGAGCCAGCCACAGGCGAACTTCCCGGCGGCTCCGGCCGCGAAGATCAGGCCGAACAGCGCGCTGATTGCCGCGGCGTCCAGGCCCTTATCCACCAGCACGAACGGGAGAAAGGTCAACGCCGCACCCCGCGTTGCATTGTCGAGACTCCCGGCAAGCAGCACGAAACTGAAGCCACGTCGGATCGGCGTCCCGTCGTCCTCGATCGGCGTCCTCGAACGATACCCGGCACGGCGCGCCGCACTGCGCTGACGCATCAGTACCCAGAGCGTGTACAGCGCCGTCGCGAGGCCGACGACCGCGAACGCAGCCCGCCAGCCAAACTGGACGGCAACGATCCCGGCCACGAACGGTCCCACCAACTTCCCCAGATCCCCGGAGAAGTTGAGTGTCCCCATCGAGGTCGCCAGTTGCTCGCGTTTCACGTGGTTGGCGACGATGGCGGAGCCAAGCGGATGCTGCGCGTTCCCGCCAATCCCGGTCAACAGCGCTGCCCCGAGCAGGAACAGGAAACTGCCTGTCAGGGCCATCCCGACCAGCCCAAGGCCGACCCACAGGTTGCCCAGCAGCAGGATCAGCATCTCGCCATAGCGAGCGCCAACGATCCCAACCGGCACCTGAAAGATGCTCGACGCACCGGAGAAGCCAGCCTTCAGCATGCCCGTCTCGGTGTATGAGAGGCCCAGATCAGCAGCAATGAACGGCAGCAGCGGGTAGAGAAGCGAGAAGCAGGCATCGTTCGTCAGGTGGACAACCGAGGTCGTAACCAGCACAGACGAGTCCGACAGCGCCCCTGACACCCTGGCGCGAACCCGCTGCATCGTTGATATGCCCCCAACACTACCTGGCATCGATCACCGCGTCGGTACGCTACCACATGCTCGCATTGGTACGCGCCGTACCGTCCCGGCGCTCCGCTTGCCTGGCTCATCAGCAGGCAGACGCAGCCCGACACGATCAGCGTGGTGAAGGATCAGTTCAGCGCCAAACCTCCACTGCTGTCTGCCTGCATCGGAAACGGAAATGTGGCCGATATCTGGCAGATACCTCTCGATATGACGTGCCGCTACCGGTTTAGTATGTCCGTTCACCTGTGATCACCGTGCACACTTTGGCCAACTCGGTATATCCTCGCATCTAATGCAGATCCGCATCCGAAGTGGATGTCGGGCGGACAGGTTACAGGCGGCACATGTCTGCTCCCATTCTTGCCACGAAGTTGCACGTTCCCACCCCTCAGCCCGGCTATGTCCTCCGTCCGCGTTTGGTCGAACGGTTGAACGCCGGCCTGCACCGTAAACTGACACTCATCTCGGCGGCCGCCGGTTTTGGCAAGACAACGCTGGTAAGTGAGTGGATCAACGGTAGCGAGCGACCGGTGGCCTGGCTGTCACTGGACGCAGCGGATAGCGACTGCATGCGCTTTCTGACGTACGTCGTCGTGGCGTTGCAGACGTTCGCGCCCGATGTCGGATCAGGGGTGCTTGGTGCGCTGCGGTCGCTCCAGCCACCACCAGTCGAGGCGATCCTGACGAGCCTGCTCAATGAAATCAGCGCGATTCCGGACGAGATTGTGCTCGTTCTTGACGACTATCACGTGATCGATGCCCGGCAGGTCGATGATGCGCTCAACTTCCTGATCGAGCACCTGCCGCCACAGATGCATCTCGTCATCACCACACGAGAGGACCCGCAGATCCCGCTGGCGCGCCTGCGTTCCCTCGGGCAGTTGACCGAATTGCGCGCGGCCGACATGCGCTTCACCATGTCTGAAGCGACATCATTCCTCAATCAGACGATGGGGTTGCACCTCACCGAGGACGACATTGCCGCGCTTGAAACCCGCACGGAGGGCTGGATCGCGGGTTTGCAACTCGCTGCAATCTCGATGCAGGGACAGGAAGACACCAGCAGTTTCATCCAGTCCTTCTCCGGCAGTCACCGCTTCGTGCTGGACTACCTGATGGAAGAGGTCCTGCACCAGCAACCCGAACAAATCCAGATGTTCCTGCTGCATACCTCGGTTCTCGATCGCATCTGCGGCACGCTGTGTGACGCCCTCTTGCCTGATTCGCCGGCCACCGGGCAGGAAACGCTGGAGTATCTCGAACACGCGAACCTGTTTATCGTCCCGCTGGATAACGAGCGCCGGTGGTATCGCTATCACCACCTCTTTGGTGAACTCCTGCGACAACGTCTGGATCTCTGGCTCAGTCGGACTACGACTGACGACCAATCGGGAGTGGCCGAACTCCACCTCCGTGCCAGTGCCTGGTATGAAGAGCACGAGTTGGAAATCGAAGCATTCATGCATGCGACGGCAGCCGAGGATTTCGAGCGCGCCGAGTACCTGCTGCACGGAAAGGACACGCCGCTCTATGTGCGCGGCGGGATCACCCCGATTACGAATTGGCTGGCGTCGCTGCCGGAATCGGTCCTGAATGCCAGGCCCATGTTATGGGTGACGTTTGCCACGGTGTTGATCATGGTAGGCCAGATCTCTCGCGGCGAACGGAAAATACGGGCAGCCGAAGGCGCCATGCAAGGCGTCATCCCCGACGATCAGGCACGGCAGGTTGCGGCGTATATCGCTGACCTGCGATCGTTGGTCGGTTTGCTCGCGGCCGATCCGCATTACCTGGATGTCATCATTGCCCGGGCACTGCGCCCTTCGGAGCATCTACCTGCGGCACTCCCGACCGTACCCCCTGTCATTCTCTGGATGCGTGGCCTTGCCTATTACTACCGGGGGGACCGTAGCGCGGCCGGGAAGGCCTTCTCCGAATCAATTGCTCTCAGCGAGTCTCAAGGGAATATCCACGGCAACATCCTGGCGACGACCGGCCTCGCCAAGTTGCACGAGGTTGACAACCAGCTCCAGCAAGCGACTGAGATGTTCCGGCGTGTCCTCTACCTGGTGGGCGATCCCCCAGGCCTGTTTGCTTCCGAGGCGTTTGTCGGGCTGGCGCGTATTCTGTACGAGTGGAACGATCTGGACGCAGCCCAACGGCACGGGTTGCAGAGCGTTAGCCTGGCCCGACAGAGCGAGCTGGCCAACTTCATCGCCAGTGAGGTGTTCCTCGCTCGCTTGCAACTTGCCCGCGGCGACGTTGACGGTGCGCTCTCTGCGTTGGCCGGGACCGCGCAAGCCGCCCTCCAGCGCGATTTCCAGTTCTGGATGCCAGACATCGCCGCAACTCAGGTGCGTGCATTGCTGCAACACGGCAAGGTAGCAGAAGCTGATGAACTGGCGCAGACGTATGGGCTGCCCCTCAGTCTGGCACGCGTCCGTCTGGCTCAGGGCGATGCCACGGCAGCACTGGCAACACTGGCACAACATCGCCTGAACATCGCAGCCGAAGGCTGGTCAGGGGAGCGGCTCACTGCCATGCTGCTTGAAGCGGTCGCGCACCAGGCTCAGGGCAACACCGATGCGGCCATCCAGGTACTCGAAGAGGCACTCAGGCTGTCCGAACCGGAAGGTCTCATCCGAACCTTCATCGATGAGGGGGCGCCGATGGCGCATCTGCTGGCAAGCGCGTCCGCCCACGGGATCGCGCCGCACTATACGGGCACGCTACTGGCAGCGTTTGAGGCCGAGGGGCACACCATCGCGGAGGCGCAGCGTCCGCCCCCGGTCGGATCGGGCCAGCCGCTTGTCGAGCCGCTCAGCGAACGTGAACTCGAGATCCTTGACCTGATTGCCCGTGGGCTCTCGAATCGTGAGATCAGCGATCGGCTCTACCTCGCCCTGAGCACCGTCAAAGGCCACAACCGCAACATCTTCGGAAAACTCCAGGTCCAACGACGCACGGAGGCCGTCGCCCGCGCTCGCGACCTGGGTCTCATGTAGCCAGGAATCCCCCCGCGATCTGCCCCCGGTACCCGGTCATACCAAAGTATTGCTACCAACCCACGCTCCCACTTCCCGAACACGCCTTTGGTGTCTGTTCGGCAATACCGTGCTGTCGTCATGATCCTGTCAGGCAATCGAGCTTGCAGGCGGAAGGGGGACATGACGAAACACGAGGATTCAGCCGCCAACTCCAGCCAGTCGAGGATCTATCAGATCAGGATCGCGGGTCATCTGGGTCCTCAATGGACTGAATGGTTCGAGGGGCTGACCATCACGCAGGAAGCTGGCAATACGACGCTGTTGACCGGTGCGGTACGTGATCAGGCCGAACTGCATGGACTGCTGAGAAAGATCCGTGATCTTGGAACACCGCTTCTCTCAATCGTCTCCATGCCAACCAATCCGACTGATGACACCGACTGATCGATTGCAACCACTGAGCCGGCGAAATCGAAGCAACGCACAAAGGAGGCGCTCCATGATCAAAGCGACGCGACTGACCAAGCGCTATGGCGACACTGCCGCCGTTGACAACCTCTCGTTCGAGGTGAAGCCGGGAATCGTGACTGGATTCCTGGGGCCAAACGGTGCCGGAAAGACGACAACGATGCGCCTCATTCTCGGGCTGGACAGCCCGGATGAAGGCAGCGTGACCGTCAATAGCAAGACATACCGCGATACGCCCGCGCCAATGCAGGAAGTCGGAGCACTGATCGATCCCTCTGCGGTGCATGGTGGACGCTCGGCCTACTTCCACCTGCTCTGGCAGGCGCACTCGGGCGGGTTGCACCCGAGCCGGGTGGACGAGGTGCTCGAGATGGTCGGCCTCGCGGACGTGGCGACGAAGAAAGTGGGCGGCTTCTCGCTCGGCATGCGCCAGCGGCTAGGCATCGCCTCGGCCCTCCTGGGCGACCCACCGGTGCTCCTCTTCGATGAACCGGTGAATGGACTCGACCCTGAGGGCATCCGCTGGGTGCGCACACTGATGCGACGCTTTGCGGCTGAGGGACGGACGGTATTCCTCTCGAGCCACCTGATGAGCGAGATGGAGCAGACCGCGGACCACGTCGTGGTGATCGGGCGCGGCCGGTTGGTTGCGGACCTGACGATGGACGAGATCATCAAGCGCAGTACGCAGAGCCACGTCAGGGTCGTCTCGCCACGGGCGCACGATCTCATCCCCCACTTGCAGGCACGAGACGCCGTGGTGACAAACGGCATCGAGGACCAGCTCATCGTTTCGGGGCTGGACGCCACGTCGATTGGCGCGATCGCATTTGGGTTCGGCATCCCGTTGAACGAACTCTCGACACAACGCGCCAACCTTGAGACTGCATACATGGAACTCACCAGCGATAGCGTCCAGTTCCGTGCCGGTAGCGATTCAACCGCAACGCAGGAACTTGCGAGCACGTAGAACGCAGCCGCGCAATCCATCGGAGAAAGGGAATACTGACATGACTGCAACAACCGTTTCGACACGCGGACCGTCTGCGAACATGAGTCCGGGCTTCAGCACGGCACTGAAGGCGGAATGGACGAAGATCCGTTCGGTTCGATCGACCTGGATCATCATCGCGCTCGCACTCGTGCTCTGTATCGGGTTCTCAGCCGGGACCGCGCTGATATCGGGCCTGACATTTGAGGACTGGGACGCCAACGCCATCGAGACGTTTGATCCGGTCCTGACGAGCAACGCCGGTTCACTGTTCGGCGGCATTCTGTTGATCACGTTCGCCGTCACCGCCATCACCGCTGAGTACAGCAGCGGGATGATACGGACGACATTCATCAACAACCCTCGGCGTAGTCAGGTGCTGGCCGCCAAGGCCGTTGTCGTAGGACTCATCGGACTGGCAGTTACCGCAGTCACGATCCCGGGCATGTTCCTGGTGAGTCAACCGATCTTCGGGCACTACGGTCTCGAGACAGCCAGCATCACTGACCGTGAGACGTACCGGACGCTGCTGACGGTCATCCTCACACAGGGACTGATCTACACGCTGATCCCGTTCTCGATCGGCTGGTTACTGCGGAGTACCGCCAGCGCAATCACTATCTCGCTCGGCTTCATGTGGCTGCCGTGGATGCTCGGTCCGATTCTCCCTGAATGGGTGAATCAGAACGTCGTGGCATACCTGCCCGATGTCGCCGCCAACAGCCTCTCGGGATTCACAGCATCCGACGCCGCGCAGTACCTGAGCCAGACACCAGCCATCATCGTCGTTGCGGTCTGGTTGCTCGGGTTCATCCTGGCCGCAGACATCGTACTGAACCGCCGGGACGTCTAAGCCACGGGCTTCGACCAGCGAATCCGAATCCCACGTTCCGGTCACAACGGCGTGACTGGATAGCAATCGGGCCCCAACGGTGCGGCCCACAACACGAGTCCCGGTCACAACGAGGTGGCCGGGACTCTGCAATGGGTGCGGGCAGGAGTTCGAAACATCGACCTGCGGGCTACTGGCCCATTGATTCTGGACACCGCGAAGCGTGGGTTACAACCGCCCCTCACGTGTCAACTGGACGATCGGCAGGTCCGCGACGAGCGGGTCAGCGGCGGCGGCTTCTTCGAGGAGGCGCGATGCTTCCTTCAACTGGCTGTTGATCTCGTGGCGGTCGATGTTGGTGTACTCGCCGTCGCGGTAGATCACCTTGCCGGCCACCATGTTGAGGACGACGTTGCTGCCCGTCTCGGCGTAGACGAGATTCGGGACGAGGTTGCGAGCCGGCTTCAGCAGCACCGGCGCCAGCGGCGGGCGGCTCAGGTCCAGCATGATCACGTCGGCTTCCTTGCCGACTTCCAGGCTACCGACCTTATCGCCGACGCCGAGGACGGTCGCGCCTTCGATCGTCGCCATCCGCAGCACCTGCCAGGCTGGCAGCGGCAGCGGGCTTTCGGCCTTGATCTTGGCGAACATCGCCGTCGCTCGCATCTCGCTGAAGACGTTGTGCGAGTTGTTACCCGGCGCCTGGTCAGAGCCGAGGCCGACCAGACCCCCCGCCTGCTTGAAGCCCCAGGCAGGTGGAACGACGCCGTCGATGATGCCAATCGAGTTCGAGCAGCAGATCATCCGCGCGCCGCGCTTGGCGACCAGTTCGACCTCGTCGGGCGTCGTCGTCGAGAGGTGGACGGCGATCAGATCCTCGTCCAGCAGCCCGATCGAATCGAGGAACGGAATCGCCCGCAGGCCGTAGCGCTGGAGCGTTGCCTCGTTCTCACGCGGGTCCTGAGCAGCGTGCAGATGCATTGGGACGCCACGCTTGCGTGCCTCCTCCTGCACCCGCAGCAGCATCTCCTTCGAGAGGAAGTCGGCCGCGTGCGGGCCGAGGATGACCTTGATCCGGCCATTATCGTAGCCATCCCAGTTGTCAAACACGGCCAGGCTGTCGGAGAGGGTCCGCTCGCCCATTTCCGGGTCGAGCGGCGTCGGATCGCCCGGCTTCCAGCCGGCCTTGATCCACTCGTCGCGCTTGCCCCAGTTCAGTTCGCTGATGCTCTCGCAGACAACCGCCCGGTTGCCCATCTGAACGTGGCTCTCGATCAGATCGTTCAGCGGGCGGACGTAGTCGCCGAAGGTCGTCGTGCCATTCGCGACACCCTCCATCAGCGCGACCATCGTCCCCAACTTGCCGTACTCGGCTGGGATATGCCGGCCCAGCGGTCCGAAGGCGCTCGCCATCCAGGTCGCGACCTCCTGCGCCCAGCCACGCGCCAGCACCGCCGACGAGTGCGTGTGCGCATCGACCAACCCCGGCATTACCAACCGGTCGGTCGCGTCAATTGTCTCCTTCGCGTTCCCGGCCTTCTCCTCGACCTCAGCCCGTGGCCCGACCGCAACGATCTTCCCGCCATCGATCGCAACCGCGCCATCCTCAACGTACCCAACCCCATCACCAGCCATCGTCAGCAGGTGACCACCAGTAATCAATGTATCGACCATGGGTTTCCCCCTCCACTCCTATACCGCGTTGGATGGTATCGCAATCAACCGCTCCCATCCGTAGCGCTACAACGTGGGAGAGCCGGTGTTGTACGCGTTCAGCGAGGCAGAGCTACATCGAGATGCCCAGCCGTCCGCGTGTGATCTGGAATTCGACGTTGCCGCGGGCGGTCATCTTTGGCTGGTAATCGCGGCTCGCGACTCGCAGGATGACATCCAGCAGCGGTGCGATGGCTTCGCCATCGAGCGTCAGATCGAAGTCATCCGCGTGCAGCGTTGTGGAGTCGGTGGTCTGGATGACCGGTATCATCCGGTGAGCGGCCAGCGGGTGGATGGCGCTGTGGGCGACGATGATCTCGACGCCGGTTGCGCCGAGGCCGGTCAGGATCTCGCCCCAGTCGCTGGTTGGCGTTTCCATGACGTGCAGGCCGGGGGTTGTGGCGGTCTCGCCGTAGCCCAGTGACGGTGATGGTGCCTCGATTCCGTAGGCGTGCGACCAGTCATCTGGGGATTCGAGCGGCGCGGCCAGCTCGGGCATGACGACGGTGCCGCCCATCGCGACGACGAGCCGGGCGAGTGAGGAGTAGGCCCGGGCAGCGTCAGCCGGGACATCTCCGACCGCAGCGAGACCGATCCGCAATGCCCCCAACCCGGCCTGGACCTGCTCCTGTGTCGACGCATTCTCGCGGGCAGCTGCGAACCAGTCAGCCACCTTCTCTTCAACGGCGTCGATCCCGCCGTCGAGCTGGATGCTGGCCCAGCCGAAGCGGGCCGGATCGATTCCCCGCTGTCGCAAGGCGTGTCGCAGGTAGTCGTTGTGGGTCTTCTCGCAGCCGTGCTCCAGCAGCAGCGCCGGGCCGACCAGCGGGTGCGACAAGTGACCGATAAGCGTCCGGATATAGATCTCCTCCGACGAGCCGGACGACGCGCCACAGCCCTCGGTGTGCGGCAGCGCGACGTAGCGGGAGATCTCGCCCTCGCCTGCGTGGTGTGCATCCAGCCAGCCTGCGATTCGCCGCGCGATCTGGCCGGCGCAAAGGCTGGTCGGCAGGACAAGCCCAACGCGGTCGGTGACGGGGCCATCGCTGGTCTGGATTGCGCGGAACGTTCGGCCTGCAAGCGCGCGCTCACTGTCGTCGAGGGCGATGTCGTTCGCTGTCAGCAACGGCGCACCGGTCGGCAGCGGCAGCGACTGAATCTCGGCCAGCTTGCCGGGGCCAGTCAGCTGCCAGTCGCGCCAGATCGAAACCTGCGAGTGGCCCGCCCGCTCGCCGACCGTCCGATCACCGCTGACCGCTGCGATCGTCCGCGCCAGCAGGTCCCGGCCAAGGTCGTCCATCGAGTCGCCGTCGAGGTAGCGGCCGGCGTTGACGTCCATGTCGGAATCGAGCATCTCGAAGCGACCGGTCGTCGTCACGATCTTGATCGTCGGGACGAACGGGAAGTTCGTAATCGAACCGTTGCCGGTCACGAAGTAGAGGAAATTGCTACCCGAGGCGACCTGACCGGCGATGCTCTCCAGATCGTTGCCGGGGCTGTCCATGAAGTAGTAGCCCGGCTCCAGCATCCGCTCGCCGTAGTCGATTACGTGGTCGAGCCGGACAGCTGGGTCACGCTTCGTCGCCGCACCAAGCGACTTGATCGCAATGTTGTAGAGCCCCCGGTAGAGATTCCCGCCCGACGGGTTGCCCTCGGCGGTATGCCCATGCCAGGCGGCCCGCTCCTTGAATCGCTCGACGACGTGCAGGAAGCGCTGCGCCGTCGCGAGGTCGCGGACGTTGCGCAGGACATAGGCCTCGGCCCCGATCAGTTCATCGGTCTCGGCCAGGTTCGCCGCCCCGCCGAAGCGAACGATCTCCCGGGCTGCCCAGGCCGCCAGCGGGTTGCCCGAGACGCCCGAGAACGCGTCCGACCCGCCACATTGCAGACCGAGCTTGAGCGCCGAGAGTGGCTGATCCGTCCGCTTTGCTGCCGCTACAGTCGGAAGCCAGCCACGCACCAAGTCCTCTCCGCGTTCCAGATCAGCATCGAAGGTGTCACGCAGCGTAACGAAGCGATGCGGCACCTGATCCAATGGATATCCGTGCTCGCGCAGATACCCGCGTAGCATCGCCCCAGTCACCGCCTCGTCGCCCCGATCGACGATCAGGACCGCTCCGATGTTCGGGTGAACCACCATCCCGGCCAGCGTCCGCAGCAGGAGGTCGAGGTTATTCGGTGTCCCGGCTCCGCCCTCGGTGTGGGTGACGCTGACGATGCCGTCGATACCAGGCGTCAGCGCCAGTGGGCGCAGCCGATCCTCCAGCGCCCGCGCCCAGCCGCCGGTCCGCGAGGTCGTCGCCAGAACGACGATGTAGTTGCGCGTCCCCACTCCGCGTGCCGCGCCCCGGTCGTAGCCCTTGAACGTCGGCATTATGTCGCCTGCGTCCGGAACGACCTGTTCGCCTGGCATGAAGGTCGACGCGTCGAGCGTAAAGGCCTCAAGCGCGGTGTCGCGAAAATTCGGGGCGTCCGGCAGCGGGAACCCGACCTCACGAATCCGGAGCGCGTCGAGCATCCTCGCGTTGTGCAGGTACTCGCCCGGAGCGATGTCGCGCAGCGCATAGCCGAAGGGCAACCCCCACGACAGCAACGGCGCACCGGCAGCGATCGGCTCGGCCGCGAAGCGATGTCCCTCCAGCAGCGTCCAGTCGATCGTGACGACCTCGCCGCCAATCACGACCCTCGTCCCCGCCTCCACCCGCCGCGAGACGATCGCCGCGTTGTCGCCAAACGCCGGCAATCGCGCAATCTCCGCGAACTCGAACGTCCCCACCTCGTACCTCCTGCTCGTCCCCCACTGGCTGCAGCGAGAATAGCAGGTTCGGGACGAGTGCCGAGAGGAACGTGCTAACTGCCTCGCGACTCCCAGGTAACTCGGCACTCGGCACCAGGCACTTTCTCCTTAGCACCCGCCCCGAACAGGTACCGGAGTCCCGACGCCATCCATGCCTCGATTCGATATAGTGAAGTGACTGATCGACATCGAAACTGCGGATGTCGACGCAAGGTGAGAAACGCCAGCACGTGCTCGTGTTCTCCGTCCGGGCGTCGATCCGGCGGCGTCCATCATCTGTATCACTATCGAACGGCCCACCTGCCTGGAGGCGTAGATGAGCGAGCAGCAGAATCAGACGGGCGTCGAGCCGAAATCGGGCCGGCGAGGTCGACCCGTCGGGCGGCTGGGCTGGGGCAGCGACCAACGTCCGTTGCGCGAGCGCGTCCGCTCGCCACGCTTCTGGGTACTGATCCTCGCCCTCCTGATCGCAAACTGGGTCCTCGTTTCGATGCTGTTTCCCGACTCCAGTGACCGAGTCGAAATCTCGTACACCGACTTCCGCGCGCAGGTGGCAGCCGGCAACATTGACCGCATCACAACCCACAAGGACGACATTCAGGGCGATCTGAACCAGGCGATCACCGATCCAGCCAAGGCTGGCGACGACACGACCTATTCCGAGTTCCAGACCACCCTGCCGTCGTTCGTCGACTCGACAACGCTGGAATCGTTCCTGATCGAGAACGATGTGACGATCGACGCCGAGCCCCTGCAGCGTCCGCGCTCGCTGATGGCGACGTTGCTACTCGGTTTCGGTCCGACGATCCTGCTGATCGGCGGTTTCCTCTGGCTATCCGGGCGAGCGCTCGGGGGTGCTGGTGGCGGCATCCTGCGGCTTGGTCGCAGCCGCCACCAGCGCTACGACCAGACCACTCAGACACCGATCACCTTCTCCGATGTCGCCGGGATCGATGAGGTCGAGGCCGAACTGGTCGAGGTCGTCGACTTCCTCAAAAACCCGGCCAAGTACCAGCGGCTCGGCGGGATTATCCCGCGCGGCGTCCTGCTGATCGGCCCGCCGGGGACCGGCAAGACGCTGCTGGCGCGGGCCGTTGCGGGGGAAGCCCACGTCCCGTTCTTTTCAATGAGCGGGTCCGAGTTCATTGAGATGGTCGTCGGCGTTGGTGCGTCCCGCGTGCGCGACCTCTTCAAGCAGGCGCGCGAGGCATCCCCGGCCATCATCTTCATCGACGAACTCGACGCAATCGGCCGCAAGCGTGGCAACACGCCGGTTGGCGGCAGCGACGAGCGCGAGCAGACGCTGAACCAGATTCTGGTCGAAATGGATGGTTTCGCCGCTCGCGAGTCGGTCATCGTCATCGCCGCAACCAACCGCGCCGATGTGCTCGACCCGGCACTGCTCCGCCCCGGCCGCTTCGACCGTCGCGTCACGGTCCTCCCGCCCGACAAACCGGGCCGAGCCGCGATCCTTGGAGTCCATACCCGTGGCGTCCCGCTCGCACCGGATGTCGATCTCGACGCTGTCGCCGGTGAATCGGCCGGGCTGGTCGGTGCAGAACTGCGCAATCTCGTCAACGAGGCTGCCCTGACAGCCGCCCGCCGTGGCCGTGACCACGTCAGCCAGCGCGACTTCTCCGACGCGCTGGAGAAGATCGCGCTCGGTGCCGAGCGACGGCTGGCAATGTCACCTGAGGAACGCGAGCGGGTGGCCTACCACGAGGCCGGCCACGCCCTGATCGGCCTGCTCCAGCCCGATAGCGACCCCGTTCGCCGCGTGACCGTCGTCCCGCGCGGGCAGGCCCTTGGCGTCACCCTCTCGGTCCCCGAGGCCGACCGCTACAACCTGAATGAGGCGCATATCCGCGCACGGATCATCTCGACGCTCGGTGGCCGGGCGGCGGAGCAGGTCGTCTACGGCTCGATCACGACCGGCGCCGAGAACGACATTAAGCAGGTGACCGACCTCGCCCGCGCAATGGTGACCCGCTGGGGTATGAGCCCCGAGGTTGGAATGCTGGCGGTCGACACCTCCGCCGCTGGCGACTTCCTGAACACCGGTCTACCCCCCGGCAGCAGCGCCTTCAGCGAGGAGACTGTCCGCCTCGTCGACGCCGCCATCCGCCGCATCATCGACGAGTCGTACGCGGCCGCCATCGATCTGCTGACTCTCCATCGCCACCGCCTCGATGCCCTCACCGACGCGTTGCTCCGCGAGGAATCGCTCAGCCTCGACCAGATGCTCGAAGCAACCGGCCTGAGCCACGACCGCTTCATCAACGACATCGAGTTGGCCGTCACGATGGGCGATGGTTAGGAACGTGGAGCGTCACGTGGCGTGCTACGGCACCTCGACGACGAAGACGTACTCCGTTTTCGTCTCAGCCGGAGAGGACTGGGCTGCCTCGGGCGGGATCGGCCAGCGGATGGTGACGTCGATGATGTACATCCCCGACGGGACCGGATTCGTCAGCGTCAGCGTCGGGCCATTGAGGTCGAATGCTGCGACCGGCTCCTCCTGCCGGATGTAGGTGGGATCCCGACCGATGACATGGCCCTGTGAGTTAACCAGCGGCGCGGTGTTGTCCTCGTAGCGGTAGAACGCAACGTTGGTCTGACCAATCGGGAACGGCGAAGTGTCCTGAACCGCGAAGGTCGCCTCCGTATCGACCGGCCAGACAATCGGGTCGGTCGCGAGGATCACCCGCCCGGAGAACTCGAAGCCGCTGAACGTCTCGGTTTCGGGGTCATACCAGGCGTTTGCGGCTACGATTCCCACACGGCGATTGTCCAACGTCACCATCGTCAATTCCGGCGGGCGAATCTCATTCGGCCCAGGTGTCGGCGTCGGCAGGCGTGTTCCTGAGGGAGACGCAACAGCCTCGGATGACGATCCAACCACCGCTTGAGGCGTCAACGTTGATGTCACCGCCGCACTGGATGTCGCGTTTCCGGAACTACACGCAATCCCCGACAGGATGAGGAGCAATCCGATCCCCGCCTGAACAACGCCGACCCCGTGGCGCAATCTCATCTCCAGTTCAACGACGATCAGACTTAACGGCGCGTCTGGCGACGATGTTCTCTAGCCCGACATGAATGTGAGGCCGGAGTCGTGTTGATCTGCTCGATAGCAATCACCGCGACTGATCGCCAACGTCACCCCCAACATTCTGAACAGCGACCGTGTGACTTTACCCTGTCCGAATGGACAGGTAAGATTGGACCTGTCGAACGATACGCAGGGACATAACGCTACGTATGCTCAAACCATTCGGTTGCGCAGATTGCGGTACCGAACTGGGTGTCACCGGATACGGCGACATCTCTCAGCATGCGAGGCCCAGGACCAGCCTGGTAGGGGATGGCCAGGTTTTGTCCTGCGATATTGGGATGGATGTTGTGCGGAGGAGGCTGTTCGGGGTATCGCAGAGTGGCGCAATGCTGCGCAACGAAGACAGAGTTTGAGGGTTGACGTTGCTACACCGCTGGTAGCAATCCAACGCGACCCACAGCTATAGATCTCATCCGGATTGAGGAGTGCAATGAGTAAGGTGTACCGACGCCTGTCGTTGGTCATGGTCATGATGCTTGTCGTATCGATGCTGGCTGCCTGCGGTGGTGGCGGCGATGACGACGACAACGATGACGATGATAAGCCATCCGTAACTGCGACGAGTTCCTCCGGCCAGGAGGATGACGCAACGCCAACGACTGGCGACACGGCATCAACGCCGCGCCCGGTCGCCCCAACCCCGACAACAGAAGCCGCCAGCCCGACGGCTGAGCCGACTGCGACCACTGGCGCTTCCGGCGAACCGGTCTCGGTCGATGCACTCTGGTTCGCCAGCGATGGCCAGTCGGTCCAGGGTGGCACCAGCCAGGTCGTCGTCTCGGTCGAATCGAAGGAAGGTCAGGACCTGCGGGTCGGCTTCTTCGAGTCCGAAGTCGGCGGGTCCGGCCCACAGTGGCGCGCCGCCGGCTGGATGGCCGTCATCACCGCCTCACTGCTGATCGGCAATGATCCGTCAAACTATGAATTCTCGTTCGATGTTGCTGGCCGCATCGACGGCCCATCGGCCGGTGCGCTGATGACGATTGCCGTCCTCGCCGGCTACCTCGGTGATACCGTCGACGACACCGTCACGATGACCGGCACGATCAACCCGGACGGCACGATCGGCCCGGTCGGTGGTATTCCACACAAGATCGAAGGCGCAGCCGCGGCTGGTAAGACGACGGTGCTCGTCCCCGGTGGCCAGCGCTACGACTACGACTACGCACTCGGCCAGTCGGTCGACCTCGTCCAGGTCGGCTCGCAGTACGGCGTCGAGGTCAAGCTCGTCTCGGACATTTACGAGGCCTACAGCGCCCTGACCGGCAGTGAACTGCCGGCCCCGGCCAGCGCCGGACAGGCGTCCTTCCCGCCGACCGCGTTCGACAAGTACCGCGCTGGTGCGACCAACTGGTACGCGGTCTACCAGGCCGAAGTCTCCGACTTCTTCGCACTGCCGGTTGAGGTTCAGGAGTACCGCTACTCGACGATTGAGGTTGCGGACTACTACGCCAGCCAGGCGAACGGCTTCCTCGCCGAGGGCCAGATCGCCGCGGCGTACGAGAACGCCTTCACCGCCGCCGCACTGGCGCGACTCGGGCGTGAAGCCGCCGAACTCGACAATGTCTACTACCAGCAGGGTATTGGCCCGCTCGTCGATCGCCTGAACTCGAGTTCCTCGGCCCAGACGCGCATGTCGGCCGTCGCCCAGCGGCTCGAGGCGGAGAACCCGCGCACAGCCGCCGACTCGATCGCCATCATGGACTCGTTCTCGAACCTCTCCGTCGCCCAGGGTCTGATCTTCCAGGCTGACGCCGCCCTGCGTGACTACGCCAACAACCCGGAGGCGACCGAGGACGACGCCCTGACGGCCATCTACGCCGCCAACTACAACTACGTCTACGCCGACATGTTCCTCGACCTGGCTGAGACCGGCCTCGGGATCGGGCTTGGCTTCGGCAACGCGCCGGCCCCGAACCTCGAAGTCCTGACGGCCATCTCGGAGACGCTGCGGCGTGGCGCCGAGGCCAACATCACCTACTTCGAGTCGCTCATCATCGACCCGTGGGCGCAGCAGTACGGCATCCACCCGGACCTGGCCAAGTACTACTTCCAGCAGTCCGACAACAGCTACCTGACGGCTGTCGCCGCCGTCGCCGGTGCCTCGTCGCTGGCCGGAACGATGATGAAGGAAGAGGCGCGCGCCTCGGTCAACCTCGGCTCGGCCCTGACGGCCTACTCGCAGTCGGCCTCGCTGATCGCGAAGTACTACTCGCTCTCGGCCCAGATCGACGAGTTCGGTTCGGTCGTCGGCTACGATCGCCAGTCAACGCTGGTGGACATGCTCGACCTCGCCGACCAGCGCGCCCGCCAGTGGCTGAGCTCGGTCGCCGGTGAGGACCCGGTCCAGGCACTCTACTACTACGACAATGCCCGCCTGCTGCGCAGCGGTACCCCCGACGAGCAGCTCAGCGCGCTGAACTACTACTGGCAGTCGGCGATCCTCTCCGAAACCCTGGCCGTCTTCTCGACGCCAAGCGAGTAATCGCCAGCCAGATCGCACAGTGACACGGGGCGGGGTGCAAGCACCTCGCCCCGTCTCGCATTCCCCAATCCGGTACGGGCGACATCGCAATGTCGCCCTTCGTTTGCCACCCGAACACGCCGTGCGGGGAGCAGGGCGACATTGCGATGTCGCCCGTACCGGATTGATTGGAATGTGAGTTCGGAGCCTCGGGCATTGGTGTAACCAGATTACACCCACGCCGTATCGCCAGTGACCACATTATGCTCCGACATCGGGTGTACTACAGCCATGGTCGATGTTGACCAGCGACGTACAACCAGCAAGGAGACGACGATGTCCTCACTACTTCGACGCTCATTCCTCCTCCCGATGATGGTCGCGATGGTCGTGATTGCGATCGTCCTGTTCATCGCCTGACGTATCGCAGCACTCATCCAGACGGCCCGGAGCGTGACGCTCCGGGCCGTCGTTATGGTTCGCAAATCTGTCGCGCGCGACGAGAACGATTTGTCCCCCCTGTCGTCCTGAGCCGCAGCGAAGGACCTCTCCTGCCTTGACGTCCTACCCGTCAAACGAGGAGAGGTCCTTCGCTGCGGCTCAGGACGACAGGGGGGCTGTTGAGAACCGCGCTAACTGGCGATCGCCAGCGCGGGGGCGTCGCTGCGCCGGTCGATGTCCCGGTCGTAGATCGCGTAGCCGGCCTTGCCGTCGTGCTTGACCCGGTACATCGCGGTATCGGCTGCCCGCAGCAGTTCATCGATGGTTTCGCAGGTATCTGGTGTGGAGATCGCGACACCGATGCTCGGCGTCACCAGCAGAGTCTGACCGTCGATCACGATCGGATCGGACAACGACTGCAGAATCCGCTGGGCGACGCGCTCGACGTCGCGCTGCGAGGGCTGGGGCTGGAGCAGGACGGTGAACTCATCGCCACCAAGCCGTGACGCCAGATCACCATCGCGCAGGCAATGTCGCAACCGCTCGGCGACAATACAGAGCAGCCGATCACCGGCGTCATGGCCGAGTCGATCGTTCACCCGCTTGAAGTTGTCGAGGTCAATGTAGAGGATCGTGACACCACCCTGGGCCGATGCTTCCTCCAGCCGCTGCAGGAAATGCGCGCGGTTCGATAGCCCGGTCAGTGGGTCGTGATACGCCTGATGCGAGAGCCGCGTCTCGAACTGCTTGCGCTCGGTGACATCCAGCACCGTCCCGACGACGGCGATGTGCTCTCCCTGTGTGGAGAGCATCGCCTCCAGCCGGACATGAACGACGCGCTCGGACCCATCCGGCTGCGACACTCGATAGTCGAGCGTCTCGGCTCCTCCGTCGCGGCTAACCCGGTCGAGCGCCTCCTGAACCCTGGCCCGATCGTCGGCGTGAACCGTCGCGAGATAGCGCGACTGCGATGCCTGAAACTCACGCGGGGTATACCCAAAGATGCGGTAGAGCTCATCCGACCAGTGCCAGGTGCCGTGGGCCGTTTCCCATTCCCAACTGCCGAGCCGCGCGATTCGCTGAGCCGCGTTGAGATTCGCCTCCGCGCCCTTCAGTGTCTTTTGCACCTGCCGGAGCAACTGGTTGTAGCGGTTGTGCATCGTGTAGATCGCGACGAGCGGGATCAGCGGCAGCACGACACCGAGCGGGTGGACGTCGATCAACACGACGGCCATCAACGCAAAAGCCCACTGGCCAAGCTGGCCCAGCCGCTGGCCCATGTCGAAATAGTGCAGCATCGGTAGCACGATCGAGAGGAACGGCTCGTCGCCATCGACGTAGATGATGACGGCGATCGCCAGCGCGTTCACGAGATGCATCGCGACGCCAGCCGCGACGACTGTGCAGACGCCGGGAATCGAGAGGAAGGTCGCGTCTGGATACCACGACCGCATCGCCATGACGACGAATCCACCGACACCCGCTTGCAGTGTGATCTGCCCGACATTGGCGACGATCCGCTGGCCCGGTCGCGGGTGCATGAATTCACCAATTAGTGCCCCGGCCGCAACCGCGACGATGACCGTTGCCGGGTCGAGCAGCAGTACACCTGCCAGAATCACACACGTGTCGAGCAGCAACAGTGTCGTCGAGTCGTTCGTCGAGGCCGGCATCGGGTAGCGAATCGCGCCGACCAGCCCAATCACGACCATTGCGGCAATCACGAGTTGACGGCCATCAGGTAGATTCGAGACGGTCAAGGCCAACGCAAAAACGCCCAGTGACAGCAGTGTCAACAGGGCAGTCGCGATGATGTAGATCCGGCGTAACCGTACCGAACGTTCGGGCATGAACCAGCGTTTCTGACGACGTCTACGACTGACAACATTCAAGCGTCAGGCGGCCCTCGCCCACCAGACCAGGCGTCAACCCACTCGCATTCTGGCGGCGTCTCTTGATACTCCTACGCTATCAAGCCGCCGGTGATGCAGGTAAGAGATGGAAGTCCCAGTTGCAGTATGCGAGAGTACCGGCGAGACACGTCTTGCCTGGAGGTCCATACGATAACCACGCCACCGCCCCGGCGGCGGGTCAACCTGCTGCCCTGTCACTCCTTGTACGTTGGGATGACAGGGCAGCGGGAAGCAGCAAGCACATCGGAGCCGGATGACTACGTATCCGAGATGGGAATCGTCGTCACTACGCCGGTCGCCAGATCAGCACGTCGGATCGCGTGGTTGTTGGTGTCAGCGATCCAGAGCGCATCACCCGATACGCTCAACCCGGCTGGTTCGAAGAAGCGAGCGGCGTGACCATCACCATCCGCATGGCCAGGCATGCCGTCGCCAAGCCAGCGCTCGATCCGGCCCGTATCCGGATCGAGCCGCTTGATCCGGTTGTTGTACGTGTCGGCGACGTAGATGATACCGCTGGCGGGATCACGGGCGACACCCAGTGGGTGCTGCAAACGCGCCACGTCAGCGCCACCGTCGATGTCACCGAAGTCGAACAAATCCTTGCCGATCAGCGTCGTCACCCTGCCGTCACCGTACCCTGGCAGGTCGGCCGTTCGGACCGAACTTGTCTCGGAATCGGTGAAGATGAGCGACTGCGCATCGTAGGCGGCAAGGCCACTCGGCTGTGCCAGCCAGCCGGCAGAGGTCGTCCCATCCAGCAGTCCCTCGTGGCCGGTTCCAGCGAAGCGCCGCACCTCCGGAGCACCAGGCCGGTACATCCAGAGTTGGTGAAACCCCGCCATTGCAATCCAGAGCACACCATCGAGCAGCGCGATGTCCCACGGTGAATTGAGATTGGTGCGCAACGCCGGTCCGCCGGAGGTGTAGCGCAGCGCCTGCTGACCGGTCCCCGCGATTGTCGTCACCGCGCCGCTGGCCAGATCGACCTCTCGAATCGCATGATTCTCAGTGTCAGCGACGTAGACTGTCTCGCCATCAACAGCCAGCCCCTGCGGGTGGTGAAACGCCGCCGTCTCAGCCGGTCCGTCGACCAGCGCCGCCGCTCCGGAGCCGATCACCTGTGTCACAACACCGTCGAGCGTGGTCACGACGATTCGATTGTGGTTCGTATCGGCAATAACCAGCCGGTCGGATGTCGCGATGACCTTACCGGGAAACGCGAGAGGCGTACCAGGCGGCTCCGGCAGATTGAGGTCGTGAATCGGCGTCGGGTCAAGCAGCCCGGCTGCCTCATACTCGGCCAGACTGGCATCGAGGAACGGCTCGAACATGTCGAGCGTGAACTCACCTTCGTGCCTGGCGACGACCTTGCCCTCCGGATCGACCAGCATGACCGACGGCCAGGCGCGAACGGCGTAGGCATCCCATAGCCGCCGGCCCCGATCGTTGATAATCGGATGCTCGATCTCCAGTCGCTGGACCGCAGCCGCCAGGTGGAGGTTATCTTCCTCAGCCGGATACTTGGCGCTGTGGACGCCGATCACGATCACCCGGTTCACGTAGCGTGCTTCAATCTCCCGCAACTGCGGGAGGATATGAATGCAGTTGATTCAGCAGTAGGTCCAGAAATCGAGCAGCACCAACTTGCCGCGCAGATCGTGCATGCTGATAGGCCGCACCGTGTTGAACCACTCCGCACCCGCCGTGAACTCAGGGGCCCGAACACTCCCACGATACGTCTCGGCCATCGTCGCCTCCCTTTCGATCACCACGCTGCCTGACACTACAATACGCGATGTTGGAGCGCGGGTCGCGGAGGATATTTTCGGTGGCGTATCAAATCCCATATCCCCCCTGGACAACCCCTCCGTCCGACCTTACAATCGCGCCGGAATGTTCTGAACGCATGGATTGTCTTTGCGGTACGTGAATTGCGGGTCGCGGATGTAACGACGCGACAGCGTGGTCGTATCATCGAGTCTCGGAAGCAGCACTGTCCGAATTGTCAATCAGGAGCCGACACATCGGCCGTGTCCACAGGCGCGGGCGGGGTGCGAACGTTACATGAGATATCGGCCACCAGCCGGAGGAGAAGATGCGCGTGAGGACCAGACCGACGATCATGCTGGCGCTGTTACTACTGCTCAGCGCGAGCCTGTTCATACCCGCAACCGCCAGCGCCGACCACGACGAAGGTCCCACCCGCGTCTACTTCCCAACCACCGGTCACACTGTCGCCGACGAGTTCCTCGACTACTGGCGACATCGCGGTGGGATCGACATCTATGGCCTCCCGCTCAGCGAAGTGATCACCGACCCAAAGACGAAACTACCGACGCAGTACTTCGAACGCGCCGTTTTCGAGTGGCACGAGAATAACCCCGACGAGTGGAAAGTCCTCCTGCGGCGGCTCGGCGCAGATGCGACCGCCACCCGCAAGAACGAAAGTGCCTTCAAGCGCATCCCCGACTACCAGACCGAGGGCTGTAGTTACTTCGACGAGACCGGCCACCGCATCTGCGCCGGATTCAAGGCCTACTGGGAGTCCTACGGCGGCCTGCCCGTCTTTGGCTTCCCGCTCTCGGAGGAATTCAAGGAGCGCAACGCAGATACTGGCGACACCTACATCGTCCAGTACTTCGAGCGCGCCCGCTTCGAGTACCACCCCGAG
>Ga0180215_1000874_pt1 | contig 35221 bp, 20 predicted proteins | sample eDN3rd37CBELigBY_FD_128871 | JGI IMG/M metagenome (GOLD analysis project Ga0180215, IMG submission 128871) | Enriched backyard soil microbial communities from Emeryville, California, USA - eDNA 3rd pass 37_C BE-Lig BY (version 2) (version 2) | ecosystem: Environmental > Terrestrial > Soil >...
GCGCTGGCGTGCCAGTGGGGAGCTGGAGTACCTGGGGCGGACGGACCAGCAGGTGAAGGTGCGTGGCTTCCGCATCGAGCCGGGGGAGATCGAGGCCGTGCTGCGCGAGCAGCCCGGGGTGGAGGACGCGGTGGTGGAGCTGCGGGCGGGCGGGCGCCTGGTGGGCTACGTGGCCTCTTCCGGCGGGGACGGCGAAGAGCGGCTACGGGAGGTGCTGCGGGCCAGGCTGCCGGAGTACATGGTGCCCTCGCGCATCGTCGTCCTGGAGAGCCTGCCACTGACCCCCAACGGGAAGGTGGACCGCAAAGCCCTGCCCGAGCCCGACGTCCGCGGGGTGGCCGGCGACCATCTCGTCCTCCCCCGCGACGCCGTGGAGCTGGCCGTGGTGCGGAGCATGGAGGAGCTTCTGGATGTGCGGCCCATCGGGGTGCACGACGACTTCTTCAAGCTCGGCGGGCATTCTCTCCTCACGCTCCGGCTGGTGGCGAAGCTGGAAGAGCGCTTCGGCCGCCGGCTTCCCCTGACGGAGTTCTTCCGGCAGGGGACGGCGGCTCACCTGGCGGCCCTGCTGCGCGACGGCAGGGAGCTGTCCACCTCCGATCTCGTCGCGATCCAACCGAACGGCGGCCGGCGGCCGCTCTTCGTCGTCCACGCCGTGGGCGGCTCCGCATTCAGCTACCTGGAGCTGGCCCGTCACCTGCCCGAGCAGCAGCCCCTGTACGGACTGCAGTCCCGGGGCATGGACGGGATGTCGCGCCCCCTGGCATCAGTCGAGGAGATGGCCGCCTACTACGTCCGCCTGCTGAAGGAAGTCCAGGTGGAGGGGCCGTATCGCCTGGGAGGCTGGTCGATGGGGGGCGTGATCGCCTCCGAGATGTCCAGGCAGCTGCGAGCCGCTGGAGAGGACGTCGAGATCCTGGTGGTGATCGACTCGCCCGCTCCCGGAGAGGCTGCGAAACGGCCGATGCCGCGCAGGGGCCGCCTGGTTAGGAGCTTCGCCGGGGAGTTGGGGATCGACTCGGAGGCTTCGGCGCGCCTGGAGGGAATGAGCCAGGAGGAGGCCTTCCGGGAGCTCTACCGCGAGGTCCGGGCGACCGGTGCGGTCGGGCACGATCTCACCCCTGAGCGTCTCGGCCTCCTCTTCGAGGTCTACCGGAACAACGTGGAGGCGCTCTACCGGTACACCTCCCCCGCCGGCGAAGGGCCCGTGATCCTCTTCGTCTCGCGGCGTACCGCCGAGCTGCTGGGAGACCCGAGCCTCGGGTGGACCGGGCAGTTGCCCCCCGGCGAGCTGGAGGTGGTCGAGCTGGAGGGAGATCACTTCACCGTCCTGAAGTCTCCCCACGTGGAGGAGATCGCCCGGCGGCTGGCCGGCGCCCTGTTGCGGGGGACGGAGGACGTCCGTTCGGAGGCGCGGGAAATCCGGCGGGAAGTCGAGCCGGAAATCTCCGCCGACCCCGAAGGCGACAAGTCTTAGTTTATTTGGCGACAGCATTGACAGGGGGCGAGGCCAAGTCTATGTTGAGCTGACCTCCAGAAACGAATGTGACGGTTAGCTCTCCCATCCAAACGTCTGCTTGAGGAAGTTGATAGCAGATGAGGGCGAGCCGAGCTGATGGAAGACGGCGTAGATGTCGTCACGCCGCTCATCGCGGATGAGCGGTCGACGCATCTGGTTGATCCAGGCGATGGTGCGCTCGACCACCCAGCGATAATCGGCCCAGCCGCTCAGAGGACTCGATCTTCGGCCGTGCGATACGGCTCTGGATCCCACGTTGGCGGTGCACCTTCTGATTCTTGCGCGAGCGGGCGACCCTGGCGGTTCGTAATCAGGAGGGCGTTTCGTGCCCCGTTTCGCCCGATCCGTGGGATTCGGCCCCGTTGTGGACCCCCTTTTTCCGCCGGTACCGTGGAGGCATCCATCGCCGCCCTCGGCCAGTCGAATCGGTCTACATGCCTCAGCCGGCTGAGCAGTTAGTGCAGGAGCGCCTCCCACAGGCACCCGCGTGTCCAGTCGCGTAAGCGTCGTCAGCAGGTCATGCCCCCACAACTCGTCGGGTATCAGTGGAGTCACCCTGTTCCACTCCCCCTGCAAGTTCGGTTTTGGCAGGCGCTCTTTAGCTGCGGATGAAACGCGTCTACCGGGATCCGGTGCGTGGTGCCGGGGATGGCCAGCAGCCACCCGGACCGATCCACGACGAAGCGGGAAGCTCTCGAAGCGCTCCGACCAGCGGTACCCCAGCCGGGCCGGCAGTGTGACGGGGAAGGCCTGGTCCAGCCGGCGAGCCTCCCAAATCTGAAATGGCTACTGAACCTCCGGAGAGGAATGGCCCAGAAGCCGGAAGTCACCGTCGTCGGTGCAGGGATGGCCGGGTGTCTCATGTCGATCTACCTCGCCCGGCAGGGCCTGGCGGTCACCCTCCTCGAGTGGCGGCCGGACATGAGAGTCGGATCCGCGTCCCGCGGCCGCTCCATCAACCTGACCCTGGCGACCCGGGCGCTCGCCGCCCTCGAGGAAGTGGGACTCCGCGAATCGTTCCTGGAGATGACCGTCCCGCTGAAGGGGCGGATGATCCACAGGGCCGATGGCAAGCGCGAGTACCAGCCCTATGGTAGCTCGGACAACGACAAGATCTACTCGATCACGCGCTGCCGCCTGAACGGGGCGCTGCTGGACGCCGTCGAGAAGTATCCCAACATCACGGTCCAGTTCAACACGGCGTGTATCGGCCTGGACAAGGTGCATCGCCGGCTCCTTCTGCGGGACGAGGTCACCCACCAAGTCTACGACACCGCCCCGGACGTCGTCATCGGCGCCGACGGCGTTTTCTCGACCATCCGAAGCGCGATGCAGAGGGGCGAGTTCGCGAATCGGAGCCAGGAGTTCTTGGAGTGGGGATACAAGGAACTCCTGATCCCTCCCGGGCCGCACGGTGAGTCCGTTCTGGAGGACGACGTCCTGCACATCTGGCCGCGGGGCGACGGACTGCTGCTGGCCATGCCCAACCCGGACGGCTCGTTCACCGGAACACTCTCCCTCCCCTTCGACGGCGCCACGAGCTTCCGCTCGCTGGCCACCGAGGACCAGCAGTGCGGGCTGTTCCGCGAGCAGTTCCCGGACGCCGCAGCAGTGATCCCCAACCTGAGCCGGGACCTGGCCGATACGCCTGTCTCCGGGTTCCTCACCCTCCTGACGGACTGCTGGCACTACAAGGACTGGGTGGTGCTGGTGGGAGACGCCTGCCACACGGTGCTCCCCTTCTACGGCCAGGGGATGAACGCGGCCTTCGAGGACTGCGCGTACCTGGCGAAGCACCTGCTGGACGGCGACCGCGAAGAGGTCTTCCGGCAGTACCAGCTGGCCCGCAAGCGCAACACCGACGCGCTGGCGAGGATCTCGAAGCAGAACTTCGTAGAGTTGCGGGACTCGGCGAGGTCGCCGCTCGTCGGTTACCGCAAGAAGGCCGACTTCCTCCTCAACCGCTGCTTTCCCGGGTCCTGGATCCCCCCCTATACGCTGATCTCGCACTCCACCATGCCGTACGCGGACGCGGTGGAGAAGGCTGAGAAGCAGCAGCGCATCCTGCGCTGGACGGGCGTCGACTTCGTCCTCAGGGGCTGCAGCGCGGTGAGTATGGCGGGGAACTCGGTTCAGCACCGTCTCGCGTCGCTGACCCGGCGCTCCGGCCGCAAGCCGGCGGCTCCCCTGGAGCAGGCCGCCGTGGTCCCGGGCGGGGGCGGGACGTGGTCCACGCTGTTCCACTTCCTGCTCGGCCTCTCTCTGGGGACCATTGGGCTGGCGAGCCTGGCGGGGCTGATCACCGGCGCCAGCCGGGCGGCTTTGCTGGCCGTGATCAACTCGGCCATGAACGGAGGCGCTGCCTTCGCGGGTAGCCACGCCACCACCTTCGTCGCTCTGGCCGCCATCCTGCTCGGGTCCCACGTCGTCTCGCGCCTCCTGCTGATCCGGCTCTCACAGGACGTCATCCTCGACCTGCGCATGAAGCTCAGCCGCGAGATCGTGGCTGCCCCGCTTCACAAGGTGGAGGGGACGGGCACCGCGCGCCTGCTGTCGGTCCTCACCGACGACGTGGGCGCGCTTGCGGGGGCCCTGCTGAGCATGCCCAACATCTTCATCCAGTTTTCCACCCTCCTGGTCTGCCTGATCTACCTGGGGTGGATGTCCATGACGGTGCTGGGCTCCCTGATCGTCGTGATGGCTATCGGGGCCCTGAGCTACCACCTGATCATGGCCCAGGGGCTAAACCGCCTGAGGCTGGCCCGCGAGGACCTGAACCGCCTGTTCGGACACTTCCGCGCTGCCACGGAGGGGAACAAGGAGCTGAAGCTGAATGCCCAGCGCAGGCGGGCGTTCCTCTCCGACAACCTGGAGGCCACCGCTTCCGCCTACCGCAAGAACAGCGTGGTGGGCAGGAGCATCTACGCGATGGCCGAGAGCTGGGGCCAGTTCCTGTTCTTCGGCTACATCGGTCTTCTGCTCTTCTGGATCGCAGGGGTGCAGGGGATGGACCGGGAGGCCCTGACCGGCTACACGCTGATCATCCTCTATCTGGTGATCCCCCTCGAAATGCTCCTGATGGTGATCCCGCAGTTCGCAGGGGCGACGGTCGCGGTAGAGAACATCAGGCGCATCGGCCTCTCCCTGAGGCACTCGGCGGTCGAGAGGCCCGTGGCCCGGGTACGGCCGCGGGCGCCCTGGGCGAGGCTGGAAATCGACCAGGTATCGAAGACCTACTCAGGGAATGGGAGCGGCTTCCGGCTGGGGCCCGTGAGCCTGGCCTTCCAGCCCGGCGAACTGGTCTTCATGATGGGCGGCAACGGCAGCGGCAAGTCGACGTTCGCCAAGCTGCTGACCGGGCTGTACTACCCCGACTCGGGCGAGATCCGCCTGGACGGCGAGGTGATCACGGATGCCAACCGGGACCGTTACCGGCAGCACTTCTCCGCCGTATTCAACGACTTCTTCCTGCTCGAAGGCCTCCAGGGGCTCGAGTCCCCGGGGATGCAGGAGACCGCCCGCGCCCTCCTGAAGAGGCTGGAGCTGGACCACGTGGTCGAGATCCACGACGGGCTCTTTTCGACCACCGAGCTGTCCACGGGGCAGCGGAAGCGGCTGGCCCTGCTTACCGCATTCGTGGAGGACCGCCCGTTCTACGTTTTCGACGAATGGGCGGCCGACCAGGATCCCGAGTTCAAGCGGATCTTCTACACCGAGATCCTCCCCGAGATGAAGTCGCGGGGCATGACCGTGCTGGTCATCACCCACGACGAAAAGTACGCCTACGTTGCCGACCGCCTGGTGAAACTCGACTACGGGATGGTCGTGGACGAGTCCGGCCAGGGCGAGGAGCCGATTCAGGACGGCGCACCCCTCCGCCTGGAGCTCGACGCCGGAGCGATCTCGCGGCTGGCCGAGGGCCTGTCCGCCGTGCCCCCGGCGCCCAACGGGGCCCAGTGAACAGGGAAGGAGACTCGGTGCTCGGCCCGGGCCTGCAGGGCCTCACACGGGGCGAGGCGGGGCAGCACGCCGACAACATCCTCGCGGTCGTCGGGAACACTCCCCTGGTCCGGCTCCGAAAGGCGCTCGACGGGGTTCCCTTCCGGCTGTACGCGAAGCTGGAGGCACTCAACCCCGGCGGGAGCATCAAGGACCGTCCGGCACACCTGATCGTCTCCGAGGCGATCGAGCGGGGGGAGATCGATTCCGGCACCACGGTGGTGGAGGCCAGCTCCGGCAACATGGGGATCGGGCTGGCACAGGTGTGCGCGTACCACGGCCTGCGCTTCGTCTGCGTGGTCGACACCCGCACCACGCACCAGAACGTGCAGGTCATGAGGGCGTACGGGGCGAACGTCGACCTGGTGGCCGAGCCCGATCCGGAAACGGGCGACCTGCTGCAGGCCAAGCTCAACCGCGTGCGGCAGCTCGTGGAGACGGTCCCGAACAGCTTCTGGCCGAACCAGTACGCCAACCTGGGGAACTCAAGGTCCCATCACCGGACCATGAGCGAGGTCCTGTGCCAGGCCGGAGGGAGGGTGGACTACCTGTTCTGCGCCACCAGCACCTGCGGGACCCTGCGGGGATGCTCCGAGTACGTCCGCGAGCATGGCCTCTCCACCCGGATCGTCGCGGTGGACGCGGTGGGTAGCGTGATCTTCGGTGGGAGGTCGTGCGCGCGGCGGCTGCCGGGTCACGGAACCGCCCGCACCCCCGAGCTGCACGATCCCGGCCTGGCGGACCGGTTCGTCCAGGTCACCGACCTGGACTGCGTGGTCGGCTGCCGCCGCCTGGTGCGGGACGAGGCCATTCTGGCGGGAGCTTCCTCCGGGGGAGTGCTCATGGGGGTGGACGCCTTCCGCCACGAGATCGCGCCCGACTCCGTCTGCGTGATGATCTTCCCCGACCGCGGAGAGCGCTACCTGGACACCGTGTTCTCGGACGAGTGGGTGGGGGAGCACTTCGGAGAGTCGCACCTGGACGCGCTGTCATACCCGAGCCTGGCCGCGGGCTGACGCGGCCGCCGGACGGACCGCCCGGTATTCAACTTCGGAGACACATGAATAGGGACGACGAGTTGCTGATTCTCGACGGACGGCAGGTCCGTACGCTGCTGGAGGGGCAGGAGCGCGCGGTGGTGGAGCTCGTCCGGGAGGCTTACGTTACGCATGCCCGCGGCGACAGCTCGCTTCCCCACTCGACCTTCCTCAACTTTCCCGGCATGACGCGGGAGCGGATCATCGCCCTCCCGGCCTTCCTGGGGGGCACTTTCGACGTGGCCGGTCTGAAGTGGATCGCGTCCTTCCCCGAGAACACCAGCCGCGGCATGGAGCGCGCTTCGGCGGTGATCCTGCTCAACTCGCTGGAGACCGGGCGGCCCCAGGCCATGATGGAGGGGGCCGCCATCAGCGCCTGGCGGACGGCGGCCAGCGCGGCCCTGGCTGCCCACACGCTCACGCGGGATGCGGCCGTCACGGAGGCGAGCCTCGTCGGATGCGGGCTGATCAACCTCGAGATCGCCGGCTTCCTCGCCGAGATGGAGCCGCAGCTGGGCCGCTTGATCCTGTACGACATCCACCCGGAGAACGCCCGGCGGCAGCAGGAGCGGCTCCGGAGCCGGTTCCCGGAGCTGGAGACGGTCGTGGTCGGCAGCCTGGAGGAGGCCCTCGCCGGTGCCGGGGTCGTTTCCTTCGCCACCACGGCGGTCGAGCCCTACGTCGCGGACCTCGGGATGTGCCGGCCGGGGGCCACCATCCTGCACGTCTCGCTGCGGGACCTTACGGCCGAGTGCATCGCCGGCTGCGACAACGTGGTGGACGACGTGGACCACGTCTGCCGCGCCCGAACGTCGCTGCACCTGGCGGAGCAGGCCAGGGGCTCCAGGGACTTCATCCGCTGTACGCTGGCGGACGTCCTCAGGGGGGATGCACCTCCGCGCGCCTCCGCGGATGGAATCACGGTCTTCAGTCCCTTCGGGCTGGGCGTCCTCGACCTGGCCGTCGCCCAGTGGACGACCCGGCGGGCGGCCGAGCTGCGGGTCGGGACCCGCCTGGAGCTGTTCCCGCCCGCAGCGGCCGAGCAGATGGAAGTCGCCGTATAGCCGCGTGGCAGGAGGCGGTCTCGTCACTGGGCCGGGTCGGGCACCTCCGACGGACGGCCGCGTTCGCAGGACCCCAGCTACCTCGACCCTCAGGAGTCACGGGATGAGTTCTCTTCGCCAGGACGTGAAGCAGACGTTCAGAACCATTCGCAACGCGCCGGTCTTCTTCGCGGTAGTCGTTCTTACGCTGGCGATCGGGATCGGAGCCAACACGGCGCTCTTCAGCATCGTCAAGGCGGTGCTGCTGGAGCCTCTGCCCTATCCCGAGTCCGACCGCCTGGTCACCACCAGCCCGGACCGCTGGAACCCGGCCGAGATCTACATCCGGCTGAAGGAATCGGGGAAGAGCTTCGAGGGGGTCGGCGCGATCTATCCGCGCCAGTTCGCCGTCACGGGCGGGGAGCAGCCCTACGAGCTTGAGGGCGCCGAGGTCACCCCCAACCTCCTGCGCCTGTACGGGGCGAGTATGGCGCTGGGGCGCGGCTTCGTGGATTCCGACGCGCGCCCCGACGCTCCCCGTACGGCCGTCCTCAGCCACGAGTTCTGGCAGGCCCGCTTCGGCGGCTCTCCCGACGTGGTGGACCGCGTCATCCAGATCAACGGCGAGCCCCACCAGGTCGTCGGCGTCACCGCCCGCGGGTTCCGAATGATCGCCCCGGAGAGCGAGAATCTCCAGATCTGGGTTCCGTTCGAGCCCGAGGCGCTGAACGCGGAAGGCACCCGTGAGAATTGGGCCATCCCCATGGCCCGCCTCGGGAAGGGCGTCTCTCTGGAGAGGGGGCAGGCGGAGCTGGACGTGGTGACCAAGCGGTACTCGGCCGCCAACCCGGCGGAGGGTGGCCCCGAGCGCTGGAACCTCCGCCTGGCCACCCTGAAGTCCGAGTTGATCCAGAACATCAGCACCGCCCTCCTCGTCCTGCAGCTGGCGGTGGGCGTGGTGCTCCTGATCGCCTGCATCAACGTGGCCAATCTGCTGCTGGCGCGCTCCAGCTCGCGCCAGGGAGAGATGGCGATCCGCTCGGCGCTGGGAGCGTCCAAGGGCAGGCTGCTCCGCCAGGTGCTGACCGAGAGCGTCGTGCTCTCGCTGCTCGGGGGGCTGGCCAGCCTGCTTCTGCTGCTGTTCGCGCTGAAGTTGATCCTCAGGATGGCGCCGCAGAACACGCCCCGCATCGACGAAGTCTCCATCGACCTGTCCGTCCTCCTCTTCACGCTCGGGGTCTCGGTGGCCACCGGCCTGCTCTTCGGGGCGGTCCCGGCCATATCCACGGCCCGCAAGCCGATCCACGACTTCCTCAAAGAGGGCGGGCGCGCACCCTCGGGCTCCAGGCGGCGGCACCGCACGAGCCAGGCACTGGTGGTGGCCGAGGTGACCCTGACGCTGGTGCTTCTCGTAGGCGCGGGGCTGCTGGTGCGCAGCTTCGTCACGCTCACCAGTCAGGAGCCCGGGTTCCGCACGGAGGGGGTGCTGACGGTGGCGATTCGGGTCCCGCCGAACCGCTACGAGAACGTCCGCGAGCTGGAGGCCTTCTACGCCCGGGTCCAGGATCGGGTCCGGCAGATCCCCGGTGTGCAGGCCGTGGGGGTGGCCAACAACCTGCCCATCAGCCGCGGAAACTCGTGGCGGGAGTACCTGGCCGAAGGCGAGGCCGAGGTCCCGGAGAACATCAAGGCGGCGGAGTATGGCGTCGTCAGCCCGGGCTACTTCGAGGCGCTCGACATCCCGCTCCTGGGGGGGCGCTACTTCGATGACTCGGACCGCCGCGGCCACGTACGGGTGGCGGTCATCGACAGGGCCATGGCGGAAAGGACCTGGCCGAAGCAGGACCCCATCGGGCAGCGCTTCCGCTTCGAGGACGGCGAGGACGCGCTGCTGACGGTCGTGGGGGTGGTGGACGGGATTCGTGGAAACGGCCTGGCCAATAAGCCCCGCGCCGGGTTCTTCATCTCATACCAGCAGCGGCCGGAGACTTCCGTCGAGCTGGCCGTGGGACGCAGGTCGGTGCTGGTGGTGCAGTCCCGGCTGGAACCGGAGCAGCTTGCGGGTTCGCTCCGCCAGGCCGTCTGGGAGATCGACCCGCAGCAGCCGGTTCCCGAGATCTCGACGATGAAGAGTGTGATCGCCGAGGGCGTGGGCCCGGAGCGGTTCCGTGCGGTCCTGCTGGGGACCCTCGCCGCGCTGGCCCTGATCCTGGTCGTCGCCGGCATCTACGGGGTGATCGAGTACCTGGTGGTGGAGCGGACCCACGAGTTCGGGATCCGCATGGCCATGGGTGCCACCGGAAACGATATCGTCACCCGGGTCCTCAAGTGGGGCCTGAGCCTGACGGCGGTGGGGATCGCAGTGGGGCTGGTCGGGGTCTTCGCGCTGAATCGCTACCTGGCCGACTTCCTCTTCGGCGTGACTCCCACCGACGCCCTGACCGTGCTCGGGTCCATATCGGCCGTCGTCCTGGTCACCTTGGCGGCCTGCTGGATCCCGGCGCGCAGAGCGACGCGGGTGGACCCCATCGTCGCCCTGCGGTCGGAGCGCCGGTCTGCCCGGCCCTCCGCCGGGGCCAGGCGTCCCGAGTTCGTGCCGAGCGGCGAGTAGGCGGAGCGCGGGCCCCGGCCCGGTCGGGGCCCCTCTGGAACGCCGCATCGACCACTTCTCCGGGGAGCGTAGACGTGAGCCAGCTCGTTCTGAACCGCGACGAGATCGATTCCATCCCGGCACTGATGGCGGTCGTCACGCGGCGCTCAGCCGATTCCCGGGCGATCGGGTGAGGCGCACCGTGGAACCGGGCGGAGAAGGTGTACCTGACGTGACTCGTTTCCCCATGCAACCAACGGAGTAGCCATGCAGGACCGACCGCTGGCGCAGATCGAAATGGAGGGTGTCAGCAAGGTCTTCTACACCGAGGAGGTAGAGACCCACGCCCTTAAAGACATGCACCTGCAGATCAACCAGGGGGAGTTCGTGGCCATCGCGGGCCCCAGCGGCTGCGGCAAGACCACGCTCCTCTCGATCCTGGGGCTGCTCGATACCCCCACCGCGGGAGTGTACCGCTTGGGGGGGCAGTCTGTGGCGAACCTCACCGCCGCGCAGCGGGCGCACGTCCGCAACCGGGAGATCGGCTTCGTATTCCAGGCGTTCAACCTGATCGGGGACCTCACCGTCCAGGAGAACGTGGAACTCCCGCTGACCTACCGAAAGCTGCCGGCCGGGGAGCGGAAGAAGCGTGTACAGGAGGCGCTGGAGCGGGTGGAGATGGCGCACCGCACCAACCACTATCCGGCGCAGCTCTCGGGAGGCCAGCAGCAGCGCGTCGCGGTGGCGCGCGCGATCGCGGGCTCTCCCCGCGTGCTGCTGGCCGACGAGCCGACCGGGAACCTGGACAGCAAGAACGGGGAAGCGGTGATGGACCTGCTGCGCGAACTGCACCGTGGCGGTGCCACCGTGGTGATGGTGACGCACGATCCACGCTACGCCGAGCACGCCGAGCGCACCATTCACCTCTTCGACGGCCAGGCCGTCGAAGAGGTAGCCGGACCGGCGGTGGCAGCATCCCCAGCGATCACCCCGGCTTCGCCTCCTCCACGATGACCCGGCACTCCGTCTTCAGGGGCGTGGTCAGGGCAGGGTAGAGCGGAACGCCTGATAGCGGAACGCCTGATAAGCGTGAGGTCGGTAGTTCGACTCTACCCAGGCCCACTGCCCTAAACCTTAGCCCCGATGCCGCTTACGCGGTGTCGGGGTTTTGGATTTTCCGAATTCTCCTTCCCCGCTGTCAACTCGCTGCTGTCACTTCACCCGCTTCCAGCCCTTCGAGGGTCCCCGACACGCCGCTGATTGCCGCGCGCATCCCTTCCATCTTCGCGTCGGTCTGTCGTGCGACTGCGACCGTGTGACAGATCGCTCCCTGGCGACTGGTGAGGGTCGTTGTACTTTCGCCCCCCAAACAAATCGCTTCCTACTCTCGATCCTGCGATTGGGTGTCTCCCGAGCCTCGGCCGAGCACCTCATTCCGAATTGACTGAACGAACGTTTCGGGGTCACTCCGGACACGCTGTGCTTCCGTCTTGAGGTTGGGGTAGGACGCGGTTACTCGATCCGCAAGCTCACCCGAGAGGGCACACAGGATGAGCAGGATGCGGGTAGTGACGTGACCCATGAACGGATCATCCGGAGAGCCAGGAAAGATTGCTTTGGCTTCCTCCAGCATCTCTGGCGACATGAAGATCGCGCCGGCCCTGAAAACCTCCTCATTGGTAAAGGGAGGATGAGCGTACGCCCTGGAGTTTCCCGTTGTCTCCACTTCGCCACTCCATGTGAAGGTGCCCGTCGAACGGCCCGGACTTCGTCACTTCGACTGGCCTGCTCGAAATGGTCGCTCCCCCGTCCGTAGCGGTGAGTCGAGCATCACTGCAGCATCCGACCCGCTCCGCAGCCATGTCCCCAGCGCCATTGCGTCCCCGGCCGACGCATCACACATGCGCCGGCCGGGGACGTGAACTCTCTCAGCGGGATGCCAGGGCCTCGGGATGGCTCCCCACGAACTCCGCCAGGTGCTCGCCGGTCAGCGTCGACCTCGCGGCCACCAGCTCGGCCGGGGTGCCTTCAAACACGATCCGCCCACCGTCGTGACCCGCGCCGGGCCCCAGGTCGATGATCCAGTCGGCGTGCGCCATCACCGCCTGGTGGTGCTCGATCACGATGACCGACTTGCCGGAGTCGACCAGCCGGTCGAGGAGCCCGAGCAGCTGCTCCAGGTCGGCCAGATGCAGCCCGGTGGTAGGCTCGTCGAGCACGTAGACGCCGCCGTCGGCCCCCATGTGCGTCGCCAGCTTGAGCCGCTGCCGCTCGCCGCCGGACAGCGTGGTGAGCGGCTGGCCGAGCCGCAGGTAGCCGAGCCCCACGTCGGCCATTCGCAGCAGGATCGCGTGCGCGGCGGGTATGCGAGCCTCGCCGGCCCCGAAGAAGGCGACCGCCTCCTGGACCGGCAGGTCGAGCACCTCGGCGATGTTGAGCCCGCCGAGCTGGTACTCCAGCACCGACGCCTGGAACCGCCGCCCCTCGCAGTCTTCGCAGACCGTGGAGACACCGGCCATCATCCCCAGGTCGGTGTAGATCACCCCGGCGCCGTTGCAGGCCGGACAGGCGCCCTCGGAGTTGGCGCTGAACAGCGCGGGCTTCACGCCGTTGGCCTTCGCGAACGCCTTGCGGATGGGCTCCAGCAGGCCCGTGTACGTGGCAGGATTGCTCCGCCGCGAGCCCTTGATCGCGCTCTGGTCGACCGTCACCACACCCTCCCGGCCACTCACCGAGCCGTGGATGAGGGAACTCTTGCCCGACCCCGCCACGCCAGTCACCACCACCAGCGCGCCGAGCGGGATGTCCACGTCGACGTCCTGCAGGTTGTGCGTGCGTGCGCCGCGCACCTCCATCACCCCCGACGGCGTCCGCACCGCCGGCTTGAGCGAGGCCCGGTCGCTGAGGTGGCGCCCGGTGAGCGTGCCGCTGGCCCGCAGCCCGTCGAGGGTGCCCTCGAAGACCACCTCGCCGCCGGCGGTGCCTGCGCCGGGGCCGAGATCCACGACGTGGTCGGCGATGGCGATGGTCTCCGGCTTGTGCTCGACCACGAGGACGGTGTTCCCCTTGTCGCGCAGCCGAAGCAGCAGGTCGTTCATCCGCTGGATGTCGTGCGGGTGCAGCCCGATCGTAGGCTCGTCGAAGACGTAGGTCACGTCGGTGAGCGAAGATCCGAGGTGGCGGATCATCCGGGTGCGCTGCGCCTCACCGCCCGAAAGCGTGCCCGACGGCCGGTCGAGGCTGAGGTACCCCAGCCCGATTTCCACGAACGAGTCGAGCGTCTCCCGCAGCGCCGTCAGCAGCGGCGCGACGGACGGCTCGTCCAGGCCGCGCACCCACTCGGCCAGGTCGCTGATCTGCATCGCGCAGGCATCCGCGATGTTGATTCCCGCGATCCTGCTGGACCGGGCGGCCTCGTTGAGCCGGGTGCCGCCGCACTCGGGGCAGGCGGTGAAGGTGACCGCGCGCTCCACGAAGGCCCGGATGTGCGGCTGCATCGCGTCGACGTCCTTGGACAGGAACGACTTCTGGATCTGGGGGATCAACCCCTCGTAGGTGATGTTGATGCCGTTGATCTTCACCTTGACGGGTTCCCGGTGAAGGAAGTCGTGAAGCTCGGTCTCGGTGTAGTCGCGGATCGGCTTGTCCGGGTCGAGGAATCCCGACTCGGTGAAGTACCGCACCGACCAGCCGTCCGCCTTGTAGCCCGGGACGGTGATCGCACCCTCGGAGAGCGACTTCGTATCGTCGTACAGCTGCGACATGTCGATGTCGTTGACCGACCCCATCCCCTCGCAGCGCGGGCACATGCCGCCGTGGTAGACGACGTCGCGCACCACGACCCGCTCCCCCTTGCCCTTGTCGACGGTCATCGCCCCGCTCGCTTTCCGCGTCGGGACGTTGAACGAGTAGGCCGTGGCCGGTCCGATGTACGGCTCGCCCAGGCGGCTGAACAGCACCCGCAGCATCGCGTTGGCGTCGGTCGCGGTGCCGACCGTCGAGCGTGCGTTCGCGCCCATCCGCTCCTGGTCGACGATGATCGCCGTCGTCAGCCCGTCGAGGACGTCGACGTCGGGACGGGCCAGGGTCGGCATGAAGCCCTGCACGAACGCGCTGTAGGTCTCGTTGATCAGCCGCTGCGACTCCGCCGCGATGGTACCGAACACCAGCGACGACTTCCCGGACCCCGAGACGCCGGTGAACACGGTGAGGCGCCGTTTGGGGATCTCGATGCTGACGTTCTTCAGGTTGTTCTCACGGGCGCCCTGAACACGGATCAGGTCGTGGCTGTCTGCGGGGTGCCGACTGGATTGAGCCATGTTCGCGATCATGTCATCGAGGAACGGGTCGTCCCAAGCAGGTTGAGACACGGAAGACTGCGGGGGCCCGTCGTCCGGCAACTTCGGCACGGAGGGCGATCCCGGAACTCGGCCCGGGCGAGCGGTATTCGCCGGAGGCCCGAGCGGAGGGGGCGGAGCGGTACGCAGCGCCGGCCTCGCAATCCGAAACTAGAGGCTCGACGGGAGCCGGAAAAGTGCTTCCCGCAACGTGCCGGGAAGCCGATCCGGGACCGCGGTCGCGAGCGGTGGATCTGCCTGGAGAGACGCGCCGGGGGGAGTGACGCACGGCGGCACGGTGTTTCCACTCCCGTACACCTCCGTCCACGGAAGATCGGTTCCGAGTCCTTCGGGGCGTGTGCGGCGGCCTCTTTCGATCGGTGTGGCTTCGATTTGAAACGGATACCGAACCACGAGCGTACTGTGACCCAGGAAGGGTTCTGTTCTTCCGCCGCAAGGTTTGAGAATGCCGACGCTACCCCCGCCGTGCAGGGCGGGCACGGCTGAAAGTCTTGACGGGGCCACAGCAGTACATCGTTCGCTGACGCCGCTCCCGTGGAGGGGGCGGCGTCGGTCGTTCGGGGGGCGGGGAAAGTTCAGGAGGGGCGTTCCGGTCCTTCCCGCACGGAAGCGACGGCCCCGGGATCAGGAGGCGGCGACGGAGCCGAGCTTGCGGGAGCGCTTCTCCACGTACATGCGACTGTCGGCGGCGCGGAGCAGCTCGTCCAGCGAGAAGTCGTCCCTGGGGGAAACCGGGATGTAGGCCGCGCTGATCCCGAGCGAGTATTCGCGCCCCGGGAGGGCGTTCCTGGCCCGGAGGCGGTTCTCGATCCGCTGGAGGATCACCTCGCCGTCCGAGGGAGAGGCCACGGGGGTGAGGGCGCAGAACTCGTCTCCGCCCAGGCGCGCGAGCGTGTCCGAGGCGCGGAGGACGTCGCGGAGCACCTCCGCCGCCTCGTAGATCGCGCGGTCGCCGGCGTCGTGCCCCACCGTGTCGTTTACCTCCTTGAGGCCGTCCAGGTCGGCGAAGAGGAGGAGTATGCTGCGCCCCGTCTCCGCGGCGGCCCGGAGGCGGGAGGGGCCCAGGTCCAGGAAACCCCGCCGGTTCAGCAGGCCCGTGAGGGGATCCCGGTTCGCCTGGCGGTGGAGGGTCGCACGAAGCCGGGCGCTCGTCATCCACATGAAACCGAAAGCTACGGATGCGATCCCCAGGATCCCCCCCAGCAGGCTCGCGGCCTGCACGACGTCCCCCCGCATGAAGTCGTCGGGCGTCCCCCTCCACAGCGTGATCGCGCCCCGGAGGAGGTGGAAGGCGGCGAATGAAGCGAGGACCACGCCCACCGACCTCTCGGCCAGCCGGCTGCCGCTTCCGTCCGCCCTCCGGAGGAGGAGCGTGGCGCTCAGCGCGGCCTGCACCGCGAAGGTGAGGCCGATGACGACGATGCGCAGCCGGGTGTCGGGGACGACGTATGTGAAGAACGCGAGGCCGCCGACCAGGACGCACAGGAGGACCAGGCCGATCCCCAGGTGGCGGACCCCCAGGCCGAGGAACGAGGTGACGGCCCGGTGAAGCAGCAGGTAGCCCACCAGGAGGATGGAGTTCCCCACCACGATCGACCAGAAGTCCGGTGCGACGTCCCGCGCCGCTCCCAGGCCGGTGCCCACGGCACACACCGAGAAGGCGGCCGCGAGCCACCCGATGCCGATGAGGTCGCGTTCGCTTCGGCGTACCAGCAGGAGGAACACGGCAAGTACGGAGAGCACCGCGAGGGAGCTGACGAGCAGCGTACGTATGTCCATCGACAGCAGGAATATCCTGGCCCGCGGCTCGCCCGGGGGAGGAGACGCGGAATTCGACCGGAAGAGGATTTTCAGGGTGTAAGTTTAACGAACGATCGGCAGAGGAAACAGAACCGTCGTGCAGGCGCCTCCCGGCCGGATCCCCCGGGCCCCGGCGTGGGTATCTCAGGTCCGGGACGGAATTCCGGGCCCGGCGGCCGGATCCACCCCTCCGGGCGGAGGGGGATCCACCGCGGCGTCCGCGACTCGAAGCAGCCTCGAAGGTGGAACGATGAAGCTCCTGGCGATCCCACTCCTCCTCCTCGCGACGTATTCCGGCGCCCTGCCGCGAGGGGCAGATGCGCCCGGCGCGGGGCCTCCGGGGTCGTCGTCGCTCCGGCCGGAGCCCGTCCTGGGGTTCAACGTGCAGCCCAACTCCGCCGAGCCCCTGCTCCCGCGCGTGCGCGCCGTGGGCGTGCGGCACGTGCGCGTGTCCTGGTGGGCGTGGACCACCCCCGAAGACTGGTCGTGGTATCCCGCGTACCGGCGCGCCGGGATCGAGGTGCTCCCCCTCGTGTACGCCGATCCCGGCGACCCCGCCACCATCGGCGTCCGCATCGCGAACCGCTACCGGAAGCTGTTCGATGCGTACGGACCCTTCCCGTACGTCCAGCTCGACAACGAACCCGACGGGGACGGGGCGTTCGGGATCCCGAACGGCGACCCCTACACCCAGGGGCGCCGCTGGGGGGAGCAGATGAAGGAGGCGGCGCGCAGGATCCGGCAGTTCGATCCCGGAGTGAAGATCGTCACGTCCGGGGTGGCGTGGAGCCGGGAAGGGGTGCGTGACTGGGTCCGGGGAATGGTGGACGTGGGGGGCTTCGACGTGCTCGCCATCCACCCCTACGGGATCGGATCGGCGGGAGAGCCCCTGTCGCGGTACCTCGCCGTGCGGGAGGCCGGGTGGCGAGGGCCGGTGTGGGCGTCGGAACTCGGCACGAACGACATCCAGGCGGCCTACATCAGGCGCGACGCGGACGCCTTCCAGGCCGAGCAGATGCGCCAGATCCTCACCCGCGACCCGTCCCGGTTCGGCTACGAGCGGCTGTACTGGTTCCAGCTGACGGCGGACCCCGAGGGATACGGGATCATCCGCCTGGACGGCACGCCTCGCCCGGCGTACAACTGGCTCCGCGCGCGGCGCCGCTGAACCCGGCGGCCTGCGCGACGGGCGCGAGGCCGGACCCGGCCCGGCGCCACGAACCTCACATCGGACGAAATCCATGATCCGACCCTCCGTCTGCGGCGGTGCCGCCCTCGTGCTCACCCTGGCGCTCCTCGGCGCGCCGCGGCTCTCGGAAGCGCAGCAGCGGCGGGTGGCGGACGTGCCGTACGTCCCGACGCCCATGGAGGCGGTGGAGGGGATCCTGAAGCTGGCCGCGCCCACCTCCGACGACGTCGTGTACGACCTCGGCTCCGGGGACGGGCGGATCGTGATCGCCGCCGCCGAGCGGTACGGGGCGCGCGGGATGGGAGTGGAGATCGACGCGGCCCTGGTGAGCCGGGCCACGGAGAACGCGAGGGCGGCGGGCGTCGCCGACCGGGTCCGGTTCGTACGGGGCGACCTCTTCGAGACCGACCTCCGCCCGGCGAGCGTGGTCACTCTCTACCTCCTCTCCAGCCTGAACCTGCGTCTCCGGCCCCTCCTGCTGGAGCAGCTCCGGCCGGGCACGCGCGTGGTCTCCAACTCGTTCGGAATGGGCGAGTGGCAGCCGGACAGTGTGGTCATCGTGAACCTCCCCGACGGCGGGTTCGGGCCGCGGATCTACTTCTGGGTGGTTCCGGCGCGCGTCGCGGGCACGTGGGACGTGTCGGCGGACGGCGCCCCCGTGACGCTGCGGATCCGGCAGTCGTTCCAGAAGGTGGAGGGAACCGCCGTCGCGGGAGGGAAGGCGTACCCGGTGGAGGATCCGGTGCTCCGCGGCGACTCCATCGACTTCTCGCTGCGCCTCCCCGGAGGCGACGGGAGCGTGGAGGCTCGCCGCTTCGCCGGCCGCGTGTCCGGGGACTCGATGTCGGGGACGTGGGCCGGCGGCCGGCAGGGAGCCGGGTACGCCTGGAACGCGGTCCGCCGATCCCCATGAACGGGGCTCCGAGTCCGGATACACCTGTTTCGAACGGTCGTTCAGTTGTGTGTAGTACGTTCAGTATTGACTGAACGAAGCCGGTTCATTATTGTTGTCGGCCTCGGTGAACGAGCCTCGATACCCTCGGGCTCCATTCACCGGAGCGGGGCGGAAGCGAAGTACGAGGGGCAGGTCCTGCTCGGGAGGGCACCCCGTCTTCGTCGTTCAAAAATTTCTTAACGAATTATACGCACAAGACAAAGCACAGTACAGAGATGCAGGCAACGGACGAACAATTCGTCGAGAAGACCGGGCGATTCTTCGAGGCCGAAGGGGCGCCGCGGACCGCCGGAAGGATCCTGGGGCTCATGCTTCTTACCCACGGGGAACTCACGCTGGACGAGATCGCGGAGCGCCTGCAGGTCAGCAAGGCGAGCGTGAGCACGAACGCGCGGCAGATGGAGAGCATGGGCGTGCTGGAGCGTTGCAGCCACCTGGGCGACCGCAGGGATTTCTATCGGGTCCCGGAAGACCTCGCCGCCCGGCTGGTGACGCGGCACCTGGACCGGATCCGCCGCCTCAACCAGCTCCTGGAGGAGGGAGCGCAGACCGAAGCCGCGTCCGACGGGCGCATCGCGGACCGGTTTCGCAGGCTGGAGATGCTCCAGGGCTGCGCGGCCGACGCGCTGGAGGGCGCGGTGCGCAGCATCGTGGTGCCCACGAAAGAGAGGGAGAATGTGTCCTGATTCCGGAACCGGGGAGCGCCCGCGCTTCCTGCTGATGGTCGGCGTTCCGCCGCTCGGGCCCTGCCCGCCCCGGACCTCCCTGCGGAGCGCGCTCCGCAGCGGGAAGGCCGCGAGGGCCGCGGTCGGTGCCGCCGCGTGGCTGGCGCCGTCGACCACTGATCACGAACCGAATGGGCGCTTCGACGCCCTGGAGGAAGGATGAGACGAATGTTTGTGGTGGCCGCGGCGGCTCTCCTGGCCGCCCCGGCCGTGGGGAGTGCGCAGGACCCGGCGCTGCAGCCGGTGGTCGTTCGAGGCGACAGCGCGAGCCTTTCGCTCGCCGACGCGGTCTCGCGGGCGCTGAACCAGAGCGAGGAGATCCGCCTCGCCCGGACCCAGGTGGAACTCGCCGACGCGCAGGTGACCTCGGCCCGGTCCGCGGCGCTCCCGCAGCTCAACGCCAACCTGGGATACACGCGTACCTTCGCCTCGGCGTTCAGCGGGGGCGGGGGCTTCACGCTTCCGGATTCCTTGCGCTTCGAGCCGGACCCCACCCTCCCGCTGGAGGAGCGGGTCCGCTACCTGGAGGACCGCACGCCGCTGGCCGGCCTCGCCGGGCTGGGTGGCCTCTTCGGCAACCTGCCGTTCGGACAGGAGAACGCGTACGTCGCGCAGTTCAGCGCCTCGCAGCTCCTGTACTCCGGCGGACGGGTCGGGGCCGCCCTGGAGATCGCCCGCAACTACCGCGAAGCGGCCCGCCTGGGCCTCGCCGAGGAGACGGCGGAGATCGAGCTTCAGGTGCGCACGGCGTACTACCGGGCGCTCCTCGCGCAGCAGCTCGAGGAGATCTCGGAGGCCGGGCTCGAACAGGCCGAGGCGTTCCTCCGGCAGGAGCAGCTCCGGCTTCAGGCCGGCCGCGCCTCCGACCTGGACGTACTGAGGGCGGAGGTATCCCGCGACAACCTCCGCCCGCAGGCGGTGCAGGCCCGGAACGCCGCCGAGCTGGCGACCCTGGACCTCAAGCGCCTGGTCGACCTGCCGCTCCGGCAGCCGCTCCGGCTGACCACGCCGCTGGCGGCGCCTTCGGCGGCGGAGCTGGCCCGGCAGGGTCTCTCTCCCGAGGTGGGCATCGCGCAGCGTGCGGCGATCGCGGCGGCGGAGCGGCAGGTGGCGATCCGCGAGCAGCAGGTGCGCATCGCCCGCGGGTCGTTCCTGCCGAACGTGTCGCTGTCGATGAACTACGGCCGGCAGCTCTTCCCGTCGAACGCCTTCGCCTTCGACGAGGAGTGGCGGACGGACTGGACGGCCGGCGTCAACGTGCAGATCCCCATCTTCAACGGCGGGCAGCGGATCGCCGAGATGCAGACGGCTCGCGTGGAGCGTGAGCGCGCGCAGCTCCAGCTCTCCCAGCTCCGGGAAGCGGTGCAGCTCCAGGCGGAGCAGGCCCGTGGCGAGCGCGATCGGGCCCGGACCGCGATCTCGGCGCGGGAGCGCACCGTGGATGCGGCGCAGCGGGTGTACGACCTGACCGTGCTGCGCTACAACCAGGGGCTCGCGACCCAGCTCGAGGTGTCGCAGTCCCGGCTGGAGCTTCTCCAGTCGCGGACGAACCTGGCCCAGGCCATCGCCGACTTCTACATCGCGGACGCGGGGCTGGTCCGCGCGATGGGCGTCGCGGCTCCCGACGCGGGCGCCGCGGTCCCGGCGGCCGCACCCGCGGCGCAGCCGCAGACCGTGACGCCCCAGCCGGCCGCCGCGCCGGCGGGCACGACCACCCCGGCTCCCGGCGGCGAGCCGGACCAGCGCTGAACGGAACGTACGGAGAACCCAAATGATGCGATACAGAAGTGCATCCCGCTCCGCGGGGCTGGTCGCGGCCGCCGCGCTCGTCCTCGGTACCGCCGGCTGCGGCAAGAACGAGCCGGCCGAGGCGAAGGAGGCCCCCGCGGCCGTACTCGGCGCGCAGGACGTCGCCGTGGCCGAGTTGACCACCATGAGCGGCGGTGTGGCCCTCACGGGCTCCCTGGAGCCGTACCGGCAGGTGGAGGTGAAGGCGCAGGTGCCCGGCGTGGTGACCGGGATCGCGGTGGATCGCGGCGACGCGGTGCGCGAGGGGCAGGTCCTGGCCCGCATCGAGGCCGAGGGGATCCGCAGCCAGGCCGCCGGGGCGCGCTCCGGCGTGGCCGCTGCGGAGGCCCAGCTCGCCCTCGCTCGCCGGCAACTCGAGTCGGCGCGCACCCTGTTCGAGCAGGGGGCGATGTCGGAGATCGACTTCCGCGGGGCGCAGGCGCAGTTCGAGGCGGCGCAGGCCCAGCTCGCCGCGGCGCGCGCGCAGGCCACGGGCGCCGCGGAGCAGGCAAGCCGCACGGCCGTGACCGCGCCCGTCACCGGCGAGGTGAGCGCCCGCTCCGTGCAGCCCGGTGAGGCGGTAAGCCCGGGGGCGACGCTGTTCACGGTGGTCAACTCGCGGATCCTCGAGCTGCGCGGCCAGGTCCCGGTGGACCAGGCCGCCCAGGTCCGCCAGGGGCAGCCGGTGGTCTTCTCGCTGGACGCCTACCCGGGGCGCGAGTTCCGGGGCACGGTGTCCCGGGTGGACCCGGTCGCCGATCCCGCCACCCGGCAGGTGGGGGTGATCATGCAGCTCGGCAACGAGGACCGCTCGCTCATCGGCGGGCTGTTCGCCACGGGCCAGGTGCTCACCGGCTCGCAGCGGCAGGTGGTCACCGTTCCCATGGCGGCAGTGCGTGGCAGCGGGGCGAACGCGTACGTCCTCGTGGTGGACGGCGGGGCGGTGAAGCGGCGCCCGGTGCAGGCCGGCGAGCGCGACGTGGCGCGGGGCGTCGTCGCCGTGGCCTCGGGCCTGAACGGCGGCGAGCAGGTGATCGTGTCCCCGGGCGAGGTGGCCGAGGGGACGCCGGTCCGTCTGCAGGGTGCGCAGGCGGCGGACAGCGCGGTCCAGGGGAGCTGAGATGGCAAGTAAAACGGAATCCAGGCGGAGGCGCGACCTGGAGTCCCCGGAGCCCACGCCCGCCCCCCAGGGGGGCGGTGGGCTGAGCGGGGTCTCCATCCGCCGGCCCGTCTTCACCACGATGGTGATGCTCGGGCTGATCGTGCTGGGCATCTTCGGCTTCCGCCGGCTCGCGATCGACGAGTTCCCGGACGTGGACATCCCGGTGGTGACCGTGCAGACGGTCTACCCGGGGGCCTCTCCGGAGACCATCGAGCGCGAGGTCACGCGGCGGCTCGAAGAGTCTTTCAATACGGTCGAGGGAGTGGACCGGATCACCTCCACCACGCTGGAGGGGGTGTCGCTGGTGGTGGTGGAGTTCGACCTCGGCCGCAACACCGACCAGGCGTCGCAGGACATCCGCGCCCGGATCGACGCGGTCCGGCGCGAGATGCCCGCGGACATCGAGGCGCCGGTGGTGCAGAAGTTCGACCCGGCGGCGCAGCCGATCGTGTCGCTGGCGCTCTCGTCGGGAACCCAGGCGGTGCCGGAGCTGACCACCCTCGCCGACGAGACGATCCGCCGCCGCCTGGAGGCGGTGTCGGGCGTCGGCCAGGTGCAGATCGCCGGCGGCCTGGAGCGCGAGATCCGCGTCTACATCCTGCCGGACCGGATGCAGTCGCTGGGCGTCTCGGCGCAGGAGGTGCTGGGCGCGCTGCAGCGGCAGAACCTCGAGGTCCCTGCGGGCCGCGTGGAGCGCGGCGCCGCGGAGCAGCTCGTGCGCGTGACGGGCCGAATCACCGACCCTGCGCAGTTCGCCGACGTGATCGTGGCGACACGCAACGGGCAGCCGGTGAGGCTGGGGCAGATCGCGCGCGTGGAGGACGCCACGGAGGAGGAGCGCTCGCTCGCCTTCGTGAGCGGCCAGCGGGCCGTGTCGCTCGACGTGCTCAAGGTGTCGGGCGCGAACACGGTGCAGGTGGCCGACGGGGTGAAGGCGGCCGTCGCGACGATCCAGGCGTCGCTCCCCGAGGGGACGCAGCTCACCGTGGTCCGCGACAACTCGGAGAGCATCCGCCACTCGGTGGAGGACGTGATCTTCGAGCTGATCCTGGGCGCGATCCTCACGGTCATCGTGGTGATGCTCTTCCTGAACGACTGGAAGGCCACCGCGATCACCTCGCTCGCGCTGCCGGTGTCGGTGATCGCGTCGTTCATCCTGATGAACGTGCTGGGCTTCACGCTCAACGTGCTCACCCTGATGGGGCTGTCGCTCTCGATCGGCATCCTGATCGACGACGCCATCGTGGTCATCGAGAACATCGTCCGTCACCGTGAGATGGGCGAGGACCACTTCACGGCGGCGAACCGCGGGACGACCGAGATCTTCCTGGCGGTCATGGCGACGACGCTGTCCATCGTGGCCGTGTTCGTCCCGGTGGCCTTCATGGGCGGGATCATCGGGCGGTTCTTCTACCAGTTCGGCATGACGGTGGCGTTCGCCGTGCTGGTGTCGCTCTTCGTCTCGTTCACCCTCACCCCCATGCTCTCCGCGTGGTGGGGGGTGAACCCGCACGACCCGTCGCACGGGGGCGGCAACCCGCTGAGCCGCGGCATCGCCGCCTTCAACCGCTGGTTCGACCGCACTGCGGACCGCTACCGCGGCATCATCGAGTGGGCGCTCGGGCACCGGAAGTCGACCCTCGCCCTCGCGGCGGCGTCGTTCATCGGCGCGTTCGCCCTCTTCCCGCTGATCGGCGGCGGGTTCATGCCCGAAACGGACCAGAGCGCCTTCACGGTCAACTTCGAGACGCCGGAGGGCTCCAGCCTGGCCTACACGCGTGGCAAGGCGGAGCAGGTGGACCAGGTTCTCCGGGACCTCCCGGGCGTGGACTTCACGTACACCACCATCGGCGCGGGCGTCACCGGGACGGTGACCCAGGGGAACGTGTACATCGACCTGGTGCCGTCCAGGGAGCGCGACCTCTCGCAGGCGGAGCTGATGGAGCTGGCCCGCGAGCGCCTCTCCCCCCTGTTCGGGGTCCGCACCTCGGTGCTGGTCGCGGGCGGGGTGGGCGGTGCGCAGAAGCCGCTCGCCGTGAACCTGCGGGGGCCGGACGTGGCGGAACTGCAGCGCCTCTCGGACGAGGTGGCCGAGGCGATGGCGAAGGTGGCGGGCGTGGTGGACATCGAGACGTCGCTCGGCGAGCCGCGGCCGGAGTACCGGATCGCGGTGAACCGGGACCTCGCCAGCGAGCTGGGGCTGGACATCGGCCAGGTCTCGGCCACGGTGCGCCCGCTGCTGGCGGGCCAGACGGCCACCACCTGGGAGGACCCCACGGGCGAGGAGCGTGACGTGGTGGTGCAGGTGGCTCCCGAGCAGCGGACCAGCCTGCAGAGCCTCACGTCGCTTCCCATCGCGACGGCGGCCCGGACGGCCACGGGCGGCGCCGCGACGGTGCCGCTGGGGCAGATCGCCCAGATCGAGGAGGGCGTGGCCCCGGCGCAGATCGAGCGCCAGAACCTGGAGCGCGTCGGCACGGTGTCGGCGAGCAACTCCGCGGAGATCTCGATCTCGGAGGCGTCCACCGCCATCCGCGAGGCCATCTCGGGGATCCAGCTCCCGGCCGGGTACACGGTGACCCTGGGCGGCGAGACGGAGCAGCTCGAGGAGACGGTGGGCTACGTCCTGGAGTCGATCCTCCTGGCCGTGATCCTGATCTTCCTGATCCTCGCGAGCCAGTTCGAGAGCTTCACGCAGCCGTTCGCGATCATGCTCTCGCTCCCGCTCTCGCTGATCGGGGTGCTGCTGGCGCTGCTGGTCACGGACGACACGTTCAACATGATGAGCATGATCGGCGTCATCATGTTGTTCGGCCTGGTCACGAAGAACGCGATCCTGCTGGTGGACAACGCCAACGAGCGAAGATCGCTGGGGGCGGATCGCTGGACGGCGCTGGTGGAGGCCGGACGGGTCCGTCTGCGGCCCATCGTGATGACCACGGCGGCGATGATCTTCGGCATGCTCCCCATCGCCATCGGGATGGGCGAGGGCGGCGGGTTCCGTGCCCCCATGGCGCGGGCGGTGATCGGCGGTCTGATCACCTCCACCCTGCTCACGCTGATCGTGGTGCCGGTGGCGTACACCTACTTCGACGACTTCGGCAGCTGGGTGAAGCGGAAGCTGGTTTCCCGCGACCGGGAGGAGGAGATCGAGGAGGAGCAGCGCCACGCGGGGCTGGCTCCGGAGCCGGCCTGGGGCGACTGACCCGGACGGTTCGGCGAACGGATGGGAACGGGGCCGGTGCCGCGGAAGCGGCGCCGGCCCCGTTCCCTTTTCCCCCCGGCGGAGGTCCGCTCCGGGCATGCGGCGTGCGGCTCCGGAAGGTGCCGTCGGGCACCCGCCCGCCGGCCTGTTCCGTCACCACCGTGCAGATGCGACCCCTGGATTGGAAGCGGCGCCTCCCCGTGGGGGCCGAGGTCGTACCGGGAGAGGGCGTCCACTTCCGCGTGTGGGCGCCGCGCCGGGAGCGCGTCGAGGTGGAGGTCGAGGGCGGGCCGGTGGCGGAACTCGAATGGGAGGGAGGCGGCTACTTCTCGGGCAGGGTCCCCGGAGTCGGGGCCGGAGCGACGTACCGCTACCGGCTCGACGGGGGAGACTCGTTCCCGGACCCCGCCTCGCGGTGGCAGCCTCTCGGGCCGCACGGCCCGTCGCGGGTGGTGGACCCGGACGCGTTCCGGTGGACGGACGGCGGGTGGAAGGGAGTGGGCCGGGAGGGGCAGGTGTTCTACGAGATGCACGTGGGAACCTTCACTCGCGAGGGCACCTGGGAGGCCGCGGCCCGGGAGTGCCCGGCGCTGGCGGAGCTGGGCGTCACGGTGCTGGAGGTGATGCCGGTGTCGGAGTTCCCCGGCCGGTTCGGCTGGGGGTACGACGGGGTGGACCTTTTCGCGCCGACCCGCCTGTACGGGACGCCGGACGACTTCCGCCGCTTCGTGAACCGGGCCCACGGCGCGGGGCTCGCCGTGATCCTCGACGTGGTCTACAACCATTTCGGCCCGGACGGCTGCTACCTCCGGGAGTTCTCCGGGACGTACTTCTCGGACCGCTACCCCAACGAGTGGGGCGAGGCCCTCAACTTCGACGGACCCGGCTCCGCCCCGGTCCGGGAGTTCGTCGTCGCAAACGCGGGATACTGGGTGGACGAGTTCCACCTCGACGGGCTGCGCCTTGACGCCACCCAACAGGTCTTCGACGCTTCGCCGGTGCACGTCCTGGAGGAACTCGTCCACCATGTCCGGACGGCGTCGCGGGGGCGCTCGACGCTGGTGGTGGCGGAGAACGAGCCCCAGCACGCGCGGCTGGTCCGCCCCCGCGCGCGCGGCGGGTTCGGGATGGACGCGCTCTGGAACGACGACTTCCACCACTCCGCGGTCGCGGCGGTCACCGGCCGGAACCCGGCCTACTACGGCGACTACCGGGGGAGCCCCCAGGAGCTGGTCTCGGCGGCGAAGTGGGGGTACCTGTACCAGGGGCAGCGCTCGCGGTGGCAGGGGAAGCGGCGCGGTTCGGCGGCCTTCGACCTTCCTTCCGCCGCGTTCGTGAACTTCCTTCAGAACCACGACCAGGTCGCCAACTCCGCGGACGGACTCCGCATCCACCGGCTCACCTCCCCGGGGCGCTACCGCGCCGCTACCGCGCTGCTGCTGCTCGCCCCCCAGACACCCATGCTCTTCCAGGGGCAGGAGTTCGCCGCGTCCTCCCCGTTCCTCTACTTCGCGGACCACGAGCCCGGCCTGGCGGAGCGGGTGAGGGAAGGGCGGCGGGAGTTCCTGAGCCAGTTCCCGGGGATCGCCACCGCGGAAGTGCGGGCATCCCTCCCGGATCCGTCCGATCCCTCCACCTTCGAGCGGTGCGTGCTGGACCACTCGGAGCGGGAGAGGCACGCCGCGAACTTCGCCCTGCACCGGGACCTGCTCCGGCTCCGGCGCGAGGACCCGGTCTTCCGGGCTCCTCGCCCCCACGCCGTGGACGGCGCGGTGCTCGGGGGAGAGGCGTTCGTGCTCCGCTACTTCGCCGAAGACGGCGACGACCGCCTGCTCCTGGTCAACCTGGGGCCGGACCTACACCTCGACCCGGCCCCGGAGCCCCTCCTGGCGCCGCCGGAGCACCGTCGCTGGCACGTGCTGTGGAGCAGCGAGGATCCTCTCTACGGCGGTGCGGGGTCTCCGGAGCCGGACCGGGCCGGCGAGGGCTGGAGCATCCCCGGCCACGCCGCGCTGGCGATGGCCCCCGGGCGGCTGGCGCACCCGGCGGAGGTCGCGGAGGGTGCGCCGTAAGGATTGTCCGGCGCCTAATCCGCCGCCACCTGCTCGGGGCCGAAGGTGAACCCGATGCGGCGTCCCCCGGGGCCCTCGCGCTTGAGCTTTTCCTGGATCTCCTCGTACTCCCGTTCCATCTCGGGGGTGACCGAGGCGCGGGTCTCCTTCAGCGCGGCCTCGAAGAAGCGCATCGGTACTTCCCGGATCTCCAGGTCCTCCCGGAGCGCCTGGAGACCCGCCCGCCGCACCAGGTCCTCCAGGTCGGCGCCGGTGTAGCCGGTCGTCCGGTCGACGAGCGCCTCCAGGTTCACGTCGGAGGCGAGCGGCATCTCCTCCGTGTGGATGCGGAGGATGCGGAGGCGTGCGTCGCGGTCCGGCACGGGCACGTACACCAGCTCGTCGAAGCGGCCGGGGCGGAGCAGCGCCGGGTCCAGCAGCGCCGGCCGGTTGGTGGCGCCGATCACCACCAGCCCCTGCATCTCCTCCAGCCCGTCCATCTCCGCGAGGAAGGTGTTGACCACCCGCTCCGTCACGGCGGGCTCGCCCAGCCCCACGCCCCGCTGGGGAGCCAGGGAGTCGATCTCGTCGAAGAACATTACGGTGGGGGCCACCTGCCTCGCCCGGGCGAAGAGCCTCGACACCTGCTGCTCGGACTCGCCGTACCACTTCGAGAGGAGGTCCGAGGACTTGGTGGCGATGAAGTTCGCCTCGGCCTCGCGCGCCACGGCCTTGGCGAGGAGGGTCTTCCCCGTTCCCGGAGGGCCGTACAGGAGGAAGCCCTTGGCGGGGCGGATCCCGATGCGCCGGAAGGCGTCCGGGTGCTTCAGCGGCAGCTCGATCCCTTCCCGCAGCCCTCGCTTGGCCTCCTCCAGCCCTCCCACGTCGTCCCAGCTCACGTTGGGGACCTGGATCATGATCTCGCGCATGGCCGACGGCTGGACGCGCCGCTGCGCGTTGAGGAAGTCGTCGCGCGTGACCGTGAGGTTCTCCAGGACCTCGGGGGGGATCTCCTTCTTGTCCAGGTCGATGTGGGGGAGTTTCCGGCGCAGCGCGTCGATGGCCGCCTCGCGCGCGAGGGCGGAGATGTCCGCGCCGACGTAGCCGTACGTGGTCCGCGCCAACTCGTCCAGGTCCACGCCCTCCGCGAGGGGCATCCCGCGGGTGTGGATCGCCAGCACCTCCCGGCGCCCCTCCGTGTCCGGGACGCCGAGGACGATCTCGCGGTCGAACCGGCCGGGGCGCCGCAGCGCCTCGTCGATGGCGTTGACCCGGTTGGTGGCCCCGATCACCACCACGTTCTGCCGCTGCTCCAGCCCGTCCATCAGCGTCAGGAGCTGGGCGACGATGCGGCGCTCGACCTCGCCCGTCACCTCTTCGCGCTTGGCGGCGATGGAGTCGAGTTCGTCGATGAAGATGATGGAGGGGGCGCTCTGCTGCGCCTCCTGGAAGATCTCCCGGAGCCGCTGCTCGGACTCGCCGTAGTGGCGGCCCATGATCTCGGGGCCCGCGATGTGGTAGAACTGCGCGTCGGCCTCGTTGGCGACCGCCTTGGCGAGGAGGGTCTTTCCCGTGCCGGGAGGCCCGTGGAGCAGGACGCCCTTGGGCGGGTCGATCCCCAGCCGCTGGAAGAGTTCCGGGTGCTTGAGCGGGAGTTCGATCATCTCCCGCACCTGTTCGATGGTGTTCCCCAGCCCCCCGATGTCGTCGTAGGTGACGTCCGCGCGGCGAGGCTCCTCGGCGTCCACGTACTCCGGGAGTAGCTCGATCTCGGTGTCCTGGTCCACCTGGACCACCCCGCGCGGGGCGGTCCCCACCACCCGGAGACGGATCTCCTGAAGGCCGTACGCGCTCTGCTGGAGGAAGTTGCGGAGGATGTCCTCGGGGTACTGCTCCGCGCCGTCCGTGGCGCGGCTGGGCGCGCCACGGTACACGGAGGTGGAGATCACGTCCCCGGACACCACGGGGCGGCGGAACAGGGTCCGGCGGAGCGCGTCCCCGGAGCCCATCAGGCGCAGGTTCTTCTGCGCCGGGGCGATGGTGACGCGCCGCGCCGGCCTCATCTCCGCGGGCCGGATCTCCACGTGGTCGCCGATCCCCACGTCCGCGTTCACGCGCTGGAGGCCGTCGAGCCGGACGATGTCGAGGCCGTCGTCCTCGGGGTACGGGGGGAGCGCGATCACGGCCGTGCTCCGCTTCCCGATGACCTCCAGCACCTCGCCCTCGCGCGCTCCCAGCGCCTGCAGGATCCGATGACCCACGCGTGCCCCTCCTGAACCCACGTCCTGCGTCTTCGCGCCCGCGACCTGCGCCCGGACGCTGCGCTGCTCGCTTTCAGCCATTCCCCCGACCTCGTGTTCAGTTGACGGGCCTTCTCGCCGGTGGCGTCCCGGGGTACCGCGCAATTTCCATGCGTAGGGTGTGCATCTTGCGACGCTTCGGCGTCCTCGCGGACGAGCGCGGGAGTCGCAGCGGAGGCGGCCGCGGTCCGCTGTACCGGAGGGAACGTGCAACCTTGCCGGTTCCCACGGTTATCAGTACCCTCGCGGGCCTGGCGTTCAACGGACGGGGAGGATGAGAGCGTGAAGAAGATCGTGAGAAGTGCGGCGGCCGCCACCGGCCTGGCGCTGGCGGTCGGGATCGGGATCGGCGTGGGGCAGGGGCTGGTGGGCGGCGTGGGCGGGGCCGGTCCGGAGGCCGCGATCGCCCAGACCCCCACGGCCGGCGCGGCGCCCCAGACGAGCGACGAGCAGAACGTGATCCGCGTCGCGCGGCAGGTCACCCCCGCGGTGGTGGGGATCGCGGCGGGCAACCAGTCGGGCTCGGGGGTCGTGGTGCGGAGGGAGGGCGTCATCATCACCAACGCCCACGTGGTCGGGCGGGCCCGGGAGGTGGAGGTGAGCCTGGCGAACGGAGAGCGGGTGTCGGGGCAGGTGCTGGGCCGCGACCCCACCGTCGACATCGCCGTGGTGAAGATCCCCGCCCGCCAGGACATCGCGGTCGCCACCGTCGGCGACTCCGACCGGCTCATCGTCGGCCAGTCGGCCATCGCCATCGGCAACCCCTACGGCCTGGAGCGCACGGTCACCACGGGGGTCGTCTCGGCGCTGAACCGCAGCCCCCGGGGGATCGTGCTGGGCGGTCTCATCCAGACGGACGCGGCCATCAACCCCGGGAACTCCGGGGGGCCGCTGGTGGACTCGCGCGGCGCGGTGATCGGCATCAACACGGTGATCCTGGGCGGGGCCGCGGGGCTGGGCTTCGCCGTCCCCATCAACATGGCGACGGACATCGTCCAGCAGCTCCTCACCACCGGGACGATCCACCGCCCGTACTTCGGGATCAGCTACGAGGACATCGAGCCCGAGGTGGCGCGGTACTACCGCTTCCCCGTGCAGCAGGGGGTCATCGTCGTGCAGCTCGATCCTCGCTCGCCGGCCGCGCAGGCCGGACTCCGCCGCCTGGACATCATCACCCGGATCGACGACGAGGAGATCCAGCGAGGGGGCGACTTCCAGCGGGTGCTGCGCTCGCGGAGGCCGGGGCAGACCGTCACCGTGACGGTGGTCCGGCTGAACGGGAGCACCGCGCGCTTCAACGTGCGCCTCGGCGAGACGCAGGTAGCGGGCTAACCGGCAGGGAAGCGCCGGCGGTCCGCGAGCCCCCCGCCCGGGATGCCCCGGGCGGGGGGCTCGCGCGTGGCGGGGCGGGGGAGGAATCCGGGCTCCGGCAGACCCCGGCGGTAACGACGGTGTATCACCTCGGTACCATCTCGGAACGCCGCTCCGGGCGCATTGCCACGGGTGTGTTTTCCGGGTAACGTGGATCGTCCGTTCCGCCCCGGGCGCGCGGTTCCCCCGATCCGGGGCCGCGGCTCCGGGGTAGGGTCCACCACGCAAGAATCGATGAGCGCACACATCCTGGTCGTCGACGACGAGCCGGACATCTCCGCCCTGGTCGCCTACCATCTCGCACGCGAGTCGTACCGGGTGCGCACGGCCGCGGACGGAGTGGAAGCCATCCGGGCCGTGGAGACCGAGCGCCCGGACCTGATCGTCCTGGACCTGATGCTCCCCGGGATGTCCGGGCTCGACGTCCTCGGCGAGCTGCGGCGCCGGGGAGAGACCCAGGACCTCCCCGTCATCCTGCTCACCGCCCGTCGCGAGGAGAAGGACCGGATCGAGGGCCTCAAGCTGGGCGCGGACGATTACATCGCCAAGCCTTTCTCCCCGCAGGAGCTGGTGCTCCGGGTGGGCGCGGTGCTGCGGCGGGTGCGCCAGGCGCCGCCCGCCGTGAAGGGCGGGAAGGTGGTGAGGGTGGGGCCCTTCACGGTCGACACCGGGGCCGCCCGCGCCGAGGCCGAAGGGCGCCCGCTGGACCTCACTCCCACCGAGTACAAACTCCTTCTCACGCTCATGGAGCGCCGCGGCCGGGTGCAGAGCCGGCGCCAGCTCCTGGAGGCGGTCTGGGAGGTCACCGCCAACATCGCCACGCGCACGGTGGACATGCACGTCCAGCGGCTGCGCAACAAGCTGGACGACGAGGCGGACTGGATCGAGACGGTGCGCGGCTTCGGGTACCGGTTCCGGACCGAGCCGCCGGTCCGCGCGTGAGGGTGCCGGCGCGGGGCCGCGCCGGCCACAAGCTCTTCCTCACCTACCTCGCCCTGATCGCCGCGACCGTGGTCGCGCTGACGATCGGGGTGGGGCTCACCCTACGGCGTCACCTCACCGACATGGTGGCGGACGACCTCCGCCGCGAGCTGTACCTGGCCGTCGCGCTGCAGCGCGAGAGCGACGGGGTGCCCCCTCCCGCGCTCGCGAGCCGGCTGGGGGAACTGAGCGGCCGGCGGGTCACCCTGGTGGGGCCGGACGGCCGCGTCGTGGGCGACTCCGAAGTCCCCCCGGACGAGCTTCCCGGGCTTGAGAACCACGCCTCGCGGCCGGAGGTGAGGGCCGCCCTCGCCGGGCGGGTGGGGAGGGCGGAGCACCTCAGCGGGACGCTGGGAGCCGAGAGGCTCTACGTCGCCGCGCCGGGCGCGGGGGGCCAGGTGGTCCGCCTCTCCGTCTCGCTGGACGACGTGGACACCACCGTGGGGCGGGTGCAGCGGGGGATCCTGGGGGGCGGCCTGGTGGTGCTCGTGTTCGGCGGGCTCCTCTCCTACGCGGTGAGCGTCGCGGTCACCCGGCCGCTCCGCCACGTGGCCGCGGTCGCCCGCGACCTGGGCCGCGGCAACCTCTCCCGGCGCGTCCACGCTCGCCACCGGGACGAGCTGGGAGAGCTGGGGCTGGTGCTGGACACGCTCGCGGAGGAGCTGCAGCGCCGCATGGGGCAGCTCGAGGGCGAGCGCGCCGAGATGCACGCCCTCATCGACGCCATGGCGGAGGGGGTCCTGGCGCTGGGGCCGGACGGCCGCGTGCGGCGGGCCAACCGGGCGGCCCGCCGCATCTTCGGGCTGGGCACCGAGTCCGACGGCCTCTCCCCTCCCGAGGTGGCCCGGCGCCCGGCCTTCCTCAAGCTCGTTCAGCGCGCACGGGCGGGCGACCCGGTCCCGGCCACCGAGATCACCCACGACGGGCGGCACCTCCTCGCCACGGCCCAGCCCCTCGCGGGCGGCGGGGCCGTCCTCGTCTTCCTCGACGTCTCCGAGCTGCGCCGGCTGGAGGACGTCCGCCGCGACTTCGTCGCCAACGCTTCCCACGAGCTGAAGACGCCGCTGACCGCCATCCGCGGCTACAGCGAGACCCTCCTCGACGAGAACCTCCCCCCGGAGCTGAGGCGGCGCTTCGCGGAGGTGGTGAAGGAGAACGCGGACCGCCTGCAGCGAATCGTGGACGACCTCCTCGACCTGTCGCGGATCGAGTCCGGGGGGTGGCGCGCCGAGCCGGAGGAGGTGGCCGTCGCCGAGGCTGCGGAGGAGGCGTGGGCGGTGCTGGAGGAGGCCGCCGCCGGAAAGGGCGTGGAACTCCGCGTCCGCGTCGCCCCCGGCTGCGACTCCGTGATGGCGGACCCCTCGGCGCTCCGGCAGATCCTCACCAACCTGCTCCACAACGCTCTCCGGCACACCCCCGCGGGCGGCGAGATCACCGTCTCGGCCCGCCCCGCCCCTGCGGGGGCAGGCGCGCCGCCGGGGCGCTGGCTCCGCATCGAGGTGGCCGACAACGGGAGCGGGATCCCGGTCATGCACCTCCCTCGCATCTTCGAGCGCTTCTACCGGGTCGACAACGCCCGCGCCCGCGCGGACGGGGGCACCGGGCTGGGGCTCGCCATCGTCCGGCACCTGGTGGAGAGCCACGGCGGGACCGTGGAGGCGGAGAGCGAACTCGGCCGCGGGACCACCATCCGCTTCACCGTCCCCGCGGCCGGGGCCCCGCATCGTTACGGCGCCGTTACGATCTGGTGACTCCAGGCGTAACTCCTCCTGCGAGCGTGTATCGGCGCCCGTAACGGGCGCGTCACGAGCCCGTCGCCCGCCGGCGGCGCTGCGCGCACCCAGGAGAAACGAAACGATGACGAGGCTCACCCGCACGGGCGTCCTTCTCGCCCTCCTCGCGGCCGTCCCCCAGGTCGCGCGATCCCAGGAGGCCGAGAAGGAGGCTCCCCGGCCGAGGCGGATCGTGGAGGAGATCCGCCTCGGCGGGCGGATACAGACGCAGTTCAACACCACCACCGTGGACGGCGAGCCGGAATCCGAACTCTTCGTCCGCCGCGCGCGGCTCGAACTCGCCGTCAAGGTGAACGACCTCGTGAGCGGCGTGATCCAGCCGGAGGTGGCGGGCGACCGGCTCCAGTTCAAGGACGCCTACGTCAAGCTCTCCTTCTCCCCGGGGGTCCAGTTCCTGGGGGGGAAGGCGTACCGGCCCTTCAGCCTGCTGGAGCAGACCAGCTCCAAGCGCATCCTTCCGGTGGAGCGCGGAGCCGACATCCGGGGGATCTCCCCGCTCGACGAGTACGAGATCATCCACGGCCTCGGATACAGCGACCGTGACGTCGGCCTCCAGCTCATGGGGACGCCGAAGGGCGGCCCGCTCGGCTTCTCGTACGCGGCGGGTGTCTTCCGGGGCCCCCTGAGCGGGGAGGATGGACTCAGGGGTTCGTACCAGTTCGCCGCCCGGGGGACCGTCCGCCCGGCGGAGAAGCTGCGCCTGGGCGTGGGGTGGAGTTCCCGGGACTTCGCTCCCGCCGACTCCGGCGCGTACGAGTCCCGGGCGCTGGAACGGGGGGACGCGTTCGAGGTGGACGTGGAGTACGGGGCGTTCGAGCCGGGCTTCCACCTTCTCGGGGAGGTGGCCTTCGGCGACTACGACCCGTTCGCGGACCGCGGCTTCGTGGGCGCGCAGGCGTGGCTCGGCTATCGCACCAGGCCGCTCTCCCGGATCGTGACCGGCCTGGAGCCCGTGTTCCGGGCGAGCTGGGGGAGCGTGGACGGCCACCCGGGCGTCGACCTGGGCAGCTTGAACGACGGTGCGCTCTTCACCCCCGGCTTCAACGTCTACTTCGGGCCGCTGAACCGGGTCATGGTCAACTACGATTTCTGGCGGGCGCGCGAGGGTGGCTCGCAGGGGAGCTTCAAGGTGCAGGTCCAGACCGCGTTCTGACCGGCGGGGCCCGGCGACACCGATCCGATACCCGACCGATACCGACACGAGGGGCGCTCCGACCGGGGCGCCCCTCGTGTCGTTGTGTGCCCAGCATGGGCGATGGTCCGGAGGTGAAAGTCCTCCCGGAACTTGGTCGTAGGGACCGAAGCGATCCGCAAGGCGCCATCCGCGAGGGGAGCGCTGAAAGAAGCGGGGTAGC
>Ga0180215_1000879_pt1 | contig 35147 bp, 33 predicted proteins | sample eDN3rd37CBELigBY_FD_128871 | JGI IMG/M metagenome (GOLD analysis project Ga0180215, IMG submission 128871) | Enriched backyard soil microbial communities from Emeryville, California, USA - eDNA 3rd pass 37_C BE-Lig BY (version 2) (version 2) | ecosystem: Environmental > Terrestrial > Soil >...
CACCCGACGAGAACTCAAGACGGTGGCAGATCAACTAAACGGACGACCACGACAGACGCTCGACTGGAGGACGCCAGGTGAGGTATTCAGCACATTCGTTGCGTCGACCACTTGAGACCGCCGTCGATATTCGTTGAGCCGTGTGTCGGGCGCGAGGCTGCTCGCGAGCGAATTGCGACGCTGTCCAACCGAATCGGGGTGACGGTATTGGTGAACCGCATGCACGTGGTATTCCACTGCGCTGTTCGGATGAATGTATTCGAGAGGCGTGCCTGGGACGACCTTCGCAGGGATCTCGAACGCATCCGGTCCTCTCAGCCTCACATCGCCCCAGTCCACGAACAAAAACCCGTCGGAAGGATTCTCGACCCGCACGACCACGTAGTCAGGTTTCCCGTCGGGCAAGCCGATGGTGATTCCTGGCATCTCGGTCGACTGGGTCGAGATTCGGTACGACATGCAGCCGGTCGCGAGCGACAACAGCAGGCAGGACGAAAGGACCGCCCCTTTTGCTCCCATTCCTGGCATGGCTCTCCTTCGGGGTTTCCGCGCGTGATGAGGACGAAATACCAAGCGTTGAACCCTAGTCAACAAATCAGCCGATATTCGGGAGCCCCGCCTCGCTGGGGTGCGAGTCCGCTCTCGATGGGCAGCCCGAGCCGCTACGGCGCGGACGCAGCCGCGGCCGCGGGGCGCATCTCCTGCGACGATCGAGAGAGCGGCGTGGAGGGCAAACTGCGAGTCGATCTCGTCGTCGTGCCCGGGCAGGTTGCGCGGTCCAAGCTCCAGCGCCAGACTGAGTCGCTCGCGAAGGGAAATAATCGCCTTGAACGCCATCCAGCCGCTCCATCCGGGAGACACCGTCGCCGTCGTCGCGCCCTGCGGGCCCTTTCCGGCGGAGCGCTACGAGCGCGGGATCGCGGTCTGGCGCGAGCGCGGGTACAGGGTGCGGGAGCTGCTGCCGCCGGGACCCTGGCGGTACCTCGCTGCGAGGGATCGAGAGCGGGCGGCGGCTTTGCGCGAGGCCTACGCGGATCCGGAGGTGCGGGCGGTGGTGGTCGCCCGCGGCGGGTACGGGGCCATGCGCATCCTCCAGAACGTCGACTGGGACGAGGTCGCCGCGCGCGGCAAGCCGCTGGTCGGCTTCTCGGACGCCACCGCGATGCACCTCGCGCTCTTCGCACGCGGCGCAAAGAGCGTTCACGGCCCCGTCGTGACCCAGCTCGGCGAGCAGCCGCCGGAGTCGATCGAGAGGCTGTTCTCGCTCCTGGAGTCGACGTCGGCACCGCCGCCGATCGCTGGCAGGCAGCTCGTCGGCGGCGTGGCGTCGGGGCGAGTGGCAGGCGGCTGCCTGAGCCTCGTGGCGGCGCTGGCGGGGACGCCGTTCCTGCCGTCGCTCGAGGGCTGCATCCTCCTGCTCGAGGAGGTCGGCGAAGCCGCCTACCGGCTGGATCGGATGTGGACGCAGCTCCGCCTCTCGGGCGCGCTCGAGGGCGTGGCCGGCTTCGCCATCGGATCGCTGACCGATTGCCCCGCGAGCGGCGGCGTGGAAGCCGGCGACGTCCTCGCGGAGCTGGCGGCGGCCACGGGGAAGCCCACGCTCGTGGATCTCCCCATCGGGCACGGCGCGGTGAACCTCGCCGTGCCCCACGGTGCGCGGGCGGAGGTCCGCGACGGTGCGCTTCGCTTCTTCGAGGGCCTCTGGTGATCGGCCTGCGCCTGGAAGCGGCGATTGCCCACCCGATCTCGGAGGGATCGAATTGATCAGGCGGATCGCCCGACTCCTGGACGACGCCGTAGAGGCCGGCGCATTCCCTGCAGCCCAGGCCTGCGTCATCGCGGACGGCCGCGTGCTGCACTCGTCGGCACACGGCCGGATCCCTGCGGGCCCGACCACGGTCGAGACGCGCTTCGACGTCGCCAGCGTGACCAAGGTGATGGCCACCACCTCCCTCGCCCACGTGCTCCTCTCCCGGGGCACGATCGACCTCGACGATCGGGCGATCGAGTGGCTCCCGGAGCTGGCGGGATCTCGCAAGGAGGAGATCCGCGTCCACCACCTCCTCGCCCACTCGAGCGGCCTGCCGGCGTGGCGCCCGCTGTTCCTGGAGCCCGGCGAAACGAGGACACGGCGGATCGCCGACGAGGTGGAGGCGGCCCTCGCCGATCCCGACGAAGCCTCGCGCGCCGCGCGGATCGACGCCTGCCGCCGCCGCGTCGTCGACGAAGCGGCGGCGACGCCTCTCGACCGGCAGCCGGGCGAGGGCCGCGCCTACAGCGACCTCGGCTACATCCTCCTCGGCGAGCTCCTCGCCCGCGCCGCCGGCATCCCCTTCGAGCGCGCGTGCGCTGCGGCGATCTTCCGACCGCTCGGACTCGAGTCCACCGCCTTCCGTCCCCTTGCAGCCGGCCGCCCCGCCGAGGCGCCGAGCGACGTCGCCCCCACGGGCCTGCGCCGCCCGCGCCCGCCGGCGCCCGGGCAGGAGGAGCTCGTCCCCGAGGGGAGCCCGAGCGCGCGCAGCCCCATGGGCGAGGTCGACGACGACAACGCCTGGGCGATGGGCGGCGTCGCCGGGCACGCCGGGGTCTTCTCCACCGCCATCGAAGTAGCTCGTTGGGGCGCCGCGATCGCCGCGGAGCGGGCCGGCGCCGGCGCGCTCGGCGATCCCGCAATGCTGGACGCGCTCCTCCGGCCGGATCCGACGCCCGGACCGCCGAGGGCGCTCGGCTTCGATCTGCCGAGCGGCGAGGACTCGAGCGTCGGCCGACGCTTCGGCCGCGCCGGGCCGCTGGGCGCCGCCGGCCACCTGGGCTTCACCGGCACCTCGGTGTGGATCGATTTCGATCGCCGGATCGTCGTGGCGCTCCTCACGAACCGCGTCTTCCCCGATCGCGCCAACGTCGCCGGGATCCGCGCGGTGCGCCCCGCCCTCCACGACGCGGTCGTAGACGCGCTCGGCTGACCAGCCGTTCACCGGCCTGCCTTACGAGCGCCGCCTCCACTCGACGCTGATGGGGCGTGGGATCCGTGGCAGGATGCCGCCCGAGCAATCCTCTGGAGGAGTTGGATGAGCGACGATCTGAAGCAGCCCGCCGATCCGGGGCGCCTCGAGCGCATCCCGTCGGGCGTCCGGCGCATCCACCTACTGGGCGTGGGCGGCACCGGCATGGGCGCGTTCGCGGCGCTGCTGCAGGCGGCGGGCTACGAGGTCTCCGGCTCCGACGAGAACCTCTACCCGCCCATGAGCGAGATGCTGCCGAAGTGGGGCATCCGCACGTTCTCGCCCTACGCTCCGCAGAACCTCGACGCTGCGAAGCCCGACCTCGTGGTGGTGGGCAACGTGATCCGCCGGGTGAACCCCGAGGCGGCGGCGATGCGCGAGCGCGCCCTCCCCCACGTCTCGTTCCCGCAGGCGCTGGGCCAGCTCTTCCTCGAGGAGCGCCACTCGATCGTCGTGGCGGGCACCCACGGCAAGACCACCACCACCTCGATGGTCGCGCAGCTCCTCGCCGCCGCCGAGCGGGATCCGTCGGTGCTGGTGGGCGGCGTCGCCGGCAACTTCGGCGGGAACTTCCACCTCGGAAAGGGCCCCGAGTTCGTGGTGGAGGGCGACGAGTACGACACCGCCTACTTCGACAAGGGCCCCAAGTTCCTCCACTACCGACCCCGCACCGTGATCGTCACCTCGTGCGAGTTCGACCACGCCGACATCTATCGGGACACGCCGCACTACGAGGCGTCGTTCGAGGCGCTGATGCGGCTCGTCCCCGAGGACGGCCTGGTCCTCGCGTGCGCCTCGACCGAAGCGCCTCCGCGCATCGCCCGGGCACACGCCCGCGGCAGGGTGGAGACCTACTCGGCGCTGGACGGCGTCGACGCCGACTGGCGCGCGGTGGACCTGCGACCCGGGCCGGAGGGCACGCGTTTCGCCGTCATGCGCCATGGCGAGCGCCTCTTCGAGGCGCTGCTCCCGCTGGGCGGCAGGCACAACGTGGAGAACGCCCTCGCCGCCGTGGCGGCTTGCCTTTCGCGCGGCGCGGTCGAGGGCGAGATGGTGCGTGGCCTCTCCGATTACTCCGGCGTGAAGCGGAGGCAGGAGGTGCGGGCGGAGATCGGCGGCGTGAAGGTGATCGACGACTTCGCCCACCACCCCACCGCCGTGCGCGAGACGATCGACGCGGTGGCGGGGCGCAACCCCGGCAGGCGCATCGTCGCGATCTTCGAGCCCCGCTCCAACACGAGCCGCCGCTCGCTCCACCACGCCGAGTACGCGCGCAGCTTCGACGGCGCGGCCCTCGCCGTGCTCGCGACACCGCAGAAGCACGACAAGGTCCCGGAGGACGATCGACTCGACGTGGAGAAGCTCTGCGCGGACATCACCGCCAACGGCACGTCCGCCCACGCCTTCGCCGACACCGACGAGATCCTGCGCTTCGCCCTCTCCGAGGCGAGACCGGGCGACGTGCTCCTCGTGATGTCCAACGGCGCATTCGGCGGGCTCATCGGCCGCTTGCTCGCCGGGTTGGAAGAGCGCATCCCTGCCTGAAGGCCTTTGCCCTTGGCTGGGCCTTCGCCTTCGCGCGTGATATCGCCGCTCGCGCTTCGAGCGCATGTTCACTGGCAGCCGTGCCGGCACGCCTTCGCATGACCGCGGAGGCGTCGCCGAATCGAGTGGAGATTCAAATGGCCGAAAGCCCTTCGCAGCAGGAGCTCCTCCAGGGCGCGATCGACGCCGCGCGCGCGGCGGGCGCCGTCCTCGCCGAGCGCTTCGGCGGCCAGCGCACCGTCGAGCACAAGGGCCGAATCGACCTCGTCACCGACGCGGATCGGGCGGCGGAGGAGGCGGCGCTCGGCGTGATCCGCACGCGCTTCCCGGACCACGCGATCCTCGCGGAGGAGAGCGGGGCCTCCGGCCAGTCGAAGTACGTGTGGATCGTCGATCCCCTCGACGGCACCAGCAACTACGCCCATGGCATGCCGCACTTCTGCGTGAGCGTCGCCTGTCAGGTGCAGGGCGTGCTCGAGGTCGGCGTGATCTACGAGCCCCTGCGGGACGAGCTCTTCACCGCCTCGCGCGGCGGCGGCGCGCGGCTGAACGGGCAGGCGATCCACCCCACCGACGTGGGCGAGGTGCATCGCGCCCAGCTCGGCACCGGCATGCCCTACTGGGTCCAGGAGCGGCCGGAGCCGGTGGTGAAGCTGCTGGACGCGTTCCTGCGGAAGGCGCAGGGGCTCCGCCGATTCGGCAGCGCCGCGCTCGATCTCGCGTGGGTGGCGTGCGGGCGCTTCGACGGCTTCTTCGAGCTCGGCCTCAAGCCCTGGGACGTCGCCGCCGGGATCCTGATCGTCCGGGAGGCGGGCGGCGTCGTCACCTCGATCGACGGCGGGGAGGTCGACATGGCGAAGGGCGAGATCCTCGCCGCGGGCGCGAAGCTCCACCCGCTGCTCGTGCCGATCGCGCGCGGCGCATCCTGACTTCGCGATGGTTCAGCAGGACGCCGCCGGCACCGGGTCCTCGACGTCCGCTTCGCCTCGCGACACCACCACCGCCGCCACCAGATCGCCCGAGACGTTGAGCGTGGTGCGGCACATGTCCAGGAACCGATCGACGCCGAGGATGAGGCCGATCCCTTCCGCGGGCACGCCGACCATCCCGCAGATCATCGCGATCACCGGCAGCGATCCCGCCGGCACCCCGGCGGTGCCGATGCCACCGAGCACGCAGACGAACATCACCAGGAGCTGCTTGCCGAGCGACAGCTCGATCCCGAAGAACTGCGCCAGGAAGAGCACCGTCACGCCCTCGAAGAGCGCGGTGCCGTTCTGGTTGGCGGAGGCGCCCACGGTGAGCACGAACCGGGCGACGCGGCGGGGGAGGCGCAGCTCCGTCTCGGCGACCCGCAGCGTGGTGGGCAGGCTGGCGTTGCTCGACGCAGTGGAGAACGCCATGAGCGTCGCCTCCTGCGTCATGCGGAAGAACGCCAGCGGCGACATCCGGCCCAGGACGCGCAGCGCCAGCGAGTACACGCCGAAGAAGTGCACCGCCATGGCGAGCAGCGCCACGCCCACGAACGCGCCCAGGCGCAGGAGCAGATCCCAGCCGAAGAGCGCCGTCAGGTTGAACATCAGGCAGGCGACCGCGTAGGGCGCGGTGCGGATCACGAGATCGATGAGGGTGGTGGAGACGTCGAAGAGCCCCTGGATGGCGCCCTCGAGCTTCTCGGAGGCGGGCGTCTTGGCGATCACCAGGCCGACTCCCACCGCGAGGCCGAAGAACATCACCGCGAGGATGTCGTTGTCGGCGGCGGCGCGGATCACGTTGTCGGGGACGATCCGCGCGATCAGGCCGCCGGCGCCCAGGCCTTCGCGCGTGGATCCGACGATCGCCTGGGCCCGGGACGACGCGTCCGAGAGGAGGCGCTTGGCGAGCTCCGGATCGATCCCGTCGCCCGGGCGAAGCCAGTTCACGAGCACCAGCCCGATCGCCACCGCCGCCGCGGACACCACCACCGTGAACGCGAGAGTGCGCCAGCCCACCCTCCCCAGCGCCCGCAGATCGCGCATCTCCGCGACGCCCATCACCAGCGCCGAGAACACCAGAGGGATCACCAGCATGAAGAGCAGCCGCAGGAAGATCTGCCCCACCGGCTGCGTGACGTGGTCCGTGAGCCAGACCACCCACGCCGCCTCGCCGCCCGCCACCATGTAGGTCAAGAGCCCGGCGGTCGCACCGACCCCCAGCCCGATCAGCATCTTCTTGTGCAGTGGCATCCCGTCTCCGTCCGATCCGGACGAGTCTAACCCCCTATCGGGTCGAAGCGCGCCAGGCTGTCGCCCGCCCGGTCGTTTCTACCCCTGCATCGTCGCCCGAGGCCGACGGTTCACCCTGAGTTCAAAATGAGACACGCCCTCGCGCCCGACGATGTCGACTCGAGCACTCCCTCGATCAAACGTCCCATGTCCCTGGGGTGGTCGGTCTCTGTGGGCCAAGGTAGGACTGCGACGCATTTCGGGTGATCGAATCCGAAAGCAAAAGGGGAACACACATGAACGCGAAGACGTGGCTGGTGGGCCTTGCGGCCCTGGTGGTGGGCGCCGTTGGTTGTGGGGAAGCGTTTCCGGGTGACGAGGAGCTTGGGATGGGCGAGGTCGACGTCCAGGTGTCGGCGTTGACCGGCGGGACGAACGGCGATCCGGCGCTGGCAGGGATCGACCGCGTCGTCGTGACGCTGGTCGGCAGGACCGGACAGGGGGAAAAGACGATCGAGATGACCGGATCCGGCCCGACGTGGAACGGCTCCTCCGGGCGCATCCTCACCGGCGAGTACGACGCCACCGCGGAGGCCTTCTCGGGGGCCAGCCGCATCTGGGCCTCGGAGACCTCCCAGGTGGTCACCGTCGTGGAGAACGGGACGCCTTCCGTGACGTTCTTCATCAACGAGAAGATCAACAAGAACCATGACCTTCCTCACTTCGTGTCGCTGTCGCTGAGCCAGAAGAACGTCTTCATCGGCGAGTCGATCGACATCGAAGTCACGGTCGCCGGCGGCACCGCTCCCTATTCGATCACCGGTCGGTTCTCGGGCGGCCTGGGCGCCGGCGGCGACAGCACCAAGGGCCACTTCGGCGAGGGTTCGTTCTCGGACAACGCCGGCACGATCACCTGGACCGCGGGTGACGTCTCCGGCGGCAAGTGGTTCGTGCTGGTCGTGACCGATGCGGCCGGCGACGTCGCCGAGCTCGGCGTCGACGTGACCGTGGACGCCTCGGGCACCGTCGGAGTCGGGGTTTCCTACAACCAGGCGCCGGAGATCAGCGCCGCCGTTCGTACCCTCAACGACCTCCAGGGCACCGCGGCGTACATCACCGTCTCGGCGACGGATCCCGACGCGCGGAGCACCGGCTCGGTGATGACGTGGGCCGCCGGCAGCACCTGCCCGGGCATCGAGCTCCACGACTCGAACGGTGTCGGCGGTGCCCTCATCCCGGACAGCGGCGTGTTCCCGCAGGGAGGCCCCGGCCAAACGGTCTCGCTCCAGCTCATGACGGTAGTCGTGCCGCGGCGGGCGGGCCTCAAGTCTTGCAACCTGGCCTTCATCACCACCGATCCCGAGGGTGCCTCGGCTACGCACAACGTGACCCTGAACACCGAGTGGGTGCAGCCGGACTGATCGGCGCGGCCCGAAGCGTCCGCTCCATCGCAGCGGGGGCGATCGCTTCGACGGCTTCGGATGGGTCGTGCACGGGCGGCTTCCTTCACGGGAGGCCGCCCGTCTCGTTTCGAGCCACGGGCGTGTTCACCTCTGGCAATGGGGGCAGAAGGCGCTGGTTCGCCCGCCTAGGACGATCGCCTCGATCGGCGCGCGGCAGCGCGGGCAGGGCTTGCCTTTGCGGCCGTAGACGAGGAACGGGTTGGCGGCGCCGGGCTCCTCCACGTAGGTGATCTCGTCGCCGTCCCCGGCGTCGCCGAGGGTGTGGGCGATCGAGTCCTCGATCCCCTTGGCGATCGCGCGCACCTCGGCGAGCGAGAGCGTGGAGGCGACGCGGGCCGGATGGATCCTCGCGCGGAAGAGGGCCTCGGTCGCCTGGATGTTCCCGATGCCCGCGATGACCGACTGGTCCATGATCGCCACCTTCACGGAGCGTGAGGTGCGCCGGAGCCGCTCATGGAGGCGCTTCGGGTCGATCCCGTCCACGAGGGGATCGGGCCCCAGCGCGCGCACCTCGGGCAGCTCGAGCAACGCGTGCGCCGGCTGGATGGCGAGCCTGCCGAAGAGGCGCTGGTCGTCGTAGTAGACGATGCCGTCGCCGCGCAGCGCCAGCCTGGCGCGGGCGTGGCCCGGCCTGGGATCGTCGTGGCTGCGGCGCACCCACTTGCCGGTCATGCCCAGGTGGCTGACGAGGCCCACGTCCCGATCGAAGGAGAGCAGGAGGATCTTGCCGCGGCGGTCCACCCGCTGCAGCGTGCGCCCCTGCAAGTCCCGCTCGAAGGCGCGGCGATCGGCGCCGCGGAAGATGCGGCTCTCGGGCGCCGCAGCGCGCTCGATCGTCCGGCCCTCGAGCCAGCGGCTCAATGCCCTGGCGGCGAACTCAACCTCCGGCAACTCGGGCATGATCGATCTCCTCCCGATGCCCCCCGGGCGAGCGCCACGGTGCCCGTCGAAAACCCCGCCGAATCAAGCGTCCGCGACCTGCTCGTAGCCGAGCGAGCGCAGCGCCGCGCGGAGCTTCTCGGCGGCCTCGTCGAGCTCCTTCGGATCCGGGTTGGGGTCCTGGTTGGCGAAGTTCATGTCCTGCAGGGTGCGGATGGGCGTGAGGTGCAGGTGCACGTGGGGCACCTCGAGGCCCGCGATCATCATCCCGACCTTCACCGGATCGAACGCCTCCTGGATCCCCTTGGCGATCTTCTGCGACACCGTCATGAGGTGCGTCGCGAGCTCCTCCGGCAGATCGATCCAGTGGTCGATCTCCTCGCGGGGAACGACGAGCGTGTGCCCAGGCGCGAGCGGCGCGATGGTGAGGAAGGCCACGCAGGCGTCGTCCTTCCAGACGAAGCGGCCGGGCAGCTCGCCGGCGATGATGCGGGTGAAGAGGGACGCCATCTTTCGAATCCTCCCGGATCAGGGCGGCGCGCAGAAGGATCGCACCGCGTCGTGGAGCAAGCGTAGACCGAATCGAAAGCCCTCCACCGGGATTCTCTCGTCCCTGCCGTGGAAGAGCTCCGCGAAGGGCACGCCCGGCGGAAGCCCCACGGGGGCGAACCCGTACCACGTGGCCCCGACGTGCGAGAAGGCCAGGGCGTCGGTGAACCCGGGGATCATGTAGGGCACGGGGATCCCCTCCGGATCCGCCCGACGCACCGCCGCCGCGAGGGCTTCGTACATCGGCGTGTCGAAGGGGAACTCGAGTGCCCGCGCCTCCCGCAGCACGGTGAGCGTCACGCCGGGCCCCAGCGCCGCCCGCAGCTCTTCCAGGATCCTCGCCCCCGCGTGGCCCGGGAGGGAGCGGCCGTCGATGAGCGCCTCCGCCTCGCCGGGGATCACGTTGATCTTGTCGCCCGCCCGCAGCACCGTCGGATTCGCGGTGTTGGAGAGCACGGCCCGCAGGCTGCGCGCCAGCGATCGATCGGGAATCGCCCGGAGGATCGTCGGCGCGAGCGCCGGGGATGCCAGCGCGCGCAGCGCGGCCCCCTTCACGCCGCCGATCGCCCGCCCCACGGTGCGCAGGAATCCAAGCGAGGCGGCGGTGGCGTGCACCGGCATGGTGCCCTTCGAGAGCCGTGAGACCGCGGCGGCGAGCACACCCACCGCGCTCTCCTCCCTCGGCATAGACCCGTGCCCCGGCTCACCCTGCGTCCGCGCGCGGATCCAGAGCACTCCCTTTTGCGCCACCTGGATCGGATAGAAGCGCTTCCCCTCGAGGTGGAGGGTGAAGCCGCCGATCTCACCCAGCGCGTACTCCGCCCGCACCAGCTCCGGGTGGTTCTCGACCAGCCAGGTGGATCCCAGATCGCAGCCCGCCTCCTCGTCCGCCACGAGGGCGAGGATCACGTCGCGGCGCAGGCGCACGCCCGACCGCGCCAGCGCCCGCATCACCGTCACGCACATGGCGGCGTGGTGCTTCATGTCGATCGCGCCGCGGCCCCAGACGAAGCCGTCGTGGATCTCCCCAGCGAACGGCGGCCGGCTCCAGCCGTCCTTCGCCTCGACCACGTCCAGGTGCGCGGTGAGGAGCAGCGGACGCTCCTCGTCCGTGCCGGCCCACCTGCAGACGAGGTTGGTACGGCGAGGGGCGCCCTCGAGGAGCACGGGCTCCAGCCCATCCGCCCGCAGGCGCGCCGCGCAGACCTCCGCCGCCGGCCGCTCGTCCCCCGGCGGGTTGGTGGTGTCGATCCGGAGGAGCTCCACGAGCAGACGGAGCGCGTCCTCCTCGAGGTCGGGAGGGAGGCCCTCAGCGGCGGGCATGGCCCCCTCCCGTCGCCCTGCGCCGGGACAGGAGCCCCCCGAGCACGTCGCCCAGCGCGCCGACCTTGCCGGACCGCAGGCGCGTGAGCCCCCGGGCCAGGCGAAGGACGCCCGCGTCGTAGGGGTACCACCACAGCTCGGACCCTCCTCTGCTGCGGTCGACGAGCACGAAGCGCGGGCGGGTGAGCTCCTCCAGCATCTGCGGGCTGTTGGTGACGCCGAAGCCGCTGCCGCGCACGCCGCCCCACGGCGCCTGGGCGATCCCGCCGGTGAAGGCGTGGTTGTTGACGGTGATCACCCCGGCGTGGATCCGCCGGCCCACCCGCTCCGCCCTGCGCAGGTCCTTCGACCAGACACTCACCGTGAGACCGTACGGCGAAGAGTTGGCGCGGCGGATCGCCTCCGCCTCGTCCTTGACCCGGAAGATCGGCAGCACCGGGCCAAAGGTCTCCTCCCGCACCAGCGCCAGATCCTCCGGCGGATCGACGAGGAGGACCGGCGCCACCTGCAGCCCGTCGCCCGGCCGCGCCGCGCCCCCCTCGGCGGGACGCACCTCCGTCCCGCTCACGTCCGTGCCATGCACCTCAACGCCTGCCGCGTCGGTGCCACGGACCGGCGTGCCTCGCACCACGACGCTCCCCTCGGGCGCCTCGGTCTCGACGAAGCGGGGACCCGGCGCCGCCGCGCCAGGCAGGACGCCCCGCTCCTCCGCCTCCCGCAGCTGCGCGTCGACGATCGCCTTCTGTGACGGCGTTGTGAGCGGCCCCACGTCCACCGCACCATCGCCGCCGGCACCCGTCCGCAGCGCCGCGATGCGCTCGCGGGCCCGCGCGACGAACGCGTCCGCGATCGACTCGACCACGTAGCAGCGCTCGATCGCCGCGCAGTTCTGCCCCGCGTTGGCGAACGCCCCCCACACCACGCCGTTCACGGTGCGGTCCAGGTCGGCGTCTTCGAGGACGATCGCGGCGTCCTTGCCGCCGAGCTCGAGCACGACCGGCGTCAGCGTGTCGGCGCACGCCCGCGCCACCGCCCTGCCGGTGCGAGGCGAGCCGATGAACACCAGCGTGTCCACCCCCACCGACAGGATCGCCTGCGCCTCCTCGCCGCCCCCCTGCACCACGGCGAGCAGGTGGGGCGGGAGCAGGCCGTCGAAGAGGCTGCCCAGGAACGCGCCGGCGCGGGCGCCGTGCTCCGAAGGCTTGAGGACGACCGCGTTGCCCGCGAGGAGCGCGGGGACCACCGTGCGCAGGGGCAGCATCAGCGGGAAGTTCCACGGCGTGATCGCGGCGACGACGCCCCGGGGCATGCGCTCCACCACGCCGCGCTTTCCGGGGAACGTGAGCGGATCGATGGGGACGTCGGTGCCCTGCAGCAGCAGCGCGCCCTTCTTCGCCCAGTACGAGAAGAGATCGGCGCTGGGGACGATCTCGGAGAGGTAGCTCTCCGCCCGCGGCCTGCCGTTCTCGTCCTCCAGGATCGCCGCGGCCTCCTCCGCCCGGGCCAGCAGGCGCTTTCCCGCCGCGCGGATCGCCTCGGCCCTCTCGCGGATCGGCCGCAGGGACCAGTCGTGCTGGGCGTCGCGCGCCCTTCTCACGATCGCCTCGATCTCTGAGAGCGGCGTGGTGGGCACGGGCGCGAGCGGCCTGCCGTCGATGGGGCGGATCCCCCGGACGAAGCCGCCCTCGACGACGCTCGGCGCTGGAGGGCTCCCGGGCGCTGCAGTCCCCACGCCCCGCCACTCGATCGGAGAGGGATCGGGCTGCACGGCGCCGCACTTGCGCGAGCGGATCCCCTCGAAGACGATCCAGGCCGCGCAGGCGAGGCCGACGATCCCTTGGATGGCGCCGACCACGTTCAGCGCGCGGGTGAACGGCGCCGACTCGGGGACGGGGATCGCGAGGCCGGCGTGGTAGCTGGCGTAGTCGCCCACGTGGAAGTAGCGATCCCAGGTGACGAGCCAGATCACGATCCAGGTGCCAAGGCCCAGGAGCATGTTCGCGACGGCGAGGGGCATCTTCCCCTGCCGGATCAGGTGCAACGACACCGTCGCGCCGGCCAGCCCCGCGCCCAGGACCGCCACGAAGAACGCCGGGGAGAGCCAACCGAGCCGCACGTCGGACTCGGGGATGAGATAGCTGTACATCCACCCGGGCCAGCGCAGCAGGAAGTACTGCACGCTCAGCGCGAACACGACGACGAAGAGGGCCGTCACCCGGAACGCGGCGCGGCCGCGGCCCGCGCGCACGAGGTTCGTGCCGAGCAGCATGAAGAGCGCGGCCAGGCCGTAGGCGGTCGGCGGATCGAGAGGGACGGTCGGCGCGCGCTCCTGTCAGGTCGGACCGCGGCGCCGCGCGGAACGGGGGAGCCGAGCCCCCGGGCCGCCCGATCGGGGCCGCGAGAGGCAATCTAGCGACGCGCGCCGCGCGATGCCGACGCGGCCGCCGCCGTGTGTCCGCTGCCTGACCGCAGGACGGCTGTCCCGCGATCCCCCTGGCGATCCTCGGCCGACGACGGGCGCCCGCTGCGCTGCAGCGCGGGACCGCCCGCCGTGCTACACCCCGTAGAAGCGCTCCAGCACCGCGGTCATCCGCTCCGGATCCTCGGCGCCGCCCTGCTCCCGGATGGAGTGCATCGAGAGCATCGGGTTGCCCACGTCCACCGTTCGCACGCCGAGCCGCGCCGAGCTGATCGGGCCGATGGTGCTCCCGCAGGCGACGTCGGTGCGGCTGACGAACTTCTGGTACGGCACCTTCGCGTCCTGGCAGAGGGCCTCGAAGAGGGCCTCGCCCTCCGCGTCGGTGGCGTAGCGCTGCTGGGCGTTGATCTTGATCACCGGGCCCCCGTTGAGGCGCGGCTCGTGGTGGGGATCGTGCTTGTCCGCGTAGTTCGGATGGACCGCGTGGGCCATGTCGGCCGACACCTGCCACGAGCGGGCGATCGCGAGCGGCAGCGCCTCCCCTTCGGCGCCGGTGGCCTGAAGGATCCGCATGAGGAGGTCCTCCACGAGCGAGCCGCCGGCGCCCGCCGTGCTGCCGCTGCCGACCTCCTCGTGATCGTAGAGGCATGCTGCCTGGGTGGCCGCCGTCGCAGGCGCGCGCAAGAGCGCGGTGAGGGCCGCGTGACACGAGGCCTGGTTGTCGAGGCGCGGCGCGAAGACGAAGTCGCCGCGGAGGCCGCCGATCGCCGAAGGCTGAACGTCGAAGAGCGACAGATCCCACGAGAGGATCCGATCCGCCTCGACGCCCAGCTCCTCGCCGAGCAACCCGGCGAGACCGTCGGGGAGCGACGAGTGCGCCACCGCGAGCAGGGGCGGCAGGTGGAGCTGGGGGTTGAGCACCAGGCCCTTCTTGATCACGTCGCGATCGAGGTGGATCGCGAGCGACGGCACCCGCAGGATCGGCCGATCCACCCGAAGGAGGCGCGTCTCGAAGGAACCCGGCGCGCTGCCCCGGCACACGACCTTGCCGGCGAGGCCCAGGTCGCGATCCAGCCAGGTGTGCGTCAGCGCGCCGCCATAGACCTCGACGCCGATCTGCCGATACCCCTCTTTCGTGTAGTACGAGCTCGGCTTCACCCGCAGATTCGGCGAGTCGGTGTGGGCGCCCACCAGGCGGAAGCCGCCCTCCGCCGGCGCCGCCGTCCCCACCCGAAACGCGACGATCGCGCCGCCCCGCGACACGGTGTAGCCCTTCCCCGCCTCGAGGACCCACGGCTCCCGCTCGTCGAGCGCAAGGAAGCCCTCCGCCGCCGCCCGGCGCCGCGCCTCCTCCACGCAGTGGTGCGGCGTGGGGCTCGCGTCGATGAAGGCCAGCAGGTCGGCGGTGGTCGGGTGGACGGCGGGAGGCTGGGACAACAGGCTCACGGGGCGAACTCCGGTGCGAAAGGTGCGCCCTACGCGTAGCCGACGCCCCCCCTCGCGTCAACGCGGCCCCGATCGTCGAGAGCTGCTAAAAAATGGTGGAGATGGCGAACCCGCCCGTAGCGCTCCACTTCCCCGCTTGCGCGGAGCGGATGTTCCCGCCCGCGTCTTCCACGCGGAGCCCGTCCGCCTCCAGGGTGAGCATGAACCACGGAGTCAAATCGATGTCCAAGCCCAAGCGCGGCCCGTAGCCGAGCTCGACCGCGCCGGTGCCCCCGTAGTTCGCGAACGCCCCGATGAACGGGCGCATGCTGCCCCACTCGACCGGGCGGACCCGCAGCCCGGACCAGAGAAAGAAGGCTGTATCCGCCACACCGATGAGGCCCGCTTCGAGTGCGAGCCACTGCGCGGGGATGACCTGGAATTGAGGGCCACCGAGACGGCTGGGGCCCAGCACCACGAGGCTCACGCCGAAGTGGATCCGGTCGCGATCGTCGTCGGGGAGGACGACGATCTCTTCTCCATCCTCCTCGAGGACGACGGACTCCCCGGCTTCGGGCCGCAACATGTCGGGGAGGCGCTCTGCCGCGACGGACACCCTGTTGGGGACGCAGCCGCCCGCCCCGAGCGCGAGCAGGATCGCGCCGGCGAGCCACCCGGCGCTCCGCTCCCATCGATCGGACGTGGGCGTAGGACGTTCCATCGAAAACGATCCTACGCCCGTCGACAGGCTCCGGTCTTTCCCCCCACTGGAGGGGGGGCTCAGTAGCGGTAGTGGTCCGGCTTGTAGGGCCCGTCGACCGGGATGCCGACGTACTTCGACTGATCGTTCGAGAGCCTGGTGAGCTTGGCGCCGAAGGCGTCCAGGTGCAGCCGGGCCACCTTCTCGTCGAGGTGCTTCGGCAGCGTCTGCACGGTCTTGCCGTAGGACTCGGCGTTGGCCTGCAGGTCGATCTGCGCGAGCACCTGGTTCGTGAAGGAGTTCGACATCACGAAGCTCGGGTGGCCGGTGGCGCAGCCCAGGTTCACGAGGCGCCCCTCGGCGAGGACGATGATGCTCCGGCCGGTGGCCTTGAACCGCCACTCGTGGACCTGCGGCTTGATCTCGATCTTCTCGACCTCGCCCTTGGCGCGCATCCGCTCCAGGCCGGCCATGTCGATCTCGTTGTCGAAGTGGCCGATGTTGCAGACGATAGCGTTGTGCTTCATCCGCCGCATGTGCTCGGCGGTGATGATGTCCTTGTTGCCGGTGGCGGTGACGAAGATGTCGAAGGTGTCGACGACGTCCTCGAGGGTGACCACGTCGAGGCCCTGCATGCAGGCCTGCAGCGCGCAGATGGGATCGATCTCCGTGACGGAGACCTTCGCCGCCTGCCCCTTGAGCGACTGCACGGAGCCCTTGCCCACGTCGCCGAAGCCGAGGACGAGCGCGCGCTTGCCGGTGATCATCACGTCGGTGGCCCGCATGATCGCGTCCACCAGCGAGTGGCGGCAGCCATAGAGGTTGTCGAACTTGCTCTTGGTCACCGAGTCGTTGACGTTGATCGCCGGGAAGAGCAGCGTGCCCTTCTTCTGCATCTCGTAGAGGCGATGGACGCCCGTCGTGGTCTCCTCCGACACGCCGCGGATCCCGGTTGCGATCGGCTCCCAGAAGGCGCGATCCATCGCCAGCACGTCGCGCAGGAGCGTGAAGATGACCTGCTCCTCCTGGACCTTGGTGGAAGCAGGATCAGGCGACTTGCCGGTGCGGCTCGCCTCGAGGCCCATGTGCACGAGGAGCGTCGCGTCGCCGCCGTCGTCGACGATCAGCGAGGGGCCCTTGCCGTCCGGCCAGCGCAGCGCCTGCAGCGTGCACCACCAGTACTCCTCCAGGGTCTCGCCCTTCCACGCGAACACCGGGACGCCCGCGGGCTTCTCGGGGGTCCCCTTCGGGCCCACCGCCACGGCGGCGGCGGCGTGATCCTGGGTCGAGAAGATGTTGCAGGAGACCCAGCGCACGTCGGCGCCGAGCTCGACCAGCGTCTCGATCAGCACCGCGGTCTGCACCGTCATGTGGAGCGAGCCCATGATCCGGGCGCCGGCCAGCGGCTTCGACGCCGCATACTCCTTCCGCACCGCCATCAGGCCCGGCATCTCGTGCTCGGCGAGCTCGATCTCCTTGCGGCCGAACCGCACCGTCTCCGGGGAGAGGTCGCGGACCTTGTAGGGAAGGTCCGAGACGAGCGGCAGCCCGGTGGACATGAAGGCGGGCATTTCGGACTTCTGGGCGGGGACGGTCATGGCGTGGATACCCTTCGCAAGGACGAATGGAGGGCCAGGGGATAGCGAAAGACGGTCCCGGCCGCAACCGGGAAGCCCGCTGCCGCCCGCCCGGATGCCCTCCGGCGCCACCTCGCGCGCCGCTCGAAGCCCGTGTAGGTGGCGGTCTCCCCTGGCAACTGCGGGAGTGGCGGGACGCCTCCTGGCCCTGGTAGCGTGCCCTCCCTCGGGGGTTTGCGGCTGCGCGCGGGGCGCCGCCGTCGAGGAGATCGCAGACATGACCCAGCCATCCATCCGGCGAGACGACGTCGACCTGGAGCCGCACCGCGCCGCGCTCATGGGGCATTGCTACCGCATGCTCGGCTCGCCGGCAGAGGCGGAGGACGCCGTCCAGGAGTCGATGGTCCGCGCCTGGAAGAGCCTCGATCGCTTCGAGGGACGATCGAGCCTGCGCACCTGGCTCTTCCGCATCGCGACCCGCGTCTGCCTCGACATGCTCGAGGCCCGGGAGCGACGGGCGATGCCCATGGATCTCGGCCCGGTGGGCGACATCGAGATGCCGCTCATCGAGCTTCCGGCGTCGAGGTGGATCGAGCCGATACCGGACGTGCGCGCCATGCCGGCGGACGCCACGCCCGAAGAGCGCGCCGTGCTCAAGGAGAACATCCGGCTGGCCTTCGTCGCCGCGCTCCAGCATCTGACGCCGAGGCAGCGCGCGGTGCTGCTGTGGACCGAGGTGATCGGCGGGACGGCCGCGGAGGTCGCGGAGATCCTCGCCACGTCGGTCGCCTCCGTGAACAGCGCCCTGCAGCGCGCCCGCGCCACCCTGGCCACGAAAGACGTCACCCAGGGAAAGGTCCCCCTCTCCGACACCCAGGTCGCCCTCGTCGACGAGTACGTGCGAGCGTTCGAGACATACGACATGGACGCGCTCACCAGGCTCCTCCGCGAGGACGCGACCATGTGCATGCCGCCCTACACGCTGTGGCTGCGCGGGCCCCGGTCGATCCGCGACTGGATGCTGGGGCGCGGCGCCGCATGCCGCGGATCGCGCCTCGTCCCCACGAGCGCCTGCGGCGCCCCCGCGTTCGGCCAGTACAAGCCCGACCCCGAAGGCGGGGCGTACCAGCCGTGGGCCCTCGTCACCCTCGACTTCGACGGCGACGCCATCTCGGGGCTCACCTTCTTCCTGGACACCCTGGCGCTCTTCCCGCTCTTCGGCCTGCCACCCGAACTCGCGCGATGATTTTCCGGGCGCGCGGCCGTCCAAGGTCCGTAACCCCTGCTCTACAGGAGTCGAACCAATGGCCCGCATGATGTTCCTCAATCTCCCGGTGAAGGATCTGAACCGCTCGAAGGCGTTCTTCAGCAAGCTCGGTTTCGAGTTCAACCCTCAGTTCACGGACGACACGGCGGCCTGCATGGTGGTCAGCGAGCAGGCCTTCGTGATGCTGATCACCGAGAAGCGATTCCACGACTTCACCAAGAAGAAGATCGCCGACACCTCCACGCACACCGAGGCGCTGGTCGCGATCTCCGCCGGGAGCCGCGCCGAGGTCGACGCGATGTACGAGAGGGCGATCGCGTCCGGAGGTTCCGAAGCGATGCCGGCGGTCGACTACGGCTTCATGTACTACCAGACCTTCTACGACCCGGACGGCCACCACTGGGAGGTGACCTGGATGGATCCCGCCGCCCTGCAGAAGGAGTAATTCACGGACCCCCTGCGTCCTGGAGTGGACGCGTATGGCCGCCGGTGGCAGAAGTCGCCGCTGTGGCGGCCCTGCTCATCTTCGCGATCACCTACCTCCTGATCCTCGGCCAGCCGCTCCCCTTCGTGCGGCTGGGCCGCCCTGCCGCGGCCTTCGTCGGCGCGGTGGCGATGGTGGTCGCCGGCGCGGTGACGCCGCGACAGGTCTTCGAGGGCGCGATCGACTTCTCCACGATCGCGCTTCTGCTCGGGATGATGATCCTCACCGGCTTCCTCCAGGAGGCCGGGTTCTTCCGGTGGGCGAGCCACGCCGTGATCCGGAGCGCGAAGACGCCGCGCCGCCTGCTGGTCGGGATCACGGTGGCGAGCGCGGGGCTGTCGGCGTTCCTCGTGAACGACACCGTCTGCCTGATGGTGACCCCGCTCGTGGTGCGGGTGGTCGACGACTCCGACCTGCCGCCGCTGCCCTACCTGCTCGCCATCGCCTTCGGTGCCAACGCCGGCTCCGCGGCGACGCCCACCGGCAACCCGCAGAACATGCTCGTCGCGAGCCTGTCCGGGCTGTCGTACCTGGACTTCGTCGGCTCGCTGGGTCCCGCGGCGATCGTCGCCACCGCGGCGGTGCTCGCGCTGCTCCTCGTGCTCTTCCGGGAGCAAATCCCGTCACGCCCACTCGCCGTCTCGGGGATCGCGTCGCCGCCCGTCGACCGTGCCCTGATGGTGAAATCGATCTTCACGATTGCCGGCGTCGTCTTGGCCTTCGCCGCAGGCTTCGACCTCGCGTGGAGCGCGTTGGCAGGTTCAGCCTTCCTCCTGCTCCTCGCGGGTGACCGCGACGGCGCGCCGCTTCGCGAGGTGAACTGGACGCTCCTGCTCTTCTTCGCCGGTCTCTTCGTGGTGGTCTACGGCGTGGGCCGGACCGGCGCCGCTGCGGACTTCTTCGACGGCGCCTCTCGCCTCGGCGGCAGCGGCGCCACGTCGCAGGTGATCGCCCTCTCCGCAGCCTCGCTCGTGGGCTCCAACCTCTTCTCGAACGTGCCCTTCGTGCTGCTCGCGGGGAGCTGGGTGCCGCAGCTCGCCGACCCGCCCCTCGCCTGGAAGGCGCTGGCCCTCACCTCGACCCTCGCCGGCAACCTCACCATCCTGGGCTCCGTCGCGAACCTCATCGTCCTCGAGCTGGCCGGCGCCAGGGGCCGCGTGTCGTTCTGGCGCTTCTTCGCCTACGGCCTCCCGATCACGATCGTGAGTACGGTGCTGGGCGTGGTGGTGCTTTTACTTCTCGGCTGAAGGCCCTGGCACCCAAAGAACGGACAAGTCGATCTCGACGTCCTCGAACGGCGGGGCGCGAACCATCTCCGTCTCTTCGTATCCCCGTGCCGTTCGCCAGGCGTCTCCGGCCCTGACGAACGTCTCGAGGGTGCGATCGATCGGATCGATGAGCCAGGCGTGCCGCACCCCTTCGCGCGCATAGAGCGGCATCTTGCGGATCCGATCGAGCCGCGCCGTGCTCGGCGAGAGGATTTCGCAGATCCAATCGGGAGGGGTCGTGAAATACGTTGCGCCTACATCGCCCAGACGGTCTTTTCGCCAGGCGGCGAGGTCGGGAACCAGGACATTCTCCCCAAAGTGGATCTCGGGCTCGATCAGGATCCACCATCCACCGGGACCGTTCCTCCCGAGTTGAAACGGCCCCACCAGTTCATGGGCGAGTACGATCGTCGAGAGACCATGCCGGCCCGACGGCCGGGGGCTCGCATAGAGCTCCCCTTCGACGATCTCGCCCACCTTGTGCTCGGGCAGGTCGAAGAGATCCCGGTAGCTCACGGGCTTGGTTCTCTTCTGGTCGGAAGCGCTCATTCTCCAAAGGTAGCACGCGCCCCCGACACCGGGAGTCACCCCACCCCGGCCAGCATGCCGCACGCGCCCTCGATGGATTTACCCCCCGAGTAGCGCCGCACCACCGGCGCGCCGAGGATCTGCAGGTGATCCCGGAAGCGCTCCAGCTCGTCGGCTAGCGGCGGCAGGTAGCGCCCCGACGCGTCGTTCACCTCGATGAGGTCGATCTTCACCGGCGTGTCGCCCACGAGCTCCTTCAGCGCGACCGCGTCCTCGTACCCGGTGTTGAAGCCACGGATCACCACGTATGCGAGCATGGCGCGGGTGCGCCGCTGCAGCGCGTGCCGGCGCACCGCGGCCATCAGATCGGGCAGCGGCCAGCGCTTCTCCACGGGCATCACGTCGACGCGCTTGGACGGGATCGCCGACGTGAGGCTCACCGCGAGCCGGTAGGGATGCCCCTCGTCGGTGTAGCGCTCGATCATCGGCAGCCAACCGGCGGTGGAGATCGTGATGGCCCGGCCCTCGATGGCGAGGCCCGCGGGCGCGGCGAGGATCTTCGCCGCGGCGATCACGTTGCGGTAGTTGAGGAACGGCTCGCCCATCCCCATGAAGACCGCGCCGCGCACCGGGCGATCCGCCTCCTCCCGGATCACCTGGACCTGCTCGACGATCTCCCACGGCCGCAGGTTGCGCTGAAAGCCCATGCGCCCCGTCGCGCAGAAGTCGCACGCCAGCGCGCAGCCCACCTGGGAGCTCACGCAGACCACGTAGTGCGTGTCGAAGATCGGGATGCGCACCGCTTCGACCCGCCGGCCGTCACCGAGCTCGAAGAGGTACTTGGTGAAGCCGTCGGCGGGATCGGTGCGCCGCGCGGCGACGCCGAGGCGCGGCGTGTCGAGCACCTCGCGCACCGCGTCCATGACCACCCGCCGCACCTGGGGCACGGCGCGCAGCTCCTCCGCGACCCGGCGGCGCTTCACCACCGCCGACCACAGCTTGCGCGCCTCGGAGGGCGTGGCGCCGAACGAGGCCAGCCTCTCGATGGCCTGCGCCTCTGGCAGGTCCTGGAGCACCAGGCGCTCGGCAGCAGGCGCGGGCTCGTCGGCCAAGACGGGAAGCGCCATCAGGGACGCGTGTCGATCGGCGCCCAACGGACTAGTTGCAGCTCTTGCCGAGGAACTCGCCGAGCTTGGCCGCGAGGGCCTCGGGCATCTCGGTCTCGATCGCTTCGCGGGCCAGCTTGGTGGAGGCGCGGTACTGATCGAGGAAGTCGAGGCACGGCGGGCAGCCCATGAAGTGCTCGTCGAGCTCCTTCTCCTGCTCCGACGGCAGCGCGCCCTCGAGGTAGTCCACGAGGAGGTCGACGCACTCCTTGCAGTTCGCCTTGGACTTGGTGCAGTTCATGCTCCCCTCCCCTCGAAGTACTGGGCGAGGTCCTCTCGCAGCGCGAGGCGGGCCCGGTGCAGCCGGCTCTTGATCGCAGGCACGGTGGTCTCCAGCGTCTCGGCGATCTCGTCATACGAGAGGCCGTCCCAGTCGCGGAGCATGAACACCGCGCGGTAGGTCTCGGGCAGCTTCTCCACCGCGTCCACCAGCTTCGTCCGCAGCTCCGAGTCGAGCGCGAGCTGGTCCGCCCGCCGTCCCCACATGCCGGTGGGGAAGATCTCCCAACGCCCCTCGGCGTCGAAGTGCCCGTTCGCGTCCTCGATCTCGTCCTCGAACTGGGAGGAGACCTTCTTCCGCCGCAGGTGCATCAGCGCGAAGTTGGCGGCGATCCGGTGGATCCACGAGCCGAACTGGGCTTCCCCGCGGAACTCGGGGAGCTTGCGGAACACCGCCAGGAAGGTCTCCTGGACGATCTCCAGCGCCTCGTCCTCGTTCTTCACCATGCGCAGGGCGAGGGAGTAGACGCGGTTCCGGTGGCGTCTGACCAGCTCGTCGAACGCGGTCCGGTCCTTCTGCCCGTTGAACCGGGCGACCAGCTCTTCGTCCGGCGACGGCGGATTCTTGAGCGCGGCGGTGGCATCGAGCGTGCTCATCGTCGGGGCCGATCCTTTCCGGAGATCCGATGGCCCGTGGCTTCTACCACGCGCGGCTTCCGGCGAGGAAGCACCGAGACCCAGGGGTTCTCCGACTCCCAGAACCGAAATGGCCTCGTCGCCCAATCCCCGGCGTAGTCCACGCCGATCCGGGGTCCGGACTCGATTCGACCCGCGGTCACCGTCGGCGCCTCGAGCCACAGGTCCTTCCCGGCGGTGAGATCGAGCCGATCGAGCCCACGGTCGATCTCCATCGCCTTCGTGAGGCGCGCCGGCCCGTTCGTCCGCGCGGCCTCCTCGAAGCCGGCGATCGGCTCCACCGCCCGCACCAGCACCGCCGAGCCCGAGCCCGGCGCCTCCGTCACCGCGTTGAAGCAGTGGTGCAGCCCGTAGATGAAGTAGACGTACGCGTGACCCGGCGGGCCGAACATCGGCTCGGTTCGCGGCGTCTTGCCCTTCGATGCGTGGCACGCGAGGTCCTCCGGACCGACGTACGCCTCGGTCTCGACGATGCGGCCCACGAGGGTCCGCCGGCCGATCCGCCGGTGGATCGTGCAGCCGATGAGGGATCGCGCCACCGCCAGGGTGTCGCGATCGTAGAACTCGCGTGGGAGGGGATGGGCCATGAGAGCCAAACCCACCCGCGCGAGGACGTCTTCCGTTCGGCTTGGATGCGCACGGTCGGGGAGGGTTTCGGCGAAGCTAACCGAGCAGGTGCAGGAACTCCATGTCGCGCCAGAAGGGCTCCTGCTTGCGCACGGGGTGGAGCCAGCGCGGCACGAGGGTGCCCACCGTGGCGCCGACCAGGCCCCCGGCGAGGACGTCGGTGAGGTAGTGGCGATCCGACGCGATGCGCAGGTAGCCGGTGAGCCCGGCGGCGATGCCCAGGAGGAACACCAGGGGCGTGCGCACCCTGCGCCGGGTGGCGATCTGCGAGACCGCGAAGGCGAAGGCCGCCGTGGTGCTGGTATGGCTCGAGAAGAACGAGAGGTCGTCGTCGTCGCTCTGGTTCGCCCGCGCCAGGGCGAGGGCCCGCTTCTCGCCTGCGTCCGCTGCCGCCATCGCCTCGAGGGGTCGCTCCGAGACGGGCGGACTCTCGCCCGCGAACCGGGCGAAGGGCCGCTGCCGCCGGAAGTAGATCTTCGCCGCCTGGCTGATGGTCCCCGCGTAGACCATCGCCTCGTTGGCGACGAGCACGTCCGACAACGGCCCACCGCCGCCCTTCACCCCTGCGGCCACGGCGAGTCCCACCGTGCCGGCGGGCACCAGGAAGTTCGCGAGCAGGTTCGAGTAGAAGCGCGCCCGCAGCGTGTCCTTCCACAGGAGCTTCTGCCTCGCCGCGCGGTCAAGCGCGTTCACCCGCTCGCCGCCTCGTGCGTCGGTCCGCGCCCGCACGAACGACATGGGGGGCAGGCGCTTGCGCCAGCCGTGGGCGCCCATCCACACCGCGGCGCAGCCCAGCAGCGGCAGCCCGTGCCGCACCAGGTCGAAGTCCAGATGCCCGGGCGGCCCAGCGCGAAAGAACCACCAGCGACGGGGCGCCGTCCGAGAGATGCGCACGCCGAAGAGGTGGCCATCGAGGCGCCTGGCGCACAGCCCCCCGGCGCGCCACGTGGCCATGGCCGGGTAGCGGCCTACCGGCGCGCGAGGCGGCGGCGCGCGAACCCGATCAGCTCGTCCAGCTCCCCCACCCGAAGGAGCCTGCAGCAGGCCACGTACACGAGCCCGCCGGCCGCGACCGCGACGCCCACCGCCACGACCCGCGCGAGCGTGCCGTCGGTGCCGAGGGCCTGCTCGAACGAGCGGTTCACGGCCCAGGCGGCGACGCCGCACGGAACGGCGGCGGCGAGGGTCCGTGCCCAGTGGAGCGCGATGCCCCCCAGCCCCACGCCCCCGGCGGTGCGTCCGAAGGCGAAGAGGAGCACGGCGAAGTTCACCGTGGCAGCAACAGCGGTTCCAAGTGCGAGTCCCTTATACGAGAGGTACGGGAAGAGCGCCACGTTCAGGGTGACGTTGGCGGCCACAGCGGTGAGCGACGCGATCACCGGGATGCGCGAGCGATCGAGGGCGTAGAACGCGGGGGCCACCACCTTCACCGCGGCGTAGGCATATAGGCCCGTCGCGTACATCAGGGTGGCCCACGCCGTGGCGTCGGTGTCGGCGGCGGTGAAGCGGCCGTGCTGGAAGAGCAGCCGCACGATCGGCTCGCGCAGCGCGAGCAGACCCACCATGGAGGGCACGGTGAGGAAGGCCACGAGGCGCAGGCCCTGCCCGAGCGTGGCCCGCATGCCCTCGATGTCGCGGGCCGCCGCGCGCTTGGCGAGGCCGGTCGTGGCGATGGTTGCCACCGCCACGCCGAACACGCCGATGGGGAGCTGCATCAGGCGGAAGGCGTAGCTCAGCCACGAAGGCGCGCCCTCCACCTGCGAGGCGAAGATGGTGTTGACGGAGATGTTCACCTGGGTGGCCGCCAGGCCCACGGTGGCGGGCCCCATCAGCTTGCCGATCCGCCGCAGGCCCGGCTCCGCCCAGTCGAGGGCCGGACGCAGCGAGAAGCCCATGCGCCACAGCGCCGGCACCTGCACGGCGAGCTGCGCCGCGCCGCCGCCCAAGGTGCAGATCGACCAGCCGATCACCGCGACCTCGGGCGACGCGCCCGCCACGTAAAGGCCGGCGCCGCCCAGGATCGCCACCACGTTGAACATGGCGGAGGCGAACGCGGGCGGACCGAACCGCTCCTCGGCGTTGAGCTGCCCCATCGCCACCGCGGCCAGCGACACCAGCGGCAGGAAGGGGAACATGATCCGGGTGCAGAGCACCGCCATGGCGCTCTTCCCCTCCACCTGCTCGAAGCCCGGCGCCATGAACGACACCAGCTCCGGCGCGAACCAGATCCCCACCGCCGTGAGCAGCCCGACGATGACGAGGAGGCTGCCGATCACCACGTTCGCGAGGCGGATCGCCTGCTCCCGCCCGCGGTTCTTCAGGTAGTCGGTGAAGGTGGGGACGAACGCCGCCGACAGCGCGCCCTCGGCGAAGAGGTCTCGCAAGAGGTTCGGGATCCGGAAGGCGACAACGAAGGCGTCCGCGTACGCGCTCGCGCCAAGGAGCGCGGCGAAGAGCTGCTCCCGCACCAGCCCCAGCACCCGCGACGTCATCGTCGCTGCCGACACGAGCAGCGCCTTCGCGCCCATCCGCGGCGCGGTGCGCGGCGCGGGCTGGACGGCGGAGGGCGGCGCGGATTCGGCTGGCAGCTCGTCGCTCAGGAAGTCACCCAACGAAGGCCCGCGCGACGAGCGCCGCGCGGGGTCGACATGCGGCGCGGCCGCGATGGGGGCGGATCACGCGGCGCAGCATGCCAAAGCCGAAGGCAGGTCGCCACGAGCGAGCGCTCCCGGGCCCGCCGGGCGCGGTGGAATCCTGCCGGCTCCGGGGTCCGGGCATGGCTGGGCGTTTCGCCAGGCGCGCCGGGGCGTCGCTTCGTCAGCCCGCCGCTTCGTCGGCGACGAGCTCTTCGGGCGAGGGGGCGAGGGCGCGGCCTGGCACGTCCGCCTCGTGGAAGAGGCGGAAGAGGTCGGCGTCGAGCTTCCCCTCCTTCACCTCCGCCTCGATGATCTCCAGGGCGAGATCCGGCGCGACCGCCTTCTTGTAGGGGCGATCGCTCACGGTGAGCGCGTCGAAGATGTCGGCGATCGCCATCATCCGCGACTCGATGCCGATCGACTCCGCCGGGATCGCCAGGGGGTAGCCCGTCCCGTCGAGCTTCTCGTGGTGCGCGGCCGCGATCTCGGGCACCCGCCGCAGGCTCCGCGTCCAGGGGATCTGGGAGAGGAAGCGGAAGGTGTGGGTGACGTGGCTCTGGATCTCCAGGCGCTCCGCCGGCGACAGCGAGCCCTTGGGGATCGACAGCAGCTCCACCTCGTTCTCGCTGAGCAGGGTGTGGCGCGTGCCGTCGGGGCCGGGGAAGCCCACCCGCGCCAGCTCGGCCAGCGGCCCGGAGATCCCGGCGGGCAGCACGGTGGGCTTGTTGCATCGCCGCACCAGCTCCATCGCCGCGTCGATCTCCCGCAGCCGCTCCGTCAGCACGCCCTCCTCCTCGAGGAGGACCTTGCCCGGGCTCTCGCCGGCCATGAGGCGATCGCGCTGGCGCCGGAGCGACTCCGCCTCGAGGCTGCGCCGCGCGTAGTCGAAGCGGCTCTCCACCATCGCAAGCTCGTGGGGGTGGAACTTGTTGGCCTTGATCAGCACGTGCTCGCGTACGCCCACCTTGCCGAAGTCGTGGAGGAGCGCCGCGTAGCGGATCTCCATCCGCTGCTCGACGCTGAAACGCACGCCCGCGTAGGCGCCGCGGGTGTCCTGCTCCACCGCGGCGGCGAGCCCGAGCGTGAGCCGCGCCACCCGCTCCGAGTGGCCGGCGGTGGTGGGATCCCGCGATTCGATCGCCACCACCGAGGCCTTCACGAAGCCCTCGAAGAGCCGCTGGATCTCCTCGTGGAGGAGCGCGTTCTCCACGGCGGAGGCCGCCTGCCCGCCCAGCGCCAGCAGGAGCTCTTCGTCATCCGAGGTGAACGGTCCGCCCCTCTTGTTGAGCGCCTGGATCACGCCCACCACTTCGCCGGTGGCGTTGAACATCGGCACGCAGAGGAGCGAGGTGGTGCGGTAGCCGGTGGAGAGATCGACCGCGCGGTTGAAGCGCGGATCGGCGTAAGCGTCGGGGAGGTTGATCGCCCTGCCGGCGCGAGCGACGTTGCCGGCGATCCCCACCCCGAGCGGCACCCGGATGCGGGGCGTCCCGCCCATTCCCTGCGCCACCTTGGAGTAGAGGACCTGGGCGTCTCGATCGAGGAGGAAGAGCGAGCAGCGATCGGCTTCGGCCACCCGCCGCGCCTCGTCGATGATCATGGGCAGCAGGGAATCGAGATCGCGCTGCGAGACCATCGCCTTGGCGACGTCGAGGATGGACGTGAGCTTCTGGATACGTCGCTGCAGATGCTCCACAGGGCGCCTCATGGATCGGACGATCTCGAACCCGATCCCATAGCACGCCGCGCATCGGGCAGCGAAAACGGGCGGGGCGCACCCCGAAATGGCCCCCGCTGGGAGGACGCGGGTTGTACCGCGGAGGAGGCTGGGGTAGCATCCTGACCCCCCAAAGAGCTCCGCGGATCGGCGGGTGGCTCCCTTTCTCACCGAAGGGAGTGGCCGGTCGGCGCGGAGGGCTCGCATCCCCACGCTTGGAGCGCGCGCTTCCCCCGGATGGCCCATCGAGGTCGCCAGGGGCGGCGTAGCCGTTCCCGAAAGGAGACCCGATGAGAGGGGCGGTCGCGATTCGACGCACCGATTCTTCTTCTGATGACCCAAAGGCTCAGGAGCCTGAGCCGCCGCCGCGCCCGGTCCGGGTGAAGCGCCCGATGGGCCGCGTGAAGCTGGTGGTGGGCGCCGCCGGCGAGACCGCGGAGCTCCACGGCGTGGTCTATGGCCTGGAGCAGGAGATCGCCGGCGAGGGCTTTCGCGCCAGGCTCCTCTTCGACGCCTACAACCGGCGGCTGAAGGTCATCGACTACCAGGTGGAGGACTACCGCGCGTTCGCAGACAAGCTCGGCTTCCTGGCGGACGCCAACCGCTTCGACAAGATCTGGATCCTCGCCCGACCGAAGGACTGGGAGCGGTTCGTGCGCCTCGGCTACATGCTGGAGGGGACGCTGCGGTACGCCCTGCGCGGAAAGACCGCGTACATGGTGTCGCAGTTCCGCAGCAACCGCCGCCTGCGCTCGCCGGAGCTGCGCAAGGAGATCGACCTGCTCGACCGGATCCTCGCCAGGGATCTGCGACCGGCGCCCCGCGGATTGCCGGCGGGCTACGCCCTGGATTTCGCCCGCGAGGAGGATCTGGACGGGATCCTCGCGCTCTACCGCCGGGTCTTCGAGACCTACCCCTCGCCTCTCACCCATCGTGAGTATTTGATCGACGTCCTCCACCGGGGCTCGGTGTTCCGGGTGGTGCGAAACCCGAAGGGCGAGGTCGCGGCGGTGGCGTCGGCGGAGCTGTCACCGGAACACCTCTCTGCCGAGCTGACCGACTGCGCGACCCACCCTTCCGAGCGCGGCCGCGGCCTGATGAGCGTGATCCTGAAGGCGCTGGAGCAGGATCTGCGGCGGCTCGGCTACAAGTGCGCGTACACGCTGGCCCGGGCGCCGAGCTTCGGAATGAACGCCGCGTTCCACGCGCTGGGCTACGAGTTCAACGGGCGGATGATCAACAACTGCGACATCTACGGCGGCTTCGAGGACATGAACCTCTGGTCGAAGGATCTGCGGCAGCGCCGCCCCAGGCCGAAGGCCACCGCGGTCTCCGCCGATCCTGCCGCCGCGTAGTGTGGCGGGCACGGCGAAGGGAGCGACGGCGGATCGCCAGCCCCCGACCTGCTACGCCAGGCCCCAGCTCTTGCCCTGGAACGTCATGTTCGCCGCGCCGGTGGCCTGCTGGAAGGCCGCGTCCCAGAGGGCCGCCCGCTGGGTCTCGAAGATCAGCGACGGCTCCGCCGGACCGGGGAGCCACACGCCCTCCTTCAGCTCGGCCTCGAGCTGCCCCGGGCCCCAGCCCGCGTAGCCGAGGACCAGGCGGAAGTCCTTCGGCTCGTCGCCCTGGACGATCGCCCGCACCGCGTCCTGGTTGCTGCAGATCGCGAGCTCGTCGCCGATGGAGAGCTCGCCCGCGAAGGATGCGCTGGCGCGCCGGTAGAGGAGCCAGCCGCTCTCCACGTGTACAGGCCCGCCGATCCGCGCGGAGCGCTTGAACGAGAGGGTCTCGGGGAGCTCCATTCCGTCTGGCACCAGATCCGCGGCTACGAGCATCTCTGCCACCGAGGCCAGCGCGTCGCCGTTCAGCACCCAGCCGAGGGCGCCCTCCTCCTCGTGTCGGCCGAGGAGGACCACGCGGCGCTCGAAGTTGGGATCCTCGAGCTGGGGTGCCCCGAGCAGGAGCGATGGTGCGAGGCTCTTGAACGTCATCTTTGGAATGGTAACGCAGTTCCCTGCGCCGGCGCAGGTTCCGTGACGGCGGGGATTCGCACGGTGAACGTCGAGCCCCGCCCGGGTTCGCTATGGGCCACGAGGGTTCCGCCGTGCGCCTCCACGATCCGGCGGGCGAGGGTGAGGCCCAGGCCCAGTCCGCCCGAGCGCCTGGCGCGGCTGCGATCGGTGCGGAAGAAGGGCTCGAAGAGCCTCTCGACATCAGCGGGCTCGATCCCGATCCCTCGATCCTCCACCCGGAGCTCGACGGCTTCGCCCTCCGCGCGGGCGCCGAGGACGATCGCGCCGTCGGAGTACTTTCGGGCGTTGTCGACGAGGTTGTCGAGGACCCGCCGCAGGAGCACCTCGTCGGCATGCACCGCCGGAAGAGCCGAATCCATCGCGAGGCGCAGCTCGCGATCCGGATGCTCCTTGCGGAACCTCGCGGCGGATCGCTCGACCACCGAGGCGGGATCGATCTCCTGCAGGCGCACCGGCGGCGCGCCGCCCGAGGCGTGCCCCACATCGAGGCGTGCGGTAGTGAGGACGTCCTCGATCAGGCGATCGAGCTCCAGCAGATCCGCGCCGATCTCCTGCAGGTAGCCGCGGGCCTGCTCGAGGTCCCCCTCCTCGGCGAGCTCCACCGCGACCCGGATCCGGGCGAGGGGCGTGCGCAGCTCGTGGGAGACGTTGGCGAGGAGCTCCTTCTCGCTGCGCAGGAGCGCCTCGATCCGTCCCGCCATCTCGTCGAACGCGAGGGCGAGGGTGCCGACCTCGTCTTTGCGGCGCAGGCCACTGCGCACCGAGAGCTTGCCGCGGCCGAGCTCCTCCGCCGTGGCGGTGAGGCGCTCCAGCGGCCTCGCGATCGAGCGGGCGAAGGGGATCGACACCAGCGCCAGCACCGCCAGGACCGCCCCGAAGATCGCGAGCGGCTTCTCGATGGGCACGTCGAAGGCGGGGCGGAGGCCCACCAGGTACAGACCCTCCACGCCGGGCATGGTCACGACGTGGCCGCGGGGCTCCTCGAGCACGGTCACGTCGCGCCCGTCCCTGGGCAGCAGCGACGAATCGATAGGGCGCGCCTCCCCGTCCGCGGAGACCACCACGGCGCCGCTGGCGTCGTGGATCGACAGGGCGGTGAGGAGCTCGGCGCTCGTCGTCGACAGCGCGGCGGCCAGCTCGTCGGGGCGGTCCACGAGCGGAGCGAGGTCGGACGCCAGGTGCTGCAGCATGCGCCGCGGCATCTCACGCCGGGGCTTGAGGCCACCGAACGCGGCGCCCACGCCGACCACCGCGATCCACACCGAGATCAGCAAGAAGAAGCCGAAGAGGTAGACGCGGCTGACGAGCCTGCGCGGCTTGCGTGGAGACCTCACGCCTCGCCCTCCGTCCGATCCGGGCTGTTGGACTTCACGCCTCGACCTCCGGCGCGGAGAAGAGGTATCCCACGCCGCGGACGGTCTTCAGCCAGCGGGGGTTGCGGGCGTCGTCCCCGAGCTTGTGCCGCAGCCGGGACACGTGCACGTCGATCGAGCGATCGAAGGAGTCGTCCGCGCTGCCCTTCGCCACGTCCAGGAGCTGCTCGCGGGACAGCACGCGCCCCGCCCGCTCGGCGAAGGCGTAGAGGAGCGTGAACTCGTAGGAGGTGAGGTCGAGGAGCTCGCCGGCGAGGCGCGCGCTCCGGGCGCCGGGGTCGAGGCGCAAGGGGCCGACCTCGAGCACCTTCGACGCGGGCCCGGCCCTGCCGCGGGCGCGCCGCACCACCGCGCGGATCCGGGCGAGGAGCTCGCGGGGCGAGAAAGGCTTGCCCAGGTAGTCGTCGGCGCCGAGCTCGAGGCCGAGGACGCGATCGGCCTCTTCGCCGCGGGCGGTGAGGACGATCACCGGCACGTCGGAGCGGGTGCGCAGCTCGCGGCAGACCTCGAGGCCGTCCATGTTCGGGAGCATCAGATCGAGGAGCACCACGTCGAAGCGATGGGCGATCGCCTCGCGGAGGCCGCGCTCGCCGTCTGCCACGCGGGTGACGATCACGCCGTGGCCTTCGAGGTAGCCGGCGACCAGGCGGGCGAGCTTGTCGTCGTCCTCCACCAGCAGGGCGGAGATCGACGGCTCGGAGGCGGACGTGGCGGTGGGATGGCTCATCGCTTGGTGGAACCCTCGTGCCTGGCGGGATCGTCCGTCGAAGGCAGCTCCGGCCGCCGCGGGTATCGGCGGTCGGAGGGCGCCCGCGGCTCGTTGCCTGCGCGCGCCCGCGCTCGTCGCACCGACCGTATCACTTCGCCGCGCCGTGCCCGGCCTTCCCGCCGCCCTTGCGGCCGTGGGGCTTCTCGGCGATCAACTTCGCCACCTTCGCCCGCTGCTCGGGGGTGAGGATCCCGTGCACGCGGATCAGGGCGTCGGCCACGCGATCGGCGTAGGCGCGGCGGGCCTCGAAGGTCTCGGCGATGCGGGCGTGGATCGCGGCGGCGTCCGGCTGATCCTGCAGCCAGAGCTGGGCGAAGGCGGCGCGCTCGCCCCCGCGCTCGGGGCGCGACGCCACCAGCTCGTCGCGGATCGCCTCGATCTGGCTGCGCTGCTCGGGCGTGGCCTCGATCGCGGTGAGCACGCGGTCGAGCTTCTTGGTCATCCACGCGTCGGGCCCGCCGCGGGCGTGGCGGAAGCCGGTGAGGGCCAGGAAGGCGGCCGCCCCGACGGCGGCCACGAACAAGGTCGTGCGGAACTTCTTCATCTCGCGTTCTCCCGTCGCCGCTCTTGGCGACCGAACGCCCGGGGATCGGGCGACAGGATGCAAGATGAACCGGCGACGTTGCGAGACTCTGATCGCCTCGTAAAGATCCATGAAGCCCCCGCCGCAGGTCCATGCGGGGGCGCCGTTCGCCTACCCCTCGAGCGCTTGCGCGAGGTCGGCCCAGATGTCGTCCGGATCCTCCAGGCCCACCGACAGGCGCACCAGCGAGTCGGTGACGCCGGCCTTCCGCTTCTCCTCCGCGTCGACCACCCGATGGGTCATCGAGGCCGGGTGCTGGATCAGCGTGTCGACCGATCCCAGGCTCACCGCCGCGTTGGCGAGCTTCACCTTGCGCAAGACCGAGCACGCCTCCTGGTAACCGCCCTTCACCTCGAAGGAGATGAGGGCGCCCGGCCCCTTCTGCTGGCGGCCGAGGACGCCGGCGGGATCGCCCCCCGGCAGCCCGGGGTAGAAGGTCTTCGCCACCCGCGGATGCTCGGCGAGCCGGCGGGCGATCACCTGCGCGCCCGCCTGCGCCGTCTTCACGCGGACGGGGAGCGTCTGCAGGCCGCGGTGGAGGAGGTAGGCGCCCAGCGGGTGCAGGAGCGCGCCGGTGATCACGCGCAGGTGGCGCAGGCGCGCCGCCCACTCGTCGTTCGTGGCGATCACGCCGGCGATCACGTCGCCGTGGCCGCCGAGGAACTTGGTGGCGCTGTGCAGCGCGAATGTCGCGCCCAGCTCCAGGGGCCGCAGGAGCACCGGCGTCGCGAAGGTGGAGTCCACCGCCACCGGGATCCCCTTCGCCTGCCGCACCACCGCCTCGACGTCGAGGAGCTGCACCGTGGGGTTCGCCGGCGTCTCGATGTAGACCAGCGACGTGTCGGGGCGGAGGTTCGCGCCGATCTCGTCGGCGGCGCACCAGGTCACCTCGAGGCCGAGGAGGCCGCAGTTGATCAGGTGATCGGAGCTGCCGTACATGGGGCGCACCGCCACCATGTGCCCGCCCTGCTGCCGGGCCGCCATCAGCAGCGCGGTGAGCCCCGCCATGCCGGAGGAGAAAGCCACGGCGGCGTCGGCGCCCTCGAGCTTCGCCAGCGCGTGCTCGAAGCGCGCCACCGTCGGGTTGTGCAGCCGCGCGTACACCGCGCTGCCGCCGTCCGGCGTGCCGCCCATCGCCATCCGGCCCAGGGCCTCGCCGCCCGCCTCTGGGTCGGGCATCGGGTTCGTGGTGGAGAGGTCGAGGGGGAGGGCGTGGACGCCCAGGTCTCTCAGGTCGTCGCGGCCGGCGTGGACGGCGAGGGTCTCGAAGGACTGCTTCTTCACGTTGAATCCTCTAATGGAGCGCGTGGGGCTGGGTGAGCACGAACTCCGCCACCTGGGCGGCGAAGGAGACGCCGTTGGGCCTCACCATGAGGAACTCTCCTTTCATGGTCCCGATCGGCGTGGGCAGCGGCACCCAGCTCGTGTACTCGAAGGTCTCCCCCGGGGACAGGTGCGGCTGCTTGCCCACCACGCCCTCCCCCTCCACTTCCTGCACGTTGCCGGCGCCGTCGGAGATGATCCATTTGCGCCGCAGGAGCTGCGCGGGCTGCTCGCCCACGTTGGTGATCCGCACGGTGTAGGTGAACGCGAAGATCCCCATGGCGGGCGACGTGCGCTCCTCCCAGAAGGCGGGGCGGACGACGACGCGGATCCCCTCGGTGGTGGCGGTCGACATGAAACCTCTCTACCGGAAGATGCCCTTCCGCTCCTGCAAGCCCGTCTCGATGAGCTGCTCCACCGCGGCCCGGACGATCCCTGCGGCGGCCTTCACCTTCTTGGGATCGTCCGCGTCCGAGGGCTCGAACCTGTCGTGCAGCGCGATGGGCTCACCGTAGTGGATCCGGTACCGAACGGGCAGCGGAAATGGCGTCAGGGTCAGCGGGACGTACGGCGCCCCGAAGAGCTGGCCGAGGCGCCGGAGCTTCGCCACCTGCGGCATCTGCTCCTCCGCGCCGACGATCGCTACGGGCACGACGGGCGCGCGGTGCCGGATCGCCAGGGCGGCGTGGCCGACCCTCCAGTGGGTGAGGTGGTAGCGCTCGTGGAAGGGCTTGCCGATCCCGGGCACGCCCTCGGGGAAGATCATCACCAGCTCGCCCGCTTCCAGGAGCGCCCGGACGTTCTCGCGGGCGGCCCCCACCATCCCGCCGCGGGCGAAGAACGTGCCGATGAAGGGGACGCTGGCGATGAAGGGATCGCCAACCGGCCGCGCCACCCTGCCCAACTGGCGCAGGCAGTCGGCCCAGAGCATCATCGCGTCGAACGGCAGTGTGCCGGAGTGGTTCCCGGCGAGGATCGCGGGACCCTGCCGGGGGACGTTCTCGGCCCCCTTCGAGATCACGCGGAAGTAGCGCTCGTACAGGGGCTTCGTGAGGGCCATCCCCAGGGCGACGTGGTCGGCGCTGAGGCCGAAGGCGTCGTACCCTGTGCCAGCGTCCTTCACTTCGAGCTCGCGGAGCCTCTCATTCTCCTCCGGCGAGAGCAGCCGCCTGGCGAGATCGAACAGGTTCTGCGGACGGACGGCCACGGCGACCCTTCGCGAACGGGAGAGGTCGATCTACAGCGTGTCGACAGTTTCGCCAACACCGTCCTTCTCGGACGTCAAGCGCAAGCTCTTTCTGCTTCACCGAGGCGAGTTTCGCGCATGGGTCGACCCCACGCGCCAGCGCTCCCCTCTCTGCAGACGTTTATC
>Ga0180215_1000880_pt1 | contig 35144 bp, 30 predicted proteins | sample eDN3rd37CBELigBY_FD_128871 | JGI IMG/M metagenome (GOLD analysis project Ga0180215, IMG submission 128871) | Enriched backyard soil microbial communities from Emeryville, California, USA - eDNA 3rd pass 37_C BE-Lig BY (version 2) (version 2) | ecosystem: Environmental > Terrestrial > Soil >...
AGTATTAAAAATTAGTGTTGAACCATTAAAAGTAAATCAGTAGGCATCCTTTCATGGGTGCTTTTTCTTTTGTTTATTATGAATCTCATCCAAAAGACACACCCCGTACCAAAATCATACTCATTTCTTTTTTCGAAGGGGAGGAGGCGCAATATTTGCTTTAAGAAATCAACAGTTCCTAAGGTTCTTAGAAATTCACTTCGACCCCTTTTTAACCCTATCAAGTACAACCTCCGTGTGCCTCTAAACCCTATAAAACTAGCAGAATAACTTGAAATCTACTTGAAATTTTCCATTATTCAGTTTGTAAACGATTACCAAAAGAATAGAAGAATATGTTATATTTGTATATAGTCAATATTATTGGTCAAGTAAGCAGGTGGACTTTCGTTACTAACCTAGTAGTTTCATACCTTTATTGAAAGCGCTATACCTCTATCTTTTTGACTCGAATGTTGATCCTGTTGAAGAAAAATAGAAAAGTTTCATCGTAGAAAGGATTTTATTATGAAATTTGTTATTTCTCAAGAAATGTTAAAATCACAAAGTTCCTTATTTTATGAAGAAAATGAGGCCTATAGCGGTGTGAATAAAATCGCAACGAAGGTTATGCACGACGTGGAATTGGTTTTTGGAATTGCTCCAAAATCAACCACAGAAAAGAAAATGCTAGGAAAGACTGCGGTTCTATATGGAACAGTGAATCACAGCACTATGCTCCAAGAGCTTGAAGAGAAAAAGCTGATTGATTTCTCAGAAATTACTGGGAAGCGAGAGGTATTCCTATTCCAGGTGGTTCCTCACCCATTTGAAGGGGTAGAACAAGCACTTGTCATTGCAGGAAGTGATAAACGCGGTACGATCTACGGTCTTTTCCATCTATCAGAGTTACTTGGGGTATCCCCGTTGGTGGATTGGAATGATGTGAGACCTCAACAGAAAGATTCCGTATCCTTCAGTGGGGACTTGAAATATATCTCGAAAGAGCCGTCTGTTCGTTACCGTGGCTTTTTTATCAATGATGAATGGCCAGCATTTGGCAACTGGACAAATAAGAATTTCGGTGGCTTTAACGCAGAAATGTATGATCACGTGTTTGAGCTATTGTTAAGACTAAAAGGAAATTACCTCTGGCCGGCAATGTGGTCTGCACGTTTTAGCGATGACGGTCCTGGCTTAGCCAATGCAGAACTGGCTGATGAATATGGAGTCGTAATGGGTGCGTCCCACCATGAGCCTTGCTTGCGGTATGGAGAGGAATATAAATATCTTCGTGGTGAGAACTCGATTTATGGGGATGCTTGGAATTTTATTAGTAACCGAGAAGGGATTACAAAATTCTGGGAAGATGGTCTAAAACGCAGTGGCCAATTTGAAAATGTCATCACGGTTGGAATGCGCGGTGAAGCAGACACTAGCATTATGGGCAAAGGAGCAACACTTGCTGACAATATCCAATTATTACGTGAAGTGCTTCAAACACAAAACCAGCTGATCCGAGACCATGTCAATCCAGATCTTTCAGAAGTACCGAGAATGCTAGCATTATATAAAGAAGTAGAACCGTTCTTTTATGGCGATGAGAATACTCCAGGTTTAATAAACTCTGAGGAGCTTGAAGATGTCATTCTGATGCTCTGTGATGATAACCATGGAAACCTCAGAACTTTGCCTACAGAAGAAATGCGTAACCATAAGGGTGGTTACGGAATGTATTATCATTTCGATTATCATGGCGGTCCGATTTCATACGAATGGATCAACAGCTCTTATCTTCCGAAAGTATGGGAACAGATGACGATGGCTTACGATTTTGGTGTACGTGATTTATGGATTGTCAATGTCGGAGATGTAGCAACGCAAGAATTCCCATTATCGTATTTCATGGATTTGGCTTATGATTTTGAAAAATGGGGAACCACTGCTATTAATAAGACCGATCTTTACACGAAGCAATGGATTCAAAGACAATTTGAAGGAGTATTCTCTGAGGAGGATTTGAAGAAAATCTTTGAGTTGCTTGTAGGATACACAAAAATAGCTCATAACCGCAGACCTGAGATGATGAATGCATCAGTCTATCATCCAGTGAACTATAAAGAAACCGATCTCACATTGCAGCAAATCGATGATCTTTTAAAAACAGCTGATGAGCTATATAAGCAGGTAGATCCAGAAAATTTACTGGTTTATTTTTCACTCGTTTATTATCCGACAGTTGGAAATCTCAATTTGCAAAAAATGTGGTTGCTCACAGGGAAGAACAACTATTTTGCCAAGTTAGGGAAAATGGAAGCAAACAATCTAGCTACGGAGATTCGAGCATGTCTACAAAGAGATCGTGATTTGGTAGAGCAGTATCATACGATTGATGACGGTAAGTGGTATGGTATGGGTCTTTCTGAGCATATCGGGTTTATTAACTGGAATGAAGAAGAAGCCAAGTATCCAGTTTTAATGAGTCCTTTACCTGCAAACAAGCCAAGACTTGTCGTCACTATCGATGGCACGGACCAACACAATGAAGGTTCGGCATGGCATCAAAACACCGTCTATTTAAATGACTTTTTGCAACCGAATATTGACGAAGCTTCCTTTACGATTTCAAGTATTAGTGAAATGGATGCAGAGTTTAAGATTACTTGCGACAATCCGTGGCTGACATTGTCTAAAACAGATGGCAGCTTAGATGGGAAAGAGAAAACAACAGATGTCATTATGGTTAAAATTGACCGAAATTTGATGAATGAAGAAAATGTAGGCAAGATTGTTGTTGAGATGCCGAATGGTACTTGTACAATCATTGTGAACGCATCGAATAGTGATTACAGCGAATATCCTGAAATGACCTTTGTTGAAACCAATGGATATATATCAATAGAAGCAGAACATTATTCGATTAATAAGGAAGCAACCAATGAGCAAGGGAATGTGAATGCATTCCAAACCCTTGAGGGATATGGAAAGACACTCTCTGCCATGAAGGCTTTCCCAACAACAGAATATTTTACACCAGGAAAGGACGCACCTTATCTGGAATATCAATTCGCTGTTCAGGAAGCTGGAGAATATGAAGTTGAATTATTTATGCAACCATCGAATCCAGTCCGGACAGACTATACATTATTCTGTGGAATCCAAGCAAATGAAGACGACATTGCCACTGTGAACGTTCTCCCAGAAGGCTATCGTGTTGATGATGAGAACTGGGCAGTAGGTGTGCTTAATAACATCCACAAACACACGAGTACCCTTACATGTAAATGTGGATTAAATACCCTAAGGATTTATGCAATGAGTCCAGGATTTGTATTAGAAAAACTGGTCATCTATCCTGTTGGAAAGAAACCTGCAAACAGCTATCTGGGACCAACAGAAACGTATTATGTAGCAAAGTAAGGCCTATAAAATGACTTAGAAATGTGTTTACAAAGAAGGAACCGCCGTTTGTTTTACGGCGGTTTTCTTCTTGGATGAAAAGGACTGGATTTTGTTCACTCAATATACATAGTGTCTTTTGCAAAAACATTAAAACAACCGAGCATAGATAGAGTTAGCGGGGGAAACAATTGACGCACCATACAAAAAGGAGAGGATATAAATGGAAAAATGGGATGTATACAATAAGGATCGTATCAAAACAGGTAAAACCATGTTGCGTGGAAGTCAATTTGAACCAGACACGTACCACATGGTCGTCCATGTTTGTATTTTTCGTAGTGATGGCAAAATGCTCATTCAACAAAGACAACCTTTTAAAGAAGGTTGGCCAAATCTATGGGATATTACGGTAGGGGGTAGTGCAGTCAAAGGTGATACCAGCCAGTCTGCCGCCGAACGAGAAGTGTGGGAAGAAATAGGGCATCCATTAAATTTAAAGGCTAGTCGCCCTTCATTGACGATAAATTTTGACCATGGCTTTGATGATATTTATCTTATTGAAGAGGACCTAGACATAAATAGCTTAAAGGTTCCATCCGAAGAAGTGCAACAAGTTAAATGGGCGACAAAAGATGAGATTCTTTCAATGATTGACCGAGAAGAATTTATTCCCTACCATGCTAGTTTCATTGGGTTGTTATTTGATATGCGTAGAAATATGGGGACCCACAAGAGAACTTCTAATTAATTTGGATGTACTTGCTCCATCCCGGTGCTCCCATGTTGAAAAATAAACAGTTCCAAGGCAGTTCCAGATCATCTCTGGAACTTTTTTCATTTTTGAAAATATGAACGAAAGTCTTTATTTATTTTTTCCATTTTTGGGGCACATTACTTGAGATGAAATTATCTTTTAGAAAGGAGCCTTAAATGGATGCGTAAAAGAGACTGGATTATTATTGTCATTTTACTATTAGTTGCTGGTGGTCTCGTTTACTCTGTTATGGATACATCAGAGCAAGCAACGGAACCACCTGGTGGAGAAGAACAAACCAATGAGGGCGATGGGAAAAAAGAAGAAGGCAAGGAAGCTGGTGACGATAAGCACCCATCTTATCAACACATGGAGTATAACGCTAAAATTGCCCCTAAGTTTTCAGCCGATGATTTAAATGCATTCCCATCGGGGAACTGGCTAACGAATGGAGGAGACCTTCGTAACGATCGATACTCTCCGTTAGAACAAATTACCACCGCGAATGTGAAAGATTTAAAAGCTGACTGGGTAACCAGCCTTGGGTCAGGATTTGATTTTAAATATTCTGGTGAAGCAACCCCTCTTGTCTATGATGGTGTCATGTTTATGACTACTGGAGCAAATGAGGTGGCAGCTCTTGATGCTACAACAGGTGAGATCATTTGGGAGTACAAGCCAAAGCTTGCTGAAGGGTTGGATACCGTTTGTTGTGGTTGGTTGAGCCGTGGAGTGGCCCTCGGTGATGGAAAGGTATACACCCCCATTTTAGATGGCCGACTCGTTGCTTTAGACCAAAAGAATGGCAAAGTAGTATGGGAAACAACAGTAGGTGAATGGGAAAAAGGCTATACCACGACAAGCGCTCCGCTCTACTTTGACGGAAAGGTGTATCAAGGCGTAGCCGGCGGTGAATATGGAATTAGAGGCTATCTTGCTGCGTACGATGCTGAAAACGGTGAAGAAATTTGGAAAACTCATACAGTGGCAGGTCCTGATGAAACAGGTGGGGACTCTTGGGCCGACGAAACGTGGAAAACAGGGGGTGCGCCAATCTGGCAAACTCCAGCACTTGACCCAGAATTGGAAATGGTATATGTTGCCACTGGAAATGCATCCCCAGATCTTGATGGAAGCAATCGTGAAGGAGATAATTTATTCTCAGACTCTGTGTTAGCTTTAGATGCGAATACAGGGGAGTACAAATGGCATTTCCAAGAGGTTCACCATGATATTTGGGACATGGATGCAGCCAATCCTGTTGTGTTATTTGATGTTGAAATCGATGGCAAACCAAGAAAGGGAATTGTCCAAGCAGGGAAAACAGGATGGCTGTACATTTTAGATCGAACCAACGGAGAACCGCTCATTGGAATTGAGGAAAAACCTGTCCCACAACTTAAAGACCAAAAGACATCCCCAACACAGCCTCATCCAGTTGGAGATGCCTTTGTTCCGCAAAACATTACAGAAGAAGATGTTAAGCGAGATTTATCAAGTGATTTTTCTGGGAAATTCGGTCCAATTTTCACTCCATTCTGGGATGAACCGACGGTCATAAAACCGTCTCCACAGGGAGGAGCAAACTGGGCACCGTCGGCGTATAATCCTGATACTGAGTTATTTTATGTGTTAGGAAATGATAATTATTTTGCTTTTGCCCATCATGAGGGGGACAAAGCAAATGAGTATGAGGAAGGAAGGGAATTTATCGGAAGCGTATGGCAACCGGTTGAAAAAGCCCCTAACCGCTCCACCATTACAGCCATGGATATTAAAACAAATAAAATTGTCTGGCAGAAAAATTGGGATACTATTGCCTATAGTGGAGCTCTAACGACAAAAGGAAATTTATTGTTCGTTGGACATAATGATGGACGATTAATTGCCTTTGACGCTACTACAGGTGATCAAATATGGGAATTCATGACCGATGCAGGTGCAAATGCACCAGCCATGACCTATGAGGTGGATGGCAAGCAGTATATCTCTGTGTTTTCAGCTGGAAATTCACTTGCAGGAACAACGCACGGAGATAAGATTTACACGTTCTCCTTAGAAGGAAAATTTGCATCCTTAGAGGACATTCCTGAAGATGCCGTCAATATTTCACCTGTCGCCAATGACCATGAGACCGATGATCAAAAAGGGCATCATGCAGATGAAGAACTAGGCTTGAAAACGTACGAAAACAACTGTTTAGCTTGTCACGGCGAAGGCGGATCTGGCGGTCATAATGGACCAGTATTAAAGGCGCTAGAAATGGATAGAGAAGCGATTATTAATCAAATTAAAAAAGGTGGCGGCGGAATGCCTGGGTTTGAAGGAACCTTGACGGAAGACGAAATTAATGCCGTTACGGATTACATTGAGAGTCTAAACGGAGGTTGATTAATACACGGAGAATCGTTACATTTTGTAACGGTTCTCTTTTTATTTAGGGTAAGTACTCATTGCGACAATTTTGGACAACCTCAAGTCGAAAAACTTGGTTATTTTGCGGAATATACCAACATAAGATTAGCTTGAAAGGTGAACAAAATAATTCGGAATCCGTAACCCGCCATTGTCATTCGAAGGGGGTGAACAGCATGTGGAAAACACCTGAGTATAAAATCATTCATACAGCCTCTGAAGTGACCATGTATGCATACATCGCCAAGAACGATAAAAATGGCAAATAGTATCATGCAAGTTACCTCGTTATGTTTTCTTAGGAAGTCTTACTAGTATTCTGACAAAAAGACCATACAAACTCAGTTGAAAGGATTGAAGACACATTAGAGTCAGAGTTTTAGGTGTAGCGGCGGGAGGAGGATTTCCACAATGGAACTGTGCCTGTCCCAATTGTCGAGGGGTTCGCGAAGGGGATGTGGCACTCCAGCCATTGTTACAATCCTCACTTGCAGTAAGTCCGAATGACCAAGACTGGTATTTAATCAATACGGGCCCTGATGTAGGCAGGCAAATCGAATCTTTTGCTGCACTACATGCAGGTCCCGAAATTCGAAAAACCCCTGTAGCTGGAGTTATTTTAACGGATGCGGAGCTTGATCATACAATTGGATTATTGTCCCTAAGAGAAGGCTCTCATTTAAAGATTTATGGAACAGATACAGTACGCAAGTGTTTATACTCTGCTTTTCCAGTGATCCCGATGTTAAAAAACTATTGTTCATGGCAATGGGGAATTCTTTCTCCTGGTGCAAAACAGAGAGTAGGAGCTTTTGATGAAAAAGGGGATGGAACCATCATGATCGAGACGATCCCCGTTTCTAACAAACCTCCTCTCTATGCTCAGTGTGACAAGAAGAATCTTTACCCTAACGATGAATGGGAAGTTGGATTGATTCTTTATAATGAACAATCAGGTAAATGTCTGGCTTATTTTCCAACTTTAGATACGCTGACACCTGAAATAGAAGCTGTCCTAGAGAAAGCTGATATTTTAATGGTCGATGGTACGTTTTGGTCAGAAGATGAATTGGTCAAAATGGGTGCAACGACACGAAATGCCAGGGATATGGGGCATCTGCCAATTAGTGGTCCTTCCGGCATCATGGAGAAATTAGCATCATACTCTGCTGAGCGGAAAATTCTCATACACATCAATAACAGCAATCCGATATTAAAGCAAGATTCAAAGGAAAGAGAGACTTTGAAACAAGTAGGCATTGAGATTGCCTATGAAGGGATGGAACTGGAGGTTTGATGATGCTTAACCAGGCAGGGATTGTTCGTAGCACAGCCCAACGAAACGAAAAACCTTGGACTCGAAAAGAGTTCCGCGAACAATTAATTGCGGTTGGCCGAAATTCTTATCACGACAAACATCCCTTTCATGTCGCGATGCACGAAGGGATATTAAGCAAAGAGCAGATCAAGGGATGGGTGGCCAATCGATATTACTATCAGAAATGTGTTCCTATTAAAGATGCGGTTATTATGTCAAAACTTCCATCTAGAGAGTTTCGGCGAGAATGGATCCAACGAATCATTGATCATGATGGGAACCAAGAAGAACAAGGTGGAATTGAAGCATGGGTGAAGCTTGGTGAGGCTGTAGGTTTGTCTCGCGAAGAAATTTTAAGGGAAGAACATGTTGTTCCAGCTGTTCGCTTTTCGGTTGACGCCTATGTTACCTTTGCTCGGGAAAAGCCATGGATTGAAGCGGTCGCCTCCTCCTTAACGGAGTTGTTTTCTCCACTCCTCATTTCAGAGCGGATTAAAATCCTTGAGCGACTGTATCCGTGGATTGATAGCTCTGGACTTGGCTATTTTCGAAATCGACTAACCCAAGCACCACGGGATACAGATTTTGCCCTCAAAGTGGTTTTAGACTATTGCCAAACGCGAGAAGAACAACAGCGGGCAGTCGACGCTCTACAATTTAAATGTGATGTATTGTGGGCGCAGCTTGATGGTATTGAAAAGGCTTATCCCAACTAAATAGATTCTTATTCTAAATTGGTGGTGGAGGAAATTTTGTCTAGTACTTTTCCAAAACTCGCACCAAAAGGGCGACTAAAATACGATAAGGTGAGAGAGAATTATCTTCTTTTATTACCTGAAAAGGTTGTGGTATTGAATGATTCAGCCGCGTCCATCCTTACCCTTTGTGATGGAATGGACAGTGTTCATACCATCACCAAAAAATTGCGAAGTTCACTTCAATTAAATTCTAGCCAGGCAGATCCAAATGGATTGCCTGATTTTCAAAAAATGGAGGAAGACATCACGAATTTTTTAAAGGAAATGGTTGATCAAGGATGGGTGGTCATGCAATATGAAAGAGTACAAGAATAACAGGGTTCAGCCTCCATACTCGTTACTAGCTGAATTAACACATCGGTGTCCATTGCATTGCCCCTATTGTTCGAACCCCCTAGAAATGACATTGAAGGAAAATGAACTAAAAACCGAAGAATGGTGTCGGGTATTAACAGAAGCCGCGGAAATTGGTGTGGTTGAGGTTCATTTTTCTGGTGGTGAACCACTTTTATGGGGGGATGACTTAGAGGTCCTAATCCATCATGCTACTAGATTAGAAATGTATACAAATCTTATTACGAGTGGCGTTGGATTATCAACAGAAAAGGCATTACGATTAAAGGAGGCAGGGCTAGCCAATGTGCAAGTAAGCTTTCAAGCAGGGGATGCCAAGCTCTCCAATCAGATTGGTGGCTTCAGAGCCTTTGACCAAAAACGGAAAGCAGTTCAAGCGGTAAAAGAAGCGGGAATGCATTTATCTTTAAATGTCGTGTTGCACCGGATGAACATTGATTATTTGGATGAAATCATCACGCTGGCCGAAGAACTAGAAGCGGGGCGGCTGGAATTAGCGAATACCCAGTATTATAACTGGGCTTTACTTAACCGAGAAACCCTCTTGCCAAGTCGCGAGCAAATTGAAGTGGCATCTAAAATATATGATGCAGCAACCGCACGGATCGGAAATAAAATGGAAATCATTTGGGTTATTCCTGATTATTATGCATCAACCCCTAAGCCTTGTATGGGAGGATGGGGAGCAGTTGCTCTTACCGTGGCACCTAATGGAGACGCCCTTCCATGCCCAACTGCTGGGATGATTGAAGGAATCTCTTTTGAAAATATACGAAAGTCATCATTAAACCAGATTTGGTATGAATCTAATTCTTTCAACGCTTTTCGCGGTGAAGAATGGATGCCAGAAACGTGTCGGTCATGTGATTTGCGGCACGAGGACGGAGGCGGGTGTCGTTGTCAGGCATTTGCTTTGACGGGAGATGCGACAGCAACCGACCCTGCCTGCCATTTGGCACCAGAACATTCTATTATTGAAAAGGCTGTTCTGGATGCTAATAAAAGCTCGGAGAAGCCGTCATCTCCAGTCATTTATCGAAACTATCTCCAACATTTAAAATAATGTGATCGATAAGGGTGCCTTTCGCACCCTTTTTCTGTTGTGCATAAACCTGAACAAGGTTTGGAAGGCTTTTAGTATACGCTTCTATAACTTCCCAATGCGTTTCATTCAGGATTATCTCCTTATATAAATACAACTGAAGTGGTGAAAAGATGGTTGGTGTACATCATTTAGAAAATGGACAAATTCATCCGGTAGTGAGAAAACTGATGCTAGTTAATGCCATACGTAGTACTGGACAAGGAATGATGATTGTTGTATTAGCTTTATATCTTGATGCACTAGGATGGAGTACAGTCGGAATTGGGGGTGTGCTGGCTGCCGGTGGGTTGCTCAGTGTCTTACTCGCCCCATTTATAGGTGTGAGCAGCGATCGGATAGGGAGGAAACCATTCGTACTTGTTTCGGAACTATTAACAGCGGGATGTGCGCTAATTGGGATTATCTCGACGAACCCAGTGCTATTGTTTATTAGCATCACATTTTCTGGCTTTGGGAAAGCAGATGCTGGTTCGTCCAACCCCTTTGCTCCAGCCGAGCAGGCATGGCTTGCATCTTTTATCACTACTAGTGAACGTGGAAAGATCTATAGTTTGAATAACGGAATTAGTTTTTTCGGAATGGCAGCAGGGGCCATCTTAATCGGAAGTATGAGTATCGGGGAACCAGCAGTTTTAGGAGTATCTTCATACCGCCTTGCTTTTTTCTTTCATTTCGCTTTTTCATTGGTTACTTCGTTCATTATTTTAACAATTCGTGGGGAAGAGGCTGTCATAAGAAAAGGATCTAAATATGATAATCATCAAAACAAAGAAGCTGGGAGGGATGAAAAGAAAACAAGACAAGAAGAGAATGTTGCGATGATGAAACTAGCTGGAATTAATGTTCTTAATGGGATTGCGATTGGATTGACTGGACCGATGATGTCCTACTGGTTCTCAGCAAAATTCGGGGTAAGTATGAATCAAATTGGTAGCACGTTAGCTTTGACCTTTTTCGCAACAGGTGTGATTTCCCTTTTGCAAGCAAGGTTTTCTAAAAAATATGGTACGGTTCGATCGATTGTAATGTTTCGGTACGTTGCAAGCTTGTTTTTAATTTTAATGCCTTTATTCCCATCCTATGCTCTTGTTTCTATCGTTTATATCCTACGTACAGCACTAAACAGAGGGACGCAAGGAGCGCAACAAGCACTCAGTGTTAGTTTGACTCGTGGAAAACGTAGCGGATTTGCATCAAGCATCAACCTTCTTTCCATCAGACTGCCTATCTCAATTGGACCTTCGATTGCGGGATACTTGTTTGGACTAGGTGCACTTTCTTTACCATTTTACATAGCATCTGGTCTTCAATTCAGTTTTGCTTATTTATACGGAAAAGCCTTTCGCTCTTTTGATACTAGTGTGAAGTTGCAGGGCCAACTAGGTGATGTTCGGCAAAATTAAACTCAGAAAAAAATATAGACCATCATGTTCGATGGTCTTCTATCACTGTTTAAAATGATTACCTCTACTTTTCTACAACTGTTTTCGCATGATTCGAATTCATTTCAAGCCCTTTTGCGGATGCCTCAAGAGCCTCGTTCCTTTCAAGCAATCTTCCTACTTGCCAACCAATAATGATATGAACCAACCCCATGAGACCAAATAATAAAAAGTCCCCATATGGCTCAGGGAGGAAGAGATCCATCGTTAGCCAAACCCCAGCAGTTACAGCTCCAATTAACGACCCAATAATAGCTTTAAGATAACCCCTCACTTTTCTGGCACCACCTTATTCATTTTATTAGTCCTATACAAGTTCATCTTATGTCGGAGAATCGCTCGAAATAACTAAAATTCTGTCTAAAGCTTGTCCAAAGAGCCTTTGGTTTTCTATTTTAAACAATAAACGAGCTTTAAAAGGACCCTTCGTTTAGGAACTGAAAACCTTCTTTAGCCATCCATAGTATCACCATACTCCAAAGTAAAATGATTAGGATTCCCACCAGCCAATTTCTCGGTTTCCCATTTTCCATCATTCTTTTTGCTTCTACCTCACAGTTTGCAATTACTTCTTGTGGTATCATCTTTAGTGCGAACATAATTCCAAGCGGAAGAAGAATCACCTCATCTAAGAAGCCAAGGATTGGTATAAAATCCGGGATTAAATCAATGGGGCTAAACGCATAGGATACGACACCAATAATAAATAATTTGGCATACCAAGGTACTCGATTATCTTTATAAGCCAAGTAAAGAACGAACGTTTGTCGTTTTAAATTTTTTGCCCAAGCTTTTATCTTCTCCATAACAACCACCCTTAACAAATTGCAATCCATTACGGATTTACGGTTATTTACTATAATATTGCCTTTACTAAATATTTGTAACCGAGTAGACGGCGGGGACGTACCAAGACAACTGAAAAGGTGAATATGAATACATATAAGCGCTTAGCCGAAAAAACAGCAGAGTCCCATTTGATAAGACAAGTAAACACGAAATCAGCTTGAAATTTTCGCTTAAAAAGGCAATGTGATATAAACCAACAATTAAATGACTTTTTCAGTGTTATAGACGCACCCTGTGCTCGCTTCTTGGTTATGCAGTTACTGTGGAGGGAGCACAGGGTTAGCCTGGTATCCAATAAGTAAAGGATAGTCTATCACCTTCAAAGAAAATCCGCCCTCGGTTTTGAAGGCGGTTTTGACTTGGGAATATAACCTGTATTCAGAATAAATATGGGTTTGAAGAAAGGGGAGGGTACGTCCCGATACTGGAAATCTTAGGCAATATATTCTTCTTCCCCAATATCAGTGGCTTCTTCCTTAATATAAAACTTTCCTTTTGTCATCATGGCTAATAGAACGGTTACTATTGATGCAAGGATGGCGGCAAAGAATGCTGCCGTACTTTGTAGGAAGGTTCCCATAAACCCTAAGGCTGCAACCGTCCCGAGAATGCTCGAAATCAAGAGCGCTCCAACGCCAACTGGATTCCACTTATGCAGATTCTCTTGTCTTGCCTCATAATATCCAGGGCCAATTTTCAAAAATTTCTTGACTACAACAGCATCTGCAACTAAAACAGCTGCCCATGATAATAAGAAAACGCCTTGGAAGGTTAGGACGACTTCAAGATGATTGACAATATCTCCAAGCATTAGGAGGATGGCTGATACACCTGTTACAACGACCCAAACGCGTCTACCTGGTTTAAAATTAAACACATTTTCGAAGAAGTTTGATAATGATAGTGAACCACTGTAAATATTGGTGACGTTAATTCGAACTTGAGTGATCATGGTAAATAAAGCTCCCCAAATACCAAGAAGCGTTACAATGTAGACCCCAGGATTAGGCTCGCCGAGGCGAACACCAAACCATATGCCTAAACCACCCATCACACCAAAACAAAAGATTTGTGGGATAAACCCAATGGCGAATGAACCAATTTTGATATCCTTTGGTTTTAGAAAGCGAGCATAATCCGATGCAAGCAGGGGCGTTAAACCCATAATTCCATGCTGCATCCCGATACAAAGCAATAGGGCCGTTCCTCCAACTTGAACGTTTTCTGGCATATAGGTCCAAAAATTCCCATCATAAAGGGAAGGCTTGAAAGCGGCGACAATAATTGCGGCCAATAAAAAAATGCCAAACAGCGGCAATGACCATTTTTGCAATTTATCTAATTGCTTAATTCCAAACCAATTTAATGGAATGACAATTGTCCCGAAGAATAGAATAAGAGCCCATTCTGGGATTGCGGGGAAAAATTCATGGACTGCAGCTACAAGAATTAACCCTTCAAGCGCGCAGTACATAATAAAGTTCGTAGCATAAATAACGGAGGTTAAAGATGCACCAATATAACCGAATCCGCCGCCTCTGGATAATAAGTTAACATTCATCCCAGATTTTGCAGACAAATAGGCTATGAAGGTTCCTAGAATTCCAGCAACCACGATGGCATATACAGCCGAAATAATCGCATTAATGGCTCCAAATTGTAGGGCCATCACACTGCCCATTTGGAAATAAAATATTGCAGTGGCAATTCCAAATGTGATGTTGGTAATGCTTAACCAACCCATGTTCCTTTTGTCAAGAGGGACTCGATCCAATGAGTAATCATCGCTCAACTCTTCGTTGAGATTGTTACCTTTAGCGGTATCAGATCTCAATACTATCATCTCCTTTGTATTTCTTTTCACAAGGTATCTCCTTGCAAGTTGACATAATTAAGATACCGTCAACTAATTAAGGGTAACAATAAAAACGGCTTGTATTCAAACACTGAAAATAGACAAATTCTGTCGTATAACACTATTAAAGCGTGTATATCAGGAAAATCCTGCTTTTTTCTCCAAAATGCTCAAAATCCGAATATAGGAATACTGTGGGTAGTTTAATGTACGTTATTTCAAAGAAAAAGAGTTCTTATTTCATTGTCTAATAGAATGAAACAGGGGACTCCATCACAAGGGGGAGGAGTGTTTGGTACATTCCCCTTATGCCCTGCATGTAAAAAAGTCAAAACCGTATTGGAAACTTGAATACCTCAAAGCAGTTCATTTTGCCATTCTCCAAAATATTTTTGTATACTCTCCAGAAATTTCCGCAAAATAAGGTAGGAAAATACGGACATTGAAATCTACCTGAATGGGGGGATGGGGAAGGATGTTTAGGCAAGCGAAGGAAAACACCTTAACCTCTGCAGAAATATCCGGTCTTTGGTTTCAGTACCAGGGCGATAGTATGGCAATTTGTGTATATAAACATTTTCTACATATTGTTGAAGATAAAAAGATCAAACCAATATTAGAAATGGCCCTCCATTTAGCAGAAACCCATATTACTAAAGTTACTGGGTTTTTCGAGAAAGGTAATTTTCAAATTCCAAAGGGTTTTACTGAAAAGGATGTAAATCTTACGGCGCCACGACTTTTTTCTGATGAATTCACACTTTTTTATACATATATTATGACGATTCATGGGCTAACAGCTTATGGTTTAGCGATTACGAACGCCGAGCAAAAAGATATTCAAGATTACTTTTTTGATTGCACTGCATCATCGAAAGAGTTGTTTCAAAAAATAGTAACTTTGGCTAAATCAAGAAATATTTTCTCAGTTGTTCCGACAGTACCATCCCCAGGAGAAATTAAATTTACAGAAGCAACCGGCATAATGGACAATTTGATCGGTGAAAAGCGGCCACTGAATAGTTCCGAAATCAGTAACTTATTTTTCAACTCTAGGAAAACGGGATTTATTCGATCACTAAGTTTAGGATTTAGTCAGGTTGCGAGGTCTGCGGAAGTTCGAAACTTTATGCTGAAAAATGTGAAATTGGCAGGGAAAGATGCAGATAGTTTTGATAAAATCCTGCAAAAAGACAATCTCCCTATTCCAGAAAAGTGGGATTCTGAAATCACTAATTCAACCAAGAGTCCATTCTCAGACAAATTGATGATGTTTCACGCAGGTTTTTTAGTGAATTCTGCCCTCTCGTATTACGGAGCTGGATTAGGCTCTAGCCTAAGGTCCGATATTATTCTGAATTACCAACAGGTCTTTATCAATGCAATGAAAGCAGGTGGTACCATTTACCATACCATGGTGAAGCATGGGTGGTTTGAAAAAATCCCAGAAACCATTGATCGGAAGGGACTGGCGAAACGTTCAGATTGATGAAAATGGGGATGTACACTTTCTTCTATTACGAGTACAGGGTCAGTTCCCAGGAGTAAAGAATACTCCAATGGATACTGACCTTTTTTTGTTTGGGAGAAATCTAGTTCAACTAATAGGGGAAAACTATGTGATTTACACCTATGTTCTTGGAACTCGTTGGCAAAGTAGAGCGACTTCATCAGAAGCAAGGAGCAAGTATTACGTGTTTCTTAACACAGTCTATCGACCAACTCCTCGATATAAGGAGGAATGTATCTTTAGATATAGAAGATTACTATATCTTGAAGCGAAAGGAAGATTGTGGATGACTGTTGTGGAATCATTTAATCGCCCTTCTCAGTATATTATCGAGGGGTATAAAACATTGGTGGAAAATTATGAGTCGGTGACCTGTGCAATATCTGACATTATGGGAAGAACAGGGGCGATGACAGCTGATATAAAGCCATTGTTTGAAGGGGTTCGGTTGGCAGGTACAGTGACTACGGCAAAGAGCGTTGGCGGTGATTTATCGGCAGTGATAAAAGCGGTAGACCTCTCACAACCTGGCGATATTATCCTGGTTGATGCACAGGGAAATGCAAATTCGGCTTTTTGGGGAGAAAATATCACCATGTCTGCAATGAACAAAGGAGTAGCAGCTGCAGTTATCGATGGATCCTTTCGAGATGTAGAGGAAATCAGGAAACTGAAATTCCCCATCTTCTCCAAGGGGATTGTACCAAATGTCGGAGCTATTGCCGGATATGGTCATGTAAATGTACCCATACAATGTGCAGGCTTACCTGTTCATCCAGGGGACATGATTGTCATTGACGGAAACGGAATAGTTGTAGTTCCAATAGCAGAATCAGAAGAAATTTTAAATAAAACAAAAGCGCTATTGGAGGTCGAAGACGGAGTTCAAGAAAAACTAAAAGCCGGAGCAACCATTGGCCAGTTAATCGATATCGACCAGTTGATGCAAAATGGATTTAATTATCAAGAACGTGCTCTTGAGAATAAGTGACAACTGCATAGATTTTTTGAATTATGAGGACGTACCTTTTTTCTTTTGGACAACTATAAGGTCAGAAGGAACAGAGGGTACGTCCCTATAATTTTGAGTTGAGATAAATTTGTCATATAGTTTTTACAAAAAAATAAAAAAATTGAGGTACAATAGATTATGTGAAGAGGTATACTTATAACATACAAAGAGATTGCACTTATGGAAAATGGGCAACTTTTTGAAAACTGTGCTAGGGTTTTTCCTATCTATCCACCGAAAGGAAGTGGTGAATAAGACACCATATAGATAACGATTTTACTTTAATTGGTTGAGTGTACGGCATTGGGATATTTATGTGAAATCATTAACAAAGCGAGGGAACTTTCATGTGGGTAATTACTGTGTATGCTAAAAACGATATTCAAATGTTTGAATTTGATAATCAAGAAGAGGCGCTAGAATCTTTTAAGAACATAAAAGGAAACAAAGTCCTTAGTGAGGTCATTTACTATAACGACTTTGATCCCAACCTTATTGAAGAGGCTTACCTAAATTCAAAAGTTTCTTAAAAGAAATAAACCTTTTCACTTACCCTAATACCAACTAAAAATAGTTTCCAGTTTCTAAATCGCCGAAACCTCAGTGTGCGGGGGAACCATCTGGATTTATAAGAATCCAAGGGGTGAATCCTTTCAATAGGTAGGGCTACTCATGGCCCGAATCCGACAGCTAACCTCGTAAGCGTTATCGAGAAAGAAGGTGGAGCTTATGCATCCAAAAGAATGTGTCTACAGGTCATGACTAATGAACTTGTAGACACTTTTTTGTTGTGAGTGAAACACACCATCAGTCGGTCATATTTTCAGGTTATGTATTGAACGGTCAATATCAAACTCCAAGGATTAAGGAATTTCGCCTAGTTGCTATTTTAACGTATAATAACTAGGTGTATGTCGATATAACGCCAAAATTGAAATCCTTATCTAACGACAAATCCTTTATCCTTGAAGTATGACCCAAAAGGATAGGACTTGGCCCATGCTTTTTGCATTCAAAATTTGTATAATTAAAGTTAAAAAGATAAAAAGAAACGGTGTTGATAAAAAATAGTGAAAGCATTATCTCTTGATCAATTAGTTAAACATTTTTCTTTAAAAGTTTTAGTGGGAGATGATCAACTTCAGACAGAAATTAAACAACCGAGAGTGCATCGACCAGGCTTGGAATTTGTCGGGCATTTTGATTTCTTTCCCACCGAACGAATTCAAATTCTAGGTAGAAAGGAAATCACTTATTTACATAAGCTTAGCCATGAAGAGCGCAAATTACGGATTGGAAATATTGTCCAATATCATCCACCGTGTTTTATTGTAACCGCAGGTGAAGAAGGATTAACGTATTTAACCCAATATTGTACTGAAGAAAAGATTCCATTGCTTGTGACGAAGGAGCCCACAGGAACGACTGATTTCATCATTAAACTCGATTCGTATATGGTCAAAGAGTTGGCACCCGAAATGACCGTCCATGGTGTTTGTATGAATGTGTTTGGAATTGGTATTTTGATTCGCGGGGACTCTGGAGTTGGGAAGAGTGAAACTGCTCACACTTTAATCGGCAGAGGTCATCGATTAGTAGCAGATGATATTGTTGTGTTGAAAAAGCTGAGTGCTCAAACCCTTTTAGGTACAAACGATGATAAAACGAAAGAATTTTTGGCACTTCGTAGTATTGGTCTATTGAATGTGGTTCGTTCCTATGGACAAAAAGCATATCAAAATGAAACCCGTATATCTCTTGATATCAAGTTAACAAAATGGGAGAAAGATGCATTAAACAATGACTTGGAACAAGAACCAACTTATACCGATTATATGGGCATTAAAATCTCTTCGATTGAAATTCAACTTCAACCCGGGCGTGACGTAGCAGGTTTAATTGAAGCAGCTGCTAACAACTGGTACCTAAGACAACAAGGGTACAGTGCCGCAGAAGATTTCCTCAGCAGACTAGAATCTGAGTTTTCTTAACTAGAAGAGAAAAACTGAACGAAGAAAAGACAAGATTAATCTTCTTGTTATTAAAAATAATGCAAAAGTACCCAGAAAAAATTACAAAGATGAATCAAATGACGGGGTAACCGTCATTAATGAAAAATTAATTCTATTAAAATATGTACAGGAAAAAGGTGTTTCTCCAGCTACTATGGGGAAGCACCTTTTTTGTCTGGAAATATTAAATGGTAAGGGTTCTTTTAGAACATAAAATAACTTATAAACTAAGCTGCGGGAGTATAAATCGTGCCAAAGGTGCGATGTGACAAGATACTATTACGGTTCAGTTGAATAGCCTATAGGCAGGGGGGAATGACCTATGTTATATGTTGTAAAGATGGGGGATACCCTTTCAGGAATCGCAAGGAAGGTTGGCAGCAGTGTTGCTAGCATCATGGCAGCAAATGTGATCTGCAAAGCTAGCCTCATTTTCCCAGGACAACTGCTTCTAATCCCTGATAACGGGGTAGAACTGCCCAAAGCTGGTGGATCTCCTTATTATATTGTTCAATATGGAGATACCTTATGGTGTCTCGCCAAACAGTTTTCACAAAACATCCAATCTCTCTCTCAGGCAAACCAACTCAGCAACCCCAATCTTTTATTTGCCGGTAGTGAATTGCTTGTATCGTTTGACCGGCCGAACTCACAAGAATTGGCAAATGAATGGGGTAAGACCGGTGGTTTAGCATGTGAAGAAATATCTTCCTTGCAAATACATGGAGTCTACTATCTTGGGTCCTTTCGTTGGGAGGCAGTTGGGGAAAGCGCAGTTCCTTTCTTATTGCCACTTTTAACCCATACATGCGAAACCGTTCGTTTTTATGCGGTTTTGAGCTTAGGGCGAATAGCAACAGGAACACAAACTATGTTCGCTCTGCAACAAGCGTTAGCTGACCAAAGTCCTAGAATCGTGGAGCTCGCACAGTTATCCCTAGCGCGTACCCAATTGCTTCCAATCTGGTCAAAACGCATTCATCTCGTTATCCGTGATGTCCCGTTCCTCCAACACCCCAACCTTCAATCTCCAACCCATCCACTTCCAAAGGGAACACCTATCCGTGCATTAAGCTGGAGCATTCCCAGTCCAACAGGTGAAGAAGGACCCCGTGGAGATATCCAAATCTATGATTTTGTTCAGGTTCTTGAGACAGGGGAGAGTGGGTTTATTCCGCGCGTAGGCTTTAATGAAATCTTAATCGTTTGATTGTTTTTAACCTGCTCGTAAAGATTTTTGCTAATACCAAGCCGGTTTTAACGTAAGAACACATAGGTTTTTGATTCACTCGTATACTTCTTATTAATTGGTAATTTTTGTAATTCAAAATAAATGGATTTTTACTGTTTTAGAAAAAACTCTTTATAAAATAGAGAGGAGGTTTCCTCATGCAGTTTTTTTATACCGTCCGTCAAGGAGATACCGTTTCTCAGATTGCTAAACGTTGGGAACTACCGGTGGCGTCCTTGATAGCGGCGAACAACTTAGCCTCGCCTTATACGATTTATGTCAATCAACAGCTTTCGGTACCACCTGGGGTTGATGTTATCAACGTAAAGGCAGGGGACACAGTTACTAAAATTGCACAGGCTTATGGTATTCCACCATCCATAATCATTCAAGCAAATCAGCTGCAACCTCCATATATGTTGCAAATTGGGCAGCAGTTAACCGTACCTCCAGGTGTCCCATATTATCTCGTCCAACCTGGTGATACATTATTTGAAATCGCCAGAAGATTTAATGTTACAACTGGAGGCCAAAGTAATTTTGAGTTGATTCGCAAAGCCAATCGTTTGCCTTCTTATACGATTTATCCTGGGATGAGACTGATGATTCCTTATTCTCCGCCTGGTGAAAGTGGGCTCATTGCCTATATTTCGAACAGTGGGGGAGAGTTTGACTTATGGGTATATAACCTGGGAAATGGCGTAAATCGACAAATTACATTTGGTTTAGCAGAAAGCTATTCTGTTCCTTTTTGGTCCCCAGATTCTAGTAAAATCGCTTTCGTTGGTAAAAACGGCATTCTTTATGTCGTTTCGCTTCGTACCGACACCGTTGCCCAAATCGATCAGTTTTCTGAGGGGCTCGGCGTTTTCCTTGATTGGTCGCCAGATAGTCAGAAACTAGTTTACTCTAATCGCAATACCATCATCCTCTATCATACAATTACACACCAAGCACAAACCATTAACCAACCCGATGCCAGCGATATTCAATGGTTCCCAGATGGAACAGAATTGCTTTATCAAGCACCCGATCAAAACGGAGTTAGCCAGCTTTTCCGAATTAGAATCGTTGGAAATGAGAAGAAGCAAATCACGCAAAACACAGGTGGTCGTTATAACCATGTCCGGCTTAGCACTAATGGGAACTATGTGTTATTCACCACCCCAGGAGCAAGCATCTCACTTATTTTCACCATTGATTTTTCAACGGGGATGTTATTTGAAGTGAAGGGTGGGCCACTTGCGAAAAATTACTTTCCAACATGGTCGCCGAATTCACACGCTCTTGCTTTTAGTGCAACTGTTTTTGAAGAAAGAGGCTATTTCTCTTTTATTAAAACCACCGGGAGGCAAGGAGAAAACGAGCAAACAAGAGCAATTTCTAATTGCTTTGCGACTCCTGTTACATGGTCCCCAGACGGGAGAAAGCTAGCTTATCTTTCAGGCTGCAAACCACAAGGGCAGGCAAGTGAGATTTGGATGCTCAATCTTAGTCATCCAGTTCCAATCAGATTAGTAGCTGGCGGAACCATCACAGCACTTGAATGGTCCCCAGCGCCGTCCACTAATCTGAACCTATACAGTAATCCTATCTTTAAAGTCCTTTTCCAATACCCAGCGGATTGGGGAAGAGTAAGTGACGAACGCTATGAAGGACGTGATGGCTTCTTTCAAATCGGAGAGATATCCTCTGAGGACTCGCTTGACTCCGTGTGCCGTAACGAAGCCTTTCATCAACTGTTGCCATACGGTACACAACCTAAGATTGTACCAACATATATCCAAAACCAAGAAGCATGCTATATCTTTCCATCAAAAGACCAACCAGCTGAAATGAACAATCAAGCCGCTCTCATCGTTCGCTATCCAACACCGGTTATGATTGATGGCACCAGCTATCACTATTTTATTTTGTGGGCGGATCAGGGACATGTAACAGCAATAGGAGAGTCATTACTATTTTTATAATAACAATCCACCTTCATTTGTGGTTACTCTAAAAAACATTCACGATGAACATAAAAAAAATCATTTAGGGAACCAAATAAAACCATCGATCAGTAGGAAAAAAATTCCCACTGATCGATGGTTTTATTTAAGGTAACACAAGAAAAAGCTCTAGTTCACCAACATAATTCATATCCCATTAATACCTTGGTCATAGTTTGTTCATATTTACACGTTACTCTGTGTACATGCCCTGATGGGAATTTGAAATTGGAGGGAAAACATGTTTAACAAAATACGAAATAAAAAGGTCCAACTTGCAATCGGGGGAGCAATCCTTGTGGTTGCTGGATTGGTTATAGCTTTAGGCTTTTCAAAACAAGAGACGATTGCGAGTGTTGACGGAGAGAAGATTTCGAAAGAAGAATTATATGATGTTTTAGTCGGACAGTATGGTGCATCTGCTCTTTCGGTACTAATTGATAATAAAATTATCGAAATGGAGGCAGATAAAGAAGAAATAACCGTATCTGATAAAGAAATTGAAGATGAATACAAGGCATATGTAGATTCTTATGGTGGGGAAGAAGCACTATCATCAGCATTAAAGCAAAGCGGGATATCAGCTGATGACCTTAAAGTGGAGATTGAAAACTACTTTAAACTAGAAAAACTATTAGAACCTCGTATTGACATTACCGAGGAAGAGTTGCAAACCTACTTTGATGAGAATAAAGCGTCCTTTGATGAACCAGAGCAAGTAGAAGCAAGTCATATTCTCGTAGAGGACGAGTCGACTGCTTCCAAAGTAGCTGAAAAGCTGGAAGCCGGGGGAGACTTTGCTAAACTAGCAGCAGAATATTCAACAGATACTTCAAATGCAGAAAATGGCGGGGAACTAGGATTTTTTGCAAAAGGTGATATGGTAGAGGAATTTGAGAAAACTGCTTTTTCAATGGAAGTTGGAACAATAAGTGATCCTGTTAAAACAGAATTTGGCTACCATATTATTAAAGTGACTGATAAAAAGGAAGCAAAGGAAGCCGTATTTGAAGATCATAAAGAGGACATCAATGAAATTTTATTCAAAGAAAAAATTCAAAGTGAGTACACAACTTGGTTGGAAGAGAAGAAAAAAGAATATACAATTAAAAATACTTTAGGATCATAAAGGAAAGCTGAGACAAAGGTAACAAAATCATCGTCATGGCAAACGCTTGGGTGAAAAAGACCCAAGCGTTTGCTTAGTGTTCAATCGATTCAAAAAGAAACGATTGTCCATTTCGATAAAATCTCGGGTCAAAAACACCGATTTGGTTATCATCTTCAACGATTACAACAAATGGTGACCACTGGTAAAGAGTTTTAGCACTTGGATTATTTGCGAATAGACGTTCAAGGTCCGCTTCCTCTTGCGATTCAAGTACATACAAGGTTTGTTTATGTTGGAAAAGGCCATCTTGAAAGATGGTGACATTGCCTTCATGTTTGGTAATTACCTGAAAGGTTGTCGGAATAAAACCCGCAGATAACGCGACTTGTCCATAATCATGACTGTATTTTTGATAAAAATAATAGCCTTGTAAACTCTGAAGTCCAACGTGAAGAGCAATGAGAAGCCAAGCGGCTCGAAAATAAAAGGGTCTGTTCACAACCGGCTTCTTTCTCGATAAAACAAAAGCAGCGCCGATAATTAACCAGAAAACAAAATCAATAATGGGGATCGTTCCAAATGTAATGCGAATTTGCGAAAAAGGCTCAAGATAGCCTGTGCCCCAAGCATTAAAAAGATCACTTGTATCATGAATGAATGCTCCAATCCATCCTAGAAAAAATAACCGCCGATCTTTAACTTTAAAGAAAAGCAAGCAAAGAATATAAAAAAGCAAAGCCCATAGTGGAGTCAGAAAAATGGAATGAGTTATCCCGCGATGCCACATTTGGTAGAGTCCTTCAGTATCCCAAGCTTGCGAAATCACATCAATATCAGGAATTTGACTTGTTCCAACGGCCGTTAATAAATAAGCCATCTTGGTTTTACGGTCCATCTTTTCTTTCTTAGTGGCCGCATATAAAGAAAGTCCAAAAAGTGTATGGGTAATTGTATCCATAACTCTGTCCTCCGTTGCATGGTGAATGTTCTTTTATTATAACAAGAAGGAGCAAAGGACATTTGCTCCTTGATTCTCGGACTTCCAGAAATAATGACCCAGAAATGAAGAGGGAAGATTCAAAAAAGCCCTTGAAAGGAAGAACAGGATACCAGGAAATAAAAACAATGACACCAATAATGGTGCAGAATCACAATATGTTCTGAAGGCTATTTAAAGAGATTATTTCATTACTAAAAAGAAACCAGGAACTCCATGTCAGAGCAATTATGGCTAAACTGTAAACCCTACTCCGTTAGGTTATAGCCGCTCCAGCTTTTCTTTGCTCTCCCACGAATTAAACTGGTCATTTTCATCAAACTCCACAACCACATCGGTGACTCCTCTTTCTGTCAAAATCCTTTCCTCTAAGCGGTCTTGAATATCATCTGCTTTTGCCAAAGAAATTTTAGGGTCAACTTCAATTTTGAGCTCCACATGAAGTTCATCTCCTTCTTTTAACACTGAAATTTCTGGAAGTTCTTTCACTTCTGGGTCGGCCAAAACAATCTTTGCAATTTTAGCGTGCATTTCTTCATCTACTTCACCTAAAACCCCTGCAGCATTATCTAGGAATACCTTCCCAACAACCAAGAACATTAAGATTTCAATAATAATCGACGCGATCCCCTCCGCCTGATAAAAGGGAGTATACTCTGAGATGATGATTGTGATTAGGGCTAACAACCCACCACCTGTTGCAACAGAGTCCTCAAGAAAAACAAGTTTTGTTGCTGGTATCGCTTTATTAACGTTTGGAATACTTTTCGTTACAATTTGGAACCCTGATGCTTGAACACCAACATCATGCAAGGTTTCCTTCATTGCTTTAAATAAAACAAAGGATTCCAATTATACAGATGCTAATAAGACAAAAAAGCTAATGAGAAAGCCCTTCGCTTCTACGGGATGTAAGAGGTGATGATAGCCTTCAATGATCGTTTCATACGCCATAATCCCTACAATTAAAACAGCACCTAATAAAACTAAATTTACCAACCTGCCAAAGCCGTTGGGAAACCGTTTTGTAGGTGCCTTTTTACTAAGAGCGGACCCAATAAATACAAAGAATTGGTTTGCCGTATCCCCTAGGCTATGCATGGTTTCAGCAAACATGGCGACATTTCCAGTCATTATATAGGCAATTGCTTTTATGATGGATATGGTAGCGTTCACAATGGCTGCTAATAATGCAGATTTGTTGCCCTTTTTTAGTAGCAAAAATAATTCATTCATAAGATCACTCTTTCTTCGATCTTGTATTTTCGATAACTATAAGATGCTACAAAATAGAACATTTTAATTATTCAACTATTGTTCTTAATAAAACCGAATAACGTGTGTGTATTACATCAACCCTGCCTTTAGTTACAAATTTATAACGAAAGGGATAAGAATTAATCAATCAATTGTAGCGCGGGGCCGTAAGGGGTATTAATTTTTACTATACAAAGGAGGGATAAAGGAATAAACTAATACTAATCCTATAAAACTAATGTGAAAGGTCGGGATTATAGATGAGTCAGATACAGCGTTCTATTCCAAGACCGCTTGTTAAAACGAACCAAACGGTAATTGTGATCAGTGTCCTGTTAACATGGGCAACGGACCTAGAAGCGTTTTTGTTAGTACCATTATTAGCAGGGCTCATGGGTCTTGTGTTCAGCTTTAATCCAATCATGGAGGTAGCTAAAAGATTTTTAAAGAAACCAACAAAGGCTTACATTCCTGAAGATTGGGAACAGCAACAGTTCAATCAGAAGATTGCTGTGGCTTGCCTAGCGATTGGCTATATTAGTTTCGTTCTTGGTTGGAATGTTGTTGGTTATATATTTACAACCCTAGTTGCATTAGCCGCGTTTATTGCCATCCTCGGTTTCTGTATTGGATGTTTTATCCTCTTTCAGTGGAAACAGTATCAATATAGAAGGATACACGGATAAAAGGGGTAACACCGTTAAAGTGGATGAGAAAAAGCAAATAGAAGGTATAAGAAATCCAATTCATTTTTGAGTTGGATTTCTTTGCCTTTATATGGGATAGAATCTAGGTATAAGAGCCTATTCCGAAAACCCACATATTGGATAGGAACTGGGTATTTAAACTTATTTTAGGATTCATCAATCGATTATTAAGCTTAAAAATTGATTAACATATAATAGTTTTGTATATTGTCAATTCAAGATAAATTGATCTATATATAAAGGAGAATCATATAGTAATGAATGTATTAGTAGTAAAAGCAAATAACCGTCCAGCTTCAGATGCTGTATCAAGTAAAATGTATGAAACGTTCCTAGAGAACTTGGAGGGTGTGAACGTTACAACGTTTGATGTCTTTGCTGAAGATATGCCATACTTTGGTCAAGATTTATTTAATGCTTTTGGTAAAATAGCCGGAGGCGAAGAATTGACAGACATTGAACAACGTATTTTAGCTGCAAAACAAAAGGCTAAAGATGCCTTATCAGCAGCAGACATCGTAGTTTTTGCATTCCCATTATGGAACCTAACGATTCCTGCGAAATTACAAACATTTATTGATTATGTATATGAAGCGGGATTTTCATTCAAATACGATGAAAATGGCCAAGCTGTACAGTTATTAACTGATAAAAAGGTTGTAATTCTTAGTGCACGCGGAGGAATCTATTCTACTCCAGAAGCAGCTCCTATGGAAATGGCTGCTACTTATATAAAAAACGTAGTAGGTGGAGTATTTGGAATGGAAATCATTGATGAAGTCGTTATTGAAGGTCATAATGCGTACCCAGACCAAGCACAAAGTATCGTAGCTGAAGGATTAGAAAAAGTAGCTGCTGTTGCAAAAAATTTATCAGCTGTAGCTGTTAAATAAGAAGCAATTCTTTTTAGTGGTTCGAAATAACCACAAAACTGTTGGGTTATATAAGTCTTTTGTTTCTTGAACAATAGAAAAAAAAGCACTGAGGTTCGTCCCCAGTGCTTTCTTAGAATTAGACAGTTGCCAATTCTTTTACTTCAAAATTAAAAGCTTCCGCATAGCCTTCACTCATAGCTTGAACTATTTTCCTTGGTGCATTCACGTCACCGATCAATTTCACGTTAGCAAAGTTTGCTCTCATTTCGTTGGCGATTGTATCGTTTGGTCGTACGCCAAGAGAAAGGACAACCGCATCAACCGGAGATTCCACCATTTCGTTTGTATCTAGGTTTTCCAGAACGATGCTTCTTTCCATAATCATGTTTAGTTTATGAACTGGATGTAAGCCAACACCAAGTTTCGCTAGTTTCGTTGTCACATCAATTAAGTTTTGGAAATAAGCACCGGCACCAATTTGGTTTGCCATTTCATATACAGTAACCATATTGCCTTGTTCAGCTAGTAACTCAGCCGTTTCTAATCCTGTCATACCAGAGCCGATAACCGCGATATTTTTCCCTTCTAAGTTGACAGCTCCATTTAAAATCTCTGTCGTTGTAAACACATGTTCAAGATTAGACCCTTCAATTCCTGGAATAAAAGCATCGGCACCTGTGGCAATAAAGACAGCATAAGGCGATAACTTCCGAATTTCTTCAACCGTAGCCATCGTATTTAAGCGTACTTCTACTCCAAGTTGTTTTATTTGACTGTCTAAATACTCAATCAACCAATCAATCTTCTCTTTTTGCGGAGGCTTATTTGCCAATAGCAATTGGCCGCCAACTGTAGCTTCTTTTTCAAAAATAACAGGCATAAAGCCTCTTAGCGCTAACACACGAGCACTTTCCATACCAGCAGGTCCAGCGCCAATGATGGCAACTGTTTGACCTTGACCATCTATTTTCAAGTGATCATATTCTAGTTCTCGTCCCATGCGCGGGTTCACCGCACATTCAAGGTTTCCAGCAAAAATTGATTCAAAGCAGTGGAGGCATGAGATGCAATTCCGAATATCGAATTCACGTCCTTCTGCAGCTTTATTGACCCATTCTGGATCTGCTAATAAACCACGGCCAATTCCAACAAAGTCAATTGTATTGGAAGAGAGTAGCTCCTCAGCAAATTCAGGTTTCCTTATGACATTTGCCGCAAGTACAGGAATATTCACTGTCGCTTTAACTGCTTGGGACAAATGAGTTCTCCACCCTTGGGGATAGGAGGTAGGTTCGACAATCGTATTCATCGTCTCATAGATGCCTGATGATACATCAATCGCATCAATGCCCAGTTTTTCAAGAGCTTGGACAATCTTAACGCCTTCCTCCAACACAATCCCTTGCTCGGGTGCTCCAATAGTATCTAAATATTCATCGACTGACAATCTTACCATTAAAGGATAGTCGTCGCATTCTTGTCGGATTCCAGTTATGATTTCTTCAATAAATCGAAGGCGATTTTCAAACGAGCCACCGTATTTGTCTGTTCGTTTATTGGTATAAGGGCTCAAGAATTGGTTAAGCAAATAACCGTGGGCAGCATGCAGTTCCACACCATCGATTCCCGCTGCCTTTGCTCTTTTTGCACCGTTAACGAAATCTTCTACAAGCCCTTCCACTTCTTCTGTTGTAAGTGCCCGAGTTTCCTCCTGCATAAGCCCACAAGGAATCGCACTTGGTCCAACAACTGGTTGGCCACCAATGGCTGCCGAAGCATTTTGCCTTCCTGGGTGATGCAATTGAATAAATAGTTTTGTTCCATATTGATGTATTCGATCCGCAAACATTTTTAATGCTTCAATATTTTCATCTGTAGATACGCTCAATTGACCATCACTAGCCTTACCATGATCATCATTGACTCTTGTCACCTCTGTGACGATTAAGCCAACGCCGCCTTTAGCTCTTTCTTCATAATATTTTATAATTCGCTCTGATGGAGTTCCGTCTGGGTTGGCAAATCCAGTTCCCATTGCGGTCATAACGACTCTATTTTTTAGTTCAAGGGTTCCAATTTTCCCTGGGGAGAATAGGTTTTGATATTTTTGGGACATGGTATATTCCTCCTACTTATGAATTCGCTACAAATTTAGGGTATCATTCGGTTTCCTTAAGATCGTATGACATTTATCACTTTAAAAACGATGTCAAATTTTGTTCATTTTTTCACAATGTTTTTGTAACAAATGCCAAAGAAGGGGGAGAGATATACTCACTAACACATACAAAATTGAAGCGTAGGGAGGTTCCCTACGCTTTTTGAACAAAGATTCGCTGCCTTTTATAAATAGATAGCAATTCTTACGAGATCCTGAATGCTCCCATCGTGGGCGCTCCTCGTATAAACCAAGAGTTCTCCTCTAGTGGTGGTAGGGTTTCGGTCGAAAGGAATGGTACTAGAGAAGTTTCCATAAGCAGGCGCGCCTTCATCTGCAGTTGTAAATCGTTCTTCCGATACAGTAACTCCATTTATGTCCCTCAATTGGAATAATACTGTTGCCTCAAAAGCTCTAGCTTGACCTGTGATTCTTTGACCACTTACGATTTTTGTACCCGGAAGTGGACTCCATACGAAAATATTTCTTGACGTTGGCATAGGGAGAATTAATTGGTACCCTGGCCAAATCACATCGATGGAAAAACCAGGGCGACCTTGATTTGCCCTAATGATATTCACTATGGATATACCATGACGATTCGCAATTCCGGCTAAAGATTCACCTAGTTCAACTTCATAGATAAACGCTGGAGCACTTAAGTACTGATTAAAATGGATTACATTTGGATTTGGAATTGTGTTGATTCCTGAGAGTAATTCCAGTGGGGCACTCAATCGAAACGCGATCTGATTCAACCGTTCTCCTGAATTAACTATATAAATTACTCTTCCTAAGGTAGAAAAATCTGGGACAATCAGAACATTCCCAGGATAAATCAATCCTGGGTCAGTAGCAGGTGGGAGTAGATAATTGATTCGTAGGATCTCTTGTACCGAGCTCCAATATCGTTGTGCGATGGAATACACGGTATCTCCTTGTTGTACGGTATAGATAAAAGTTTTCCTCGTGATGATTGGCACAGTAATCACTCCAAGATGTTGAGACTTAATTTATATGTATTAATGAAAAGGCAATATATGTTGGCATCCAAATAGAAGGTTTTCCGAACTATCCCATGGTCGTTTCTCATTTAGTTCAAATCACTTCATAAACTCTGACTTATCCCTACTTGATGAAAGAGTTACTACACCGATAATAAAAGGCAATTATAGCTATTTCTCAGGGAAACGATCAGAAAATATCATTTTTAATAAGTTTTGTGAATATTATTGACAATGAAAATCATTATCATTTAAAATATTAATAATTATTGATAACCATTATCAATTAAAAATATAACTTTAAATAAATAGAGTCCTGGGAGGAAATACAGATGAGTTCATTAATGATCGTTGGCGCTGATCACTTAGGAAGTATTCTTGATAAACTTTCATCTTTTGGTTTTCATGATGTGTATCATGTAAACGGAAGAAAAGTAAAAATGGTCAATATGGAGATTCCTGAAAAAGTAGGTTGCATTCTTGTTTTAACAGATTTTGTGAATCATAACCTCTCTACTGAGATAAAAAAGCGAGCGAAAAGCCAATGTATTCCAATATATTTTGCGAAGCGTTCTTGGTGTTCAATCTATAAAGCGTTACAGGGCCGTTAGTTCGTTAATTTTTATACAACATTGAGAATAATTCTCACTCAACGCGAATATTCTCATTTTTATACGGAAGGGGAGATCCATTTATGGACTGGAGTCAGAAACAGGTCACGATCAAAACCATCACAGATTATCATTTAGAATCATTTCTTCGATGTCCTTATCGATTTTATTATCAACATATCTTGTCCGTAGATTTTAGCCAGGTTAAATGGCGCCAGGTCGTGCAATCCATCATTAATAAAGTTGTGTATCGCTTTTATCAGCTGCCAGCAAATGAGCAAAATAAATTGCATGTTTTAAAGCTAATTGATCAGTATTGGAAAAACATGAATCCAAAAGCCTTCGAATCGAAGGTCCACTATTATATGGTGTTAGCAAAGACAACGGACCAGTTGTTGCAATTCTTAGTACCCAAGACTGAACAAGATCCTCCACTCTTTTTGTATGAAAAGATGAATACATATGTCGAAGAACTGGAAAGTGATCTTTCTTTAACCTTTGAACTAGTGGAATGGACGAACAATTCGTTCAAAGTGAAGAAATTCCTTGTGGAAGCGGACGAGGAAATGGTTCACCTATACCTTCACATGCTTGTGGTTTTTTCAGATAAAGCGTTTAAGAAACTCCCCGAAAAAATTGAAATCATCACACTATTGGATGGGAAGAAACATAGCTTTTCACCATCAAAGAGCAATGTTGACCAGGGCATTTTATATTTGAACAAGATGAAAATCTTCCTAAAGCAACCCAACAATTATTTAAAAACGAATTCGATGGCTGAATGTAGCAGCTGTCCATTTACTGATAGATGTAATGAGCACCACGATAGTCAAATAAAAGGGTCCAATCAAAATTTTTTACATTAAAGAAAAATTACACTGGGAGAGAAGCAAATGTTTCGACATTTTATTGCTAAGAAGTCCTTCAAAAATCAGATTAAATGTTTTTGTCCAGATCAACACCATGCTAGCCAGATTACCATCCATAGTGGAGACATCATTGAACTTACAAGGGACCGGAAATTTGTCCATGACCAGGGCTGGTATTTTTTAATTAGCGTGAATGACGATCGTCATTTCTATATCGCTCTAAAAGATTTGGAGAACTACTATGACAGTGGCCATCTTGTCTCTTTAACAGACCTTGAACTAACAGAAATTTATTATCAGTACAAGATTAACGAAGCCCTAGATACAGGAGACCATGAAAGCTTTATGGTTTTTACCTCTGAGATAAAAGAATTGAAAAAGCTTAAAGAAAAGATTACAAATCATTTGTATCAAAGTGAGGCTTAATAAGAGAGGGACTTTTCGAATAGACGAGAAGTTCCTCCCTTATTAAGCTTTTTTGTGAATTTTATATCTTACCTCATTTATGGATGGAATGGACATTTAGTGAACTGCTTTCCTGCGAACAGAAACATGTTAAAATAGTGACATAAGAGTTTTTTTACCGAATTTTCCTCATTGGAGCGAAGACAATGAATTTATCAAATTTTGAACAATATTTTCAGAATCAGATTCTTGAGCGTGGACTGGACTATTTTCATAGGGGCATGATCCATACGCTTGAAACAGACGATGGTCATCATTATTTAGCAGATGTGGATGGGACCGACATCTATACCGTTGATGTTTACTTGAATGATGTAAATGATATCGTGGATTCTTCTTGCGATTGTCCCTACGACTTTGATGACTTTTGTAAACATCAGGCCGCAGTCCTTTATGCCATTAGAGAGCAAAAAGGAAAAAGGGGAAAGTCTATAAAAACAGAAAAGCAGTCAGATTTGCCTACCATTCTGAAAAGTATAAAAAAGGACGAGCTCATCCGAATCATCCTTGAAATCACCGATGACAACCCAGATATCAAAGAACAACTGTTATATACCTATTCTCCAACGAAAAATGAACTTACCGCGAGCGATAAATTAATTAAAGAGTCTATTCGCCGTGCTAGTAGGAAGGGCTTTATTGAATGGAATCAAGTCAATAACGCCTTGCAAGGAGCTGAAATGGTCTTAGAAAAGGCTCAATCGAAAATCGTGCAAGGGGATTTTAAACAAGCGGTTCTTTTAGGGTTAACAGTTTTATCAAACGTTGTTGAAATGATCGATTACAGTGATGACTCTAATGGTTCGATTGGGGCAGTTATATCCTGGTGTATACATATTATCGACCAGGCGATTTCCAGTGGATTTGAATTTGGTCATTTACAAGAACAATCAGAACTCTTTGAAGCAATTGTAAAGGAAGCCATGAACGAAATGTACGATGATTGGAGCGAATGGCGGTTTGACTTATTACGATTATGTGTCCCTTTTTGTGCTGCTAAAGAGGTACGCATAAAACTTGAAGAAACGTTAGCCTCCTTATTGAAGCAGACCACAAAAGATTCTTGGTCAGGAGAGTATGATCGAACTCAATTGAAAAAGCTCCAACTTGCTATTATGGAAACTTTTGATGATGAAAAGAAGATAGAAGAGTTTCTTTACGAACATCTTCATCTCCATGACTTTCGAGAAATTGCCATCGAGCATGCATTCGCGAAAGGTCAGTTTGATAAAGTGATTCAATTAGCTTTAGAGGGAGAAAAGATGGCAGCAAAAAAATGGCCAGGGCTTGTTAAAACGTACCGTGAATATCGTTATCAAGTCTATGAGGTAACTGGAGAGCTCGAGAAACAAAAGGAATTAGCAGAAGAGTTTCTACTGGGTAATGATTATAGCTATTACGAAAAATTAAAGAATCTTTACAAATCAAAAGAATGGTCGGAAGAATTAAACAGATTATTATCTCTGTTTCAAAAAGAAAACAGACTCTCGGCAACATATCTATCCATTATTAAGGAAGAAAGATTAACAACGCATATTCTTGAGTATTGTAACCATCATCTTTCCGCAGTTACAGAACTCTATCCTTATTTTGAGGAAAGCCACCCTGAAGAGCTAAACAGACTTTTTACTGACTATATCCTCCAAGCTGCAGAGGAAGCTTCTGATCGAAAGAAATATAAAGGAGTTACCTCCATATTAAAAAAATACAGCAAAGTCTGTGGGACCGCTCAACCAACCGCCCTTATAGAAACGTTGAAAGAAACATATAAAAGGCGTCCAGCTTTTGTTGATGAATTGGAAAAGGTGAGGATTTAAAATAAGCACTGAGTTAACAAATAAAATCTGTGCATTGCTGTCCAAAAAAGCAAAGCCAAAGTCATTTAGTATTCTTTTCTAGTGTTTATTTTCAACAGTCGATTTTCAACAGTTGAAAATCGACAGCTATTAATTAAGGAGAAAAAAGCAAATAAATAGATATATAAAACAAACCTTGTGAATTCACAAAATGATTACTACCAACAGGATGAAAAGTTTATTGGGGTCAGTCCCCCGCTGGAGTATGGAGTTACTTCAGTGGGAGACTGACCTTTTTGGCATATAAAAAATGGGTTTGTATCCATTAAATTCTTTTGGCAGATGGCCTGTCCAAAATGAAATGTTTTGCTTATTTAATAGATGAAAGGTTTTTTCAAACAGACTAATTGTTTTGACCAAGGAGGTTCTATCAAGATGAGTAGATTATTATTTAATGAGAAACCGATGATGGTATTACCGAAGTTAGCAACGAGGATTGGATTAAATGAAACGATTTTTCTACAGCAGCTATATTATTGGTTGAAGGAAAGCAAGCATGTTCATGATGGGCATCAGTGGGTGTACAACTCCTATGAAGGCTGGCAAGTTCAATTTCCGTTCTGGTCCATCAGTACCATTCGCCGAATCATTTCAAAGCTTGAAAAAGAACAACTCATCCTAACAGGAAATTATAATCGATTGAAAATAGATAAAACCAAATGGTATCGTATTCATTTTGAGGCATTGGCAGCGATTTACGATGAAGAGGGTCATACTCCAGCTGGTCAGAATGAAAGAGATGTGAGCGTTCGGTCTGTTCAAGAAGAACAGTACGAAGCATCAGTTTGGTCTGCTGAAGAAGCTATGGTGAACACACCAATACCAGAGATTACTTCAGAGCTAGAAGTAATAAATAAAATGCGCGCGCAAGAGCAAAATCCATGCCAATTTTTCGAGCAAAATGGCTTTGGAACAGTTGGTACATATCTCTCGGGTAAAATGTTGAGTTGGTGTAAGGCCTTATCAAAAGAACTCGTGATTGAGGCAATGAAAGTAGCAGTTGAAAATGGGTCAAAAAATTGGAAGTATATCGAAGCCATCCTTCGTGATTGGGCTAGTAAAGGCTATCAGACCTTAGATGAAGTACAGGCAGCACAGATAGCCTATACGAAAAGATACCCCAAAAAATCGAATCAACCTTCTGAGCATACAGGAAGATGTATCCCGGGTGAGTTTAAATTAGATCTAAGTGCAGGGGAAGATGAGTATTAGGAGAATTCCTCTGGAGTTAACAAATACATACCACA
>Ga0180215_1000883_pt1 | contig 35038 bp, 26 predicted proteins | sample eDN3rd37CBELigBY_FD_128871 | JGI IMG/M metagenome (GOLD analysis project Ga0180215, IMG submission 128871) | Enriched backyard soil microbial communities from Emeryville, California, USA - eDNA 3rd pass 37_C BE-Lig BY (version 2) (version 2) | ecosystem: Environmental > Terrestrial > Soil >...
TTATATCGCACTGCACCATCAACACTTGTATGGATTGTCTTCAACGGTTTGTCAAAGCCGTACCGTTTTTCATGATAAAATTTTTCATAATCCTCATCGGTTAAATCATTTTTACTTTTTTTCCAAATTGGAACCATACTATTAATAATTTGCTCTTCTTTATAATCTACATATTCATTTTCGTTATCTTCCTTTGGCTTTCGAACCGTTACATCCATTTTGATCGGATAGCGAATAAAATCAGAGTATTTCTTAATAATCTCTTTTAAACGATATTCTTCTAAGAATTCCTCAAATTGGTCTTCCTCAGTATTCTCTTTTATTTTCAAAGTGATTTCCGTACCAACCGAATCCTTTTCCCACGGCACGATTGTATAGCCGTCAGCTCCCTCAGATTCCCACTTGTATGCCTCAGCACTTCCTAACGCCTTACTAATAACTGTTACAACGTCGGCAACCATAAATGCTGCATAGAACCCAACACCAAATTGACCGATAATGTCATACCCATCTTTCAACTCATTTTCGCTTTTAAACGCTAAAGAGCCGCTTTTTGCTATAACGCCAAGGTTATTTTCAAGCTCTTCCTTCGTCATACCGATACCTGTATCAATAATCTTCAGGGTTTTGTTTTCTTTATCTGCTTCTACTTTTATGTAGTAGTTATCCTGATCAAAACGTAAAGAGTCATCTGTCAATGCCTTGTAGTAGATCTTGTCAATCGCATCACTCGCATTTGAAATTAACTCTCTTAAAAAAACCTCCCGGTGAGTATAAATGGAATTAATCATCAAGTCTAGCAGCCTTTTTGATTCCGCTTGGAATTGTTTCTTCTCCATAATAAAACCTCTCCTTTCATTGCTAATACTACGTAACCACTAGTTACGCAGCAGGCTTTTTATAATTAGAATGAACATATCAATTAGCACTCTAACAAATAGAGTGCTAATTGCGATATAAATTAAATAACATATCCATTTTCACGTGTCAATATTTATGAAACAGTAAGATGCATGAGACGCTTTTTTAATGAAGGCAACCTATTCTGTATATCTCCTAAATACCAGCGAAGCATTATGACCACCGAATCCTAAAGAGTTGGACAATACTATTTGAACATTCTTCTCCTTTGCTTGATTCGGGACATAATCTAAATCAAGCTCTTCATCCTTTGTTTCATAATGAATAGTAGGAGGCAAAACTCCGTCTCTTATTGTTAACAGTGAAAAAATCGCTTCGACAGCACCTGCTGCCCCAAGCATATGTCCTGTCATCGATTTTGTAGAGCTGACTGACAGCTGGTAGGCATGCTCTTTAAAAACGGATTTGATGGCTTTTGTTTCATACAAGTCATTCAACGGAGTCGACGTTCCATGAGCATTTATGTAATCAACTTGCTCTGGTAGAATTTCTGCATCACTTAATGCTAATTTCATTGCCCGTGCAGCACCTTCTCCGTCCGGTGCTGGCGATGTGATATGATAAGCATCCCCTGTGGCACCATAGCCGATTAGCTCGCCGTAAATTTTTGCTCCGCGTGCTAATGCATGCTCTAATTCCTCTAAGATAACAATGCCCGCACCCTCAGCAATCACAAAGCCATCTCGATTTTTATCAAATGGACGGCATGCAGTATCCGGATCAGGATTCGTTGAAAGAGCAGTCATATTCGAAAAACCGGCTAACGTCATTTCCGTAATAGAAGCCTCCGTACCACCGGCAATTACAATATCCACACTTCCTTTTTGTATTTCTCGAAATGCGTCACCAATCGAATTTGACCCTGAGGCACAGGCTGTGACAGAGCAATTATTAATACCTTTCGCTCCTAATTCAATCGATACTCTCCCTGCTGCCATATCTGGTATGAACATTGGAATCGTAAACGGATTTACCCTTCTTTGTCCTTTATCTAAAAACTTGCGGTATTGTTCCTCAAATTCACCTAGACCGCCAATACCTGACCCAATCCAGACACCCACCCGTTCCGGGTCCGCATTTTCACCAATTTGAAGACCTGCATCCGCAGCAGCCATTTTACTTGCCGCTACAGCAAATTGACTAAAGCGCCCCATTCTTCTTACTTCTTTTCGATCCATAAACTCTTCAGGCACAAAATCTGTAACTTCTCCAGCCAGTTTTACATCTATTTTTTCTACATCAATTCGGACCGCAGGGGCAATACCTGACCTGCCCTTTTTAATATTTTCCCATGATGCTTCAGCATTCTTTCCTACTGGAGTAACAGCTCCAATACCTGTAATTACAACTCGTTTTTTCATTTATCTTTCTCCCCATTGTTAATATTCTTATTTTAACCTTCTATTCTCTTGAGTTCAAAAGGATGAACTATAGAATGAATATTTCGAATAATTTATTTTAAAATTCTAGCATTTTTTCCACTAGTAATATATATATTTTATTTAATGATTCAACTTTATTGTTACCTTTTAATACAAAATAATTTTCAGTATAATATAACTATTCACACTCATTTTGTTTATATTCCCATTTGAATCTCTGAATTTTAAGAATCAAACTAACTATCTTTACTTACTATACTGGAGGTACTATGGATTACAAATTATTTCCACTAGGGGATCAAGGTATTGTTATTGAACTCGGAAAAGATATCTCTTATATTACACAGCATAAAGTTCAGTTTATTTCTTCGCACCTTCAAGATTATCCTGTTGAATGGATCATCGAATTCATTCCTTCGTATACAACTGTCACCATTTATTATCATGCCATGAAAATTGAACAGCTCACGAAAGGTAGAGTCCTCCCCTATCATTATGCCTGTGAACAGCTAAACAATCTACTATCCAGTATTGTACTAGATCAAAGATTTGAATCAAGAATCATAGAAATCCCTGTTTGCTATGGTGGAGAATATGGACCAGACCTAGATTATGTAGCGAAATTAAATCATATTTCACCTGAAGATGTTATCAGAATCCATACCTCTGGTGATTATATGGTCTATATGATTGGATTTGCGCCTGGATTTCCATACTTGGGCGGAATGTCTGAAAGAATTGCTGCACCCAGAAGAAAAACACCAAGATTACAAATACCTGAACGCTCTGTCGGAATCGCTGGTAACCAAACCGGCATATACCCACTTGAAACACCTGGAGGATGGCAAATTATTGGACGTACACCCATTTTCTTATTTCGTCCTGAGCAAGACCCTCCTACACTACTAAAAGCCGGTGATAGAATTAAATTTATCAGCATTTCCACCATGGAGTTCAAAGAAAGAGAGGCAAGAGAAAAGCATGATAACAATCACTAAACCTGGCCTTCTTTCTACGATTCAGGATCTTGGACGGTTTGGCTATCAAAAATACGGTGTCATTACTAGCGGGGCGATGGATTCTCTTTCCCATCGACTGGCAAATCTCTTAGTTGGAAATGACGAAAATAAACCAACAATCGAGATGACTTTAATTGGAACAAGCATTCAGTTTCATCAGGATACGTTGATTGCTATCACTGGAGGTGATTTGTCGCCTACCATACAAGACCAGCCTGTCCGCATGTGGCGTCCCGTTCTTGTAAGAAAAGGAGCACAACTTAAATTTGGCCGAGCTCATAGCGGATGCCGAGCTTATTTGGCAGTGGCAGGAGGATTCTCCATCCCAACCATTATGAACAGTACCTCCACATATATACGAGCAAATGTAGGAGGCTTTCATGGACGTGCCTTAAAAGCAGGAGATCAATTATCGTTTGCAGAAAAAACAGCCCAATCCTCTAAAATGATAAAGGACTTGCATAATAGGGAGCGTGATTGTCCATTTGTTGAGATGAATTGGTCTGTTTCTTCAGACCTTATCCCTCAATTGGTGAAGAAGCCTGTTATCCGTGTTCTAAATGGACGGCATACCCATCTTTTTACTAAAGAAAGTCAAGAATGGTTGTGGACGAAGCCCTTCCAATTAACACAGCAGTCTGACCGGATGGGTTACCGGCTATTGGGACCACAGCTTCACTTAGAGAAACCGTTGGAAATATTATCTGAAGCTGTGACATTTGGTACGATTCAAGTACCTGCAGATGGGAACCCGATTATCCTTATGGCTGATCGGCAAACGACCGGCGGATATCCAAAGATAGGAGAAATTGCTTCTGTCGATTTGTCCTTCCTAGCCCAGGCTAGACCGTTGGATACGATATTCTTCACGAATATTTCTCTTGAAGAGGCACAGCTTCTTTTGATAGAAAGAGAAAAAAAAATAAAACAGCTAAAACACGGGATTTATTATTTGGCAGGAGGCAGGCAGCATGTACACGGTTGACTTAAATTGTGATATGGGAGAAAGTTTTGGCATCTATGAAATTGGGTCTGATGAAGAAATTCTTGATTACATTACATCAGCTAACATTGCTTGTGGCTTCCATGCAGGTGATCCAGCAACCATGCGAAGGACGGTCCAGCTGGCACTTAGTAAAGGTGTCGGAATTGGAGTACACCCCGGCTTTCAGGATCTTGTTGGATTCGGCCGAAGAGAAATGAAGATATCACCACTGGAAGCCTATGACATAATGATTTATCAAATTGGTTCACTCTATGGATTTGCGAAAGCGGAAGGTGCAAAACTGCAGCATGTTAAACCACATGGTGCCTTGTACAATATGGCTGCTAAGGATCCAGCACTAGCAGAAGCCATTGCAGAAGCAATCTATAAAATTGATCCAGAATTGATTCTCTACGGTTTGGCTGGAAGCAAATTAATCGATGCAGGGAGAAAAATTGGTCTCCGTACTGCTAACGAAGTATTTGCGGACCGGACATACCAAGAGGACGGCTCTTTGACCCCCAGAACCAATCCTAATGCACTCATAACAGATTCCACTGTATCTGTGAAACAAGTCATTACACTTGTTAAGGAAGGAAGGGTTCGTTCCCTCCAGGGTACCGATGTATTCATCCAGGCAGATACCGTTTGTATTCACGGGGACGGGAGGGAAGCTTTAGAATTTGCAAAGACACTGTCTGAAGCATTGAAAGAGTCTGGAATTAAACAGAGTATAATCAACCATAACAAAGAATAGGCATCAATATCTAAATAGTTCAATGGAATACATATGATAGTACAAATCTTCTTTTCAAGCCGTTTCCCCTTAAAGGAAGCGGCTTTTTGGTAGGTAAATCTTTAATTATATATGTAATTAATCCTATTAAATTGGATATTTGTGTCATATTTCTAACAATATATTTAATTCCATCACTTCATACAAAAGAATTGGTACAATATACCCAAATAGGACGGAGGTTATTACGATGAGAACAACAAGATTAATTCTGTTTCTTGTTTTTATACTCATATTAAATGGCTGTAATTCATCAGAATCCACTGAAAAAGTAGAAAGTGAGACAAAAAATGAATTACCTGCAATAACAATCATCGCCGACTCAGAGCAATCACTTGCGTTGTTTAAAATGGAAGAAAAAAACATTGAGGAAAAGTTTGGCGTTCGTCTAGAGTATCATTATCCCGATAGGATGAATGATAACCTTGAGGATTTTTTATTTGCCAGCAAAAAAACCTATGATATTTATATGCTATTCCCTGCCAAAATACCAGAATATGTTGAACGAGATATGCTGCTGCCACTTGATACATATATTAATAGTTCCAAAGATATCGATGATATATTACCTGTTTATCGTAACCTTTATATGAAATTCGACGGTCACGACTACGGAATGGTTTATGATGGAGATACACATCTTTTGTTTTATCGAAAAGATGTCTTTGAAATGTATAATGATGAATACAAAGCTGAATATGGTAACAATTTAGAGCCGCCTAAAACATGGGATGAATACGATCGAATTTCAAAATTCCTTACAAAAGATCAGGATAATGATGGAAAAATCGATTTATACGGCACCGCCATCTTTGGCGGAGACGCTAAAAGGTATATTTGGTTTGCTGAACGTTATAACTCTATGGGCGGAAAGTATTTTGACGAGGAAATGAATCCTCTCATTCAAAATGAACTAGGGGTTAAAGCACTACAGGATTTAATCGACCTGAACGACAGTGGAGCCACTCCCCCTAATTCCATGTATGATTGGATTGATTTAAATAACGCTTTTCTCCATGGAAACCTTGCCATGGTTGTTCAATGGAGTGACACTTCTCGTTTTTCTTATGATCATAAAAATTGGGATTCTCAAGTTGAAAATAAAGTTGGTTGGACTCAGGTACCGGCAGATAATCCAGAATCTCCTCGCGGCGGCGTCTGGATTGGACGTGTGTTAGGTATTTCCAACCAATCATCCCACCCTGATAAGGCTTGGGAAATCATCTCTTATATCACATCAAAGGATGTTAGTAAAAAAGCACTTACTTCAAAAGGAACGATTAATGATCCATTTCGTTACAGTCATTTTAATGCTGTTGAGAAAGGAGCATTTCCAACAAAAGAAATAAATGAAGAATTTTTAAACACTGTGAAATCTAGTCTAACAAACCCAAATGCAGACTTAATGATACCAGGTGGCTGGGAATATATGCAGGCACTCGATGAAAATATCCAAAAGGCATTAATTCATAATAGTTCTGCCGAGGAAGCTTTACAGCAAACGGCTGCTGAATGGAATGAGATTACACAACGATATGGCCGTAGTGTACAGGCAAACCATTACAGGCAATGGCTCGACCTCCTGGAGGAGGTAGGTACGTATGAAATGGAATAGGGGGTTAGTTTTCCAATTTTGGCTGGCCATGAATAGTCTCGTACTAATAAGTGTACTTACCATTAGTGGTCTTTATGCTTGGAGAGAAACAACGCATCTTGAAGAAAGCTTAAAAAACGAAGGAATGACTGCTGCCAAAACACTTAACTCAGCAATTGGATTATCGATGCTTGAAGAGGATTACTCGAACCTCAGCCCTCTTACTTACTCTTTACAATCAGAACCGAATATAGCCTATGTCATTATTAGAGATAAGGAAGGAACCACTGTTAATCAAAAGGGTGAAACAACAGTGGAGGACCTAATAATCGAAAGAATTCCCATTGAATATTTCCAAGTGAATGTAGGTGAAGTCGAAATAGGTTTAAAGACTACAACTCTTGCACAACAAAAAAAAATGGTGCTTTCTGATACGATTATTACAGCAATTATCTATTCGCTTCTTTCTTTAATCTTTTCTTATATTATAAGCACAAGATTGACTGCTCCTATTAAACGATTGATTTCTGCAACAAAGCAGCTGTCAAAAGGGCACCGAAATGTGGATGTATTTGAAGACATAGGTGTAATTGAGATTCAACAATTAGCCGTTGAATTCAATAAAATGGCTAGAACCATTCATAGTCATGAAGAAATACTAGTAAATGAAATTGATAAAGCAACGAAAGATTTGTCTGAAAAAATTGCAATGCTAGAGGTATTTAGAAATATTTCAAATTCAGTGTTAGAGGATGATGTTCAAAGTTCGGAAGTAATTAAATCCACTTTGGAAAACATCCAGAGGTATTTGGGAGTAAACCATGTGTCATTATCATTTATCAATCAACAAAGGAAACTGGAAGTATTTCAGCTCGAACAGGATCACACTACATCATCCTTTGAACTTCACCTGGAGGATACCTCCTTTATTGATGCGATAGATCTTAAGAAAATCATCATACGTAACCACCTTGCATCACATAGTGGTTCCTATTTTGAACAGATGCTAATAAAAGAAGGAATGAAGTCACTATTAATTTTACCTATTATTGCCAAAAATAAAGCAATTGGCACTTTGAATATTAGCTGTAAAGAAGAAAACTTCTTTTTAGAAGAATTGATTGAACAGCTGACAGCTTTTACGAATCATATCGCTCTTGCCTTTGATAGGGTTGCAGCTTATGAATCGTTACATAAATCTGCCTACCATGATTATTTGACAGGTTTACCAAATTTCCGATTATTTAAGATGTGTTTACAGGATGCATTAGAACAAGCAAAATTAAATAATACATTTGTAGCAGTTTTGTTTTTAGATTTGGATCGGTTCAAAGCTGTTAATGATACGTTTGGTCATGCAACAGGCGACCTTTTATTAAAGTATATATCCAAACAAATTGTATCTTGTTTAGATGAAGGAGATACAGCTTCCAGAATAGGCGGTGATGAATTTACTGTTTTATTACCTTGTCTGGCAGAGACTACACAAGCCGTCGCCATCGCAACAAAAATAATGAAGGCTTTAGAAAATCCAGTAATCATAAAGGGCTATAAAATCCCTATATCAACTAGTATTGGAATTTCCTTTTATCCCAAGGATGGGACAGATGCTGATACTTTGATAAAGCTAGCAGACCGTGCCATGTACAAGGTGAAACAACAGGGAAAAAATAATTACGCTTTTTATACAAAACAAGAGGATAAATATACTGTCAATCAAATTCTACTAGAGAATAATATTCGTAAAGCCATTAATAAAAATGAATTAGCCGTCTATTATCAACCGAAAATTAACATTCAGGATGGCACTGTTTCCGGTGTCGAGGCTCTAGTCCGCTGGCTGCACCCGGAAAAAGGAGTGATCCCGCCTGAAAGCTTTATTCCTCAAGCGGAGGAAACTGGGCTCATTATTCCAATCGGTGAATTTGTTCTACGTCAAGCCTGTCTGCAATGTGTTAAATGGCAAAAAATAGGACTGCCTCCTATACCAGTTTCGGTAAATTTATCTCCTCATCAATTTTTGCAGTCAACTCTTGTCAGTAATATTGAAAGGATTATTAAAGAAACAGGCATTCAACCGGAACTGTTAGAGCTTGAGATTACAGAAGGTATGTCAATGGATATCTCACGATCGATTGTTATCCTACAGGCATTAAAGGATATAGGGGTTCGCATCGTTGTGGATGATTTCGGAACCGGCTATAGTTCACTAAGTTATTTACATCAGCTGCCTATTGACACTGTAAAAATCGATAAAGCCTTTATTAATGATATGACCAATGATCATCATAATGAAGCAATTGTCTCTACCATCATTAATATGGCTCATAACTTAAATTTAACTGTTATAGCTGAGGGTGCAGAGACTGAAGAGCAGGTAATCTATTTAAAAAAATCCCTCTGTGACGATATCCAAGGCTTCTATTTCAGCAAACCTGTTCCAGCTGTAGAATTTGAAAAGCTCTACTCACAGCTTGTGATGGACGCACAAAAAACGAGACTTTTATATGCATAATACACTCCAAATGAAAGAACCTGCTAAAAGATAATTTTAGGTAGGTTCTCTTTTTTTAACGATAAAAAAAAATCGTCAAGGTTTCTTTTTGATCCATCGTCGCTAACAGAATTTGATGCAATTCAGCATTGTAGTTTGATTTCAGCTTACGTTTTATCCACTCTTCATCCTTACCAAGCTCATTCAATTCGTGAAAAATCAACTTACCCTCTTTAATTACAGTTCTAGGAAAAGAAAACGGTTTTGCCGGAATATTCATGTCTGCTTTTGTTACGGTTTGTTGTTGAGTCTTCAAGAAGATAGAGATTGTTCCATCTGGTTCCCATAATGCGAGAGAAACATCCTTGACATCTGATACTTTTTGTTTTCTAATTTCTGATAAAAGTACATCGAGTGAAATTCTTGCTTTCGATAAATTTTTATATATAATTTGACTATCTTTTATTAATGGAAACGCTTGACCGTGTAAAAGAGTTCTAAAGCCTTGAAATTTTAAAATAAGAAAAATCGTACATAAATATAAAATGATTAACACAGTCATCGTTATCATTGAACCCTTTAATCCTAAATGTTCGTCGGATAATGGATGGGCCATGATGTTTCCGATAGTTAAGGCAATGACAAAATCAATTAGCCTTAGTTGTGAGATAGATCGTTGGCCCATTATCCTCGCAGAAATCAACATAAAGAAGAAAGTTACTACTGCTCTTAACACCCATTGAATGGTAGTAAGAGATTCCTGACTATGAAAAAATTCCATTTTATCCCCCTTCCCTATAAAAGTTGCAGGTTTATTCTTACCAAATAAAGGTTATTTTATGTTGAAAGCAAAAAAGCAGACATTTCCTATGTCCGCCTTTTTCCTTTGTTTATTTATTTTAGTACATTCACTAATGTGCCAATTTGTTCAACTGAAACTTGAACCTCGTCACCTGGTTTTAACCATTCTTGCTGCTCTTCTGGATAGCCTAGAACAACTCCTTCAGGTGTTCCTGAAAAAATGATATCTCCAGGTTTCAACGTCATATATTCGGATATATAGCTAATAAGTGTTGCACAATCAAATATCATATCACGAGTATTTGCCTTTTGTTTCACATCACCATTAACTCTACATTCAATATCCAGGTTAGACGGGTCTAATTCATCCGCTGTCACCAAATAAGGGCCGACTGGTCCAAAGTTATCAAGGGATTTTCCAAGCAGCCATTGCCCGCTTCTGAATTGCAAATCTCGAGCTGAAAGGTCATTTCCAACCGTATAGCCAAATACATAGGAAAGCGCTTCCTCCTTCGATACATTCGCTGCTTCTTTGCCAATGACAATCACTAGCTCCACTTCATAATCAAATTTTTCAGCACCTTTCGGCAACTCAATTGTTTGATTATGAGCAGCCAATGAGTTGTTAAACTTGCTGAATAGAACTGGAGACGTTGGAATATCCATGTTTGATTCGTTGGCATGATCCACATAATTTAAACCTACACAAATAATCTTTTCCGGATTCGTTACACATGGTGCGTAAACAAGGTCCTCCTCTAAAAGATAAGCTGTTTCCTTCTCTAATAATGAACTTAATTGCATGATAGCTGTGTCTCCACCAGCAATTACATCCTCTATTTTCGTTGGCATATCAAGGGCATAAGTCTTAGCAGCCTGTTCTACATCTATAATTCCTTGATCTGTTTTGATGCCTAAGCGTATGGAATCGCCATTTTTATAATTGATAAATCTCAATGTAAGTCCCCTTTTCATTATGTTTTTACTCTAGATTAATTAAAAATCAGAATATTACTTAATTCTACTGACATTGTGATATTCCCTTCATATATTTACTGAATTTCGAGCTTCTTTTTAATAATTTTACAGAATTTTTGGGCTTGATTAGTAATGGATATTTCAGTTCATTTGTTGTATTCCAATAAGATTAGTAGTATTTTAGTAATAAGAACGTTTATTATGGTAAATAGTTAAACAAATGGGGAGTGATTTATTACATGAATGTTTTTGATGCAATTCAAAAAAGAAGAGAAATTACTCAGTTTCTACAAAAGCAGATAGCGGCAGAGACATTGGAGCAAATAGTAACGGCAGGTTATCTAGCCCCTGCAGGCAATAATCTTCCATCAAGAGAACTCATTTTAGTAACAGAGCCTAACTCGTTACAACACTTATCACAAGCTACACCTTTTGTACCATGGTTATCACAAGCAGCAGCAGCCATAGTTATTACCGGACGGCCGGATATCAGCAAGTATTGGCTCCAGGATTCCTCGATTGCGAGTGGATTTATTTGGTTGTCAGCGGTTGAATTAGGAATAGGTGCTGCATTTGGTGCAATTTATCATTCCGAGGATAAGGAGGAGTCAGAGCGAAGAGAGAATTATGTACGTGAACACCTCCATATTCCTCGTGACAGACGTGTTGTAGCCATTTTAGGCTTAGGATACCCTGAAAAAGAGCCGCCTGCAAAAACCTTATTGCCAAAGGATTCCATTATCCATTACGGCCTGTTTACCGAATAATATAACAACGACCTTGATAATATTGGTTTACAATTCTTATTTGCCTTCTTTATAATAAAAATAAACGATGAAAATACCACTCACCTTTAATCAAGGCGGGTGGTTTTATTGTGTTGTGAGTAAGGAGGAAATGATGAGTATTTGGAAATATGCTTTCCTAGTTTTTCTTGGAGGCTGCTCATATGGAGTTGTATCAACATTTGTAAAGCTTGCCTACTCTGAAGGATTTACTGTAAATGATGTAACAGGGACACAGTATTTTTTTGGCAGCATCATGCTTTGGATTCTATCCATTTTTATTCCAAAGGGTAGCTTAAACGTTAGACAATTGTTGATTTTACTAATAAGTGGAACGCCTATGGGGTTAACCGGTATTTTTTACAATCAATCACTTAAATATGTCGATGCATCTTTAGCTATTATCCTGTTACTGCAATTCACTTGGATTGGAATGATCTTGCAATTTTTCTTAGATAAAAAAGCACCAAGTCGAAAAAACCTAATTGCTACTGCTGTTATTCTTACCGGTTCTATACTTGCATCGGGAATTTTGTCTGCCAGTCTCTCTTTTTCATTAATTGGTTGCGGCTGGGGATTACTATCAGCATTGTCCTTTGCATCCTTCATCTATATTAGTGGACGCTCTACAGTCGCTATCCATCCGATTCGAAAAAGTGCGATTATGACTACTGGAGCAACGATTCTAGTATTTTGTATTTTACCACCAAGTTTTCTCACGAATGGTTCACTTCTTGATGGCTTGCTTCCCTATGCTTTGTTTTTTGCATTTTTCGGATCCTTTCTCCCACCGCTTTTGTTTAATATCGGAATGCCAAAAGTCGGCAGCGGACTTGGAAACATCTTAAGTGCATCTGAATTACCTACTGCTGTAACCATGTCCACTCTTATTCTTCAAGAAAATGTCACGCTTTCTCAATGGATTGGTGTTTCTATTATTCTAGTTGGGATCGCTTATCCTAATCTAAAGAAGACGTTTAACGTGAAAATGAAAGGAAGTTAATTCTCCCTTTCATTTTTTTGACTATATTTATTTCATTACAAAGTAGATTCAGACCGTAATCCTGCCTTTTAATAGCGCTTTCTTTTTGAAGATCCAGGTATCCCCATTTCCTCACGATATTTCGCCACGGTACGACGAGATATTTGTATCCCATTTTTCATGAGTAATTCAACAATCATTTGATCTGAAATCGGCTTTTCTTTATTTTCTTTTTCAATCAATTCCTTGATTTGTTCCTTAATAACCACAGATGATTCACTATCCATATTATTACGTTTTGAAAGACCTGTTGAAAATAAATCCTTTACTTTGAAAAGTCCATGCGGTGTTTGAATATATTTATTGCTTGTTGCCCTGCTGATTGTAGACTCATGAAAGCCTAGCTGCTCAGATAGATCCTTTAAGGTCATTGGTTTTAATTTATTCATTCCATATTTAAAAAAGTCACTTTGCCTCTCTAGGATAGCCTCTGTTACTTTATAGAGTGTATATTTTCTTTGCGAAATACCATTCATTAGTATGGCTACTTCATGCTGTTTCTTTTTAATATATTCCTCCTCATTTTTCATATCTTTATATAAAGGATTAATTGTAATTTGAGGAATCATACTGTCATTAACAATAATTACATATTCATCATTAACTTTTTCTACCGTTACATCGGGAATGATATATTGTGTCATTTCATGATGATACTCACTACAAGGACGGGGATTTAAGGATTTAATAAAATCCGCTGCTTCCTGAATTTCCTGTACAGTAACATTAAATAGCTTGGCCATTTTATGATAGCGTTTTGCAGCCAGATCCTCCATATGATGCTCAATGATACGATAGGCTAATGAGTGACATTCCAGCAGTGCTGCCGTTTGGATTAAGAGGCATTCTTTTAAGTTTCGGGCACCTACTCCGACCGGGTCAAGCGATTGTAAAGTGGAAACCGCCGCATCCATTTCCTCCATTGAAACATTCAAAATATGAGCCGCAATCGCTGGCTCTATTTCTAAATACCCATGATGATTTAAATGACCAATTAGAAATTTCAGGATACATCTTTGGCCCTTTGTGATGGTCGAAATAGTCATGATTTGCTCTAGTAAATGCCTTTCAAGGGTAAAAACCGTATCAGAGTAATGGATAATAGGATCGTAATCATTATCACCATTAAAAGTGCCGTACGATGTGTTCGTATTATTATAATTACGCGTGACAAATTCCATGCTCGTGTTTTCTTTAATTTCTAAAAGAGGATTCTCAACAGCCTGCTGTTTTAGATAATCGATCAATTCATGGGAAGAATATTGCAGAATGTTGATCGATTGCCGAAGCTCGGGTGTTAACGTCAACTTTAGGCTTTGATACTGATTTAAATTCATTCCTAATTGCATATCACTCACCTATTATTCTAATAATTTTGAATTATCGTAATCTTATATATAGTATAATACCCTATTTTTCATTATATGAATAGGATTATGTAATATTTTCTTACAATAATTTAGTCGAAATGTAAGTCATTTAATCAAAATACAGAAAAACCTGTTACATTTTAACAGGTTCTTCTGCTTTTTTATGGATTTATATGTGATAGATTAAATGACTTGGAGCGAACTGCTATTTATTTATCACTGTTTCATTTAACTGCAGCTCTTCAACCGCTAAAGCAGGCTGTTCTTTTTTACGGTAGAAAAGGAAGTAAGTACCAATGACTAAAACGGTTAATAGAGAGCTAAGCAGGAATTGCAGTCTCATCGATTCGATAAAAGCCTGTGCAACAAATATAGCAAATAGCCCGATGATTGTTGCATATGTTAAGTATGGGAATAACCACATCTTTACCTTTAGTTGTCCAGGGTCTTTCTTTTCCATTCTTCTTCTCAAAATAATATGAGAAAAAGCAATAAAGATGTACATAACCATAGTCACTCCGCCTGAACTGTTAGCCAAAAATACAAAGATGGTATTTGGAGCAATGAATTTAAACATGGTAAACACATAAGCAAAAATCAAACTGATTACTAATGCCCAAATTGGAACACCTCTTTTATTAACACGCGCTAAAATCTTTGGTGCATCCCCTTTTGTTGCCAAAGAATAAACCATCCGTGAGCTTGTATACAGCCCTGAATTTAATACAGAAAGCAAAGAGATAAAGATAACGAAATTCATTACTTGTCCCGCAGCAGAAAAACCAGCGAGTTCAAATACACTTGCATATGGTGTCAGAAGCATATCTTTTGCATCCTGTGGAATCACCATAATTAATACCGCTACTGAGCCAACAAAGAATAAAAGTAAGCGCCATACAACTGCATTAATTGCTTTCATGATATTTTTATGAGGATTTTCCGATTCACCAGCCGCTATTGCAGCAACCTCACTCCCTGATAAGGAGAACGTAATAAAAATGACACTTAAGAAAACTGGAAGAATCCCTTTAGGGAAAAATCCACCATTTGCTGTTATATCAGAAAAGCTTTGTGCTTTTATCCCCGGCACTAAACCGAACAAAATCGCAGCACCTAAGCATAGAAAGATTACAATGGCTGTAACCTTAATTAAAGCTAACCAATACTCAAATTCACCATATGCTTTCACCGAAAAAATATTGGTAACCAGCATTAATAGTGGGAATACCACACTTGCTGCCCAAACCGGTATGGAAGGAAACCAATCATGTACCATTCCGCCTAATAATGTGGCTTCGATCGCAACAATAATAACCCAGTTAAACCAGTAGAGCCAGCCAATTGTAAATCCAGCCCATGGACCCATTGCATTATGAGCATAGGTTGAGAAGGATCCGCTGTCTGGATTGACAACAGCCATTTCTCCCAGCATTCTCATAATCAGCACAATCATTAATCCGGCAATAATATAGGAAAAAATCGCCCCTGGTCCTGTCGAATCAATGATCGCACCACTTCCTACAAATAATCCAGCACCAATTACACCGCCAATTGAAATCATGGTAACATGTCTTGTTTTAAGATTTTGTTTAAGTTCATTATGTCCTGCCGCCAAACTTATCACCTTCCTTGTCCAATTTTTCCTTTGCATAATTTTAAAAATATTTTGTCTTTTAAAACTACAAGCATACATAGAAAATGAATCGATTGATTAATTACAAAGAAGTTGTTAAAGATACTGTTTTATATGCGGTAAAGAATTCCATTGCTGCCTGACCTTGCTCGCGCGTTCCTGAGCTGGATTCCTTCATCCCACCAAATGGTGCCTGTGGTTCTGCTCCACCAGTCTCTCCATTAATTTGAACCATTCCCACTTCACTATTTTTTATAAAATCAAAGGCTTTGTTTAAGTTGGTTGTAAACAATGATGCACTTAATCCATAAATCGTATCATTTGCCTGTGTCAGTGCATCAGCATAGTCTGCTACCTTGATAACTGCTAATACAGGACCAAAAATTTCTTCTCTTGCAATAGTCATGCCATTTGTTACATTAGCAAATATTGTTGGTTCAACGAAATATCCGCCGTTATAGACTGGATCGTATAAAGCATTGCCTCCATAAAGAAGCTCTGCTCCTTCATCTATTCCCTTCTTTATATAAGAAGTAACGGTTTCAAATTGTTTCTTTGATGCGACAGGACCCATCGTAACGGAATCGTCTAAGCCATCTCCAACCTTAATTTGTGTCACATTTTCTAATAGTTTCTCAATAAACGTATCATAAATAGACGCTTCAACATAGACTCTACTTGTAGCGGTACACCGTTGTCCCGTTTGCTTCATAGCACCTTCAACTGTTAATTTAGCAGCTAAGTCCAGGTCTGCATCCTCTAGAACAACAACTGGATTTTTTCCACCCAGCTCAAGCTGATACTTTTTATTTTGTGCCACAGCTTTAGAAGCCAACTCTCTACCAACCCGATTAGAGCCAGTAAACGTAATTGCTGATGTTAATGGATGTTCAACAAGTGCGTTTCCAACTATTTCGCCGCTTCCATTTACGAGATTTAATACACCAGCAGGAAGTCCCGCCTGTTCAAATACCTTTGCTATTTTAACTGCAGTAATCCCTGCTTCCATAGAAGGCTTCCAAACAACTGTATTGCCATAAACCAGTGCAGGTGCAATTTTCCAAATCGGAATCGCAACTGGAAAATTCCATGGTGTAATAACACTTATCACTCCTAGTGGAACTCTCAGTGTATAAAGGGTATTTTGATTATTAGCAGAAGGCAGCACTTCACCCAGCTTTCTCATACCCTCCTGTGCATAGTAACGTAGAATAGCTGCTCCACGAAGAACCTCGCCTTTCATTTCTATGAATCTTTTACCCATTTCCTTCGTAGCTGTTTCAGCAATATCTTTTGATTGCGCTTCCAATAAATCAGCCGCTTTTCGTAGGATTTCTCCTCGTCCTACAGGTGAAAGCTGTTTCCATTGCTGAAAAGCTAATTTTGCCTGCTGAACTGCTGTATCCACTTCCTCCACTGTAGCAGCTGCTGTATACCCAACAATTTGAGATGGATTTGCAGGATTAACCTGTGTATTTGTTATACCATCCTTGGAGTCTGTCCATTCTCCTCCAATAAAATTTAAATAGTTATCCACAATTTTCCTCCTTACCTCTTTGGTTGATTTTTCAACCATAAAAAATTTATATTTATTATTTTCATAGCAATAAACATGCCAATCCATTTTTTGTTTAAAAAAGGGAAAGAAAGTCTTATTTTGAAATATAATTCATTTTTGAATTAAATTATTAGAATTTTAATTCAATTCTTGATTATTTGATAATTTTGATTTATATTTGAATCAACGACTGAGTGAAAGGAGAATTCTATGAATGCGTCTTTAGCAGAGAGAATCTTACATTCTATTATAGAAACATCGAATAATAATATCACCATTGCAGATGCAGATGGAATGATTCTGCAAACAAATGAAGGACACTGGACTGTTTACGGTGTTCATGCCGGTGAATATAAAGGGAAATCTGTTTTCCAGCTTGAGAAAGAGGAAATTCTTACTCCATCCATTACAGCTATGGTTCTAAGAGAAAAAAAACCTGTTCAAATCATGCAGAATACCCAAACCGGGAAAGTAATTATGACTCAGGGTTACCCAATTTTTAATGAGGACGGTGAGATCATCCGGGTAATCAGCTATGCCCAGGATCAAACTGAGATTAGAAATCTACAAGAACAATATGAACAACTAGAACGAAAGCTGCAAGGCTATCAAACAGAAGTAGAGGAGCTTCGAAGAAAAGAAGGGATATATTTTCGCAGCAAAGAAATGCAGCAAATTGTTAATACCATCCATCGTGTTGCAGATTCAGATGCGACTGTCTTATTTTTAGGAGAATCTGGTGTCGGAAAAAGCATGTTTGCTCACGAGCTCCATAATCAAAGCCAACGAAGCAAAGAACCATTTATTGAGGTAAACTGCAGCACGATTCCTGAAAGTTTATTTGAATCAGAAATGTTTGGCTATGAAGCCGGTTCTTTTACAGGTGCAACAAAAAAAGGAAAACAGGGACTCATTGAACAAGCCCATAATGGGACGTTATTTTTAGATGAAATCGGAGAATTACCACTATCCATGCAGGTAAAATTATTAAAGGTACTACAGGAAAAAAGGTTTATGAGAATAGGAGGAAAGAAAGAACAGCATGTTGATTTTCGACTCGTAACAGCGACTAATCAAAATCTAGAGGCAATGGTCGCAAGCGGTAATTTTCGTCTTGATTTATATTACAGGTTAAATGTGATCCCGCTGCAAATTCCACCTTTACGGGAACGTAAAGATGAAATCCCGTTCTTAATCAACCATTATGTCGATGTAATTAATACAAAATACAAAACATCGAAGAAACTTCATGCAGCAACCTATGAATCTTTGATTGGCTACAAGTGGCCGGGTAATGTCCGGGAATTAGAAAATTTAATAGAGCGCTTAATCCTAACTACAGAAGGAGATACTATTTACCCAAATGATTTACCCGCTACTATCAGCAGCCAATACACCTCTGATGCCAAGGATGCTCTACTAGAAATTGAATCGTACTATTTAGAAGAACTGAATCAGTTAGACTTAAATTCCGCCATTGAAAAAGTAGAGGAGTATATGATTCTAAAAGCCTCGCAGCAATGCAAAACAACTTATGAAATGGCCGAATTACTCGGTATCAGCCAGCCCTCCGTCGTAAGAAAGCTCAAAAAATATAAAGGTGTCAGGCACCGTCAAAGGACAAAATGAACATTTTGTCCTTTTGAGGTGCCTGACACCTTATGTTTTTATGCAGTTACGCTTGTTGCTGCTACTGCTGCCTCAACGGCTTGTTCAAGGATGCTTAAGCCTTCTTCTAGCTGCTCATCTGTAATTACTAATGGCATTAACAGACGAAGAACATTTCCGTATACACCTGCACTGAATAGTAATAATCCTCTATTGTTTGCTTCTTTTATGATTAAGTTTGTTAACTCTTTCGCTGGTTCTTTTGTTTCTTTATCTTTTACGATCTCCATTGCGCACATAGCGCCCAATCCTCTATAATCGCCAATGATATCAAATTTAGCGGCAAGCTTTTCAAAGTGACTCATGACTTTTTCACCGATTTCCTGACCGCGTTGGTTAAGGTTTTCTTCTTCGATGATATCCAATACAGCTAGCGCAGCTTTACAGCCTAATGGACTTCCGCTGTATGTTCCACCAAGTTCACCCGGCTCTGATTTGTCCATGATTTCTTTACGTCCGATTACCCCGCTGATTGGTACTCCAGCTCCCATTGATTTTGATACAGTAAGTAAATCAGGAACCACATCAAAATGTTCGATCGCAAAATACTTACCTGTTCTAGCAAATCCTGTTTGAATTTCATCTGCAATAAATAGGATGCCGTGCTCTTTACAAAATTCAGCAACACCTTGGACAAAGCGTTTTCCAGGAACAATAAAGCCGCCTTCACCTTGTACTGGCTCCATGACCACCGCTGCAATCGTTTCTGGTGCTACATCTGTGATAAAGAAGTTTTTAAAATCAGCAAGCACTTGCTCTTCATGCTGTTCAACAGTCATGCCAGCTGGTCTTCTATATGGATATGGGAATGGCGCTCTATACACTTCAGGCGCAAACGGACCAAATTCAAATTTATAAGGCTTTACCTTACTTGTCATCGTCATCGTCATCAATGTACGGCCATGGTATCCTCTTGAGAAAGAAATGATACCTTGTCTTTTTGTATATTTACGGGCAATTTTAACTGCATTTTCAACTGCTTCAGCACCGCTGTTTTGTAAAAGAACCTTCTTCTCATGGTTACCAGGAGACAATTCAGCTAACTTTTCTGCTAGCTCAATATAGGATTCATACATCATAACATTGAAGCCGGTATGAATGAATTGATCAACCTGCTCATGAAGTGCTTGTTTCACTTTTGGATGGTTATGCCCAACGTTCATAACACCGATAGCACCGACAAAGTCAATAAAGGTATTTCCATCAACATCTGTAATTAACGCGCCTTCTGCTGATTGGGCAAAAGCAGGAATCCCGTTACTTACTCCTTTAGGAACTATATTTTGGCGTCTCTCGACTAATGTCTTAGATTTTTCACCTGGGATATTTGTTTTCATTTCTGCAAAGCTCATTATAATCATCCTTCCTTTGTTCAAGTTGTTTTCTTACTTTTCATTAAGCAATTCTTGTGCCAACATAAATTCACAGGCCCAATTTTTAGAAAAAATTTGTCATGCAGATTCGTTATGTGCAATAAATTTATGTTTCTACTGTTTTATTAAGCAATCTTCATGCCATTTATAATAAATTTTTAAAAAAAGGCTTTGTTAAACGTGATTGTTGATTTCCGTTCCGGGCACTTCGCGCACCTTAGGGCGACCGCCGAGCCTCCTCGACACTTCGTGTCTGCGGGGTCTCGACTGTCTCGCTTCTCCCGCAGGAGTCTTCGTGCCCTCCACTGCAATCAACCTGCTTACTCAAAATCAGCATTGCGTTTTTACAACAGCCAAAAAATAAAAAAAGACCCATTTCCCAGACGTTAAGTCCGAAAATGGGTCCTTCTTTTATAATAAATATATCCAAATTTGGGGTGGGGTTGGATATTATTTAAAAGCTATCAATTAAGTTAAATCGCATTTTTATTAAATCTGCCGCGTTGACGCATTAATTCACGATATAAATTTGGATCCTTTTCAAACGCTGCACGTCCATGGAGCCAAAAGATATTATTAAGTACGACTAGATTTCCAATTGGGAGCTTTAATTCAATAAGGCTTTCATCATTCTCCATTGAACTAGAAAGATCACGCAGATATTTTGCCTGTTCAATAGATTCAGGGTAGACAAATTGATCTATAAAGCACATTCCCGGCTTATTATTATAATCAAAGAACGTTAAACGTTCGATTTCCTGGTCCACATTTTTACTGCTAGGTGCTTTATACGTAAAGCGGTGATTCCCTAGCGGATGCTTCATAAATTTATCAAGTTCCTTCCAATCATCAAGATGCAGTAAACGAGATTCCCCGCCGCGTGCATTTTGTTCTACCATTTTCATCATCAACAGCCAATCTGTCGGTTCATCAACAAATGTACCATCTGTATGAAGTGTGAATAAGCGATAGGCCTGACGGAGGTAAGAGTCACTGTTATCGGTATCTTTCACGGAAAATCTAGCATAATATTTTCCAGTCATCGCATCAAAATTTGGAATACCTACTAAATGAGAAATAGCTGTGGCAAAGATAACATATTCATCCGTATCCTCTGTCACACCTTCTAAGCCAAGAGTAAAGCCGCCTGACTCCCGATCATGTATAATTTCACGAAGCAGATTACCAAACTCTTCCCCTACCTGCTCCAATAAAAAGGCAGCAACAAGGTGACGCGCATATGGAGTATACTCTAAATGCTGGACAGAAAAGTTTTCATTTCTTGCTTTTTCAAGAAATCCTTTAATTGCTTCTCTTGTGATTGTGATGTGGTATAAACGGTTTGACTGCGGATGAATCTTTACCTCATAGTTTTCTGTTTTCACTTCAAATTTCGCCTTTTTTGTTTCAGTAATCATATTCATCTTTTGTTCCTCCTGTTATTTGTGATATAGGTGAAATAATTACAGGAAATAGTAAAAGCCAGTCGAACAAGCCTCCTATTATGATAAATAGGAACCAACTTGGACAACTGGCTTATATTCACTTCACCGCTCTATGGCAATAGAGTCACAGTGAACATACAGTTCGTTTTTGTTATTTACGTTTCCCGTCTTTCATGTCTAGCTGTTCACGATTTTGAAAGGGCATTTTTCAAAAGGCTAACATGCTGCAACATTTAATTAATCTTATAATAATAATACTTTTACTAATTGTCAATATATTTATAATATTTAGTTAATAAAATAATTTTATTGTTTATTTTGCTGTATTAACAGACTTTAACTGCTGGAAATGAACATCAAGATCCTTTAATGCTGCAACAAGGGCATTGGTCGCTTTCCCGCGGTAATAGGTTTGAATCGCTTCAATCGCTTCATCTACCCCATCATTCAAGCTAATTCCCTTTAACAGCCGGCCGATAAATTCACGGCCATGCTCGGTTGCAAGCGTACATGAGGCATCCAGTACAACTCCATATTTCCTATCTATTTCAGCCGTTATCGTTAAGGTCTCAAAAACACTTTTTGCTGCCATTCCCTGGGGTAAACGAGCATGGCCAGCAATGAAGATGGTTTTACCATTAAACATAATTGATCATCCTTTCAATCAAATTCGCTCGTCGAATTTGCGCCCGGATTTTTATCGAGCTCGCTCGATAAATTACATTTAAAAATCCGAGGCATCCGCCGGTGGCTTAACTTTATTCAGCAGGGTTTGAACCTCCACTGAATCAAGAGCTTTTTGCATTTATCCACATTTATAGAAATCAAGGATGAATGCTGAATAAAGTTAAATGATGGCTGCTTCTAATAAATGTGATTGTACTGGAATTCTTCTAACTACTTCCTTACCGATTTCGATAGATGCCGTAGCTGCCGGCGATGGTGCATTACACACATGAATGGAGCGTCTTCCCATGATGATATGGAAATCATCCACCATATTTCCATCATCCTTTAATGCTTGGGCACGGACTCCTGCAGGTGCAGGTATTAAATCATCCTCTTGAATTTCAGGAATTAATTGCTGCAGACTCTTCGTAAACTGTTTTTTGCTGAAGGATCGAACATATTCATCAAATCCTTCCTTCGCAAATTTCCCTGCCATTTTCCATAGACCACTGTAGCTCAATGCTTCAGCCAAATCCTTTGCATTAAAGTCCGTTTTTTTATAGCCCTCACGCTTAAAGCTAAGCACTGCATTTGGACCAGCATCCACCTCTCCGCTGATCATTCGGGTAAAATGGACTCCTAAGAATGGAAACTTCGGATTTGGAACAGGATAGATTAAATTTTTGACCAGATAACGTTTTTCCGGTTTTAATTTAAAGTACTCACCGCGAAATGGCAAAATTTTCATATCGGTCTTATACCCTGCCGCAGCGGCAACACGGTCACTATGCAAGCCGGCACAATTAATCACCATATTGGTTTTCAAGGTACCGCGATTGGTCTCAATCGTGACACCGTCTGATTCTTCGTGAATTTTCTCTACCTTTGTATTTAACTTTATTTCACCGCCATGTTCTTTAATGATTTCAGCAAACGTCTCACTTACCTGACGATAATTCACAATCCCTGCCTGCGGTACACGGATAGCGCCAAGACCTTTTACATGTGGCTCAATTTCCTTTAACTCGTCCTGTCCAATTTTTGTAATTGCGAGCCCATTTTCAAGTCCGCGGGTGTACAGGTTTTGAAGCAGCGGCATCTCCTCTTCTTTTGTTGCAACAATTACTTTCCCGCAAATATCATGGTCAATTCCATGAATTTGGCAGAATTCTGTCATGGATTGGCTGCCTTGACGGGCAAATCTTGCTTTGAAGCTGCCTGGCTTATAATAGATGCCGGAATGAATTACCCCGCTGTTATGTCCGGTTTGATGCTCCGCTACTTTAGATTCCTTTTCTATTACGACAACCCTTGCATTTGGAAAACGATTATATATTGCCATTCCAGTAGATAAACCTACTATTCCTCCACCAACAATTGCAAAATCATACATGTATTAAATCCTCCTTTTTCTGAATAGTTTACTATTTTATTAAGAACATAAAAATATAGAATTGCCTCAAGGGCTTATTTTTGTTTACATTATTTTTCAAGCAAGTATTATGCCAAAATTACTATTAAATCTATTTTTCAATCATTTTTTGTCGGCTGTTTCAAAAATGCATAGGTTATTCATTTTTGCATAAAAAGAAATTATGAAGACAATTTTTAACCTTCACACAGAATTCACCATTCATTTTCCTCATTTAATTGAAATTGCATAATTTATTCATTTTTGCATAACGGAATATCGTAATGATGTTTTATTCAAAAAAAACAAGTCTAATGATAGATAACTATCACTAGACCTGCTTTCTGCATTTGTTAACCTTCACTTAAGGAAATAGAAATATATTTGATTTCTAAGAACTCTTCGATTCCGAAATGTCCGCCCTCTCTGCCAAGCCCACTTTCCTTATATCCTCCAAACGGTGCTTGTGCCGTTGACGGCAGACCGTCATTTAATCCAACAATTCCGTACTCAATTCCTTCACTCATTCGGAATGCACGGCTGAGATTTTCAGTGAAAATATAGGCTGCTAATCCATAGCGGGAATTATTTGCCCGTTCAAGCACTTCCTCTTCCGTTTTAAAGGTTGCGATTGGCGCCAACGGTCCAAAAATTTCATCCTTCATACATTCCATCTCTTCATTAATATCCGTTAAGATCATTGGTGCATGATAATAGCCATCCACATCAGCAGGCTTCCCACCTGCATAGGCGATCTTTCCGCCTTTTTCAACAACATCATTCACAAGTCCTGCTACTTTGTCATATGCCGCACGATCAATCAACGGGCCAATATCCGTGCCTGCCTCTAACCCATTGCCAACCTTCAACCCTTCTAATTTTGCTTGGAAAATTCGAAGGAACTCATCCGACACACCTTCTTGAACATAAATCCGATTTGTACAGATACAGGTCTGACCGGCATTGCGAAACTTGGATTGAATCAGCCCTTCTGCAGCCTTTTCTAAATTCGCATCGTCCATGACGATAAAAGGAGCATTGCCGCCAAGCTCTAAGCTGACTTTTTTCACATTTTCAGCAGCGCCACGCATAAGTGTCTTCCCAACCTCTGTGGAACCGGTAAACGTTATTTTCGTTACACGAGTATCCTTCAGCCAGGCATCACCAATTTCTGCAGATCTTCCTGTTATGACGTTTAATACCCCACTCGGAATCCCCGCTTCATGGGCAAGCTCCGCTATTTTTAAAGCTGTCAGAGGCGTTTGGTTAGCCGGCTTGACGACACAGGTGCAGCCAGCAGCAAGAGCCGGAGCAACTTTTCTAGTAATCATGGCAGCCGGGAAATTCCAAGGAGTAATGGCCGCAATAACCCCAACAGGCTCTTTACGGACAAGTATCCTTTTATGCGGGTGGGATGCTGGAATGGTTTCACCGTATACTCGTTTTCCTTCCTCGGCATACCAAGAAATAAAGCTGTTAGCATACTGCACTTCTCCTACTGCTTCGTGTAGTGGCTTTCCCTGTTCCATTGTCATAATTCTGGCAATCTCATTTTTGTTTTCTTCTATTAATTGATACCATCTCATAAGCAGACGATAGCGTTCTTCGGCCGTTTTTTTAGACCATATTTTATATGCTGCATGGGCTGCATCTACTGCCTGCTTTGCTTCCAATGCACCACCTGTAGGTACGGCTCCGATGACCTCCTTCGTTGCAGGATTGATCACCTCTGTAAAAAATTCATTTTCATTGCCAACCCATTGCCCATCAATATACATCGGATAAACCTCATATTTTTTAATACTTTCCATTTTTATCTCCCCTTTTACACAAAATCATTACGTTTAGTACATTATTTGCAAATATCGTGCCAATGAATGACGCATTTCATTTTCGTTTTTCTTTTAATCAATTCTATTCACCAATGCATACATCTATTTATCTTTGAAACACAAAAAGACTGCTTCAGAAAAGATTTCCAAAACAGCCTTATTATCAATACTTTTAGTTTAGATGCCAATTGATTTTTCACTTACTATTTTTTGATACTTCCTGCTAACAGAGGATTGACTTATTCCTAGTGCTTTTCCTGCTTTTGTAGTTGTTTTATATTGATTCATAGCCATGATGATCAGCTGCTCCTCCACGGATTCCATAGCCTCCTGTAATGGCATCACTCTCGTTATCACAGGTCTCAGCTTTTTACTTTCATATCCAAATGATAGAAATTGACTTACAAACTCAGCATCTATCGCTGGCTGGTCAGCAGACACAACTAATCTTTCAATGATATTTTGCAGCTCCCTCACATTACCCGGCCAGAAATAGCATTCAAGCATATTAATAGCATCCGGGGTCAGATGATAATGACGGTCATATTTTTCATTCAGGCGCTGCAGAAAATGAAATGCAAGTAATGAGATATCCTCTGTCCTCTCACGTAGTGGAGGGATTTTTATCGGGATGACATTCAAGCGATAAAATAAATCCTCCCGGAAGGCTCCTTCCTCAACCAGCTTTTCTAATTTTTTATTTGTTGCTGCGATGATTTGGACATCTATTTTAACGGGAGTTGTACTCCCAATCGGAATGACTTCCTGCTCTTGAAGAACTCTGAGCAGTTTTACCTGGAGGTGCATAGGCATTTCTCCGATTTCATCTAGAAATAATATTCCCCCGTTGGCCTGCTTAAAATAACCTTCTTTCCCATTTTTATCTGCACCAGTAAAGGAACCCTTTACATAGCCAAAAAGCTCACTCTCTAGTAAATTTTCCGGAATGGCTCCACAGTTTAGTTTAAGAAAAGGTTTATCAGCTCTTCGTCCAAATTGATGAATCGCCTCAGCAATTACTTCTTTCCCTACGCCCGATTCCCCGTTTAAAAGAACAGTCGAAGAAAAATCAGCTATTTTCTTTACCTGATTCATAATCTTTTCCATTTTAGGACTGCTGTAAATCAATTTTTTTGATAATTGATCCTTCATTTTAAACTGCTGTAATTCCTTTTTATAAATCTCTGTTTTTTCTCTTATTTCCTGCAGCTCATTCTTCAATCGGGAGGTTTCTGTAATATCCCTTGATGCGATTACAATTCGTTCTAACTTGTTGTTCTCATTAAAAATCGGATTACCGACAGCGAGGATTTTCCTACCGGTACTTGTCTCTTGTACAACGGACACCTTCTTTTGTTTCTCCATAACTAATCTTGAAACAGATGGTGTAAAATAGCCCTTGTCTACAAGCTCCATAATATTTTTTCCAATTAACTCCTTTAAATCAACCTGCCAAAAATCCTCGATAATTTTATCGCTGTAGCGAAGTAATTCCCCTTTTGCATTTACAACAAGAATTTCATCATAAATACTGGATAGAATGGCATTTAAATCAGTATTTAATTCCTTTATATATTCAATTTCACTTTCATTAGATCTTTTCACTGTTTGTCCGCCGTTCTCTTCGACATCTACCGGGACATTTATACTATTGGAAAACATGACTTCATCTCCCTTAATCTCTTAAGTTAGATATTATCACTTTATTTAGAATTTTAAAAATATAAAAAGTAGAAAAAGAGATCACTTTTTCTACTTTTATAGAATGTATGATGGATTAATAATTTAGCCAGCCTCTTAATCTTGAAGCTTCAGCAATTTGTTGGATACCTACAATATAAGCAGCAATTTTTAAATTAACATTATATTTTTTGGCGGTTGCATATACATTGGCAAAGCTTTCTTTCATTTTTTCCTGCAAGCGTTCATCCACGGTTTCTTCCGTCCAATAGTACCCTTGGTTGTTTTGACACCATTCAAAATAGGAAACAACGACACCGCCAGAGTTTGCAAGTATATCAGGTACAAGAAGGATGCCGCGCTCATCAAGAATTTGAATAGCTTCTTTTGTTGTCGGTCCATTTGCTGCTTCGATAACGATTTGACAATTAATTTTTTCAGCGTTCCGCTTATGAATCACACCTGATATGGCTGCAGGAATCAGCACATCACAAGATTTCTCTAGTAGCTCCTGGTTCGTAATAGAATTTGAAAAATGGTTTGATACAATTCCAAACGAGTCTCGGTTATCTAGTAGGTATGGAATATCAAGTCCATTTTCATCATATAGCCCTCCCAATGCATCACCGATACCGACAACCTTTGCACCTAGTTCATATAAATATTGCGCGAGGTAGCTTCCTACATTTCCAAACCCTTGAATAATGACCTTTGTATCTTTTAACGACATTTTTCTTAGTTCACATACCATTTGAAGTGTATAAAGAACACCTTTAGATGTAGCGGTTTCTCTTCCTTTCGAACCCCCTAATGCAATTGGTTTCCCTGTAATAAACCCTGGAGAATCAAATTCGCGGATATGGTCATATTCGTCAAGCATCCAAGCCATAATTTGCGCATTCGTGTACATATCCGGAGCTGGAATATCTTTTGTCGGTCCTACAAGCTGACTAACTGCACGCACATAGCCTCTACTTAGTCTCTCCAATTCACCCAAGCTCATCCGACGAGGGTCACAGATAATTCCACCTTTAGCCCCGCCATAAGGGAGATCCGTAACACCGCATTTCAAGCTCATCCATCCTGCAAGCGCCTTTACTTCTTCAGGTGTTACATCTGGATGGAAGCGAATGCCTCCCTTTGTTGGTCCCTTTGCATCGTTGTGCTGCGCACGGTAGCCTTGAAAAATTTGTACTTCTCCATTGTCCATCCGAACCGGTATACTAACCTCTAAAAATCTTACCGGTTTTTTGATTAATTCAAATACCTGTGGAGGATAGTTCAATATATTAACCGCCTCTTGCAGCGTCTCTTGAAATTCCAGCAGTGAATTATCCTTCTCTTTAACTGCCTCATTTTGCTTTACATTAACTGATTTAATAGACACTATAAACACCTCGATAATATTATTTTTATTAAAATTCTTTAATTAGCTATAATGCAAATTACGTGCCATCATTTTAAAATCAGTGTATATAGGAATGTAAGATATGCATGGTGTTTTTCATTTCGCAATCTATGAAAGATTAACTAGGTTATGCAAAATTGCATAACCTTATGTTAGCGTGAAAAAAGGCAGCCAGCTCCAGATTGTCTGGACTTATCACCGCCTTTAACATTTATAGAAAATAATTAAACTTAACCGAATTCTTATTGACAAAATGGTATATTTATCATATAGTATTAAATGTCGAAGCTAAAAAGACATTTAATACTATAACAAAACATTCTATTACGATCCGATAGTTCAGTGGGAGAATACATCCTTGACAGGGATGGGGTCGGGGGTTCGAATCCCTCTCGGATCATAAAAAAAAGCACTTTCAATGGAAAGTGCTTTTTTTATTATAAGACAATATGTGGAAGATTAACTCGAGCAGCCATCAAGGCTGCTCTTTAATTAAACTGCTCTTCCAGCAGAACCAAATTCACGGATTTTGCCAATCACCGTTGCTTTAATCGCTTCACGACCTGGTCCGATTACTTTACGTGGATCGTAAACGTCTGAATCTCCATTTAATACCTCACGCACTGTTTTAGTAAATTCTATTTGATTTTCTGTATTTACATTAATTTTTGCTGTCCCTAATGAGATGGATTTTTTGATTTGATCTGTCGGTATTCCCGTACCACCATGTAAAACTAACGGCAATCCGATTGTTTGACAAATCTCTTCCATTTCCTGAAAACCTAAGTTTGGCTCTCCTTTATAAGGACCGTGAACAGAACCTAATGCTGGAGCTAGACAATCAATCCCAGTAAGCTTCACTAACTGCTCACATTCCTTTGGATCCGCATAAATAACACCCTCTGCAATGACATCGTCTTCCTGTCCGCCAACGGTTCCTAATTCTGCCTCAACGGAAATACCACGTTCATGTGCATACTCAACTACTTGTTTTGTAATTTTTATATTTTCTTCAAATGGATGATGAGAAGCATCAATCATAACAGAAGTAAAGCCAGCATCAATGGCAGCCTTACATTTTTCAAAGCTTGAACCGTGATCCAAATGGATTGCCACTGGAACTGTGATTTTCATTTCATTCAGAAGTGCTTTTACCATTGCGGTAACAACAGAAAACCCGCCCATATAACGAGCTGCTCCTTCAGAAACGCCAAGAATGACTGGTGATTTTTCTTCCTCTGCAGCGGATAAAATAGCTTGTGTCCATTCAAGATTATTGATGTTAAATTGACCAACCGCATACCCTTCCTTTAATGCAGTGTTTAACATTTCTTTCATTGAAACTAATCCCATAATACTTCCTCCTAAAAATATGTATTTAACTTTTGATTTTCTATATGGAAGACAAATATCGGAATCTGTCTTCCATAACTATTTAGATAGAAAGCTCTTTTGACAATGTTAATAGATTCATATCTACTGTATGAGTTTCTCCTAAAATAGCTGCAATATCATTATCTATCACTTGATTGTTTTTCATTCCAACAGCTCTTCCACCCCGGCCTTTGATCAAAAGCTCTACTGCACGTGCACCAAGACGACTTGCCAGTACACGATCAAAGACGGTAGGGGAACCGCCGCGCTGAATATGTCCTAATATCGAAACACGAGTATCAAAATCGATCATCTCTTTTATTTTCTTTCCAAATTCAACACCGCTTGCAACACCTTCAGCAACGATGATAATACTATGCTTCTTGCCACGCTCTTGTGCTTGTAATAACCTTCGACAAATATCTTCCATGTCATAGTTATCTTCAGGAATGAGGATTGTTTCAGCTCCGCCTGCAAGCCCGGACCATAGTGCAATATCACCCGCATTACGTCCCATCACTTCAATCACAAAGGCGCGCTCATGGGATTGCGCTGTATCTCTAATTCTATCAACCGCTTCAATAACTGTATTTAAAGCGGTGTCGAAGCCGATGGTATATTGTGTTCCGGGAATATCGTTGTCAATCGTTCCAGGTACACCTACACAAGGGAAGCCAAGCTCCGTTAGTGCCTTTGCCCCTCGGTACGATCCATCTCCACCAATCACCACTAACCCTTCAATGCCAGCTGACTTTAACTGCTCTATACCTTTTAATTGCCCGTCTGTTGTTTTAAACTCTTCACATCTCGCTGAGCGAAGCATTGTACCGCCGCGATGAATGATATCGCCGACAGATCCAAGCTCAAGTTTTTCAATATTCCCATTCATTAAACCTGAATAGCCGCCATAAATGCCATATACTTCTACACCATGGTAAATGGCTTTCCGAACAACTGCTCTAACTGCAGCATTCATTCCAGGTGCGTCTCCTCCGCTTGTTAAAACACCTATACGTTTCATCATTTCACTCCAAAAACACGTATTATCTTAAATGCTCACAACTTCTTCTGTTCTTACTTTTACTAACTCAACAACTTCAGCTGTTGTACTCATTTGCAAGGCTTTTTCAGCTAATTCTTCCATTTCCTTTTTAGAAAGGCGGAGAATTTGCGAACGCGCTTTAAGGATCGATGTCGCACTCATCGAAAACTCATCAAGACCTAAGCCTAGCAATAATGGGATCGCCGTTTCGTCTCCTGCCATTTCCCCGCACATACCGGCCCATTTCCCTTCCTTATGTGCAGCATCGATCACCATTTTCACCAACCGTAAAATGGCTGGGCTGTATGGCTGATAAAGATAAGATACCCGTTCATTCATACGATCTGCAGCCATCGTATATTGAATTAAGTCATTTGTTCCAATACTAAAGAAATCCACTTCTTTTGCAAATTGATCCGCCATGACGGCTGTTGAAGGAATTTCGACCATAATCCCAAGTTCAATATTCTCTGAAACAAGGATTCCTTCACTCACTAGCTTTTGCTTTTCTTCTATTAAAATAGCCTTTGCTGCACGGAATTCATCTAAATTAGCAATCATTGGAAACATTATTTTTAAATTCCCATACGTACTAGCCCGTAATAATGCACGCAATTGTGTACGGAATAGTTCCTGCTCTTCAAGGCAGAGACGAATCGCACGGAATCCAAGGAAAGGATTCATTTCTTTTGGTAAATCTAAATATGGCAGCTCTTTATCTCCGCCAATATCCAATGTTCTTACGACAACAGGCTTTCCATTCATCCCTTCAAGAACGGCTTTATAGGATTCAAACTGCTCATCTTCTGTTGGGAGTTCGTTACGGCCCATATACAAAAATTCTGTTCGGTATAAACCAATGCCCTCACCACCATTGCCGATAACCCCTTCTAAATCATTAGGTGTTCCAATGTTAGCAGCTAATTCTACGTGGTGACCATCAGCCGAAACCGTTTTTTCATGTAAAAGCTTTGCCCATTCTGCCTTTTGTTCTTCATAACGAATTTGTTCCTGTTCATATTGAGCAATGAGTTCTAATGTAGGATTTATATGAACTTCGCCCTTTAAGCCATCAACGATGATAAAATCACCATGTTGAATATCCACTGTTGCCGTTTTCGTTCCAACAACAGCGGGAATTTCCATTGAACGAGCCATAATGGCGGAATGAGAGGTACGGCCGCCGATATTGGTTGTAAAACCTTTAACAAATTGACGGTTTAATTGTGCTGTATCAGAAGGGGTTAAATCCTCCGCCACAATAATAGCTTCCTCCGATATCATGCTTGGATTTACTATTTGCACACCAAGTAAATGTGAAAGGACACGTTTCGTCACATCGCGTATATCCGCAGCACGCTCTTTCATATAATCATTGTCCATCTGTTCAAACAGCATAACAAACATGTCTGCAACTTCCTTCAGGGCATGTTCTGCGTTTACCTTTTCTGTTTTTACTTTATCCTCAATTGGAGTAATGAGTTCTGGATCACTTAGTACTAGCAAGTGTGCATCAAATATGGCTGCCTCTTCTTCACCAAGCTCCACCTTCGCCTTTTCGCGAATCGTCTCGAGCTCTGTTTTAGATGTTGTTACTGCAGCATGAAATCGTTCCAACTCCTGAGCAGCGTCCTCAATTGCTTTCTTTTCAAACGAAAGAACTGGTTCAACTAATCGATAGGCTTTAGCCATTGCAATTCCACTTGACGCAGCAATTCCTTTTAGAAAAGTCATTATTGTCCCAACCCCTCTTTATGTAATATATCTTGTAATGCCGTCAGTGCATCCTGCTCATCTTCACCCTCTGCGCTGACTTTAATTTCAGCACCTTGGCCAATCCCTAAAGACATGACGCCCATAATCGATTTTAAATCAACGGTTCTCTCTTTATATTCAAGATGAATAGTAGAATCAAACTGGCTTGCCAAACCTACTAATACAGTGGCCGGACGTGCGTGAAGCCCTGATTCTGCTGTAATTGTAAAGGTTTTTTCTGTCACTTTTATTCAAGTCCTTTCGCTCTCTATTTTTAATTGCTGTCCCAACTAGTCAAAGCTGGGACAGCACCATTGCTTTTTCATTAAACTAGGCTAGGTTTAAAACTGTTACCTTTTCCCTTGTCATTGATTCAAGGCTTTTACGGATTCCCTGCGCTCCCATTCCTGACTTCTTCACACCAATAAACGGGAAGTGATCGGGACCGCGCTCTGTACGTCCGTTGATTTGCACAGAACCTGTGTCGATTTTATTCGCAATCGCAAATGCACGATTGATATCTTTAGTAAAGACGCTTGCCTGTAGACCGAATTCTGATTTGTTTGCTATTTGCACTGCTTCATCGTCCGTTCTAACACGAATAATTGGCAAGACAGGTCCAAATGGCTCTTCCCACGCTACATTCATATTTCCTGTCACATGATCAAGAAGGGTTGGATAAATTAAGTTTCGATCACGTTTATTACCTGTTACAACAGTTGCGCCTTTTTGAACGGCATCGTCAACTAACCCTTGTACAAAGTCGGCTGATGCATCATCAATCAATGGAACAATCGTACTTTCTTGTTCTGGAGAACCAACAGATAAACGCTCTACTTCTGCTTTCAGCAGCGAAACAAGCTCATCCGCTACATTTTCATGAACTAATACCCGCTTAATCGCTGTACAGCGTTGACCAGAGTATGAGAATGCTCCGCTGATAATTTGTGACGCAGTTTCATGTAAATCTGCATCATCGCACACAATGCCAGGATCTTTACCGCCAAGCTCAAGAACAAGCGGGATCATCTTGGCTCTTTCAGCCAAGCGAACACCAGTATTTGTACCGCCCGTAAACGAAATCATGTTAATCCCTTCATGTTCAACTAGATAATCACCAATCACAGAACCACGTCCTGTCACCAAATTGACAAGACCTTTCGGCAATCCAGCTTTATCAAGGGCCTCAATCATTTTCACTCCGCTTATGGAGCCTTGTGTTGCAGGTTTAAAAATAACCGCATTTCCCGCCATTAATGCTGGTGCCACTTTTGCAGCTGCCAAGTTGACTGGATAGTTAAACGGTGCAACTGCTAATACAACACCTAGTGGGACACGTTGAGTGATCGCCAATTTGGATGCCACTCCACCAGGAAAGCTGTCACCCCTCATGCTTTCCCCATGCATATGTAACGCTTCTTCAATTGTATAACGAATGAAATCGGCAGTACGCACCACTTCTTTTTGTGCATCTTTTCGGCCTTTCCCCACTTCTTTCATAATAATTTCGGCCATTTCTTCTTGCATGTTGACTAATTCATCTGCCCATTTATATAAATACGCCGCACGTTGCTGCAGGGAAGCTTCAGCCCATTTCTGTTGTGATTCATGTGCGAAACGAATGGCCTCATCTACTTCTTTTTTCGTAATGGCTTGTACTTTTCCAATGACTTCATGAAGGTAAGGTGATAAAATGTCAATCGTTTGCCCTGATTGACTCTCCTTCCACTCTCCGTTCACATAGTACTTATAAGGTGATACCGTTAATACGTTTTTTGTCATCGAAATTCCTCCTCTAAATGGATACTGACTTAGTCACAAAAAGAATGTAAACGAGGGACAATATTTGTCCCATAAGGACAAATATTGTCCCTATTAGCGCAAAAAAAATAACCTTTCATTTGTGATTTTTATTGTAACAAGGTTATATCTATCTTTCAACAATTTTTTGAATTGCGTGTAAACACTTTTTATTCTTTGTTTTCACAATCCCTTGTTTCATGCTAGATACGAGAACAAAAAA